>JAABUN010003646.1_pt1 | contig 23248 bp, 18 predicted proteins | sample 5559311 | NCBI WGS metagenome assembly JAABUN01 (sample SAMN10711877, study PRJNA513370) | rock metagenome | isolation source: Antarctica rocks | place: Antarctica: Victoria Land, Siegfried Peak sud
CGCTGTGCGGCGGCCGGGCCGAGGGTGGCGGGGGCAGGACGGGGGCGCGCAGCGTCATCTCCATCGCGATCCTCCTCCCGCCCAGCATAACATCGCCCCTGCATCAAGTCACGTTGTAAAACTAGGGAGCACGATAGCGAGCCCGCCAGCGTTGGCGAGGTCATGTGGGTGACAACGAGGAGGAGGGATGGCGACGACGACACAGCTGGGCCATGTGGCTTTCCGTGTGCGCGATCTGGAGCGCAGCAAGCGATGGTACGGCGAGGCGTTCGGCGCGCGCGAGGCGTTCCGGGGGGCCGACCCGGACGGCACGGTGCGACTGATCTACCTGGAGTTCGCCCCCGGCCAGTTCATTGAACTCTTCCCCGGCGGCAGCGAACCGACGACACCGAACGAGCGGGCGCTCGGCTACGTCCACACCTGCCTGGTCGTGGACGATCTGGCGGCGACGCTGGCCCATCTGGCGACCCTCGGCGTCACGCCGACCGCGCCGCCGCGCGTCGGGCGGGCCGCGCAGCAACTCGCCTTCATCGCCGACCCCGATGGCAACCAGATCGAGTTGATGGAGATCCCGCCGACGTCGACCCTCTACCGCGCGCCGCGTTAGCGCCCGTGTGCGGTAGTCATGAGCGCACACGGGCGCCCCGTCGTTTCGGTGACCCCGTTGCCAGGCGAGTCGTCGTGAACTATTCAGGCAACGAGCCGGGCGAGAGATGATCCCGCCCGGCTGCTGTCGAGCCCGATCCAAACACAGCTGTCGGTGTTTACGTCGCCGCGTCGCCGCCGAGCGGCGTCGCCTCGGCCCGCAGCACCTTCTTGTCGAACTTACCGACCGAAGTCTTGGGCAGGCTCTCGATCACGCGGATCTCGTCCGGCAGCCACCAGCGTGCCACCCGCTCGCCGAGGAAGGCGCGCAACTCCGCCGCGTCGAGCTGACCGCGCGCCTCGGGGACGAGGACCACGAAGGCGACCGGGCGCTCCTGCCACTTCGGATGGGGCAGTGCGATCACCGCCGCCTCCAACACGCTCGGGTGCGCCATCAGCGTATTTTCCAGTTCCACCGACGAGATCCATTCCCCGCCCGACTTGATCACGTCCTTGGTGCGATCCACGATCGCCATGTAGCCATCGGGGTTGATCGTGGCGACATCGCCGGTGCGGAACCACCCGTCGTCGGTCAGTTTCCCGGTGTCGGCGTCGTGATAGTACCCGACGGCGATCCAGGGGCCGCGCACCTGCACCTCACCGAAAGCCACGCCGTCCCACGGCAGCTCCGCGCCCGTCTCGATGTCCGCGATCCGCAGCTCGACGCCGGGGACCGGCACTCCCTGGGTCAGCGTCATGGCCGCCGCTTCCTCCGCCGTGTGCCAGGCGCGCGCGTGGGCCACAGTGCCGATCGGGGAGGTCTCGGTCATCCCCCAGGCATGGACGACGTGCAGGCCGTGTCGCGCCATCCCGGTGATCAGCGCGGGCGGCGCAGCCGAACCGCCGCAGACAACCGTGCGGACCGAGGGGAGTACTGCTCCCGTCTCCTCGATCTGGCGCAGCAGGGCGAGCCAGACGGTCGGGACACCGGCCAGGAAGGTGGCCCCTTCCTCGGCGATCAGTTTCAGTAGCGCCGCGCCGTCGCCCGCCCAGCGGTCGGGGAAGACCTGCGTCGCCCCCGCCATCCCGGCAGCGAAGGGGAGCCCCCAGCTATTGACGTGGAACATCGGGACGACCGGCAGGACCACATCCCCCTCGTTCAGGCCCAGTCCGCTCGTTTGCAGGCCGGTCATGGCGTGGAGGAATTGCGAGCGGTGGGTGTAGACGACCCCCTTCGGATTGCCGGTGGTGCCGGAGGTGTAGCACATCGCGGCGGCGCTCTGCTCGTCAAGGGTCGGCCACGCGTACTCCGTGGCGGCGGCGGCCAGCAACGTCTCGTAGTCGCGCAATTCGCCAAGGCTGTGCGCGGGTAACGGCCCGCCATCGCTGAGGACGACGATCGTCTCCACGGTCGGGATCTGCCCGGCGATCCGGTCGAGCGCGGGCAGCAACGTCTCATCCACGAAGAGAACGCGGTCGGCGGCGTCGTTGATGATGAAGGCGAGCTGCTCCGGGAAGAGGCGCGGGTTGAGAGTGTGCAACACCGCGCCCATACATGGCGCGGCGTAATACAGTTCCAGGTGGCGATAGTTATTCCAGGCGATCGTGCCGACACGGTCGTCCGCGCCGATGCCGAGCCCGGCTAGCACGTTGGCAAGCCGCTTCACCCGCCCGGCGAAGTCGCCATACGTGTAACGGTGGAGGCCATCGGCGCGCAGGGTGACGATCTCCTTCTTCGGAAAAAGCTTCTCGATACGCCAGAGAATGTGTTGGAGTGTGAGCGGAAAATCCTGCATGGTGCCGTGCATCGCGCTCCCCCTTCAACGGCGCTCACCGGTGTCACCGTCCACCACTCGCGCGATCGGCAACGCCGATCGCTGACCATCATTATAGGTCGGCGGGAACGCCCTGTCTTGCCAGCGGTCACACCACCATGCACGGCTTCTAGCGCGGTACCAGGCAGAGGAGTTGATAGGGCGCGAGGAGGAGGTTACGCCCGAGATCAAGCCGTCCGCCGCCGACAAGATCGCCGAAGGTATAGGCGAGGCCATGCAGGCGCACGGTGTTCGCCTCGACCCGCTGCGCGCCCTCGGTGAAGTTCGCGAGGATCAGGGCACTCGCGTCGTTGTGGCGGCGCAAGAAGCCGAAAACGTGCGGATTGTCCGTCTCGATGATCGCGGTGATCGTCCCCGCGAAGACCGCGTGCCCCTGCCGGGTCGCGATTAGCTGGCGCAGGCCGGCGTAGATGCGCCCGGTCACAGTGGTAGGGTCGTCCCGGCGCGCGGCAACGGCCCAGTCGGTTGCGGGGCGATGGACCCAGCGGCTATCCCCGGCATGATCGGCCTCCTGGCGGTAGCCGTAATCGTTGGTCTGCCCGAGTTCGTCGCCGAGAGAGAAGAGGGGGATCCCGCCGACGAACAGCGCGACCCCGTAGAGAAGGAGGACACGCCGGATCGCCAGATCGAGCGCCGCGCTATCCCCGGCCACGAGCGCCGCCTCGACCCCGGCGAGGGAGGCGGCGGTGCCGGAGATGCGCGCGTCGCCGGTGCGCGGATTCTCCTGGAAGGGGACGCCGCGCGCGAAGCTGCCCGGAAAGCGCCCGGTGTAGAAGTCGTTGAGGAACCGGCGATGCTCATAGGGGCCGAAGCCGAGGCGGGCCGCGTCGCCATCATCGAAGGTCCACCCGATGTCGTCGTGGCTGCGCACGTAGTTGACCCAGGCACAGCCGTCCGGCAGGCGCAGGCGGTCTCGGAGGGAATCGCTCAGCAGGCGCGTCTCGCGCGTCGCCAGGGAGTTCCAGAGGAGCGCCATCAGCAGCGGGTTATAGGAGAGCTGACACTCGCCGAGGCCGATGAACTCGCGCACCTCGTCCGGGTGGACGATCGCCTCCGACTTGAAGAGGAGGGCCGGGGCGGCGATCCGCGCCAGGGCGTTGAACGCCCGGACGAGGAGGTGCGATTCCGGCAGATTCTCGGAACTCGTCCCCAGTCGTTTCCAGCAGAAGACGACCGCATCGAGGCGCAGGATCTCCACCCCCCGATTCGCCAGAAAAAGCATCTCCTCGGCCATGCTCTCGAAGACGGCGGGGTTGGCGTAGTTGAGATCCCACTGGAAATCGTTGAAGGTCGTCCACACCCAGCGGTCCATGTCGGGCCGGTAGCTGAAACTCCCCCGCCGCCGATCGGGGAAGATCTCCCGCAGCGTGTGATCGTAGGCATCGGGCAGGGTGCGGTCGGGGAAGAGCAGGTAGTAGTCCTGATAGTCAGGGTCGCCCGCCTGCGCGCGCCGTGCCCAGGTGTGCTCATCCGAGGTGTGATTGAAGACGAAATCGAGGACCAGGTTGATCCCCGCCGCGCGCAGTTCGCGGCCCAGCTCCGCCAGCTCCGCCATCGTCCCCAGCGCGGGCGCGACCTCCCGATAGCTGCTCACCGCATAGCCGCCGTCATTATCCCCATCCGGGGCGAGGAATAGCGGCATCAGGTGCAAGTAGGTGAGGCCGAGTTCCTGAAGGTAGGGGAGCTTCTCGCGCAGTCCGGCGAGGGTACCGGCAAAGCGATCGACGTAGCACATGCCGCCGAGCATCCGTGCGCTGGCGAACCACGTGGGGTCGGACAAACGCCGCGCATCCAGCGCGCGCAGATCCTCGGGGCGCTCCAGCCACGAACGGGTCGCCATCCCCAGGATGCTCTCCAGATGGTAGAAAAAGTCGTACTGCTCGCCGTAGAGGCGCACCAGACAATCGAAGAGGGCCGGGAAGTGTTTCACCAACCGCGCACGGAACGTGGACCAAGCGGCAGGCGGGGCAGCCGCTGCGTACCGGGCTTCGAGGCGCGGGAAGAGACGATCCAGAGAGCGAGCGGCGCGCGGGTCCATCGTCGGAGCTCCTCTGCTGAAGCGAGCGCTGCGGCGAACGGGCGCGGGGAAACGCCGCCATCGTGCGGCAGATGATAGCGATCGGCACGGAGCCACGCAAATGCGGCGGCCACAAATGATCGGCAGCCCGACCACACCGGCCCTTTTTTGTCCTGCCGGACGGGTTATCCTCGTCAAGGTCCCTGGCCTGTGCTACTCTGTGTACGGTGTAGAGTCGTCGTTACGAGCGGCGAAGCGGAGGAACAGAGGTAGCGCGAGGATGTTCGGGGTAACCGTCGACCCCCGCTTATGGCTGTTGGTCGGGGTGGCGATCCTGCTGATCTTCACCGTCGAGGCGGTCGAGAGTTATGTCGACGGCTCCTGGCCGCAACTGCGCCACGATGCTCCGGCCTTCCGCTCGCAGGCGATCGGACGCTCACTCTGGGTCTCGGTCGCGTTCCTGCTGCTGCCAGGGATCGTGCTGGCGCTGCTCAATCTGGGCTTGCTCGTCTGGAAAGGTCTTCCGCAGAATAGCACCCAGATTTTTGGGGCGTTCTTCCTCTGCATCGGCTGGCTGATCTTTACGCTGACGAGCATTAATCTCGTGGGGCTCGGCCAATACATGCGTCGTGTCGGGCCAGCGGCGCCGCTGGCCCTGATCGTCTGCCTGTTGGTGGGGGATTTGCTCCTCCTGGCGGCGCTACTCGATCTCATCCCGGCGGTGCGTGGGTAACAGCACCGTCGGCATCACTCTTGCTGTACCCATGATCGTGTGCATGCGCCGCGCCGGCTGGCCCGTTGGTCCCGCTGATCTGCGCGGCGTCGTGATGGAAAGAAAGGACGCTCTGATGTCAGGACGAGATTTTGGACGTGGCGGTCGCGGCGGCGGCTTCGGTGACCGCGATAATCGCGGTGGCCCGCCCCGCGACCGCGACAACCGCGCCGGCGGCTTCGGCGATCGGGACAATCGCGGGGGCGGCTTCGGCGATCGGGACAACCGTGGCGGCGGCGGATTCCGCGACCGTGACGCTGGCCCGCGCCGCGAAGGCGCGCCCTCCCGTCCCTGGGAGCGCCGCGACGAGGAACGCCCGGCCCGCCCCAGCGGCGATCGTCCCTTCGAGCGGCCCGCCGGTCCGCCGCCGGAGCGCGATGTTCGCGTCGAGCGCTACAACGAGGCGGCGGAGGCCCCGCCGCGCGAGGAGCGTCCCGGTCGTTTCGGCGGTGACCGCCCGGATCGGTTCGCGGATCGTCCGGAACGTCCCGCTGGGGATCGCCCTAACCGCTTCGGCAACGACCGCGACGATCGACGGCCTATGCGCGACGGCGCCCCCGCACCGGCACCCCGCGCCCCGGAGCGCCCCACGCCCCAGGCCACGCCGACCCGCGCCGAGGAGCCGAAGACCGTAGCGGAGCCGAAGGGTGCGGCGGCGGCGGCCATTCGCCAGACCCCGCAGGGTTGGACGCAGAGCCACCTGACCGATAGCTGGAACGACGAGGACAAGCTGAAGAGCTGGGCCCCGAGCAACCGCGATCAGCAGGAGATGGTCGAGGACAACATCGAGGCCGACCCGCAGATCCCGGGTCGGGATGCGCGCGCCATCAGCGTGCGCGCGAAGAGCGGCGTCGTCACCCTGACCGGCACCGTGCGTAGCCGCACCGTGAAGTTCGCTGCCAGCAGCGACGCTTTCTGGACCTACGGCGTCAACGAAGTGCAGAACGAGTTGGTGGTGGAGTCGCGGATGACCCGCGCGCTCACCCCCGCCGCATCCGCGCCGACCGGAGAGACCGCGACCGAGGCGCTGGAGGTCGGGATGACCGCGCCGGTCACCGATGCGACCGAGGCGCTGGAAAATGCCATGACCGCCCCCGCCGACGATGCGGTCGAGGCCGAGTCGGACGACGTGGTGGCCGACACCGCGACCGAGGTCATCGCGTCGGAGAATATCGCCGCCACAGAAGCCGTCCAGCAGGACCGCCTCTCGGTGGCGAGCGAGAGCGACTACGATGACGAGGATGAGGACGACGAGGACGAAGACGAGGACGACGACGAGGATGACAACGAGGAAGAAGTGAGCACGGCTCCCGAGAGCCGCGCCTAACCACCCCATGATCGTCTGATAGGTCATCTACGACAAGAGGAGGGCGGGGCCAATCAGGCCCCGTCCCCCTCTTGTCGTTCGTCTTGCTGCGCTACCAGGGGACTACTCGGCGAAGAGCCGTCGCGAGGTCGTCAGACCATCGCCTGCAAGCCTTCCGGCAGCGGCGTCTTGTACGGCTGATCCTTGGTCGCCTCGCGGAACTCGGCCCGCGCGCGCTCCAGGTGTTCCGGCGAGGTGAGGAGCTCGTAGCCGGTCAGCGCCATCGCCTTGGCGGCGTGGAGCATCCCCTTATGCCCGATCGACATCCCGCAGGTGGCGGTGATCCCCCAGCTGTGACCGGGGATGCCGAGCGCCCAGGTGGCGGTGCCGATGGTGACGGTCGGGGTGATCCAGCTAACATCGCCGACATCGGTCGAGCCGGACATCACCCGCCCCTCATCGACGATCGGCTGCACCTCGCCGTTGAGCGGCGTGGCGAGGAGCGACGTGGGGCGGTAGCTGCTCGTCAGACCATTCTCGCGCGTGCCCGCCGGGTAGCCCTCCGCGATCGTCGCGGCGAAGGCCATCTCCGCCTCGTCGAACGCGATCGGGCCGAGTTCGGTCAGCGCGGCGAGGGCGAGATCGCTCAGGTAGTTGTTCGGCAGGATGTTGTAGGCACCGCAGAGAAACTGTTCCTCCATCGTCGTCTCGGTCATCAGCGCCGCGCCCTGCGCGACCTTGCGGACGCGCGCGGTCGTCTCCTCCACCTGATCGCGGCGCGGCGCGCGCACGAAGTACCAGACCTCGGCCTCGTCCGGCACCACGTTCGGTGCGCCGCCGCCGTTGGTGATCACGTAGTGGATCCGGACCGGGTCCATGACGTGCTCGCGCATGAAGTTGACGCCGACATTCATCAACTCCACCGCATCCAGCGACGAGCGCCCGTGCTCCGGGGCCGCCGCCGCGTGCGCGGTCTTGCCGTGGAAGCGAAACTTCAGGTTGTCGACCGCCAACGAACTCCCCTTGCTGACCGAATTAACCCAGTTCGGGTGCCAGGTGATCGCGGCGTCCAGGTCGTCGAAGACCCCGGCACGCGCCATGAAGACCTTGCCGGTGATCGTCTCCTCCGCCGGACAGCCGTAATAGCGTACGGTCCCCGCCTGCCCGTTCGCTTCGAGCCAATTCTTCAGCACCGCCGTCGCGGCGAGCGCGGCGGTGCCGAGCAGATTATGGCCGCAGCCGTGCCCCGGCCCCTGCGCGACGATCTGCCCCTGGCGCGGGCTCTTCTCCTGCGAGAGGTTCGGCAGCGCGTCGTACTCCCCCAGGAAGCCGATGATCGGCGCGCCGCTCCCCCACTCGGCCACGAAGGCGGTCGGCATCCCGCCGACGTTCTCCCGGATACGGAAGCCCTCGGCGCGCAGGTCGGCGATCTGCAAGGCGCAGGCGGCGGTTTCCTTCAGCGCCACTTGCGGCTCGCGCCAGATCGCATCGGACATGGCGATGAAGCGCTCGCTGCGCTCATCCAACCATTCGTTGAGCTCGTTCTTCGTCGGCATCTACTCTCGGCTCCTTTCAGCGCAGGCGGGCGACACGTACGCCCGACCTGTTTGTAACACATTCCGCAACACGGTGAGGATCCCGACTATCCGCACGGTGCCCGATCGCGGCTGTGGCATCCGGTGTTATAGTTCCCTCTCAATTTCCCGCCAGGGTGGCGCGGCGAATCTGCGACCACCGTCAGGGGTCGTGAGCCGTCCCCGCCACGATGGCACGGCAAGTGTGCGACGACGTGCAGGGATGTGATGCGGCTGGAAGTGAGCGTGCCCGCGACCTCGGCGAACCTCGGACCTGGCTTCGATGCGTTGGGGCTGGCGCTGGGCTTGCGAACGATCGCCCACCTCGAAGTCCCCGCCGCCGATCCGGGTGTCCGCGTCATCGGGCGGGATTCGGCGATCCTCGGGCGCACCCGCAACCTGGTCGAGGATGGCATCCTCCATTATTTGATGCTCGTCGGGCGCACCCTCCCCCCGTATGCCCTCACGGTCGATAATCGCCTGCCGGTCGCGCGCGGGCTCGGCGGCTCGGCGGCAGCGGCGGTCGCGGGGCTCGCCCTCGGCGCGGCGGCGCTCGGCCACGACACCGGCCCGGCCCGCCTCCTGCCGATGGCGGTGGCGATGGAGGGGCACGGCGACAACGTCGCGGCGGCGCTCTTCGGGGGGCTGGTCGTCGTCTGGGACTCCGGGCAGACGATCCACGCCCGTTCGCTGCCGATCGCGGCGAATCTGCGCGGGGTCGTCTTCATTCCGGAGCGCTCGTCGAGCACCAAGGCGGCGCGGGCGGTCCTCCCGGCGCAGATATCGCAGCGAGACGCGGTCTTCAATATCGCACGGACGGCGCTGCTGGTCGATGCCCTGCGCCTGGGGGGCGGCCCCGACCTGCGCGAGGCGATGCGCGACCGCCTGCACCAGCCCTACCGCTTCGCCACCCTCCCCCATGTCTCGATGGTCGAAGCGGCGGTCGAAGCCGGGGCGTATGGCGCGGCGCTCAGCGGCGCGGGCTCCTCGCTGCTCGCGCTCTGCGACGCGCCGATCGCCCCGACCGTCGTCGCCGCGATGGCCGCGCGCGCGAAGGAACTCGGCGTGCCGGGCGAGACCTTGCCGCTGGATATCGACCGCCGTGGGCTCGTCATCACGCGCGAGGGTTGAGCGAGCTATCGCGGTGCATCGCCGTGATCTGCCGTATAGACGCGAGAGACTGGCCGATCAATGAGCGAGGTGCAAGCAGTCTCGATATACTTCTCGGGGAGACCTACGCGAAGTACAAAACCGTAAGCGTATCTTCAAGCAAACATCGTGAACACGAAATCATACCGGGACGGCGGGCAAACATGCCTAAAGTAATAGTCTTCTGCCGAATCCCATATCGGATGCCAGCGATTCATGAATGCTGCCCCTTCTCGCGCCATGAGTCGACTTCGACGCAGCCCATCGGGGAGTTCGATGAGCACGGCGATATCGACAATCTCGGCCAACTCGGGCCTGCCGGAATAGGCCCCATCGAGAATGATGACCGCTTTCGGATCACCTATGACCATATGCGATGCTAGCCCCGCACCGTTGATGAAGTCGGACGGATGGTAGTGGGCGATCCGACCGTCTCTGAGCGGCCCTACCGCTTCACCCTTAAGGCGCCGCCAATCGATGCCGCACGCGGCGCGCTGTCGGGGCGTCTGGGCGAGCCATGCTTCGTCGGTTCCGCCCGCGTAAAAGTCATCGCAGTCGACAACAACCGCATCGCTCGTGACGGCAAGTTGCTTCGCCAGGGTCGATTTGCCGGTGCCGCTTCGACCGTCAAGGGCTACAACAAGAGGGGCAGCGCGCTCGATCGTATGGCGCTCGATTGCTGCAAGCAGTTGTTCCATCGCCTCATTCACCGTTGCCCGACAGCGCCAAAGTTTCCTCGGCGGTTCTGTTACCACCGATAGCCGAACATTGCCGCTATCGAATGGCGAGAGCGTAAACCTTATCCCTTGGTGGCGACGAAGAGCGCCGCGTGCAGGCAGAACGAGCGCGCGGGCGGCGGGGCGATGCAGAAGGCGGCGATCGCCTCCGGCGTCGCGCGGTCGAAGAGCGCGTGCAGGCGCGCGATCGCGGTCGGCGGGGTGGCGATGCGCGCGGTCCAGGCGGCGAAATCGAGCGGCAAATCCCAGCGCCGCAACAGCTCGTAGCGCAGCCCGAAGCCACCGAGTGCATCGGCCCACTCCGAGAGGCGGTAATCGTGCGCGTGCGAGGGGTCGCGGAGGGTCTCGACCGCGTTGATGAACTCGTCGAGCGCCTCGTCTTCGGGGGCGATCGTGTCGATCACCAGCACGCGCCCGCCCGGACACAAGACCCGCTCGACCTCGTAGAGGACGCCCGGCAGATCGGGGAAGTGGTGCGCGGCGAGCCGACAGGTCACCAGATCGAACGAGCCGTCGGCGAAGGGGAGGGGATCGGCGAAACTGATGAGGAAGGAGAGGCGCTCGACCCCGCGCGTGGTCGCCAGCCCGCGCGCCTGCCGGAGCATCGCCGGGGCCGGCTCGAGCCCGACCGTCAGCGCGGCATCGGGCGCGAGGGCCAGCGCCGTGTGCCCCGCCGCGGTGCCGAGATCGAGGACGCGCTCGCGCCCGGTCAGCGCCGCCGCCTCGACCAGCCAGCGGAGATCGTCGCCGGTCGCGAAGAGGGGCGCGCTGGCGTAGGCCGCTGCGACCTCCGCGCGATCGAAGTTGCCCGTGCCCATCGCCCCGCCCTCCTCGCGGCTGGAGCCGCGCCACCCGCCGCACGTACCGCCCTACGTTAACTCGCCTATAGCCCGGTGGTGCCGCTCAGCGCCGGGGTGGCGGCGGCACGACCAGCGAGAGGAGGTAGCGCTTCCCGTAGTCCAGCAACTCCGCCGCCTGATCCATGTCGGCGGGGAGGCCGGTGAACAACTCATCGAGCTTCGCCGGGCCATCCTTGCGCGCCAGGAGTTCGGCGAAGAAGGCGGGCAGGCGTTCGTCCGCGAACCCCGCATCGAGCAGCAGATCGACCCGACTCTCCCAGGCGTCCTGCAACCCCTCGATCTGCTCGATCAGCTCCTCCGCCTGGATCGCCAGCGCGCGCGGATCGTCCTCCCCCTCGAATGCGCCGAGGCGGACCTCGATCGCGGTGATGATCTGCCGACCCTCGAATTGCCCGTCGAGCAGGAGATCGCGCAGGGACACCAACTCGTCATCGGCCTGTGCGCGCTCCGCCAGCGCCGCGCAACGCGCCAGCGCCGCACCGAGTTCGCGGCGCGCGACCACCAATTCCTGCCCCATCGCCGCCACGCATCCCTCCCGCTCCTCCCGCCGTATCGTGGGCGGATTGTAGCACGCCCTCACAGGGACGCTCGCCGCCTCAGCGGGCGTAGCGCTCGACCAGTTCGGGCAATGCCTCGGCCAGCTTCGAGTTCGCGACGACCCGATCGGCCCCCGCCCCCCGCGCGGCGTCGCGCGCGGACCGATCGAGGTGCGAGCCGAACGCGAGGATCGGTAGCGTGGCGGTGCGCGGCACGGCGCGGAGCGCGGCGATCAACGCGGGCGGCTCGCTCGCCACGAACGCCAGATCGACGATCACCAGCGCGGGCAATGGGTCCGCTGCGATCAGGGTGTCCAGCGCCTCGCGCGACTTCGCCACGTCCACGCGATAGCCGCGCGGGGCGAGCGTCTCCCGAATGCGGATGGCGAAGAAGAGATCGCGGACGACCGCGATGATCCGGCGTTCGTCTGACCCTGCCATGCCACCCCCAGCGCCGCTACCGCCGCCAATTTGCACCGCGCCGCGCCGCGCCGACGGGCGCTGACACGAACGATACCAGAGGACGGCGCAAAAATCGGTCTAAAGGCTGATGACAAGACCGTCTGGTACTTCTAGTATAGGGAGCGACAGTACCGTTGGGCCAGGCAACGCGGTACCTATGGTAGTGATGATGCGCAGGACGGAGGACACAGCATGGCCCTCAAGCACGAGTTCAATCGCCAGAATCAAACCGATGAGACGAATCCGGTCCTGCGGATCGACGCCTATCTGACGCGCGTGGCGGACCGCGTCGCGGAGGGTTGGCAGCGCCGATCGGGCGGGAGTCGCCAGGCGCTCACCCTGGCGCTCTACGTCGCGGCGACGCTCTTGGGGCTCGGCTATGTCCTCCTGACGCGCGAGTTTCTGTTCCTGGGCATCGCGCTCCTCGCCTACATGGGGAGCCTGCCGGGGCGGCAGCGCGGCTCGCTGGTCGAGGAGATGCAGCTGGAAGTGAGCGGCCTGCCACGCCACACCACGCAATATCTCGGGGTGGGGATCTTCGCCCTCGGCCTCTTCGGCCTTGTCAGCAGCCTCCCGTTCGTCTTCATCAACGGCGGGGTGAACGACATCGCCGGGACGCTCGGCGGCCTGGCGTTGCTTGTGTTGAAGAGCGCCGACTACATCGCGCGCACCAACCCCTCGGATCGCGGCGACCGCGAGCGCCAGATCGAGCGCATCCAGAGCCGGGTAACGGTCGGGGCGGCGGCGTGAGCCATACGCGGTAGTGCGGGCAGCATGCAAGCAGTATGAAGAGGGGCCGGGTTGATCGCAGCCCGGCCCCGCGATGCGTTCATAGTTATCGCGGCGGTGATGGCTCAGACGGTCGCCTAACGGAAGGAGCGCGGCCCACCACATCGCCAGGACCGTCAGCACGACGAGGATAAGCAGCCCTCGCCCAACCGCCGCGTCGGTGATTCGCCTATCACCCCGGCGCGCAGCTCGGCGATCAGCTCGAAGCCGACGAACGCGCAGCCGAACATCCCCAAATCGAGCCATAGGCGATGTTCGCCCACGATTCGGCGTGCCAACTCTCCAGCTTGCGCCGCAAGCTGGAGCCGTAGTCTGGTTGCGTAAAGCGCAACGCCCCGAGGATCAACAAGCGGGCCGCCGACATCCCCGACCTCTCTTACAGACGCGGTATGCGCACAGCGTCAAGACAACGGCGCCCATGATGATACGCGCATCGCGCTCCTTGCGCCTCGATCCGGGGCGGACATGATCAAGCCAGGGATCGCATGGGGGCAGAGCGCCCAACCGCCTCGGCCTACGGCAGACCTGGCACACCGCTCTCGCACGACCACGCCAGCAAACGCCAGAATCGCCCGTAAACGCGGGGGATATGTATCCCCACGCACCCACCGCCGTTCGCGCTCAGTGTGCTCGCGCCCATGTCCACTGCTTGACAGTCAGCGCATCGCGCAATACGTTCACCCGATGACGCAGGACGGTGATAGGCCGGTGGCGGGAGCGTGACCGATGGCGCAACTTGATCTTCCCGCGCGTCGGGCTGGGCAGCGCCTCTGGTGGCACCCCGATTTCCTGAAACTCTGGGGCGGCGAGACGGTCGCCCTCTTCGGCATCCAGGTCGCCGCGCTGGCCGTGCCGCTCACCGCCGCCGTCAGCCTCGGCGCGTCGCCCCTCCAGATGGGCGTCCTGAGCGCCCTGTCGACCGCGCCCGCGCTCCTCTTCGGCCTCTTCGCGGGGGCCTGGGCCGACCGTTTGCGCCGCCGACCGATCCTGATCGCCACCAACCTCCTGCGCGCCGCGCTCCTGGCCACCATCCCGCTGCTGGCCTTCTTCGGCCTGCTGAGTATGGCGCAGCTCTACGTGCTCGCGATCATCGTCGGGTCGGCGAGCGTCTTCTTCATCGCCGCCTACCAGCCATACCTCGCCACCCTCGTCGTGCGCGAGGATCGGATCGAGGGGAACAGCAAGCTCCGCCTGAGCGAGGCGCTGGCACAGATCGCCGGACCGGGGCTCGGCGGGGCGCTGGCACAACTGATCGGCGCGCCACTGACGTTGATCCTCAGCGCGATCACCCCGCTCTGCTCGGCGGGCGCCATCGCGGGCATCCGCACGCCAGAACCCCTCCCGGTCGGCGACGCCGTACGACGCCCGATCGGGCAGGAGATCGGGGAGGGCTTGCGCGCCATCTTCGCCGTCCCGCTGCTGCGTCTCCTCGTCCTCGGCGACGCCGTCAGCGCGTTCGGCAGCGGCATGATCGCCGGCACTGCCATCCTCTACATCACTCGCCAGTTGGGGATCGGGCCGGGCATCTTCGGCGGGATCGTGGCGGTCAGCGGCCCGGCGGCGATCCTCGGCACGCTGCTGGCCGGGCGCCTCGTCCGCGCCTGCGGACTCGGCCCCACCCTCATCGGCGCGCTCTTCCTCACCGGCGGCGCGGCGCTCCTCCTCCCGCTCGCCGGGGCCGCAGTCGCCGCGAGCATACCAATCCTCATCGGCTGGCGCGCGCTCGATGCCATCGGGGGCGCGATCTACGGCATCAACTTCTATACCATCCTCCAGACGCTGCCGCCCCCGCAGGTGCAGGGGCGGGTCAACGCGACGGCGCGCGTCTTTATCTGGGGCTCGACGGCACTCGGCAGCCTCGCGGGCGGTGCGATCGGCCAGGGCTTCGGTCTACGCGGCGCGCTGACCGTTGCGGCGCTGGGGATGCTCCTCGCGCCGCTTGCCCTGCTCCTCTCGCGCGTGCGCCACGTCCGGGAGCTCGCCGACTGAGGGCGGGAGGGGAACGGGGGCGGGCCACCGCACGAGCCACCGGCACCCCAAACCGGCACGGGTGCCCGCCGGAGTCCTCCCTCGCCTATCGTGATCATCTCACGCCCGACCGAATCGCCATCGCAGAGAACGTCGAGTCGCCCCTGTTCCCTGCTCCCCTCAGGCGCACCGAGAGCCCGGTCAGGCTCGCATCCTCGGGACCCCACGTCAGGCCAAATGCGGAACGAACACCGTATAACAATCTGGCGGCACTGCGCGCGCATTTGCACCGACCTTCGCGGCATGTGGCCATTTGCTAGAATCGAGCGAGCCGATCTATTTGCCGGACAATGCCCTGGGCACGTCGACATCGTGGGCGATCTCGACACGGCGGACGGCGTGCCGGACAAGCTCCAGACGACCGCCGCCCCATAGCAGAGCGTAAGGAGTGACCAATGCCTCGCGACCCACGCGCCCTCGCCGGGCAGCTCCTGGCCGCCCCGGCGGTCGGGCCGGGAATGATCGCCCCGCGCTATGATGGCTGGGGAATCGCCAACGTCGCCCCGAGCATCTTACGCGCCTTCGGCATCGCAGATGAGCATCCCGGCCTGGACGAGGCGGCGCTGCCCCCTGTCCTGCTCGACGGCGTACGCCGGATCGTCGTCCTGATCGTGGACGCCCTCGGCTGGCTGCAACTGCACGACGAGCTCGCGCGCCAACCCAACCTCTCCCTCGGCGAGCTGATCCGACGCGAGGGCGTGGCCTTCGCGCCGCTCACCTCGGTCTTCCCCTCGACCACCGTGAATGCGCTGACGACCGCCAACACCGGCGCGCAGCCGATCGAGCACGGTGTCCTCGGCTACACCCTCTGGCTGCGGGAGTTCGGCGCGGTCAGCGAGATGATCACCTTCGGCCCCTACGCGGCGAACGGCTGGTCCTACATGCAGGCCGGAGTCGAGCCGACGGCGTTCCAGCCGTTACCCTCGATCTTCGCGCGGGCGCGGGCGGCGGGGGTGTCACCATTTCTGGTCAGCCCGGCGATCTTCGAGCGCTCGCCCCTCTCGCTGATGCAGTCGGGCGGGGCGACCTACGTGCCATACCTCGGCCTCAGCGATGGCCTGGCCCACATCCGCCGCCTCGTGGAGATGCCCGGCGACGAGCCGATGCTGATCGGGGCCTACTACGGCCAGCTCGATACGATCGCCCACGTCTACGGCACCGGCACGCCGGAGCACGCCGCCGAGGTGGCGCAGATCGACGGGGCGCTCCGTCGTGAGATCTTCGACCGGATCGACCGCGACGATACTCTCTTCATGCTCTACGCCGATCACGGCCATATCAATTGCGACGCGGCGCACACGATCGATCTGGTGGAGGACGTGGCCCTGCGCGGCGATCTGGTCGTGCCGCCGACCGGCGAGGGGCGGGCGCGCTACCTACACGTCCGCGATAGTCGCCGCGCCGCCGTCCGCGCCCACCTCGCCGCGAGATACGGCGCGTTCAGCACCCTGCTCGATGCCGAGGAGGCGATCGCGCGCGGGCTCTTCGGCCCGGCCACGCCGGCGGAGCGCTCCCGCGAGCGGATCGGCGATCTCGTCCTACTGCCGCACGGGAACTACTACTTCCACGACTACCCCACCCCACGCCGCAAGCCCCTGGATATGATCGGGCGACACGGCGGCCTGACCCCGGAGGAGATGTTGGTGCCGTTCCTGGCGGTACGATTGCGAAGGTAGCGAGTCGTCGGTCGTCGGTCGTCGGTCGTCGGAAGGGTTGCCGAACGGCCACACGCTCATGACCGACGTATTGCTCACTGACGACCGACGATTCGCTCATCGCCCGGAAGGCGTCATGTGGCACATGGACATGGCGGCAGCCGAGGCGATCGCGGCGCACCGGTCAGGGCCGGGGAGCCGCGTTACGGTTTGCGTGTGACCATGCTCGCGCTCCCCACCTCGTCCCGGCACTACGGCGACCCCGGCAGTGGTCAAGCCAGGCGCATTTGGCCCTGCGGTGAACTATCGGCCGCCACCGGGCACATTCGACGTTAAGACCGGTAACCAACACACGCCACAGTGGCCGGTCGCCACGGAATGGACCTTGCGGTACGTGCGTTGTGGCAATGCGTCGCAGGACCATGTGCGTCCTGTAACGTCGCTATGCCGCGCGCGTACATGTTGCTCAACGGGCGCACAGGCGAGCGCGACGACGAGCTTTCGGGGCCCGCGGGGCTGCCGGGCCGAGGAATGGATGGATGGACGGTGCGATAGGCCCCACGCTCGCGCGCCTGGTGGCGATGTTCGGGCTGGTACTGCTGAACGGCTTCTTCGTCGCGGCGGAATTCTCGCTGGTCAGCGTCCGCAAGACCCGGATCGATCAACTCGCCAATGAGGGAAGTGCGCGCGCCCGACAGGTCGGGCGGGCGCTCGAACATCTCGATGTGTACATCGCGGCGACCCAACTCGGCATCACGATGGCCTCGCTAGCGCTCGGCTTCGTCGCCGAACCGGCGATCGCGGCGCTGCTCGAACCGCTCCTGATCAACATCCCCTTCTTGCACGGCGAGGCGGCGGTAATCAGCTCGCACACGGTGGCGCTGGTGATCTCGTTCGCGATCGCCACGGCGCTGCACATCGTCTTCGGGGAGCTCGCCCCTAAGAGCGTCGCCTTGCAACGCCCCGAGGCGACCGCCCTCTGGATCACGGTGCCGCTCGACATCTTCGCCAAGGTCTTCCGCCTGCCGATCACCATCCTGAACAATATTGGTAACGGGGTGGTTCGACTCATCGGGCTCCAGCCGAACGGCGAGCACGGCGCGATCCATTCGGTCGAAGAGCTGGAACTACTCGTGCATTCCTCCCGCGAGGCGGGCCTGCTGGAAGAACAGCAGGAGCAGATGGTGTCCGGCGTCTTCGACTTCAGCGAGCGCCGTGCCAGCCGCGTGATGACACCGCGCACGGAACTCCACGCCGTGCCGGTGACGATCGGCCTCGACGAGCTGACGACCGAGGCGGTGGAGGGGCGGCACTCTCGGCTGGTCGTCTATGAGAACGACCTCGACCACATCGTCGGCGTTGTCCACGCCAAGGATGTGCTGCGGACCCTCTCGCAACGCCTGAAGGCCGCTGCCGGGAACGGTGTCCCCCCCCCGCCCTTCAACGCACGCGACATCCTCAGGCAGGTGCCCTTCTTCCCCGAGAGCCTGCCACTGGACGAATTGATGGCCGCGCTGCGCCGCCAGGGCGCGCAGATGGCGGTGACCGTGGATGAGTTCGGCGGCACGGCGGGGATCGTGACGCTGGAGGATCTGCTGGAAGAGATCGTCGGCGAGGTGCAGGACGAGTTCGACCAGCGCCAGGAGACGGTCGTCGCGCAACAGGATGGCAACTACCTGATCGACGGCCTGATGTCGGTCGAGGAGGTCGATGAACGCTTCAACCTCGGCGTGGAAGAGCCGTTCTACGAGACGCTCGGCGGCTACGTCTTCGGGCAGATCGGGCGGGTGGCCAGTGTTGGCGATGAGATCGCCGCGCCGAGCGGCCGTCGCCTGCGCGTCACAGAACTCGATGGGTTGCGCGTCTCCCGAGTCCTCCTCCTAGCGCCGTCCCCCAGAGAAGAGATTGCCGATCTCGTCCCGGCGGCGCAAGCATGAACAGCCACAACGATGGACGCCCCGAAGGGATGGCGATGAGCCGGTGATCGAGATCGACGTCGTACGTGCCATCGTGAGTATCGTCGTGATCGACCTCGTCCTGAGCGGCGATAATGCCGTGGTGATCGGCATGGCCGCGCGCCGCCTCCCGGCGGAGCAGCGACGTAAGGCGATCATCTACGGGGCGGGCGGCGCGATCCTGTTGCGGATCATCTTCACGGTGCTGGCGGCGCTGCTGCTCGATGTCCCGTTGATCCAGGGGATCGGTGGATTGGTCCTCCTCTGGATCGCGTATAGCCTCCTGCGACAAGGATCGGGGGAGCACAATGTTTCCGAGGGGGCCAACCTTCCCGAGGCGATTCGCACGATCATCGTCGCCGACGTGATCATGAGCCTCGATAATATCCTGGCTGTCGGCGGCACGGCGCACGGCGATATCCCGCTCCTGATTTTCGGGCTGCTCCTGAGCATGTCGCTGATCATGTTCGGCAGCGGCCTGATCGCCACGCTGATGAATCGCCTCCCCTGGCTCGTCTACCTCGGCGCGGCGGTGTTGATCTACACCGCCGGGGAGATGATCTTCAGCGACCCCTTCACCGGACGTTTCCTCCCCCATCAGTCCTGGGCCGAGTTCGGTATCATCGCCATTTTGGTGGTCGGGATCATGGGATTCGCCCACTGGCAGAACCTGCAACGGCGCAATGGCGAGCCGTTGCGCCGCGATATGGCCACATAGTGCCCTGTCTATTCCCTGACCGGTCATGACCATTCGTAAGATGAGGATTCGATGGCTGCATCGCATAGCGATCCGATGGACCGCCCCCGTCAAACCCCGCCTACTCCCACCAATAATCGGGATACGCGCCCGCGCCCGCCCGGCCCCGAGGAACGGCGCGGCGCGACCGCGACCAATAAGGGGAGCAGCAACGAAACCCCGAAGCCCCCGACAATGATGGATACGCTGCGCTCGCCGCGTTTCTGGATCACGATGGTGATTATCGGGCTCCTGTACTTCTTCCTGATCCCGCTGATCTTCCCGACCAACAACGATCGCGTCACCGTTTCCTACACCGCTTTCCGCGATCAGGTGACGCAGAAGAACGTGAGCGCTATCACCAGTCAGGGCGAGACGATCCAGGGGAACTTCAAGCAGGCGATCCCCGATCCGAGCCCGGCCCCGAATAGTACCAGCACCGCGACGTATACCAAGTTCACCACGCAGATTCCGGCCTTCGCCGATCAGCAGACGCTGGAACCGCTGCTCGCCGCGAATGGCGTGCAGATCACGGCACAGCCCCTCGATTCGGGGCGGTCCAGCCTCCTCACCTTCCTGTTCACCTTCGGGCCGACGGTGCTGCTGATCGTCGGCGTCATCTGGTTGATGCGCCGGGCGGCGGCGAGCGCGGGCGGGAGTGGCGGGGTCTTCGGCCTCGGTCGCAGCCGCGCCAAGCGCTACGACGCCAACACCGTCGAGGCGCGGATCACCTTCGAGGACGTGGCCGGGATCGATGAGGTCGAGAATGAGTTGGTCGAAATCGTCGACTTCCTCAAGAATCCGGAAAAATACTCGCGCCTCGGCGGCACCATGCCGAAGGGGGTGCTGCTGATCGGGTCGCCGGGCACCGGCAAGACCTTGCTCGCGCGCGCCGTGGCGGGCGAGGCCAACGTCCCCTTCTTCTCGATGTCCGGCTCGGAGTTCATCGAGATGATCGTCGGCGTCGGAGCCTCCCGGGTGCGCGATCTCTTCAAGGACGCGAAGGAAGCGGCCCCCGCGATCATCTTCGTGGACGAACTCGACGCCATCGGGCGCAAGCGCGGCGGTGGCAGCATCGTCGGCGGCAATGATGAGCGCGAGCAGACGCTGAACCAACTCCTGGTGGAGATGGACGGCTTCGACTCCCGGCAGGCGGTGATCGTCATCGCCGCGACGAACCGCGCCGATGTCCTCGACCCGGCACTGCTGCGCCCCGGGCGCTTCGACCGCCGCGTGACCGTCCAGGCACCGGATCGAGCGGGGCGCGCCGAGATCCTCAAGGTCCATACGCGCGGCGTCCCCCTGGCGGCGGGCCTCGACTTGAATGAGGTCGCCTCGGAAACGCCCGGCCTCGTCGGTGCCGACCTGCGGAATCTCGTCAATGAGGCGGCGTTGCTGGCGGCGCGCAAAGAGCGCGACGCGGTGAGCAGCGACGACTTCGCGGAGGCGTTGGAGAAGATCGCCCTCGGCGCGGAGCGCAAGCTGACCCTTGCACCCCAGGAGCGCCGCCGCGTCGCCTACCACGAGTCGGGCCACGCCCTGCTCGGCATGCTCCAGCCGGAGGGTGACCCGGTGCGCCGCGTGACGATCATCCCGCGCGGGCAGGCGCTGGGCGTGACCCTCTCGGTGCCGGACGACGACCGCTACAACTACAGTGAGGGGTATCTGCGCGCGCGCATTGTCAACGCCCTTGGCGGTCGCGCCGCCGAGCAGATCGTGTACGGCGAGATCACGACGGGCGCGGAGAACGACATCAAGCAGGTGACCGACCTCGCCCGCGCAATGGTCACGCGGTTCGGGATGAGCCGCGAGATCGGGCTGATCGCGCTGACCGGCAATGAGGAGGGGAACTACCTCGAAACGGGCATCGGCGGCGCGATGACCCGCCCGTACAGCGACACCACGGCGGAGACGATCGACCTCGCTACGAAGAGGATCATCGACGAGAGCTACGCCAAGGCGATCGAACTGCTGACGCGCGAGCGTGCGCGCCTCGAAGCGCTCACGGAGATGCTCCTGCGCGAGGAATCGCTTAATGAGGATCAGATGCTCGCGGCTACGGGCATCAGCAAGCGCCAGGTAGGGGCCAACCCGATCGCCGCCAACCGCTGATCGGGGGCGACCGGAACGGGGCGGGCGGCGATGTGCGATCGCCGCCCGCCCCGTTTCGCCTGCTGCGGCGACCGCGCGCGCGAAGCGCCACCATACCCTTGACGCTGCCGGGGCGAGTGACTATACTAACCGTCGTTCGCCCGCTGGCCGAGGTGGCGGAATAGGCAGACGCGCTAGCTTGAGGGGCTAGTGCCCGCAAGGGCGTCAGGGTTCAAGTCCCTGTCTCGGCACCAATGGGATGGGCGGTGCGGGCGCAAGTTCGCACGGGCAAGGGCGATTAGCTCAGTTGGTTAGAGCGCCTCGCTTACACCGAGGATGTCGGGGGTTCGAGTCCCTCATCGCCCACCCCCCAATCCCATCCCGCGCGGCGATACCAGCCAAGGTAGCTCAGTTGGTAGAGCATGCGACTGAAAATCGCAGTGTCCGGAGTTCGATTCTCCGCCTTGGCACCACACAACAAAGCAGTAATACGCGAAGGCCATTGTCGATCAATGGCCTCTATCATTTCCCTACCCACTAGGGGAGCGACGAATCGTTCCCGCCGTGCCGCTCCCCTATTGCGGCGCGCGGACGGGGTGACCTGCCTACCCCGACCCGCGTCGGCGGACTGTTCCCCCTTGTCAAGTGCTTCAGCCCCGGACCCATGCGGCCAAACATATTGCGCATCGCTCTATCCCGGCGCGCGGCCCACCCATCACATCACCGCCCCTTCTTTCGACAAGAAGCGGGACGCCTCGGCAGCCCTCCCTATGCTCCGGCAACGAATACGCCCCCATCGCCGCAAAACCTTACACTCTTTTTACAATGCCCCCACCGGTATTTCGTACTTGCCGGCCATACTGCTCTCAGTGACGAGACGGGCGCACACGGCACGAGGGCCACAGCCCGACTCTCGCCAGGCAGCGGCAAGTGAAACGCAGTCATCGGAAAGGGGCGATCATGTTGCTCGGGATGTCGAAGATCGGGGCGGGCTTGCTGGCGGCGACGTTGACACTCGGGGGCGGCTCGGCGCTCGCGGCGTCGGCGCACGGCGCGACGGCGGCGAAGACAGCGCCGAACGCGGCGGCGCGACAGGTGGCCTGCCAGCAGTATCAGACGCAATTGGCGCAGAACCTGAAGATCCCCTTGTCGCAGTTGCAGGATGCGCAGAAACAGACGAAGAATCAGGCGATCGACGCGCGGCTTGCGGCGGGGACGATCACCGCCGCGCAGGCCCGGGAGTCGCATGACCGCGTCAACGCCGGGACGGGCGCATGTGCGACGCCGCAGGCCAGCACCACACGGCGCACAGCGATGGTCCAGATCGGGAAGGGTGAACTCAAGGCGGTCGCCCAACTCCTGAAGATCGATGAGAAGACGCTGGTGCAGAAGCTTCGCGGGGGCAAGTCGCTGGCACAGGTGGCGACCGCGCACGGCGTCAGCCTCGATACATTGAAGGCGACGATGCGGACGGCGCTGAAGACTGATCTCGACACGCGGGTGCAGGGCGGCACGCTCACCCAGGCGCAAGAAGACAAGGCGCTCGCGGCGTTCGACGCCCGCATCGACACCCTGATCAACCGGGTGGGACACGCCAGGAAGTAGCCTCAGCAGCGCGACAGCGAGCAGGACGCCAGCTGCATGCAGAGAGACCCTCTGGAGCTCGTCGTGACGAAGGGGCGGCGGCGCGCTCGGATCGCCGTTGCGACGAAGGAAGATTGCCCCCCCGCGCAGCGATCGAGGGATCACCGGGAATCCACGCCACTTCGCTACGATCCGGGGTCGGTCGCGTCTCCAGCAGATGAGACGCGACCGGCCCCGGATCATCTACCGGACAGACCCGGAAGCGGTTGAAGCGGATCGCGAAGCGCCCGTATCCGCCGTCAACGCAGCGATCGTACCGACCATCCCGGCTCGTCCCGCGTGCGTTCGCCGTCATGGCGGGACCGGCAGAAGGATCGGGGGGGGTTCACGGCACCGTCTACCAGTCCCATCGCGATGACAATCCGGCGCAAACGCATATCGGTGGGGGCACCTAGTTTTACAACGTGAGTTGGTTTAGGAGGAGTCGAGCAAGCGCTGGAGCAGGCGCAACCGCCGCTGGCGATGGGAGCAGGCCGCCGCGTAGTTGCGGCGTTGCAGCTCCCGGACGAACGCGAGC
>JAABUN010003647.1_pt1 | contig 23236 bp, 17 predicted proteins | sample 5559311 | NCBI WGS metagenome assembly JAABUN01 (sample SAMN10711877, study PRJNA513370) | rock metagenome | isolation source: Antarctica rocks | place: Antarctica: Victoria Land, Siegfried Peak sud
GCTCAATCGCTTTCGCTCGGTGCTGATCCGATGGAGCAAACATCCCGCAAACCACCTCGCTTTCTTGCATCTGGCGGCAGCCAACTTCACACTCAAACGCCTATTGAGATAGGCCCTTAATCTCGTTGGAGTTGCACCCAAGCGGGGCTTGCGCGCGCTTCCAATCTTTCGCTGTCTGACGGCCCAAAGAGCTGGAAGCGCGCGCAAGCCCCGCTTGTCGTGATGCAGCCATTTCGGGATGCGCTTTGAAAGCACGGGACACAACACGAAAAGGCCCGCAGAACACTGTTCTGCGGGCCTTTTCGATGTGGATTAACGACTTAAAGCACGGGTTTGCCGGTTTTGTCGTCGTAAACGTCGCCGGTCACGGCATCGGCAGCTTTTTCCGAAATGCCGCGCGTGTCGGGCGTGCCATCGACAGCCATTCCGCCGGTTTGCACGCCGGGAACGCCGTTGCCGGGCGTTTCGATCAGGCTGGGATGCACATCGCCGGGCCGGGCTACGCCGGTCACGCCCATTCCGCCCTGTTCGCCGACGTGTTTGGCCGCATCGCCCGCCTCGGCGCCGAGCATTCCGCCCGCCACCGCGCCTACAACGGTGCCAACTGGCCCGGCGGCGCTGCCCAGCACCGCGCCGGAAACCGCGCCCGCGCCCGAACCGACGGCACGCTCGCCGGCGCCATCGCGGTTGGTCGAGACGTTGACATCGTCGTGGTCGTCGCCGACTTTGTGCGCGACATCGCCCGCCGCGCTGCCCAAAATTCCGCCCGCTACCGCGCCGATCACGGCGCCGACCGGCCCGCCGACAGCGGCGCCGACGATGCCGCCTGAAAGCGCGCCCGCGCCGGTTCCGGCGACTTCGCCCATCGTGCCGTCGCTCTGGTGATGGCCCTGCGTCGCTTCGGCGGGAACCGTGTTGGGACGGGTGTTGTCCGTCATGTCATCGCGTAATGTGTCCATGGTTGTTTCTCCTCAAGGGTGTTTTTGCGGCGGTGAAGCGCGGGTTTTTTCGCAAATCAAAGGCCGCTTCTCTGCCGTTGTCCGCATTTGAAATCGGACGGCAGAGCCAAACGGAAACGATGAACAGTTTTTGCCGTATCCAGGTTCAAATCGGGGAATCGCGCGTTGGTGCGGCCAATTTAATTTGCTCTTTCTGTGGCAGAACAGGCTGAAAACGCCGTTCCAATCGACAGCCTGCCCAACCTTTCGGTGCCAGGGCCGCTTCTTACTGCGAACTGAGGCGCGCCTGAAGCACGATACGGTTGCTGGTGTGGGGCATGGTGCAGGTAATCAGGGTCAGAATCGGCGCCGCGCCTACGGGCGGCGGCTGGAGAATGGTGAGGTTGGAGTCGGGCGTGGTGAAGGTCGCATCGACGATGTAATTCCATTTTCCGTCGCGGTTTTCGAGCGTGATCGGCGCGCCGGGCAGAAGTTCGTCGAGGCGGTAGAAAAACGAGCCGTAAACGTTGCGATGGCCCGCGACAACGCAGTTTCCTTCTCCGGGCGACGACGAATTCCGGTCGTGGCCCGGCCCGCGGCGCAGCGCAGCGGCGTCCATGCCCTGCACGATAAAAGTCTCCAAACCGATATCGGGAATCGAAAGTTTGGTGAGCGGCCACGGAGCGCGCCGCGCGCGCGGCGCAAGCGGAGCCGAAACCGCCAGAGTCGGCGAAGCGTTTCGCGCGGCACGCGCTCTTTGCCTGGCTGTCGGCACAGATTGGCGTTGCGCTTTTTGGGGCGACGCGGCGAACTGCGCCGCCAAAGAGCGCTGATTCCACACGCCGTAAGCGGTTTGACCCAGCGGCCACAGCGCGAGGCCGAGACCGCACAGGATAGCGCCGTTGAGCAGGGGACGAAGCGGAAAACGCATGAAACAACCCAAACGAAAGGCAAAAGTTGGTGACCCCAACTTTTGCCTTTTCGAGCTTGTGCCGAGGATGTTTAGGCCGAAACGCGCTTGCGGATCGCAAAAGCGCCCAGCGCCATCGAAAGGCCAAAGAGCGACATCAAAACCGGTTCGCCGCCGGTGTTGGCGAGTTCGGTGGTTTCGACGCCGGGATCGACTTCGGCCGAGACGCCGTCCGGCCCGATGCCCGAAGACGAAGTCGTCGTAGTTGTGGTCTGGGTGGTCTGGGCGTTGGAAATCGCGCCGGTATCGGCAGTGGCACCAGGCGCCGCACCGGTTGCTCCCGACTCGATTCCTCCCCTGGGATCGCCGATGGGCGCTCCCGGTGTTCCTGGTGCCTGGGCGTGAGCCACAGAAGTTGCGGCCAAAAGTAGGGCCGCCAAAATCGTCCAACGAGTGTTTTTCATGAGAATCTCCAAAAATTATGTGGCTGTCTCCGCTCGATGAGCCGGTTAAGGCCGAGTTGGGCGAGCCACAGGCTTGCAAAGCGTGCCCCAGTTTCTCTCAAAACGCGTGCCGGGAAAACCCCACGCCTTTTTCGCAGCAGGAAATTTGGCTCTGCTGACGCGCTGTTGCGTTAAAGACGCGCTGTTGCGTTAAACCTGAGGCCTTCGCCGCGCGCTTTTCTCATCCCGCGCGCCGCTGTTCTGCCATGATTTCGCGTCGTTTCTGGTTTTGGCCCCTGTTGTGGGGCCTTTTGTGCGGCGCGGTGTTAGTGGATTTGACGTGGGGCGCGCCGGTCGCATTTTCCGAGTTGTGGGGCGATAATCCCCGCATCGCGCGCCAGATTTTCCTCGAACTGCGTCCGCCGCGCGCCATCGCCGCGCTTCTGGTCGGCGCGAGCCTGTCGATGGCGGGCGCGGGTTTGCAAAGTCTGTTTCGCAACCCGCTCGCCGAGCCGTATTTGCTGGGCATTTCGTCGGGCGGCGCGCTGGGCGCGACGGTTGCGGCGGTGCTGCGCTTGCCTTCCTATCGCGGTTTCGATGCGGGCGCGATTTTCGCCTTCGGCGGCGCGCTTTTGACCGCCAGCGCGGTTTACGCGCTCGGAAAAAACCGCGACAGCGAGAGTTTTGGCGGCGGCAGCGTGAGTGCGGGCAGCGCGCGACTTTTGCTGTCGGGCGTGGCGCTTTCGGCGTTTTTGTCGGCCCTGATGTCGCTCGTCATCGCGCTTTCGGGCCGCTTCGATCTCGCCCAGCAGATCACTTTCTGGCTTTTGGGCGGCCTGACGCGCGCTTCGTGGCCGCAAAACGCGGTTCTGCTTGGCGCATTTGGAGCTGGCGGCGCGATTTTGCTGGGTTGCACCCGCGATTTGAACGCGCTACGCGCTGGCGAAGAGGACGCGGCCAGCCTCGGCGTGGAAATCGGGCGCGTGCATCGCAAAATCCTTTTCGCAGCGAGTTTGCTCAGTGCCGCGTGCGTCGCGGCGGCGGGACTCATCGGTTTCGTCGGCTTGCTGGCGCCGCACGCGATTCGACTTCTGGGAGGCCGCGATGCGCGAATTCTTTTGCCCGGCGCGGCGCTGGGCGGCGCGATTTTGCTGTGCGGCTGCGATGCGCTGGCGCGCGGCTTGTTTCAGCCGATTGAAATTCCGGTGGGGATTTTGACCGCGCTGCTCGGCGTGCCGCTCTTTCTGTTTCTGGCGCGGCGTCCCACAGGAGTTTGAAACTGAAATGGCGCCTTCATTTCCCCAAACCAATCTGGAAATCGAAAATTTGAATGTGCAACTCGGCCAGCGCACGGTTTTAAACCAAATCTCGTTCGAAGCGAGGCCCGGCGAAGTGGTTTGCATCATCGGGCCAAACGGCAGCGGCAAATCGACGCTTTTGCGCGCGATTTGCGGTCTCTTGCGGCCTCAAAGCGGAGAGATTCGCTTTGGCGGCGCGATTTTGCCGACTCAGGCGGCGGCGCGCGCCGGGATCGTGGCGTTTTTGCCGCAAAACCCGCGCGGCGACGAGGAGATTTCGCTCGAAGCGATGACGATGTTGGGGCGCACGCCGCATTTGTCGGCGTATGGCGCGCCTTCGCAACGCGATTTCGAAGCGGTGGAAAACGCGATTGCGGGCGTTGCTCCCGATTTGCGGACGCGGCTTCTGGGTCAACTCTCCGGCGGCGAGCGACAACGCGCGTTGCTGTGCCGCGCGTTGGCGACGCTTGCGCCGGTTTTGCTGCTCGACGAGCCGGTTTCCGCGCTCGATGTGCGCTATCAGCACGAAATTCTGGGCCTGATTCGCCGCCTCACCAGGGAGCGAAATCTCGTCACGCTCTGCGTTTTGCACGGCATTAATCTGGCGTCCAGCATCGCCGACCAGATGGTTTTATTGGGCCGCGATGGGCGCATCGTCGCGGCAGGAACGCCCGAAATCGTGATGACGAGCGAGCATTTGTCAGGTGTTTACGAAGCGCCACTGCGCGTGGTGGCGCATCCGCTCAGTGGCAAGCCGGTCGCGCAGTCGTGGTGGGAGTTTTGAGAGGCTGTTTGAAAAGTTCCGGCGAATGAATTCGCAGCCAGAAAAAGCCGTCAACCTTCGTTGACGAATGCACTTAGCGCGCAACGCAGCTGAGTTGCTGCGGGATTTCGTCGGCGCAGGCCGACGGCTTTTTCTGGCTGCGAATTCATTCGCCGGAATTTTTCAAACAGCCTCTGAAATCAAGTTTTCTGGCGGTTGTAAATCGCCATCAGCGGCGTCACGCTGATACCATGCACCACAATCGAAAGCGCGATAATCGAGAAGGTGAGGGCGGTCAGGGTTTGCGAGAGTTCGGGACTCAGGCCGTGTTGCATCGCGTAAAACAGGTAATAAAGCGAGCCGATGCCGCGAATACCGAACCACGCGATGTAAGGCCGCGCCCGCGTCATTTTGTGCGCTCCAAAGAGACCAACGGCGATGGAAATCGGACGGATAATGCAAAAAAGCAGCGGCGCGAGCCAGAACGCCTGACTTGTCCACGTCGCGCGCGACATCATCGCGCCAAGTAGCACGACCAGACTCAGTTCGGCGATGCGTTCGAGCGATTCGTTGAAATGCAGCATCTCGCGCGCCATGAAACTCGCGGCGCGGTCGGGATGGGCGGCCAGATTTTCACGGAATTCTTCGACGCCGGCATCATCCTGAGGAATCTCGACGCGCTCCGGTTCGGCATCAGCGGGCGCATTCTCCGCGGTTTTTTCGGTTTTGGCGCGCTCGGTGTGACGCAGCGCCAGGCCCGCCGCGAAAACCGCCAGAAATCCGTAGGTGTGGAAGAAAAGCGCGATGCCGTAAGCGCCCGCAATCAATCCCAGCGCCAGAAAATCGTCGGTTCCGATGGCTTCGCGCTGCTGTGAACGCAGGTAAACCACCCATTTCGCCACCAAAACACCCAAAACCGCGCCAATCGCCAGTCCGCCGACAATCGACCACACCACATCGACCGCGATCCATTTCCAGCCCCAATCTCCGATGTCGTGCAGACCTAAAAGCCCTATTCCCAGCATCACGAACGGAAACGCGGTGCCGTCGTTGAAACCGGCCTCGCCGGTGAGCGAAAAGCGCAAACGGTCGTCGTCGCCGGTGTGTTCAACCTGGACATCCGAGGCCAGAACCGGGTCGGTCGGCGAGAGAATCGCGCCGAGCAGAATCGCCGCGCCCAGCGGCAGTTTCAACAGAAAAACGCCCGCCAAAGCGATGAGGCCGACCGTGACGGCCATCGAAACGAACGCCAGGCGCAGCGGGATTTTCCATTTGCCATCGCTAAAAGGCAGACGCAGTTTGAGGCCCGCCGTGAAAAGCGAGATAATCACCGCAATTTCGGTCAGACGCTCCAACAGCGCGCCGTTTTGGGTTGGAGAAAAGGTGATCGCGCCCAGAAAAAGCGGCCCAAAAGCGAGGCCGATGCCCAGATAAATTAGGGAAGTAGTGAGTGGCCAGGAGCCGAGCCGGGTGGGAATGAGTGCCATGCCGATCAGCAAAAAACCGGCGATGGTGAACCAAAATTCAGGAGGCACCATGAGAGTAGGGCGAGAAAAGGGCCGGAGTCCGGTTGGGGAGCGGACAAAGCGGGGAAAAGGAGGTTTGGAGTCAGCTTTTAACTGCAACGCGCTATAATCGCTTCGATGTTTCTTCGCCGCGCGCTCGTTTTACTGCCACTCTTACTGGTTTCGAGTTGCACCGCGCCAACCCAAACTGCCGCGCCCGTTGCCAACAGCTTCAACGCGCCCAAGGACGATCTGGGACGCGTAATCGCTTTGAAATCGCCCGCAAAACGAGTGATCGTGATCGGGCCTGGCGCGGTCGAGACGGTTTTCGCGCTCGGCGCGCAGAAATCGCTGGTCGGGCGCGATGATTACGCCGATTTTCCTATTCAAGCCAAAAAAATCGCCGTCGCGGGCGACTACAAAGGGCCGAGCGTGGAAAAATCGGTGGCATTGCGGCCCGATTTGGTGATCGTGCAGGGCGAAACTTATGACCGCGACCGCATGGAGAGCTGGCAGCAGCAAATCGGCGCGCCCGTGGCATCTCTGGCCGCGACGGATGTGGGCGGCGTGCAGCGCGACATCGAAAAAATCGGAAAATGGCTGGGCGCCGATGCCAGAGCGCGTCAAGTGACAATCGCGGTTCGGCCCCCGTCGCTGCCTCCCAAATATTCGGCTTTCATCGAGACTCAGCGTTCGCCGCTGAACACGGCGGGAAAAAAAACGCTCGTGAGCAGCGTTTTGGAAGCCGGTGGATTTCGCAATGTGGCTCAGATCAGCGGCTATCAGCCATATGGCTTGGAAAGTTTGCTTGCCAACCAGCCGGACGTTTATATCGTGCCCTCCAAGGCGAAACGTGAAGTCGTTTTACGGCAACTGCGCGACAATGAAGCGCTTTCTAAGCTGAAGTGCGTGCGAGAAGGCCAGGTTGTTGTTATTGAATCCGATTTTATTCTGCGCCCCGGCCCTCGTTTGGGAATCGGCATCGCAAAATTACGGGCGGAAGCGGCGCGTTTGACCAAGGTCGAAGGGTTTTAAATTATGTGCGGAATCGTCGGTTACGTCGGAACACAACAAGCGGCGGGCGTGTTGACGCTGGGTTTGTCGAAATTGGAATATCGCGGCTACGATTCGGCGGGCATCGCCGTCGCGGGCGCCCGTGGGCTGGCGATGCGCCGCGCCGTCGGCAAACTCCGCAATTTGCAGCATTCCTTGAGCAGCGCGCCGCTCGAAGGCAACGCCGGAATCGGTCACACCCGCTGGGCGACGCATGGGCCGCCGTCGGAAGTCAATTGTCATCCGCACCGCGATGCGAGCGGGCAGGTTTTCGTGGTGCATAACGGCATCATCGAAAATTACGCCGAAATTCGCGCCGAACTCGAAGCGCAGGGCGTCGAATTTCGCTCGCAAACCGATACCGAAGTCGTGCCCAACCTCATCAAGCGCGCTTATGACGAGTGCGGCGACTTGCAAAACGCGATTCGCTGCGCTTTGAAAGGCGTGCGCGGCGCTTATGCGCTCGCGGTGATGCACGCCGACCATCCCGGCACCGTTGTCGCGGTGCGCCAAACCGCGCCCCTGGTGATTGGCATCGGCGAGGGCGAGAATTTCTGCGCCTCGGACGCGCTGGCGATTTTGAGCGAAACCCGCAACATCATTTTCCTCGACAACGGCGAAATCGCGCTTCTCAAAGCCGACGGCGTGGCGATTTTCGATCTGGAAAGCGGCGAAAAGCGCGAAAAAGCGGTTCAACAACTCGATTGGAGCGCCGACAGCGCCGACAAGGGCACTTATCCGCATTTCATGCTCAAAGAAGTGCATGAACAGCCGGTCGTTATCGAACGCTTGCTCAAACATTACGCCGCCGACGCGCATTCGGCGATTCATTTCCCCGACATCGGCTTATCGAAGCAAGAACTGCGCGGCGTGCGGCGGATTTTCATTCAAGCCTGCGGCACCAGTTGGCACGCCGGACTGGTCGGCAAACTTTTGATCGAAAGGCTGGGATTTATTTCGGTCGATGTCGATACGTCGAGCGAATTTCGCTACCGCAACGTCGCTCCGCACACCGGCGGCGCGATTTTGGATGCCGACACGCTGGTCATCGCCATTTCGCAAAGTGGCGAAACCGCCGACACGCTCGCGGGCGTGCAGGAAGCCAGAGAGCGCGGTTTGAAGGTGATTTCGGTCGTCAATATGCCGGCGTCGAGCATCGTGCGCGCCTCGGACGGCGTGATTTACACCCACGCCGGGCCGGAAGTCTCGGTCGCTTCGACCAAAGCTTACATCGGGCAAATCGGCGCGCTTTATCTTTTGAGCCTTTATCTGGGCGAAATTCACGGTTTGATCGACGAAGCGCGCATGAAACGGCGTTTGGACAAATTCGCCGAACTCCCCGCTTTGATGCGCGAGATTTTGAGCGACGATTCGGAAATTCGTCGCGCGGCGGAGCGGTTTTGGCTGGCCGAACACGCGTTTTTCATCGGGCGCGGCTATGGCCAGCCTTCGGCGCTCGAAGGCGCGCTCAAACTTAAGGAAATCTCCTATATTCACGCCGAAGGCTACGCGGCGGGCGAACTCAAACACGGGCCGCTGGCGCTCATCGACGAGAAAATGCCCGTGGTGGCGATAGCGACGCAGGGCGTGACTTATGAGAAAATGCTTTCCAATATGCAGGAAGTGCGCGCGCGCGGCGGCAAACTGGTTGCCGTCGCCGGGCAAAACGACCGCGAAATCGACAAATACGCCGAATTCGTGTTGCGGGTGCCGGAACTGACGGAAAGTTTCACGCCGTTCGTGGTCGCGCTGCCGATGCAGCTTTTGGCGTATCATATTGCCACGCTGCGCGATTACGATGTCGATATGCCGCGCAATCTCGCTAAAAGCGTGACGGTCGAGTAAAAACTTCAGCGAAATTTGAAGGTTTCAAGGAAAATTCAACAATTTCTTGATTTTTTGGGGTCGATGGTTTCTTAAAATAAGGACAGCTATTTTCTCATTATGCGTATTGTGATTACTGGAGGCGCCGGATTTTTGGGGTCGCATTTGTGCGACCGTTGTTTGGCCGAAGGGCATGAAGTCGTGGCGGTCGATAATCTCATCACCGGCGCGCCCGACAACATCGCGCATCTCGCCAGCGAACGGTTTTCCTATCGCCAGCAGAACATTTCCGAGGGCATTTTCATTGATGGGCCAGTCGATTTCGTGCTGCATTTCGCTTCGCCCGCCTCGCCGGTCGATTATCTGGAACTGCCGATTCAAACCCTCAAAGTCGGCGCTCTCGGCACCCACAACGCGCTCGGCCTGGCGCGCGCCAAGGGCGCGGGGCTTTTATTGGCCTCGACATCCGAAGTTTATGGCGACCCGCTCGTGCATCCTCAGCGCGAAGATTATTGGGGCAACGTCAATCCGATTGGCCCGCGCGGATGCTACGACGAGGCCAAGCGTTTTGCCGAAGCGATTGTGATGGCCTATCACCGGATGCACGGCATCGACACCAAAATCGTGCGGATTTTCAACACCTACGGCCCGCGCATGAGGCTGCGAGACGGGCGCATCGTGCCCAACTTCGTGCGCCAGGCGCTCGAAGGCGAGCCGCTCACGGTCTATGGTGACGGCTCGCAGACGCGCTCCTTTTGCTACGCGACGGATTTAGTGGACGGGATTTATCGCTTGATGATGTCCAAAGAGAATCTGCCTGTCAATATTGGCAATCCTGTTGAATTCACCGTGCTGGAATTCGCGCATCTGGTGCAAAAACTGACGGGTTCGACGCTCGAAATCGAGTTTTTACCGCTGCCACAGGACGATCCCAAACAGCGCAAACCCGACATTTCCAAGGCGCGCGAGGTGTTGGGCTGGGAGCCGAAAATTCAGGTCGAAGAAGGCTTGGAGCGCACGCTTGAGTTTTACCGCGAGAAATTGCGGGTTTGAACCGGGTTGAGCTACTATCGTCTGGCAGCAGAATTTAGGGAACTTGCAGTTTCTTGACGCGACTGTGATTCCTTGATATTTACCCCTTCGGTTAACCTTTGAGGCGACCGAAATTTCTCCGTTTCATCTCGCAACCGAGCGCTGTGGCTTCTGTCTATAAGGCGCAACTTTCGAGATGTGTTCGAGAATCCGTTCTTGGACTTCGCGTCGGTGAGTTTGGCTTGCTGTGTGGAATAAGTTTCCATAGAGCTCTCGAAACTCCGAGTTTTGTCGATTGATTCCGTTGTATTTTTTTAAGGATTGTATGAATTCTATTCACTCCCGCAGGTCTTCAGTGAATTTCACGCGTTCGCGGCGCGCCCTGGTGCAACCGCGTTTTCTGCTGGCGATGACTGCGATGGCCTCGGCTGTTGGCGGCATTTCCTATTTGGCGACGGCTCAAACCGGGCGCACGCCCGTCAAAATGAGCGCGCCGCCGTCTATTAAAAAGGCTTCAAAGCCGGTTAACTTGAGGGATTTGCCTCAATGGGTGAAAAGCGCTGGTGCTACCGGTCGGCTCGCAACTAAAACGGCACCTGCGAAGTCAGGGCGAACGGCTCAGGCTGTTGTCAGCGGCAACAATGTGAGTGGTTTTAACCTTAATGACATCGATTTAACGGCCAATACTCCTTCGGACGAGCGCGAGCCGCTCTTTTCGCCGGATGGTGAACTCATTACTTTTCGCTCCAATGGCGCGGACAGCAACAGAGACGGTTTGATCGATTCGGTTAACAATGGGGCCGGTAACGGTGCTAAATACCATATCTGGGTGATGAATAGCGACGGCACTAATCAACGGCAGTTGACCGGTTTAGTGGGCAACGCCGATGCGGGTCGCAACCAGTTCCGGCCTTCATGGTCGCCTGACGGCAACCAGTTGGTTTATATCGATGGCGACGGCACTTCGGCACAGCTTTTCGTGGTTAACGCATTGGAAAGTTCAACGCCGCAACCTGAGCAGCGCACGTTCTTCACGGGCGAAAAAAAATCGCCAGCTTGGTCGCCCAACGGGTTAGTTATCACTTTCGCTTCGAAAACCAATCCTGCAACCGGAGCGAATTTGCCTTCGTTTGACCTTTTCTCCATTGACCCCGGTGGCGACGCCAGCACAGCTCAACGGTTGACGGGTGGTAGCTCTGATCCAGGTGGCAATGACGTGGACGATCTCAACCCCGCTTATAGTGTGCAAAATAGCAGTTCGATTTACTTTTCGTCCAACCGTGATAACAACGGCAAAATTTCCGGACGCCGCATTTGGCAACTCGACGGTTCTTCTCCTTTTATGGTGACTGATCCGTCTCAGCGTCCCGGTTTTCGCTCTACAGACACCGTTTCCGATGATTTTCCCACGCTGTCGCGGGCCAGAAATTTCTCTATAGGTGGCAACAACCCGACCAACAATTTCAACAGAAATGTGACTGAACAACTGGCCTTCCAGACCGACAGCCGCTTGAACGATAGCGACAGTTTTCAAGATCTCAATATCTGGGGAATCCCTAGGTCGTCGCTTCCAGAAACCTCGGGTGCTGCGTTCATTCTGACTAACTCGCTGTCGTCACCTGCCACAGCTCAACCCGGTGTCGCCAATGGATCAGAAGATTTCGCTCCTGACCGTGAACCCTCTTTTAGTCGTTCTATCGAGTCGCCCCAAAGCATTGGCACTCTGGCTTTCGCTTCTCAGCGCTTTGCTAATCCCAATCCAACAGCTACTCGCCAAAATCCGACTGGCGGCAATGGAATTACTAGCACCAACGACATTTTTGTCACCGGAACCGTTGACACTACCCCTCCAGTTTTGGTGCCCCAATCCATCGGAAATCAAGACTTCCCTGTAGTCTCGCCAACGGCGACTTTGGCTGGTGAGGGACGAGGCAATCCTCGCACCTTTGAGGCCGGTTTACGCGCCGGTGCGCCTGCTGGAACCTCCGGTTCTTTGAAGTTGGCCGTTGTCATCAACGAGCGCGAAAGCGGTTTGGACAGAAATAGCAGCGTCGTCGCTGTTATTCGCAACGCTGATCGGCTTCAAACTGCCCTCAGGGATTCTCCTGTGAATGAAGAAGTCTTGGTGCAAACTGCTCCAGAAATCGGATACGAACAAACCAATACCTATGCCCTGACAGCTTTTGACGATGGAGTCAACGAGAGGCAGGCTGGTGCGGTCGCTGGTGACGGTGTGTTTTACTGCGCTGCCGATGTGGAGACCCCGGCTTCGGGTGAGTATTACATTGACATTGTAGTTACCGATCAAAAACAGAACACCTTCACCTATGACAATATTTGGGGTTTTTCAACAAGGCCATTTGTCAAGGGCGGGATAAACCGAGATCTTTTGGTATCGGATTACACTGTTGGGCAACGTTTCGTTAATACTTTGAGTGGCGCGCGAAGGGCCTTTGAAGGTGGAGACGATGGTCGTTTCGTCCGGATGGATCCGATAGAAAGCTACCTCATTAAAGCCAACGGGCCAAATGAGGAGTTTGGAACTGCCACACCACCTAAAAACGACTTCGTTCTTCAAGACAGGGCACAAGCTAATGCTTTTCCGAATGCGGATGTTTATCGCATTCTCTGCCGCGGCCCCGTGACTGCGTCTTTACTCAGTTCCTATAGGCCAAGCACCACCGTCCAAATCGATCCCAACGAAACTTCGTTTGGTTCTGGAGGGCCGTTCACCGCCAAAACCCGTAAACTCTTGGTGGCCTCGTCTTCCATCACCTGGGCTTCGCCTTATACGGGATTGGTGTTCGCTGGGCCAGGCACCTTGGTAGATGCCGCGACTCAGAATTTGCTGACTGAATTTAGCAATGCCGGTGGTCGTCTTTTTGTCATGGGCCGTGACGTTGGTTTTGGTCTGACAAGTGGCGGAACCGTAAGCAACGATTTTCTACGTAATGTTCTGGGGGCTGATTGGGGCGGCGACGTTCCTACTGCCGCGAATAATCTCGTCGTAAGCGGAAGGGCTCCTGGCGTTTCTATTAAAGGTGAGGAAGGCGGCTTTATCGTTCCTATCATCGATTATGGCTCGTTTGTTATCGGTGCTATTCCAGACTTGTTGAATTTGCAGGTTCCCTTTCACTTTGAACAGAAAGAGAAACTGACGGACAATTGGGATGATGCATCTCTCAACTTGAACCCCAACACTCTTTCTTTTGTGAGTAGTGAGGGTGGTGGTATTTTCTTCGCAAACAACCAAGCCGTAGGTGTCATGCCCGATGAACTGGTGCCTAGTGGTGCTGGGGGCGCAACAATACAGCCCTCCTATTCTGTGGATGGGCGCATAGTTGGTCATCGCCTCACCCGTGAGGTGGCTGCTGGTGAATCTCGGTCGGTTCTTTTCGGCTTTGGGTTAGAATCCGTCAATCGTCGCTATCGCAAGCCGACGAAGGAAATTGGATTTGTCGCTTTGGATGCTCGTGCCGCAGTGGTAAGAGGTATTAACAGCTACCTGAAAACAGGTTCTATCACTGGAACGGTTATCAATGCTGCGACCAATCTTCCGATTCCTAACTTCCTGGTTCGTATTACCCTTGAAGACGACCCCAATGTTATTTATCTTGCAAGGACAGATAACGCTGGTAAATACGCGATTTCTGGGCTATCACAACAAGTTGGAGGCGCCAATGGAGGAAATGGATATCGCGTTGATCCTGCGATCATTCGTAGCACCACAGGGAAGTTGTTACCTCTCAACACCCTACCAGGAACAGCCGTCGCTGGAGGTGGAACTGCACAGACTTCCCCTTCAGGGTTTTTTGCTGGCACATCGAGGAGGAACATTGCTATTATTGGCGGCAGTGCCTCACCTAACGCCAACCTGCGCCCGATTCCAATTCGGCCTGGTTCACTACGCGGGAAGGTAGTAACTACTGATCCGAGCGACCCAAGAAAACAAGTTGCTGCCAATGGACTTAACGTTTTGATTCGCTCCACAACTGCTCTTACTCCCGGTGGTAGCCAATACGCCAATGTAGTCAAGACTGACGCTGCTGGTAACTTCAGCTTTGCCGGGGTTCCCGCTTTGATCGATCTCGAAGTGGTTCTCAACCCCACCATTGGGGATATTCCCGAGAAAAGTGGGTTGCGCTCCAGATTCACGCCGCCAGCCTTCACCGGAACGTTCCAAAATCCGGAATTGGAACGTCGTGTGATTACCGGTCTCAATCGTCCAACTGGATCAGCCACGCCACCTCTCCAAGTGCCCAACAATGGAACTTTCGTTTTGAACGATTCCAGTCCGGATAACAATTTGGATAGCGGCACACCTTTGCTGTTAGGACGCTTCTTAGCAACCTTGACGGGCAAAGTGACGGTCAATGGCGTTGCAACCAGCAACGTCACCGTGGAACTGTTGACTTCGGCGGCCAATTCCTTCTCTCCGGCTCGCACGACACTCACCGACTCGCAGGGAAGTTACTCGCTGGACAGAGTGCCCGCTGGTTCTTACATCGTCAAGGCAACGACCCGACTGGGTGCAACGGCCCGTTCTGCGGTCTTCACCATTGCCAACAATTCCACCACCGTCAACATCACGGTGAGGACGATTAATATCGTTGCTCCTATTCTCTCTGGAAAAGTCAACCTGAAGCAGATTGGAGCATCGACGGTCGTGAAGGCTCTGCCCAACGCTACGGTGGAACTGTTAAATAGTGCGGGCAAATCGTTCGCGCCGTCTATCACGACAACCAGCGATAGTGTCGGCAAATACTCGTTTATCGTCTCGCTCAATGGCTCTTACAAAGTGCGGGCGACCATTGAGTTGGCCGGATCCTCCTCAACGGCGACGACGCCTGACTTCATCAAGGTTACGGGCAACGTGACGGCTCCCGACCTGGTAATCACGCGCTATCAAATCAGTGGAACGGTCGTTAGTTCCAGTGGTGCCGTGCAGCCGAGGGCCATTGTCGAGGTAAGCGTCGGTGACAATACCATCCGGAGCATCACCTCCGATAGTGGCGGGAAGTTCGTTTTCTCCAATTTGTTACCGGGAAGCTACACGGTGAAGGCTTTCGCCTCGGCGACGGCAGGATCGGCAACGGGAAGCCAGACAGTTTTGATCAAGACCGGCGATCTCGCAGTCCCCGCCATCAAGATTACGCTCAATGGCACCAGCACGACCGGCCCAACCGGTGGAGGAACTGGAACCGGGACTGGCACCGGAAATGGCACCGGCACAGATGGCGGTGGCAGCGTGGGACGAACCTTTGCAGCCAACGGCGCCTATACCATCTCATTGCCCTATGCTATCGACAATGTTCTTGGAACACTGACCGTTAATCAGGCTTTCAGTCCTGCGCTGACTACGACTGGGTATCAACTTTACTCGTTCAACGCAGCTAAACAAGTGAATAACCTGAGCAAGGATTTGGTGCGGATCACCGACGGAAACACCAAATTGGTTCGCGGTCAGGGTTATTATCTGGTTACGGGTGCCAGCGCCGTAACACTGCAAACCCCGACTCAGAACTCCACGCTGAAGTCGTTTGCTGGAACAACTTTCAATATTCCATTAACTTGGAACACGACTTTCTTGAGCGACACTTCCGAGCCGGACAACCGCAACAACGGTTACAACCTCATCGGATTTCCGTTCAACCCCGCCCTATATGGCAGCGTTTCCTTCACCGGTTCCAAAGTCAAATACGGCGACATCACTTACAATTCGATTGACGAAGCCACTGCTGCTGGTGTTATCTCTCGCCAGCTTTACACCATCACATCCGGTGTTCGCACCGCAGTGCCATTCGACGATCTCAATATCAGAGCCTTCAACGGCTACTTTGTTCGCATCCTGCGGAAAGATCAGCCGGTCACGCTGATTTTGCAGAATCCGGTTAAGTAAGTGCTTGACTAACCCTGAGTAGGGTTAAAAGACAAGGCGGAACGGTGAAAACCCGTTCCGCCTTTTCTTTTTGATAAAACCTTTTGCAAAACAGAAAAATGGGCTTTTTGGGATTGGCAAAGTGCCGAGACGAGAGCCTCCATGCAAACCATGACTTCACCTCAACCTCTCCCGCGGCTGCAAATTTTTGGTTTGAGGTTCGCGCGATTTCTGGCCGCGCTTTGTCTCGCGCTCTGGATCGGCGGCATGGCATTTTTCGGCATCATGGCCGCGCCGGTGCTGTTTCACCCCGAAAAATCTGGCATCGCCCGCGCCGCCGACACCGCGACGCTCGCGCCGCAGTTAGTCAGCGCCATGCTCACCCGCTTCGGCACGCTCACCACGCTTTGTGCCGTCGCATTGCTGGTGTGTGCCCTAATCGACGGCGTTTTATCACGCGCCTTGAAAAGCCATCTCTGGCGCGCTCAAACCGCTCTTTCGCTGCTCTGTCTGGGCTTTTCGCTCTATTTGAACGGCGTTTTGCTGCCCCAAACCCGGCGCGACCAGGCCCAAATCCTGCCCCTCATCGCGCGCGCCTCGCGCGGCGAGACGCTTTCCGCCACCGACCAGGCACGCCGCAGCGCTTTCGACACCGGGCACCGCACTTATCAGCGTTTGGCGACCATCAACTTGTATCTCTTGTTGGCGATTCTGTTTCTACTCATCGCGCGCGGCGCCGATTTTCGCCCTCCCGACGTTCCGAAACGCTCGCCAAACCTGTAAAATAAGGCGCAAACGGCGCGTTTGTGCCGTGCGCCCCATTTATGTCACCTTCCCCCGGCTACTCTTCCTCCTTTCCCTACGGCGATGCGCCGCACCGCGAAGTCGATGCGCCGCGCTGGGCTGCGATTCAACTGCTTTGCTGCGACATCGACGGCGTTCTCACCGACGGCAGCCTCATTTTCGATGAAAATGGCGCGCTTTTGCAGACCTTTTATGTGCGCGACGGCTTCGCCCTCGTCGCGGCGCGGCGCGCGGGCATCAAGGTCGCCTGGATTTCGGGTCGTCCCTCTCTCGTCGCCCAAAAACGCTTCGACGAACTTGGTCTCGACCACTGCATTCTCGCCTGCGACGACAAAGCTAAAGCCATTCTCGATTTGCAAAAACAACACGGCCTGGTCGCCGATCAGTGCTGCTTCATCGGCGACGACATTCCCGATTTGGCGGCTTTCACCGTCTGCGGTTTGCGCGTGGCCGTCGCCGATGCCGAACCGGTATTGATTTCGCGCGCCCACTACATCACGCGCGCGCGCGGCGGACGCGGCGCGGTGCGCGAAATCATCGACCAGATGCTCGCCGCGCGCGGTTACTGGGATTTGATGCTCGATATGTTCGAAAACTCCGAAGAAAACCCGCCGGAGAACCTGCAAAAATGAGCGATTCCCTGCGCGATCTGCTGTTTTCCGTCTGGCTGCTGCTACTTTTTGGAGTCTTCTTCCGCTTCGCTTTTTTGCTTTTTTGATTCAGGTCGAAAATTCCTTTATCGCTCCATGAACTATCTGATTGACGCCGCGCTCTTCCTTGGCCTTGTTTTGGGCCTTGTCGTCGCGGGATGGTGCATTTCTAACCCATGGCGCTCCAGCTTCGAGGCCGCTTTCGTGCCCGGCGCCGCATTTTTAGGGAGTTACGCCGCGCTGATCTGGATCGTCGGCTCGGTTTGGCAACTCATTCCAGCTTTTTGGTGCGTTTTGCCGTGGCCGCTCTTAGCGATTTTGATCGTCTGGAAACGCCAAAATCTGCTGCATCACGCCCGAACCGCGTCGAAATCACTGCGTGCGCTTTCTGCCCCCGATTCGCTTCTCGCCTTCTATTTACTCGCGCTTTTCGGCCTCGCCTTCGGGTTTTGTCTCGCGCCGCCGAGCGGCGCCGATTACGATTCGCTCACCTATCACCTCGCCGTGCCCGCGCAGTATTTGCGCTTTGGAAAAGTCGTCGAACTGCCCTATGACCATCATTCCTACTTCCCGTTCACGCTGGAAATGCTCTTCACGCTCGGCTTGTGGGCGCGCGGTGTGGTCTTCGCCAAACTTTTTCACTGGTTGATGCTGCCCATCGGCGCGCTCGCGCTCGTCGCGCTGGGAAAACGCGCGGGCAGCGCGCGCGCCGGACTGCTCGCCGCGTGTCTCTACGCTTCGTCGCCGCTGATTTTGCAGGAAGCGACCACCGCTTACATCGACCTCGGCTTCGCGGCGTTCACTTTTCTGGCGATTTTAAGTTTCGTCATCGCGCTCGAAACCCGCAGCCGGCGCGAATTCGCTTTGTGCGGCGCGTTTTGCGGGTTTTGCCTCGGCACCAAGTATTTCGGCGCGTTGATCTTCGGGTTTCTCGGCCTGTGGCTGCTCTTTTCCGTCCGCAAAACCGCGCAAAACCCCTTCGACCGCATGGTCTGGCGCCGCAATCTGGCGTTTTTCACCCTTTCGGCGCTGATTTTGGGCGGGTTTTGGTATGCGCGCAACATCGTCTGGACGGGAAATCCGGTTTTCCCGTTCGCCTACAGACTTTTTGGCGGACAAGGCTGGACGGCGCAAATGGCGCGCGATTACGACATCTCACAGGCGATTTACGGCTTTGGAAAAACTCCGATTGATCTCGTCTGGCTGCCCTGGCGCCTGGCGATGTCGCCGCTGAATTTCGGCCAACCGCTCTGGCCGCTCGCCACGCCACCCCTGCAAAACGGCCTGACGGGCGCTTTCGAAGTGCAGGGTTTGCTGCTTTCCTCATTCCCCGGCCCCGCGCTTTTCGCTTTCGGAGTTCCCGCGCTTTTCCTCGCCAACAAACCGCGTCCCATCGTTCTCGTTACCGCTTTCTTTAGTTTTTTGCTCGCGTTCTGGTTTCTCACCAGCCAGCAAATTCGCTATTTGATTCCGGCGCTGGGAATGCTCGCTTTAATCGGCGGTTGGGGCATCGTCCAAATCGCGCCGCGTCTGCGCTTTGCGAGCAAAATTGGCGCGGCGATGCTCGCATTGTGGCTACTTTTCGCTCCCTACTGGTTGGTGCAAAACAATCGCGTCGCATGGGACGTGATCAGCGGCGCGCAGACGCCGACCGCTTATTTGCGCCGCACTTTTTCCGGCTTCGATGCCATGGAATACGCCAACCAAAACACGCCCAAAAACGCCAAATTCGCCGTTTTCGGCGAGTCGCGCTGCTTTTATCTCGACCGCAATTACTTCTGGGGCGATGACCTCCACAACAACCTCATTCCCTTCGAAAAAATCCAAAATGGCGCCGATTTCGCGCGCGCCCTGCGCTCTCTGGGCACGACTCATGTGCTGGCCAACACGGACGCGGGGCGCAACGGCGGCGGCATCGCGCCGCCGCAATCGCTGATCGACCAGGCGCTCGAAGCGGGAAAACTGAATTTGGTGACCGAGTTGCGCGGTTATCGAATTTACAGCGTGGCGCAGTAGAACTGTTGATAACGGCGAATAAATTCGCAGCCAGAAAAAGCCGTCGGCCTGCGCCGACGAATGCAAGTTGGGCACAGCGCCTCCAAGTTCCAGCGGGATTTCGTCGGCGCAGGCCGACGGCTTTTTCTGGCTGCGAATTTATTCGCCGTTATCCAAACTTCATCCAAAATGTTCTCGCCAATTTACTCGCGTCTGCCGCTTTTCGTCGCGCTTTCGTTCTTTTTCGCGCTCACTGCCGCGCTCATCGCAATCGTTCCGCTCGGCGCCTCGCCCGACGAAGCGGCGCACTGGCAATATGTCGAACACATCGCGCAAACCGGGCGTTTGCCGGTTTTTCAGGGCGCCGCGCCGCCCGCGCCGGGCTACGAATTTCACCAACCGCCGCTCTATTATTTACTTTGCGCGCCGCTTTGGAAAATCCTCGGCGCCGGGGTGCAAAATTACGCCTGTCGCGCCGTTTCGATGCTTTGCGGATTGGGCACTATCGCCCTCATTTGGAGCGCCGCGCGCTTGCTTTTTCCCCAAAAACCGCGCGTCGCCCCGCTCGCGGCGTTGTTCGCGGCGCTATTTCCGCTTCATCAAGCCGTCAGCGCCGGTTCCAACAACGACGGCCTCGCCGGACTTCTCGCCGCCGCGATTTTCTTTCTCATCGCGCGCATGAATCTCCACGGCGCCGCCCGCCGCGACGCCTGGCAGTTCGGCCTCGTCGCGGGGTTGGCGATTCTGACCAAAAACACGCTGCTGGTGCTGGTTTTTACGGGTTTTATCGCCCTCGTTTTCGCCACAAAAAAGCCAAACGCCTCGGTTTCACTCTTCCCCGCGCTCGGCACAGCGCTCGCCATCGCGCTGCTCATCGGCGGGCCGTGGTTGGCGCGCAATCAGATTTTGTATGGTGATCCGCTCGCGCTCGGCGCGTTTTCCAAAGCTGCGAGCGCCATTGGGCCGGGATATGCCGAATTTTCGCCGCTTCTCAATTTTTTGACTTATACGCGCGCCGTGCTATGGATGATTTTTCTGACCGCGTGGGGTTTTTTCGGCGGCCCAAACTCGGCGGTGGCCGCGACCGATCCGCTTTCGCTGGGCCGAATTGCTGGCCCGCGCGTGCCGCAATTGTGGCTCGCGCCGCTGATGCTGGCCTGTTTAAGTGCGCCACTGCTCGCGCTGTTGGGGCTGCGGCGCGGCGCGGACGAAAACAAGGATGAACGCGATCCGTCGCGTGTCACACCTTGGTGGCTGATGGGTGTGCTGTTGATTGTTTTGGCGTGGATGCAGTTCACCTACGCTCATTTCGCGGGCGCCCAGGCGCGCTATCTTCACGGCGCGTTGCTGCCGCTTTCCATCTTTTTAGCGTTCGGTTGGCAGCGCTTGTTTCAACGCGCCGGACATCTCGTCGCCGACACCGCACCGGAATGGGAAAGCACATTTGAAGGCCGCGCACTCCACATCGCAAGTCTCGCATTCGGCGCGACTTTGCTGATATTGACGCTGCTTAACCTCTTCGTCTGGAAAACCCTGGTTTAAAAGCGCGCGACACACCTCAATCTGCGAAAATTCATTCCCGTGACCTCCGATTCCTCGCCGCCGAGCGTGCCGCAACTCAGCGTTTTGATGCCGGTTTACAACGAGCGCGCCACGCTGTCGGAAATCGTGCGCCGCGTGCAAAACGTGCCGCTCGATCTGGAAATCATCATCGTCGATAACGTCTCCAACGACGGCACGCGCGAAGATTTGCAGGAAATGATTCAAAACGGGCAAGTGGGCGCAATCGATTCCAATCACAGCGTTCGCGTCGCGTTTCAAAGCGAAAATCGCGGCAAAGGCGCCAGCGTGCGCCGCGCTTTGAGTCGGGCGCGCGCGCCGTGGGTCATCGTGCAGGATGCCGATCTGGAATACGATCCGCGCGACTATTTGCGGCTTTTCGAGGCCGCACTCAAGCCGCGCCGCGCGCTCGATGCGGTGTTTGGCACCCGGCTGCATCGCGGCAGCCGCGCGCGCGCTTTGCAGCCGCGCACCGCGTTTTTTTATGGCCGCGTCGCTTTGTCCGTCGTGTTTCGCTTGCTCTACGGCGCGCCTCTGAGCGATGTGGCGACCTGTTACAAACTGATGCGCCGCGATTTCGCTTGGAGTTTGAATTTGCAAAGCGACGGTTTCGATCTCGATTTCGAAATCGCCGCCAAAGTCGCCAAAGCGCGAAAATTCGGCGCGCGATGCGGCGAAATCCCGATTTCCTACGCGCCGCGCACCGAACTCGAAGGCAAAAAAATCCGCGCCGGACGCGACGGCGCGCGCGCGATCTGGGCGCTGGTCAAATTCCGTTTTCTGCCGTGAAACCCGCTCCTTTTCTCGCTTCTACTGCGCTTTTTTTGGGTGGTTGCGCGCCTAAAACCTCGCCCGACAGCGCCAAAATCGTGGCGCAGGCCGCCAAACAAGAAGCCAAAACCGAGCGCGACGAGTTTTCCGGTCTCAAAAGCGCGACTTTAAACGGCGGCGAACTCAGCGGCGGCGACGCGCAGGGCAGACCGCTGTGGAAACTGTCGGCCAAAACCATTCGCGCGTCGGGCGGGGTTTTGGGCAAAGATGACAGCGGCGCGCCCAAAACCGCGACTCTAATCGACGCGCGCGCCACGCTTTTTCGCGCCGGAGTCGCCGAATCGACGCTGCAAGCGCCGCAAATTGTGCTGTTTTATCTGAAAGATGGCGTGCGACTGCAATTTGCCAAGGGTATGAAAGGCACGACGCAGGGCGCGTGGACGGGCGCGCGCGGGCCGGTTCAAATCGCCGCGCCGCGCGCTGATGTCGATGTCAAAAACCGGCTCATCAGCGCGTCGGGCGGCGTCAAAATGAGCCAGGGAACGCTCAAAATCAGCGCCCAAACCCTGCGCGCGCAAACTTCGCTGCAAAACGTGCAACTGAGCGGAAAAGTGCGCGCCCAGAACGCGCAAAACGGGCGCATCGAAGCCAAAACCGCGAATTACGATTGGAACAAAAACCGCGTCACGGCGCAAACGGTGAGCGCGCTTCAAGGCGGCACGCGCTTGTCGGGCGACGTTTTAAGCGCCGACACCGACGCGACAGCGGGAACTTTGACAGGCCGAGTTGGCGCCCAGAGTGCGCAGGGCCAGGCGAGCGCGCCGCGCCTCGATTTCAATTGGAAACGCGACCAGATCAGCGCGCGCGACGCGACTTTTATCGCGCCAAATGGCACGGTGCGCGCGGCGAATCTGGTGACGGACTCCAAACTTCGCCTCGCCAGCGCGCAAAATCTGGTCGCCGAGCAGGACGGCGCGGTTTTGCGCGCCGCGTCGGCGTCGGGATTCGACGGCCTTTCGCGTTTGAACGCGCAAAACCTCGATTTCCGCCGCGCCGACTTGCATTTTTCCGCGCCGCGCGCCAACGCCCGCAAAATCGGCAGCAAATGGGTTCTGACGGCGCAGGGCGGCGCACGCGGTCAGAGCTTGCAGGGCCAAGTCAACGCGCCGCGCGTGACGTGGGACGAGTCCACCAACCGCGTCGCGGCGAGCGGTGGTGTGACGCTTGAAAAAGACGGCGCGATTTTGCGCGGCCAGACTTTACAGAGCGACACCCGCTTCCAAAACGCGACTTTGACCGGCCAGGTGCGCGGGCAGATGAAAGACGGCTCGATTTTGACGGCGCAAACCCTGGAAAAGCGCGGCGAGAAGTTTTTGGCGCGTAATGGCGCGACGGCACAGCTCAAAACGCGCGGCGCGCTGGGCGCTTTGACGCTGCGCGGCGCACAAATCGAGGCGCCAGCCGACGGTTCGAGCGCGCTCGCAACGGGCGGCGTCACGCTTCGGGCCTCGACCGGCGCCACGGCGCGCGCGCCGCGCGCGGTTTATGATCGGAAAAGCGGCAAAATCACCGCGACGGGCGGCGTCGATTTCTTCGATCCGGTGCGAAAACTTCGCACCCGCGGTGACACGCTGATTTACGATCTGAACTCGCGGCAAGCCTCGCTTTCCAACGCGCGCGGGCAGGGCAGTTTGAAATTGTTCGAGGGCAAAAAGCTGTTTTGAGGCGTTGCGGGCCTATAAAAGACCCGGCAGGCGAGCCTTCGGCTGGGCGTCCGTTGGACGCATCGCGGTTGCAAGTGAGACGAAAGAG
>JAABUN010003648.1_pt1 | contig 23226 bp, 18 predicted proteins | sample 5559311 | NCBI WGS metagenome assembly JAABUN01 (sample SAMN10711877, study PRJNA513370) | rock metagenome | isolation source: Antarctica rocks | place: Antarctica: Victoria Land, Siegfried Peak sud
CACCGCCTGGCCAGTAATCGGGTACCTGCCAGGCCCTGCTCCCGCAGCCCGAGACATGGCCACGGTTTCGATGCCACTTCACTTTTGTAACGACACGTCCACAGCGGTTCGGGTTCACTCATCTTCCTGGTCCCCACCTGACACCTCGCGGGCGCCTTTTCCACATCGCTCACCACGACGGTCTTCAGCCAACGCAGCATGTGGTGGTTTGAAGCCTCCCCCCGAAGGGCGACTCCGAAGGGCCAACCTTCATCTCTCGCACAGCACCGACTCACAGAGATCTCACCTACTCATGAAGACCTCCACTCATCGTTCATGGCACACGCCCCGGAAAGGTCGGACGGTAGGGCTGTGACCTGCAGGTTTGTGGGGGTGTGACCGGCGTGGCGTGTGGGACGGGTGTGACCCAAGGGGCTGAGATGGGAGTTCTTCACGCCCGCCGTCTCAGCAAGGACCACACCCGCCGATGCCATCTTCTCCGATTACCGATGCGGTCGCGCAACCCGACCGGGCCGACCACCTGCTGGAACTGCTCGCGACGGTCCCTGACCCGCGTAACCCTCGCGGAGTGCGCTACCCGCTGGCCGGGGTCCTGGCGGTGGCGGTGACCGCGGTCTTGGCCGGGGCCCGCTCGTTCGCTGCGATCGGGGAGTGGGCCGCTGACCTGCCGGCGGAGCACCTGACACGGATCGGGCTTGGCTCGGGCGCTGCCAGCCCGGACGAGTCGACCCTGCGTAAGCTCTTCGCCCGCCTCGACGCCGATGCCCTGGACCGGGTCCTGGGGGCGTGGGTATGGACCCGCACCGCCGTCATCAACGGGCGGCGGGTGATCGCCCTGGACGGCAAGACCGTACGTGGTGCCCGCACCGCGACCAGCACCGCACCGCACCTGGTCGCCGCGTTCGACCACACCACCGGCACCGTGGTCGGGCAGGTCGCTGTGGCCGCGAAGAGCAACGAAATCCCAGCCGTACGAGGGCTTCTCGCGTGTTTCGACCTCACCGGTGTTATCGTCACCGTCGACGCGATGCACACCCAAACCGACACCGCCACCACCATCACCACCGCCGGCGGGCACTACGTGTTCACCGTGAAGGGCAACACCCCCACCCTCCACCGCCAGCTCAAGGCCCTGCCCTGGAAGGACGTCCCCGCGCACAGCGCAACCCTGACCAGTCACGGCCGACGAGCGACCCGCACCATCAAGTCCATCACGGCCCCCGCCTGGATCGGTTTCGCTGGCGCAACCCAGGTCGCCCAGGTCCGGCGCACCGTGACCACGAAGGGCAGCAGAAGCGTCGAAGTGGTCTACCTGGTCACCTCCGCCGATCACACCACCGCACTACCAGGCGTCCTCGCGGCGTGGGTCCAAGGCCACTGGGGTATCGAGAACCGACTCCATTGGGTCCGCGACGTCTCCTTCGACGAAGACCGCTCCCAAGTCCGCACCGGCCACGCACCCCGAATCATGGCCACCCTGCGCAATACCGCCATCAGCGTCCTGCGCCTGACCGGGTGGGACAACATCGCCGCCGCCCTACGCCACCACGCACGCAACCCCGACCGAGCCCTCACATGCATGCTGACCTGCTAGAACGCGACCTTTCCGGGGCCTTGGGTGCAGCCGCCCGGTTGAACCGGTGCGGTCGACCGTGTAGACGGCGTCGTAGCCCTTGTTTGTGAATGTGGTCCAGCTTCCCGAGACTGACCCGTCATTCATCACGATCTGTTCGGTGACAAGAGCCCCGAGGTGATCACGCAGGAAGTCGCGGTTGGCCTCTACGTGCTTGCCGAGATAGTTGATTGTGGTCAAGTCGACGCACGCCCACACCTCGACCCGGGTGGCCTGTGCCTGGTTCTTCAACGCCGGCTTCGAGCCCTTGGGTGCCACGAACCATTCCGAGTCCCAGTAGAGGCCGAACTCGTGACCGTCGGGGTCCTTGAAGAGGTAGGTCTGCCCATAGCCCGGTTCGCCGTCCTCCCAGCCGATGCCGAACCCCCCGCTCTCTAGCCCTTTGGTGAGACGGCCCAGTGCCTCCGGGCTGGCTGCACGCAGGTGCGTCCGCCGGATCCCCAGCGACGTCGTTCTGGGTCAGGGTAATCGTGTAGTGTTCGTACTCGTCCCACGTGCGCAGAAACACTTTGCCGTTGTCTTCGCCGTTGACTGCCATCCCGAGGTAGTCGACGAAGAAGTCGACGCTCTTGTCGAGTACGGGCGTGTTCAGGGTGAGGTGCGACAGGTGGGCGACCTCGTGACCGAGTGGCATGTGTCTCCTATGGATGGGACGGGGTGTTGGTTCGGGCAGGTCCGGGGAACACCTCGCCGTCGAAGAGCTTCCGGGCGGTGCGGACAACACCAGATCGGTCGACTCGGATGTTGCCAGTGTCGTCGACCTCAAGGTCGACGGCGACCAAGAGGTGTCCCGACGCATGTTCGAGGTCGACCGGTGTCCCGTCGTGTGGCCAGGTGCGAGTGAGCCCGTGACCTACGGCGCCGGGAGTGAGCAAGGCGGTGACGGTGCTGACTGCTGCCAGCACGCCGATGGCGGTGTGTGGTTGGGTGGGGATAAATGACCGGGTGCATACCTGGCCGCCGTCCACGGGGGGGCTGACCAGAACCGTCTTGGGGATCGACTTCTCGGTGACGTCACCCAGGCCCATGCGCTCGCCGGCCTTCCGCCGCAGGCTATCGATCCGTGCGATCACTTCGGTAGAGGCCAGCAGTTTGTCGTAGGTCTCATAGCCGCTCAAACCAAGATCGCTGGCCTCGACGACGAAGACCGGCATGCCGTTGTCGATACAGGTGACGTCGAGACCGTCAATGCTGTCCAGGACGTTGCCGGTAGGGAACAGGCTTCCTGTGGCAGACCCCTCGATGCCGGTGAACGCGAGCTGGACGCCGGCCGCGGTGCCTGGGACTCCGGAGATCCGAATTTCTCCGGCGTAGGTGGGTATCCGTGCGGGCGTGGGGAACGTGGCAATCGCGACGCTGTCGGAGTTCACCATCCGTATCCGGACGGTGGTCTCGGGGTCCTCACCGCTGATCAGACCGCGTTCGACCGCGAAGGGCCCGACGGCGGAGAGGACGTTCCCACAGTTTTGCTTGTCGGTTACGACACCATCGGTGACCCCGACCTGTAGGAAGAGGTAGTTGATGTCAGCGTCGTGGTCCGGCGAGAGGGACACGACCGCGACCTTGCTCGTAAGTCCGGTTGCGCCTCCGATGCCGTCGATTTGCACCGCGTCCGGGCTTCCCATGATGCGCAGCAGCAGCTCGTCACGTTCTTTGGTCTCGGTAGGCAGGTCCTCAGCCAAAAAGACGGCGGCCTTGGACGTGCCACCCCTCATCCACATGCAAGGGACACCGCCTTCGGCGGTCACTTCGTGTCCTGCTGGGGGTCGTACGGGTGGTAGGTCAGGCCGAGTTCGTCCAGTTTGGGCCGAAGGGCGTACCGGTCGAGACCCAGCTGCCCCTGTTGGAACGCCTCTCGCGATGCGGCTTCCTTTTGTTCACGCGCGGCTGAGGCCTCAATTGTTGCTCCGACCGAGAGACGCGGCACGCAGACCACGCCATCGTCATCAGCGACGACGACGTCGCCGGGGTGGATCAGTTGGCCGCCGACGACGACTGGTGTGTTGACCGATCCGAGGGTTTCCTTGACCGATCCTTGGGCGCTGACCGCATTGGACCACGCGGGAAAGCCCATCTCGCGCAGCTCGGCGACGTCTCGGACACCGCAGCCAAGAACGACGCCGCGAACCCCGCGGTATGCCAGAGCCGTGGCGAAGAGCTCGCCAAAGAGGCCGTCTTGGGATGCAGAGTTGACGGCGACCACCAAGACATCGCCTTCGCGGCACTGCTCCACCGCCACGTGAATCATGAGGTTGTCTCCGGGCCAGCACAGGGCCGTGACCGCGGTTCCGCCGATTCGTGCACCGGGCCACGCCGGCCTGATGGTTGGCCCGAGGTAGCCCACGCGTCCCATCGCTTCATGGACGGTCGCGACACCGAAGCTTCCGAGCCGGGTGGCGTCGTCCCGGCTGGCCCGCGGCGGGTCAGTGACCACGACCTTGTTCACGACAGGTGGTCCGTCACCTGGGGATAGTGACGCATGAATGCCTCACCCTTGGTGTCGTCTACCACGCCCAGGTTCGGGCCTGCGTTGCGCTTGACCTGGACCCCCCGACGCTTGGCGAGGTCGGCGTAGTAGTCCCACATGTGCTGCTGCGCCGGCAGCGACTCCATGGCCTTGCGCTTGATGTCGAAGACGGAAGTTATGTCGAGCAGGACGTCGAGCATGAAACCGGACATCTCCGACTGGTGCGGCTCAAAGCTGAACAGCGGTGGCGCCCCGGCGGGATCGCCCGGGGCCTCGTATCCGATTGCCTGGGCCAGTATTCGGGCCTGGACGGCCATGCGGGCTGCCGCGGGCTGGTCGCCGTTGTAGGGGTCTTGCAGCGTGTGGGTCAGCACGACGGTTGGTGTCACCTCCCGGTAGAGGCGCACGAGGCGGTCGGTGAGTTCCGACGTCTCCTGGAGCGGGTAGTCGCCTGCGTCGAAGAAGTGGACGTCGGCGCCCAAAATGTCTGCTGCTTGCTCCGCCTCACCTCGACGGATCTGTTTGATCTCTTCCAGTGACTTGCCCTCCTTCCACGCGCGAGCAGATTCGCCGCGTTCGCCGTAGCTCAGGCATGCAACTGTGACACGACCACGCTTAGCAGCTAACGCCATCGCGCCCCCGGCACGCCACACGAAGTCACCGGCGTGAGCGCTCACGACAAGCAGCGAACCCTTGTTCTCAGACACCTCTTGCTCCTTAGTTCTCGGTCGCCTCTGGGACGACGGCCGGTTAGAAGACGACGGTGGTGTTCCCGTTCCGCAGGACACGATCGTCGCAGTGCCAGATCACGGCGCGTGCCAAGACCTGCCGCTCCACGTTGGCGCCCCGACGAGCCAGATCTATCGCGGAGTTGTCGTGTCCGACCCGGATGACGTCTTGTTCGATGATCGGCCCTTCGTCGAGATCTTCGGTGACGTAGTGGGCCGTGGCACCGATCAGCTTCACTCCTCGGTCCTTGGCCTTCTGGTAAGGCCCGGCTCCGATGAACGACGGCAAGAAGGAGTGGTGGATGTTGATGACTGGTGCACCGACACGTTCGAGGAAGTCGCCGGAGATGATCTGCATGTAGCGGGCGAGAACGACAAGGTCGACGTTGCCCTGCAGGAGTTCGAGGTGTCGTTCCTCCGCGGCTGCTTTGCCGCCCTTGGGCACAGGCACGTGCCAGAACGGAATGCCGAACCCTCGGACGTCGTCGCCGAGGTCCGGGTGGTTGGATATCACCATCGTGATGTCGACGTTCACCTCGCCACGGCGGTCTCGCCAGAGCAGATCTAAGAGGCAGTGGTCCGCCTTCGACACGAAAATAGCCAGCCGCTTGGGGAGCCTATTCTCGATGAGCTCCCAAACGAGCCCAAGCTCCTGGGACACGGTCTTGTCGAGGCGTTCGTGCAGCTCGTCGAGCCTCTCGGAGAGCTGTGGCAGGTGGAATTCGGTCCGTTGGAAGAACCGGCCCCCCTCGGCGCCTGTGGAGTACTGGTGCAAGGAGACGATGTTGGCGCCCACCTCAGTCAGCATCGTGGACACACTGGCCACGATGCCGGTTCGGTCCTGCCCGCGGACCAGTAGGCGGCCGTTCTCGATCGGCCTGCCGTGGGAATCAGTCGAGTGGTTCACCGGATGTCCTTCGATGGTGTGTGCCCGGCGGGCGGAATCTCCAGTGAGGCCGTGAGCTCACGTCGCCAGGTCTCGGTTCGGGCGATCTCGTTGAAGGTGAAAATGCGGATTCCCTGGATGTGTGTCGTGGCTCGAGGGGCGCCGTTGCCCAGTTTGCGCAGGAGCCGGTTCGGGGCGAAGCCACCGGGGGTCACGAAGCGGCGCACCATGCCTTGCTGTTTCTGCAGGAAGCGGGCCGACTGCCCCAGCCCGATTCCGGCGGAGATTCTCACGAGTTTTTGTCGTGTGACCGGGCCGGGCATCCCCACGATGACCGGCACGGTGAGCTCTCGTTCAGCCAGCCCGGCTGCCCAGTCGATGATCGTCTGCGCGTCGAAGCACATCTGGGTGACGATGCGTGCCGCGTAGGGTGCCTTCGCAAACAACGACGCGTCGATGACTCCGTGGGCGATGTGCCCGTGCCCCTCGGGGTATCCGCTGATGCCGATGTCCTTCAGTGGCCGACCCATCTCATCGAGCGCGTGCAGGAGCGACAGCGCGTCCGCGAACCGGCCGGCTGGCTCGGGGGCGTCACCGCCAATGACAAACGCTTTCTCGATACCCGCGTCGTGCAGCTGGGCGACGATGTCTGCAAGTTCTGCGTCGTCGCGGATCTGGCGCGCCGGCAGGTGCGGGTTCGCTGAGTACCCGGCTCTGCTCAGGCGGGCCGAGAGCTCGAGGGTTGCCTTGATGCCCTTGGCTTCGGTGACCGTCACCGTGATCGGGATGTGGGTAGGGACATGCGCGATGACGGTGTCTCCGGTGCCCTTGAAGGGCATGACCTCATAGCTGATGTTGGAGACCAGGTCAGCAAGCCCGCGGCGACCCCGGCTGGTGTCTGGCAGTTTCAACTTCCTCATGAGTGCGTCACTCTGTCCTGCTCGGGCCTTACGCCCTACGCCATGCGGTAGGTGTCGCGGGCGAACTGCACGTACGGTGCCGGCGCGACGGTCGCTTTGATCTCGACCTGCCGGTGAGATTCGACTGACGGCTTGGTCGAGTTCTCCTTCTCGCCCCAAAGGACGGTGACCTCGGTTCCAGGGACGGCGAACTCGTTGTCCAGGGACGCCAACGACACCATGAGGTGCTCATTGGCGATGTAGCCGGCGTCCATCGAGAGACCGATGTGCTTGCCCTCCTTGAGGACTTCGTCGATCTGGAAGAGCGCGTAACGGGCCTTGGGCATCTCGATGTACTTCGCGGGTGTTCCGGGCTGGTACAGGCTGCCGATGGCGGCGGTGACGTCGGCGCTGTCCCACACCAGGGTGACCTTCTGACGCGCGGGGGCGGCAGCCACCCGTTCCAGTGCGGCACGGCCCACGAACTCGTGGTCGAAGGCCACAACGCGTCCGTAGCCAATGTCGTAGGGGGTGACGTAGTAATCGGTGATGTCGGCTGAGTGCATACTGCCGCCCAGGGACCCCATCTCCTTGACGTCGAGCCACTCCCGGTAGGCCTTCATTTCGTCGCCGAAGATGGCCGGCATGGGTGAAGGTATCCAGGCAGACTCCAGGTTTGCGGTGGAGTATGCCTTGGCTCCCGCTCGAACCAGGTCAAAACCTGCACCTGCCTTCAGGAGCGCCTCGAGGACGCCCTCACCTTCGGCCCAGGGCCCGAAGAGCTCGAAGCCGGGCTGGCCAGCCATGCCGTGACGAAGGCCGCGGACACGATGTCCCGCGATCGTGAAATCAGCCATGTTAAAGAATTTGACGTCAGGAACGGGTTCCCCGGTCGCTGCCTGCAGGACCTTGACGGCAGTAGGCCCCTGAAGCTCGTACCGGTAGACCTTCGGGGGTCCCGAGACGCGGTCGTAGGAGTTCTCGTCGCGCTCGAGGGTGACGTCGTACTTACCTACCGTGGCGTTGTACTGCAGCCAGTCGTGGACCATGGGGTGTCCGACGAGGTCCAGGTGGTCATCCTCGAGGAAGAACAGGACCGAGTCGCCGATGAAGTACCCGTCGCTGTTGGCTGCGACGTACTGCTTGGCCTTGCCGGGGACAAACGTCTCGAAGCTGTTGACGCCGTGGTCCTTGAGGAGACGGACCGCGTCGGGGCCGCTGATGTACAGGTCAGTCATGTGGTGCGACTGGTCCAGCAGTGCGCAGCTGGCGCGCCACGAACTCTGCTCCGAGCGCCAGTTGGTGAACTCGGCGGCGACAGGGAACGTATGGGGACGGATAGGCGAGTTGCGCAGCAACTCGACGGGCCCACCGGCGCGCTGGATTGCGGCTTCCATGGTTTCGGCACTCATCGCGAGAACAACCTCCTGTGGGACCTTGCGAGTCCCCTTGTTGAAATGTTTAGAGGCGGACCGATGACGCCGGTCTGCGTAATGGTGACAATATTCAAAAGTGAGCCATTCCGAATGCCGGCGCCAAAAACCGGCCTCGACGCGTTAGGGCTCTTAAACCACGAAGTGCGATCGGCGGCCGTCATCTATGTACGAATCCTCTTTATTCGTCGCCCAGCTGCTGCTCGACGAGCAGCGACGACGGCGACCGACACCGCGCCTATGAGGGCGACGCCGTTGAAGGCGTCGGTGATCCATTGCTGACCACCGATTAACTGGAGACCCTTTACCCCAGTAGCGAGCAGTCCGATTGCAATCAGGGTTCCCCAAACGTTGAATTTTCCGGGTTTGAGCTGGGTCGTGCCCAGAAAGCAGGCAGCGAAGCTGGGCAGAAGATAGGCCGGACCAATGGACGGCCCGATGCTGCCGATCTTCGCCGCGATCAGCACTCCGGCGATACCCGCACCTAGTCCCGAGATCACGAATGAGACGAGAAGGAATCGAGACGTCCGGACGCCGGCGAGAAACGCGGCATCGGGACTTGCGCCGGTCGCGTACATCCTGCGACCAAACGGCGTGTGCTCAAGGACGTACCAGGCGATGAATGCCAGCACGATCGCATAGATCGCGATTCCCGGGACACCCAACGGCTGCCACGCGGCGAGACCCGTGAGCTCGGCGGGGATCGGACCCCGGAACTTCTGACCTGAGATAATCTGCGAAAGCGCAAGTAGGATGGACGTCGTCCCCAGCGTGGCGATGAGACTGTTAACCCCGACTTTTGCAACGAGGACTCCATTAAAAAGGCCGACAACCGTGCTGAAGAGGATTGCCGCGAAAGCCGAGCTCCACGGGCCCCATCCGCCAACGGTTGACAGCGTCGACACGAGGATCGCACTTAGTCCCAGGTTTTGCCCGATGGAGAGGTCGTAACCTCCCGCAGCGAGCGTGAACAGCAGGCCCAGGGCGACGACGGCGGTCACGGCCTCGTCTCTGACGAGGCTTACGAGCGTTTGGCTCGTGAGGAAGCTGCTGGGCACCCACGCGCCGAACACGATAATGATGCCGGCCCAGATGTACAGACCGCTGAACCGGTTGAACCCGAGCCCTTTGCTCCGGCGAGTTGTCGCAGGTACCGGCGTGTAAGTTGCGACGGGTTCGAATGGTGTTTCAGTCGAGCTCACGTGCGCTTCCTTTCAACGGAGTTTGCCTCATGCACGCAGCGAGAAGCCGGTCTACCGTAAGGCTCGGGCCCTCAAGCACTGTGCCGACGCGACCTGCGGTCAGCACGAGGACACGATCGCAGATGGCGCAGAGTTCCTCGGCGTCGGAGGATGAGATCACGACCGATGCCCCCGACAATAGGGCTTCGTCGAGCGCGGAGTAGATGGCTTGTTTTGCGCCAGTATCGACACCGTTGGTCGGCTCTTGTAGAAGCATCACCGCTGCATTGGCCCGCAGCCACCGGGCAAGGACGACGCGCTGCTGGTTCCCGCCGCTGAGCGTCGCAAACAGAGTCGACGGCGCGAACGTGACTTTCACACGATCCAGCCACGAGGCGGCATCTTTGCTCTCTGTGCGATCGCTCAGCCAAAGGTTCTTTAGCGGTGCGAGGGCGGGAAGGGTGATGTTCTCGCGCAGGCTCCACGCCGGGATGGCGCTCAACCGTTTGCGGTCAGCCGGCGCGAACGTGAGACCGATTCGGATCGCCGCTCGGGGATCAGCCGGAGGAATCGCCCGACCGCCGACGGCAACTGAACCGTTCTCCCTCGGCTGCCCACCGGCAACGAGAAACAGCAACTCCTCGTATCCGGATCCGAGCAGACCCGCGATCCCAAGAATCTCGCCCTTGTATACGTCGAAGCTGACCCGGTCGACAGTCGGGCCCGTGATATCCCTTACCTGCAACACCACATCGCTGCCGGGCTTGGGGCTCTCAGGATAGAACTCTTCCAGAGTGCGCCCGATGATGAGTTCCACTAATGCCGAATGATCGAGGCCCTCGACGGGCCTGCTTGTCACGCGGTGCCCGTCGCGAAGCACAGTCACCTCGTCGGCGATCTCGAACACCTCCTCGAGCCGGTGTGTGACATACAGCACGCTGTTGCCAGTGTCGCGAAGTCGCCGGATCAGCTCGAAGAGGTAGGTCACCTCCTCCCTCTGGAGGGCTGCGGTCGGCTCATCAAGCACGATGAGCCGACCGAACTGATCCCTATCGCTCAACGCACGAGCGATAGCTACCATGGTCTGCTGCGCCGGCGACAGCTCACCTAACGGTATCGACGTGTCAACGTCGATACCGAACTTGCGAAGGAGTGCGCCTGCGACACGACGCTCTTTCCGATCCGACAACCACCACCGCGAGGAGTACCGTCGACCCAGACGGAGGTTGTCGGCGACCTCGAGACTGGGTACGAGCCCGAGGTCCTGGTGGATGAAGCGGATTCCCTTCGCTTGTGCTGCAACCGCCGACCCGAGTTCGAACGGTTCCTGCCGCACGAACGCCGTCGCTCCAGGGTCGGCCTGGTACACGCCAGCCAGTACCTTGATGAGCGTTGACTTGCCGGAGCCATTCTGGCCAAGCAGTGCATGCACCGTGCCCGGACGGATCTCCAGGTCCAGGTCGAGCAAGCCGCGGCCGCCCGGGAAGGTCTTGCTGAGTGACCGGATCTCCAGCGCGGCCGCGACGGTCGGCGCGGGAACCGCTTCCTCAAGCGCTATTCGACCGGGCATGGGCTAGTTAACGCCCCAAGCGGTCAGGAAGGCGTCTGGCGTCCCTGGTGTCGTCGGCGGTTGAGTCGTCTGGGTGACACCGCCCGCTAGGAAGATCTGATGCCATCCGGAGGGCTCGAACCAAGTGTCGTCAGGCTTAAGCCCAAGCGACAGCCGCGCAAGCCCGTCGATGGCTCGCCAGCCGCTCGCGGTGTTCTCCGAGGCCACCGAGGCGAATTCTTTGCCGTCCTTGATGTTAGCGAGGTTCGAAGCTTGCGGATTGGCGCTGACGATCTTTACCTGATCGGATAGGCCAGCAGCCGCCAGGGCTGCGGGCACACCCGCGGTATAGTCGCCCAGCGCGAACGCGACGTACTTCACGTTCGGATGGCTTTGCAGGTAGCTGACGATCTGCCCGGGAACTTGGGTGCCAATGCCGGTCGTCGGAGACTCGAACACACTCGGCTCTGAGCCGGTGGCGGATATTGCCTTGACCAAGCCCGCCTTCATCGGATCCCAGATTGTCGACAGGGCAGGGTCCCAGACGAACACGGTGTCCGAACCGGCGCCGCCATCGGCCACGATCGTGTCGCCCATGAGGGTGCCGGTGTCGAGGAAGTATGGGTAGCCGGCGTACGCGGCGAAGACCGGGCCGGCCTTGCTCGGACGGTCACCAGCCGGAGCGATCGCCACGACCGGGATATGCTTCGCGGCTGCAGCCTGTAATTGCTTGGAGACCGCCGCATCTGGCACGGACGGCGTGTATGCAATCAGGTCCGGAGGATTCTCCAGGATCTGATCCCAGACCCGCACGTACCCCTCCGGGGTCAGATCCGACTCGTACTGGCGCGCAGTCCAGCCGAGCGCCTTGGCCGCCTTGGCCGCCGCGTCCGTCGTGGTATGGCATACCGGCAGGACGCAAGTGCTAATTGCGACCGTCAGCGAAGAGTTCGGCTTCGACGGCAACTTTGAGATTGCGACCGGGTCCTGTGCGACGCTGAACTGCTTGACGTGCTTTTGGGCGGCGGCCCGAAAGTCTGATTGCCCCGAGCTGGAGTTGGAGCTGGAGCTGGAGCTGATCGACGTCCCGGACGCGCATCCGCCCAGGGTCAACAAGCCTGCGACGCCGATCGCGACAACGCCCGATCGATTTGCGGAAAACATCACTGCCTTCCTCTTCTCTGTGGTGTGAAAGTGAACCGAGACTCGATGTCCCCTACCGTGCTATTCGGATATAAATCGACGAGACGTTTGCGAGGAAGTCGTCCTTTTGCGCACCCCCTGGCCATGTCGTTAACAGGGCGGTGAGCGCGGTGCGGCCTGCTCGCGAGACGGGGCGCCTATCTCATCGTGGGCACCTCATCGGCCGGAACGACCTCGGCACGAACTTGCGTGGCGCACTCAGGACAGAAGTAGGAGCGGAGGACAAGTTCGCGGTCGACGTAGTCCGTAGGGCTGGCGAACATTCCCGGGATGGCCGATGGGAGCGGCGCGTCTTGCGTGGTCAACCCAGCGATCAGGTCTGACCCGTGTTGGCCGACCTCGTGCCCGCACTGCCCGCACCTGACGAGCTGAGAGGAGTCGGTGCGCTGCACGACGAGGTTCTCGTCGATCGCCTCCTCGTCGTGACCCCGGGCACGACCGACTGCCTGTGACGGCTTGCCCCCGAGTCGCTTCTCGCGCAGGTCGGCACGTCGACTTTCGGTACCGCTTACGTCCACCTCTCCGCCGTCGGAGAGCGACACGCCATAAACGTCGACCCCGGCGCGCGCGCTCACTTTGCCGTTCCTAACGTCTTCAGCGACGGCGGCGGGGTCCCTCAGCAGGGGATCCCCGTATCCTGCTCCTCCGGTTGGCTGAATGTATACAGCGTCAACAAGGTTGATGAGGGTCTCCAAGCGGTTTGGCACCACTTCGACCCGACCGCCAAGCTCCTCCAGGCTGGTCGGGATGGTGCCTGCCTCGAACATCGCCGCCACGTTGGTGTCGCGAACGATCACGTCCAAGCCAGGCCCGCCTGGGTACGCACCGGCCAGACCATTGACCTCCGGGCGCGCTTTTCCGTTCGAGGAGAACGCCCCAAAGATCGGCTGCGGCGTCTCGTACGGGATGAGGCAGGTCGACGCGGACAGGCCCCCCCGGTACCGTCCCGCTCCACCCGAGTCAACCTCCTCCCGACGCCAAAGGAACAGGTACGGACCTGTCAGCTCCTGCATCTCGACGTCTGGAGCGCGACCCATCGGGATGTTCAGTGAACCGGCGGTGTCGGCGCCGTCTTCATGGGGCTTAGCCCCAAACCCTCCGGCCATGGGTGTGAAGACGATGTTGACGTTGGGCGCGCCATCTCGATCGACACCGGCCAGGGTCACCACATCGTAGGAACTCGTGCAACACGCTTGGACGCGCCCCCTTAGATCGACGGACGTGTCGAGCATTCGACCGAGGCACTCCGAGACGATGTTCATCGTCGCGAGGCCGGCCGAGATCGGTCCCCAGCCGACGGCCGCGGGCCAAGTGGCGTTGTTGACGGTGCCCTCTTCAGTGACGATGTCGAAGCACCTCATCAGTCCACCAGCCGACCAGGGGATGTCGCCCGCTAGAATCGGCAAGATTGACATCAAAACGCCGGCTCTCATGCCCGAGTAGGGGCAGTTGATCATGCCGGCCTGCGGAGCGGTCCCGGTGAAGTCGAATGTCAGATGGTCGTCCTTCTTGGTAAGCGTGAGCGCCAGTTGGTGCAAGCCGCGATCGCCGATTCCGGACTGCTCCATGTAGCTGACCGAGCTCCAGGATCCGTCCGGGATGCTGGAGATCCGGCTGCGCAACCGTCGCTCGGCGTCGTTCATCATCCGCTTCATCACGGCCTTCACCGTGTTGGACCCATATCGCCCGAGAAGTTCGTCAAGCCGACGCTGCGCGAGCTGGTTCGCGCCGATCTGCGAGCGCAGATCGAGCTCGACGTGATGCGGCATCCGCGAGCGCCGGAGGAACGCGTCAAAGATGTCGGCCTGGAGTTCGCCCCCTCGCACGATCGCGATCGGTGGAGTCGGGAGAGCCTCGGTGAATACCTCCGTCGCTTCGAGGTCGGACGAGCCCGGCTTGACGCCGCCGACGTCGACGAGGTGGCAGACTGCGCTCGTCCAAGCGAACAGCTCTCCCTCCCAGAAAATGGGAGCGATGATAGCCGTATCGTTCTGGTGCAGACCACCTCCGACCCAGGGGTCGTTGCTGAGAAACATGTCCCCGGGGTGAATTCCGGGGCTGTCGCTGCGGTGCTGGAGGATCCAATAGATCGCGAGATCCATGGAGGCGACCAGCCCCGTGTTGTAAAGGCCTACTTGCACCTCCTGGCCGAGCTCATCGCAGATCGCGAAATCTAGATCATTCGCCTCGGTGACGGCGGGCGAGCCCGACATTTTCTTGAGCGTATCCCCCATCTCCTCAGTGAGCGACCACATCCGGTGCCGGATGACCTCATAGGTCAGCGGGTCGACGTCCGGCTGATCCGCCGGCAAGGTGTGGACCGACAGCTTCGGGGAAATGCGCTGCCTGAGCTCGCTCATCGGCAGTGGACGACTCGAGAACCTTTCAGGCCATGCGATAGGGATTGAGTTCGGTGTGCTGCTCACTCGCTGCTCCCTTCGGAGAGATTCACGCGGATGTTTCCGTACTCGTCAACGCGTGCTTCACGGTCCGCTGGGATGGTCACCGTCGTCGTGGCGACCTCGATGACCGCCGGTCCCGGGAACCGGTGACCGCTCCGCAGCTTCGAATAGTCGTAGATCACCGTTTCCTCAAATCCGCGTTCGACCTGCAGGTAGACCTGTCGGTGACTCTTGATCGCGGCGGACGCGTCGGGATCGGCGGCTTGCTCGTGCTCGGGAAGCACTGGCCTGAAGGGCAACACGCCGACGCCGCGGACCCGGTACGAGATCATCTGGCGCCCCGCGTCGGCGAACGCCGAGCCGGCGCCGTATAGCTCCGTGTAGCGTGTGTCGAAGGATTGGCCCATGGTGTCGACCGTGCGCTCGTCGATCAGCGCGTCGGGCGGCGCGTCGGCGGTGACCTCGGACATCTGGCCCGTATAGCGCGCGTCGAACTCGCGATGAATGCTGATCGAGCTGTAGTCGACCCCCTGCCGGTTGAGCGCATCTTGGACCTGCTCAGTGAGGCGATCAAAGTTGCGCTGCACATCGGCCGGTTTCAGTGGGAACGGGGCGGGGTCGGAGATCTCGGCCGAGACGGTTACATCCGACGCTGCGAGCCCGAACGCCGAGAAGCCGGATGCGGCAGCACCGAGTGGGACGACCAGTTCGCTCGCCCCCAATTCGGTAGCGATGGCCGCAGCGTGGATGGGGCCTGCGCCACCGAAGGCGTACATGACGAAGCTGCGTGGGTCGTAGCCGGACTCGACCACGACCTTTCTCGCGAGGTCGGCCGTCTGCGCATTCTGAACCTCGTAGACCGCCGCGGCGGCTTCCTCGACGGTCAGACCCAGCGGGCGACCGATCTTCTCCAGTAGCGCTGCTTTCGCGAGGTCAACCCGCAGTTTCTGCTTCCCTCCGAGGAAGTACTCCGGGTCGATGATGCCCAGGACAACGTCGGCGTCGGTCACGGTGGGTTCGGTCCCGCCAATCCCATAGGCGGCTGGGCCGGGCACCGCAGCCGCGCTCTTGGGCCCGACGCGGAGGTTCATGCCCTGGTCGAGCCAGGCGATCGCGCCGCCGCCGGAGCCGATGGCGTTCACCTTGATAGTCGGGACGTTGATCGGGTGCTGGTTGATGATGGTCGATGAGGCGCGCACTGGCTCGCCGCTGACGACCATGCCTACGAGAAAAGTGGTTCCGCCGACGTCGGCCGTGACCACATTCGAGTGGCCAAGCTGAGTCCCTAGCCGGCTGGCGCCGACGACTCCCCCGCTCAGCACCGATCCCACGGTGGTGATGGCAGATGCGGGAGCCTCGTCGGCCGAGATCGTGCCGCCGGAGCTCTGCATAACCAACAGGGGCCCGTCGAGTCCGCGCTGCTTCAGTTCCTTGACGAGCGGACGGAGGTACCGTCGCAGCGCCGGCCCCAGCTGCGTGCTCATGATGGTCGTGGAGCTTCGTGCGAACTCGCGTATGCGTGGCGACACATCGCTCGACACAGCGACGAAAGTGTCCGGCGAAATCTCGGCGATGATCTCCGCGACACGTCGCTCGTGGGCCGGGTTCTGAAACGACCAGAGCAGCGAGACCGCGATGGCGTTGACACCCTCGTCGAGCAAACGAGCGACCCCGTTGCGGACCTCGTCTTCATTGAGCTTGACGACGATGTTGCCTCTCTGGTCGATGCGCTCGGTCACCTCGATCAAGCGGCGCCACGGGACAAGCGGAGCCGGCTTCCGAAGGTTGATAGAGTCTTGGGTCGCCTGTGCTGTGAGGCCCAGGTACCGACCCTCGACGTTCATGATCTCGATTGAGTCGCCGTGCCCCTTGGTCGTGATGAAACCGACCGGTTCCACGTTGCCGGTGACTAGCGCGTTGATACTCGCCGTTGTGCCGTGTGCGATGTACGCGGTGTCTTCAAGAAGACGCCGCTCGTCGAGGCCCAGCTGCGCGGCGAGTTCTCCGATTCCCGCGAGCACTCCGATCGAGTAGTCGTCGGGGGTAGACGGCGTCTTTGCGCCCGTGATCTGCCCTGTGTCATCGGCGGCCACTGCGTCGGTGAACGTTCCGCCGACATCAATTCCGATCACATACTTCACTTACGACTCCTTCATCAGGGGATTCTGCCGTTTTCGATCTGCTGGACGCATCTTGGAGTTTTCCAAGACATGCGAGAGGTATTCTTCGGACGCCTGTGGGCGCGGAGCGAGAACCGCGTCCAGGTGCTACCGCCAGGTCATCGAAGTCACTCGATCGACGTTCGTCGCACGACGCAGGTCGTCGACGAATTGAGCGAGACCGTCCGTGACGGTGAGCGGTACCGGGGTCTTTAGCAGCTCGATGTTCCGCGTGAGATCCGTCGCCCGATTCTGACGGGGCGGCCCGAATAGCGTGTCGTCATTCGGAGCCTCGCTGATCGTCGCGTCGGGGAACAAGTGGCGCAGCGCGGCAGCGAACTGCGCCGTGGACGTCGTTTCTTGAGATCCGGCGTTGAAGACGTCGAAGACTGCGTCGAGATTGTACGTAGCCGCGCCAAACACGGCGTTAGCGACGTCGCCGACGTAGGTGTACTCCGTTTCCGATGTCATGTTTTGCGGGATAGTCACATCGTCGCCGCGGATCGCGCTGACGACGAGATCCTCAAGGATCGCGCTTGCGACGCCACCACCCAGGTTTGGTCCGTAGCCGTAGATGGTCGTGGGGCGGATGACAACGACCTTCAAGCCGGAGGCGTATGCGAACGCTCCGAGGACCTGCTCCATCGCGACCTTTGAGGCGCCGTAGTGCGAGACGTGCGGCGACATCAACGCCGCATCCTCGGTGATCCGCTTCGGCTGGTCTGAGGCATAGATCCCCCAACTACCAATCGCCACGAACCTTTCAGCACCGGCTGCGTGCGCCCACTGCGCCAGCCGAAGCGGCATCTTCACGTTGATGTCGAGCGTGAGGATCGGATCCAGTTGCGCTCGCCCGGCCACCAGCGCGGCCGTGTTCACCACCACGTCGGCTCGCAGCCCGCTCAGCGCTTCGGCGGTCGCGGCCTCGTCGCCGAGATCTACTTGCACGGTGGCGACACCCTCATCATTCCCGAGGATGTCTTGCAGGTAGTCATACTGCAACGCGCGGTCGACCAGCGTCACATCCCAGCCGCGCGCAAGGAACACTTTTGCGGTATGGGCTCCCAGCATCCCCGCGCCGGTGATGAGGACATGCCCCCCGCTAGGTGCCATACTCTCAAGCCTTCCTTACCTCGCGGCTGCGTGCACGGCTCCTCGATGAGATCCGCGCAGCCCCAACAGTCGCAGCGACGGTGCTTGGTCACCACCGCCATACGCATGGCGTGGCCAGGTTCACCCAGCCGAATGGCGGGCAGCTCTGTGAGCGGTTGCCAGCCCAAAGCCTGGTGGTCGTCGTCAGCCGACGCGTTCTGATCCGGATGCGCCTTTAGCCGGGTCGTTTAGTTTAGTGGCGGCGGCGGCGCGTTGAAGTGAACAGGGTGCCTGTCCCGTAGGAAAATTGGTCTGTCGAACGCCTGATCATCATCGTCGGCGGGGAAGTGTCGAGACCTGGTGTGCCACGAGCGTTGGAGGTCGGAGCAATGATCAGAACCTGGTGTGCCACGAGCGTTGGAGGTCGCGATGAGGGGGCGATCGTGGGTGAAGACGGTGCCGTGTAGACGATGAAGGTTTGGCCCTTCGGAGTCGCCCTGCGGGGGGAGGCTTCAAACCGGAGCAATGCTTAAGACCTGTGGGACGTACCTTCCCGGTAGCCATGTTGGTGATCAAGCAAGGCTGGCGCTGCAACGCTGGTCGGGAAGGTACGTCCGTGCTCAAGGCAGTGGAGACAGGTCGTTTGGGGTGGGTGTCGCCGAGCGATGAGTCGGCGGGTTCGCTGGTCGATGAGATCGCGCGGGAGGGTGCCGGGCGGATGCTGGCGGCGGCGTTGCGGGCGGAGGCTGACGCCTACGTCGACGGGCTGGTGGATCAGCTGGATGAGGGCGGGCATCGGCTGGTGGCGCGCAACGGCCATCACGAGCCGCGCACGGTGAGCACCGCGGCGGGGCCGATCGAGGTGCGGGCGCCGCGGGCCAACGACTAGCGCATCGATGAGGCCAGCGGTGAGCGCAGGCGGTTCGCCTTGTCGATCCTGCCGGCGTGGTGTCGCGGCAGCCCGAAGATCAGCGAGGTGCTGCCGCTGCTCTACCTGCACGGGCTCTCGGGTGGGAATTTCGTGCCGGCGTTGCAGTTCCTCGGCTCGAGACGGTATGCCGTGTCGTCTACCGCGAACATTCCTCTTTCTGGGATGCAAGTCGCTTCTTTCCCGCCGCGGCGACGGCGGTTGGTGAACCCCGTCGTTGTTGGCGCGACAAACAATGGCTGGTGGAGATGGCTTCGAGTCAGTGCCGTCCGTGCTTGTCGAGCCGCAGATCAAGGAGATCCCGGCCCAAGATGAGTTTGCCTGAGAAGGCGCGACGAATCGGCCCCAGGCGACTCGGCGACAGGTCCGCCGGGGCGAGGTGGGTCAGCACAAGTGTCTTCGCGTGCGCCTGCTCGGCAACCTCCCCCAACTGGTCGATGGAGGTATGCGCCCCGAGCAGGTGGGCCCGCACCGGGCCCTGCGAGGCGGGGGGAAGGGTGGAGACGAGGTCGTCGACCCAAGCGGGGTCGATGACCTCGTGGACGAGATAGTCCGCTCCCTGTGCCAGGTCGATGAGGTTCTCGCTCGGGGCCGTGTCGCCAGAGATCACGATGGAACCCTGCGGAGTGTCGAACCTGAACCCGAACGCTGGAGCCGTCGGGTGATGGTTGACCAGCGTTGCGGTGATGGTCACGTCGCCGTCGACCCACACCGGGATTCGGGTGCCGGCTGGAAGGACCGGCGGTATTCCCTGTGGGTCGACCTTCCAGTAGGCCGAGATGTCGATGTCATGGATCGAGAACAGCGAGTCCGGATCGGCGAGGTTGCTGTCCCTAATCCTGTCGTTGAAGTCGCTAGCGAAAGCACTATGAAGGTACTTCGTCGTGCCGACGATCCCCGGCGTCGGATCACTCGGATTGACGACCGGAGGGGCGGGTCGGGTCGGCGGGGACACCCGCGGCAACGTCCCGCGATCGCCCGGCCCGAAGACCTGGATGGGCTGTGGCAGGCGACCGCTGATGGTGTTGGAGGGGCTGACCATGTACATCGCCGGCCACTCGGTGATGTGGTCGGAGTGCAAGTGTGTGAACAGCACCGCCCGCACGTTAGAAAGCGCGTTCGCCCCCTCCCCGGCAAGCCCTGCGGCATCGATCTGCTCCAGAGATCCGTGTCCCAGGTCGATGATGTAGACCCGGTTGTTGTACACGACCGCGGTGCTGATGCCCCGGTGACCCGCGGTGTTGAGCAATGGCCCTCCGGCGGTACCCAACAGGACCAGGCTGGTGCCGGTCCAGTCCCGGTGCGCCTTCGACGCGGACCTCACCGGGCTCTCGTCGGCCGCGGCGGGTGCGGCGGCACCTAACGCCCCCACCGCAGCAATGCCGCCCAGGGCCCCGACGCCAAGTAGCGTGCGACGGCTCAGGCCACAAAGATCAGGCAGCAGCGGCTGCGACGTCAAGGGATCGGACATGAGCGTCTCCTAGTTGTTGACAGACTGCCGGTTGCTATGTGGTCAAGGATCGTCAGGACCGAGGGAGGCCCGCCCCCGACGAAGGGAAGGGACCCGGAGTGGGCAATTTCGATGGGCACAACCGGGGAATCTCAATTAGCGCCTCAGTCTCGGATTACGCGGAGCGCAGGACGGCCGGTGGCATCTCGGGGGACGAGGCAATCGCCCGTTCGATGAAGGCCCGACGTGTGTGGTTCGACAACTGCGACAGCGCCGCGTGCGAAGCGGAGTAGTCAAAGCCATGCCACGCCCCAGGCCAGACATGAAGCTCAACCGGCACTCCGCACCGAGAGAGCCGAGCGGCGAAGTCGATGGCTTCGTCGCGGAAGACCTCGACCTGGCCGACATCGATGTAGGTGTGCGGGAGCCCGGACAAGTTCGTTGCACGCGCCGGGGCTGCGTAGGGCGACGTGTCAGGTCCTCCTGCTTCGGACCCAAGAAGCGCTGCCCAGCCGGTAATGTTTGAGGTTCGATTCCATGGGCTGTCGGTATCCAGCTCGAAGCTGGACGCCGAGGTGTTGCGATCGTCGAGCATGGGACCTTGCAGGATTTGATGCGTGATGCGTGGGCCACTCCGGTCACGTGCGAGCAGGGCCGTCGCTGCGGCGAGACCGCCTCCAGCACTCACTCCGTGCACGATCAAGTACTCCAGGTCGATGCCGTACTGCGCGGCGTGCTCCTCGATCCACAGCAACCCCGCATAGCAGTCGTCGACGCCTGCAGGAAAGGGATGCTCCGGCGCCAGGCGATACTCAACCGACACGACGACTACACCAAGGTCCAGCACCAGTTCGGCCAGCGCGTCGGCACGGAGCATTCGACTACCGGCAATCATGCCCCCACCGTGAATGAAATAGATGCAAGGGCGTAGATCGGCCGTGACCTGGTGTCGAAACACGGATAGCGAAACCGTCTCGTGACCCAAGCCCGGAGCCTCGACCTCGTCAACAACCACGCCCGTCTTTTCGATGTCTTCGCGACTCGGTGTGCGGTCGGCGATGCTACGCCTGATAGCCGAGATAGACTCCGGCGTGACCGAGGCTCGTGTCTCAGCCGGAAACGAAGCCAGGATCGCGCCAAGTTCGGGCTCGAACGGCGGCCGTCTCGCCGTGTGAAACGCCAGGTCCTCAGTGTCTAGCCCGCACCCGCTCACCGCTGCGCTCTCTCTCGCGTTCGTCACCCATTTGCGGCGAAATCGCCCCATCGACAGATCGTCAGATCGCTGCGACCGCTCGATTACCTTCTGTGCTGAAGATGATGTCATCAGGTTCGTCGTTCTCGGTCAACCTCTCGAAGGTGGCCAGACTGGCGGGGAACCGTACTACGACCTTTCCCTTACCCTCAACGCGGTACCAGCTCCGACACCCTCCAGCCTCCCACACGGTGCCCGTCATCTTCTCATCGAGCCAATCGTTGTAATGTCGTTGCGCGTACTCCGTTACCCCGATAGTGCTCGCACCGGTCTCCTGCGCAGTCGTGATGAGACGTACGATCATCCGGGTCTGCGCCTCGATTATGCCGATAATTGACCCCACTGCCTGTGTATTAGGCCCCGTCATCAGGAACAAGTTTGGGAAGCCGGCCACGAATGTGCCTTTATATGCCTCCGGTACTCCCGCCCACTTCTCGTGCAAGAGGACGCCGCCCTTGCCGGTGTACGTGACACCGGCGAACATCTCGGTTCCGCGGAAACCAGTCGCAAGCACGACGAAGTCGGCATCCCATTCTCGCCCGTCGGCGCCGATGACGCCAGTCTTCGTGAACCCGACGATGACGTCGTCCCACACCGTCGTCTTCGGATCGGCCAGCGCCGGATAGTAAGTGTTCGAAAACGCCGGTCGTCTGCAGCCGAACCGATAGTCAGGAGTTAATAGCCGTCGGAGCTCCGGATCCTGAATGGCGCTTTCCATGTGCTTCCGCCAGGTCGCGGTGGCGTTGTCAAGATATTCGGCATCCATCGCAGCGGATGCTTCCGTGGACACATTGAAGTCATCGTAAACAGCGCGGCGCTTGTCCGCTAAAACATGTGGATTTGCACGAAAGAATGCCTTGTCGCGTTCGTCGTAGAACTCCTCGGGCTTTGGTATGACGTACGGCGCGGTTCGGATCACGGTCAGGACCGCGTCGGCAGTTCCGACGGCATAAGGCACCACCTGGATCGCACTTGCCCCGGCGCCGACAACGGCGACGCGCTTGCCTGAAAAATCAATCTCCTTGTGCCAGTGTGCGGTGTGCACAATCTCGCCCTTGAACTCGTCCATCCCAGGAAGATCCGGGATCAGTGGCCGGCTGATCGCCCCGACTGCGGGAATGAGATACCGGCACCGGATCGCTGTCGCGTCCTGAAGCGTGAGTTCCCATGTAGCGGCACTGTTGTCCCAGTGCGCAGCGACGACTTTGCTTCGAAAACGGATCTTGTCCCGAATATTCAGTTCGTCGACAACGCCATTCATGTACGCGAGAATCTCGTTCCATCCCGCATAGTTGCAGGACCATTCAGGATTCAGCGCGAACGAGAGACTGTAGAGGTGCGCGGGTACATCGCAGGCTGCGTTGGGATAACGATTATCCCGCCACACGCCACCTACCTCTTCGGTTTGTTCAAGAATTATGAAGTTCGAATGCCCCGCAACCAGAAGCTCTCTCGCGGCGGAGATTCCGGCGAACCCGACGCCGATGATCACAGCCTCGTAGGCCTGAGTAGTCATGCCAAGATCAATCCTGCGATCACGGAGCGATCCGTGCGGCCCGATATAGCGTCTCGTTGCAAGTTGTCACTCTGACCTTCCTTGTCCGCCCAGGGCCAGCGACGCGCCGAGCCGATTCCGGCAACGGAGACCGCAGTCGCAGACCGTGAGGCTCCTCGTAACGTCCACGGTGTCATTCCCCGCGCGCTGCCACCACCGCCGAACGGAGCGCAATGTCGGCTTCAGGCGGCCAAATGTCGGGGTGCGACGGACAGGTCAACCGGCCGGTTGCATGTAAACGCTGCAGAGCCAGTGCCACGGCAATCCTGGTGCGTCCAGACACCAGGGGGTCGGCAAAGTCGGTTTCACGCGGCGAGGATGAGGTCGATGGGCCTGCTCGGGTCTCGTCCCTGATGTCGTAGGGCGGCGGCGATTCTGTTCCATCCGGCCAGGCGTAAGAGGCTGATGG
>JAABUN010003649.1_pt1 | contig 23221 bp, 22 predicted proteins | sample 5559311 | NCBI WGS metagenome assembly JAABUN01 (sample SAMN10711877, study PRJNA513370) | rock metagenome | isolation source: Antarctica rocks | place: Antarctica: Victoria Land, Siegfried Peak sud
GCCCCCTCTGTCGGGCTGACACTCGTCGGCTTCGCGGGGGTCGGGCTCGGCCTCTCGATCATCGTCCCGCTCCTTTTCAGCGCCGCCGCGCGTAGCCGCGAGGTACCGAGCAGCATCGCACTGGCGGCGGTTTCGACCCTCGGCTATCTCGGCTTCCTGGCGGGGCCACCGATCCTCGGCGTCGTCGCGCACAGCACCACGATCGGCGTTGCCCTTTGGCTCGTCGTCATCCTCTGCGTCGGGATCGCCGTCCTAGCCGGTTCGGTCGGCAGCGGGGAGCCAGAACCAGTTGGCGAGCAACTGCCGACCACCAACTGAGCAACCGGATCAGCAACAGCGCCAGACCATCATCTGATCAGACCGAAGCGCGCGTCCTACTGCGCCGCTGTTAGCTAACGCCGCCCGCCCGAGCCGGATCTGCACCTCACAGCGCGTCCGAACTCTCGGCGCTGGCGGGCGTGAGCCGAACCCGCATTGTCTCGGTATTGACGCCGACGGTCGCGCCGTAGCACCAGTGCCCGGTAGCACCACACCGCCAGCGGCGTTGCCGGTGCTATCTCGCACGGCCAATCATCCCAGATCTTCCCTCCAAAGCGTTATCCAACCGATACCACCAAACACTTTTTGCTCGCCCTTGACAACGCCAGCGAGTGATGATAATTTGATACAATAAATTTTGATATAACATCTCTTGGGAGAATGTCGATAGGGATGGGGCTGATGAGCGTAGCGCAGCAATCAGACAAGACCGCAGAGGTGGCACTCTTCTTTCGGGTACTCGGCGACCAAACCCGGCTGATCATCGTGCAACTGCTCACCTTCAGCGATCGGCGGGCGGGGGAGATAGCCGCGCATCTGCAACTGCCCCAGAACGCCGTCTCCTATCACCTGAAACAACTGCGCGTAGTGGGCTTACTCCGCGATCGGCGCAGCAGCGCCGATGGCCGCGATGTCTATTACAGCATCGACCAGGAACGGTTGGGGGCGCTGTACCGCCAGGCCGGCGTGGCGCTCCACCGTGACCATGCAGACCGCTGGGCGATGGCGGAGGGCGACACAAAGCTGGACCGGCCACTCCGTCTCCTCTTCCTCTGTACGCATAATAGCGCCCGCTCCCAGTTCGCCGAGGGGATCGCGCGGCGTGTCGGCGGCGCGGCGGTGGCAGCCTACAGCGCGGGCGATACCCCCACCCGGCTCCATCCGATCACCAGCGCGCTGCTCACAGAATGGACCATCGATCCGCGTGATCAAACATCCAAGCTGCTCGACACCTTCGCGGGACAATCGTTCGATTATGTCATCACCGTCTGCGATCGGGTGCGCGAACACTGCCCGACCTTTCCCGGCGAGCCGCAGCAACTGCACTGGAGTATCCCCGACCCAACCGCCGCCCCCGAAGAGGAGCGTTGGGCGGCGTTCCGCGCCGTGCGCCACGAGATCGATGTGCGGGTGCGGCATCTCCTGCGCGCACAGATTCCCAATACGGGCGCAAACGCCGCCTGATCACACGACCACAGGCGGTCTGTTCATACGCAATGTGGGCGAGAGAGACAGCACTCAAGGGGGTCAGATGGGAGTACGGATCGGGATCAATGGCTTCGGGCGTATCGGCAGATTGGCCTTGCGTGCGGCCTGGGGCCGCGACGATCTCACTTTTGCCCAGATTAACGATCTCAAGGGTGATGCCCCTACTGCCGCTCATCTGCTGACGTTCGACTCGGTCCACGGTCGCTGGGATCGCGACGTGCGTGGCGCTGGCGCGGCGCTGACGATCGATGGCACGGCGATCGGCTACAGCCAACACGCGCAGCCGGGTGATGTGCCGTGGGCCGATCAGGACGTGGAGATCGTACTGGAAGCATCCGGGAAGTTCCGCACGCCCGAGGCGCTCGACGCCTATTTCCGCGCCGGGGTTCGTAAGGTGATCGTCGCCGCGCCGGTCAAGAAGGGGGCGCTCAACATCGTCATGGGCGTCAACGACCACCTCTACCAGCCCGCGACCGACCATCTGCTGACCGCCGCCTCCTGCACCACCAACTGCCTCGCCCCGATCGTCAAGGTCGTCCACGAGGGGCTTGGCATCCGCCACGGCACGATCACGACGATCCACGACATGACCAACACCCAGACGATCGTGGACGCCCCACACAAGGACTTGCGTCGCGCCCGCGCCGCCAGCCTCTCGCTGATCCCCACCTCGACCGGCTCGGCGACGGCGATCGGCCTGATCTTCCCAGAGTTGCAGGGCAAGCTCGATGGCCTCGCCGTCCGGGTGCCGCTGCTGAACGCCTCCCTCACCGACTGTGTCTTCGAGGTCGCGCGGGAGACGACCGTCGCGGAGGTGAACGATCTCCTGCGTGCGGCGGCCGATGGCCCACTGCGCGGGATCCTGGGCTACGAGGAGCGCCCGCTCGTCTCGGTCGATTACAAGGACGATCCGCGCTCGGCGATCGTCGATGCCCTCTCGACGATGGTGGTCGGCGGGACGCAAGTGAAAATCCTCGCCTGGTACGACAACGAGATCGGCTACGCCCACCGGCTGATCGAACTCGCCAAGAAAGTGGCGAGCAGCCTCCCCACAGCATAGGAGCGCCAGATGAACGCCGCCCTACGCAACTACGCCAGCGTCACCGCCGCCTATTGGGCCTTCACCCTGACGGACGGCGCGTTACGAATGCTCGTCGTCCTCTACTTCAATCAGTTGGGCTACAGCCCGCTCCAGGTCGCCTCGCTCTTTCTCTTCTACGAGTTCTTCGGCGTCCTCACCAACCTCTTCGGCGGCTGGCTCGGGTCGCGGCTCGGGCTGAACACGACCCTCTACGTCGGCCTTGCGCTCCAGGTCGTGGCCTTAGGGATGTTGGCCGTTAGCCCATCCTGGCTCTCGGTCGCCTACGTCATGGTCGCACAAGCCTTCTCCGGGATCGCCAAGGATCTGACCAAGATGAGCGCCAAGAGCTCGGTCAAATTGGTCGCGGGAGAGCGTGAAGGTGCGCTATTCAAGTGGGTGGCCGTGCTCACCGGCTCGAAGAACGCGCTGAAGGGGGTCGGCTTCTTCCTGGGCGCGGCCTTGCTCAGTCTGATCGGCTTCCGTGCGGCGGTGATCGCGATGGCTGTCGGGATCGCGCTGGCGCTGCTCGGTGCGCGAATCTTCCTCACCGGCGACCTCGGCAAGACCAAGGCGAAGGTCAAATTCACGCAAATCTTCTCGAAGACACCGGCGGTCAATGCCCTGTCAGCCGCGCGTTTCTTCCTCTTCGGGGCGCGCGATGTCTGGTTCGTCGTCGCGTTGCCCGTCTTCCTGGCGGCGGAACTCGGCTGGGACTTCTGGCAAGTCGGCGGCTTCCTCGCCGCCTGGGTTATCGGCTACGGCTTCGTGCAGGCGGCGGCACCCCGCATCCTGCGCGGGCAGCGCGGGGGTGAGCATCCGGCACCAGAGGTCGAACCCGACGGCAAGACGGCGCTACGCCTTGCCTTCGCCCTGGCCGCGATCCCGGCGGGGATCGCGGCGGCGCTCGCTGGCGGCCTGGCCCCGGCCCCGACGATCGTCCTCGGGCTGATCGCGTTCGCCGTCGTCTTCGCGATCATCTCCGCCGTCCACTCGTATCTCATCCTCGCTTACACCGACAGCGATAAGGTCGCGCTCAACGTCGGTTTCTATTACATGGCAAACGCGGGCGGGCGGCTGATCGGCACCATCCTCTCCGGGCTGCTCTACCAAAGCTATGGGCTCATCGGCTGCCTCGTGGCCTCGACGATCTTCGTCCTCATCACCGGGGCAATCTCGCTCGCGCTGCCCACGGAAATGGCCCCACGGACGCGCCCGATCGCGCTCGGCGAAGGCGCGGAATGAGCGCGGAGAAAACGTAGCAGGATTGTCGCACGACACCCCACGCTGATCGATCGTCATGATTTGGAGGTACGCTATGCCCGACTTCACCGCCCGCCCGATTCGTGTCCTCTTCCTCTGCACCAGCAATAGCGCCCGCTCCCAGATGGCCGAAGCACTCCTGCGCCATTATGGTGGCGAGCGGTTCGAGGTCCATAGCGCCGGGACCAACCCGCGCGAGCGGATCAATCCCCTTACCGTCGTGGTGATGGACGCGATCGACATCTCGCTGGCAGGGCAATACCCGAAAGGGCTGGACAGCGTCAGCGCCGAGGGCTGGGATTACATCATCACCACCTGCGATCAGGCGAAAGAAGCCTGCCCGGTCTTCCCCGAAGACCCCGAGCATATCCACTGGGGCTTCGAGGATCCGGCCAAAGTCGAGGGAACTGAGGAACAACGCCTGCGGGCTTTCCGCCGCGTGCGCGACGAGATCAAGCGCCGCGTGCATCTGTTCATCGAGCTCCCCACACACTGCGCCAGCATCCGAGTGACCGCTCGCTGATCGCTGAACGGCGTGCTATCGCTCAAGTGCTGTACTCGCACAGGGCCACTATTCGCGGTGAAAGGACCGGGGCGCAGACGATTCTGCGCCCCACCGCGCTATGACATGGCCGAAGTTGCCTCGGTTCGCCCGAAACGCAGCCGCCGCCCGAACCAGAGCGCCACATAGACCAGCGCGACCAGCGCGGGCACCTCGATCAATGGGCCGATCACGGCGGCGAGCGCCTGCCCGCTGGTGATCCCAAAAATCCCCACCGCCACCGCGATCGCCAACTCGAAGTTGTTGCCGGCGGCGGTGAAGGCGAGGGTGGTCGTCTGCTCGTAGGGGAAGCCCGCGCGCCAGCCCCACCAGAAGGCGACGCCGAACATCAGCGCGAAGTAGACTGCCAGCGGCAGCGCCACCCGCAGCACATCGCCCGGTCGCGCCAGGATCGTCTGCCCCTGCAAGCTGAACATGATCACGATGGTGAAGAGGAGCGCGACCAGGGCAGTCGGCGCGATTTTGGGCATCGCCACTTCGTCATACCACGCTTTGCCCTTGGCGCGGACCCCGACGACGCGACTGAGCACGCCAGCGGCGAGGGGGATACCGAGGAAGACGAGGACGCTGATGGCAATCTCCCCGAAGCCGATCCGCACCTCTTGCGCCTCGCCAAGACCGAGCCAGACCGGGAAGACGGTCAGGAAGAGGAAGGCATAGAAGGCATAGGTAACGACCTGGAAGACGCTGTTAAGCGCCACCAGCACGGCGGCGTGCTCGGCGCTACCCCCGGCGAGATGGTTCCAGATCAGCACCATCGCGATGCAACGCGCGATTCCGACGAGGATCAGCCCGGTGCGATAGTCGGCGTGATCGGGCAGGAAGAGCCAGGCCAGCGCGAACATCAGGATCGGGCCGACGACCCAATTGAGGAGGAGCGAGACACCAAAGAGTCGCCATGCACCGCCGATACGCCGCAGTTCCTCATACTTCACGCGCGCCAGGACCGGATACATCATCCAGAGCAGACCGAGGGCGATCGGCAGCGAGACAGTGCCGATCCGCAAGCGGTCGAGTTGGGCCGCCAGACCCGGCACGAGTGCGCCCAGACCGAGCCCCAGCGCCATCGCCAACAGAATCCAGAGTGGCAGGAAACGATCGAGCCAGGAGAGGCGCCCCACCACATCGCGCACGGTGGTGGGGCGTTGCCCGGTCAGTGCGGTATCGGTTGCCATGATTTCTCCTCTACGACGTGGATAGGATCGCGATACGACGACATTCATGGGCAGCGCGGGCAAAAGACCTGAGTGTCAAGGCGAAGTTCGGAGAAATAGGTGCCAACCCAGATCATCGGCTATGGCCTGGCATCACCGCTCCTCGCTCACGCTTCATCGCCCAATAAATCCATATACGTCGATATATCTGGCCGCACAAAGCCCGCGCATTGGTCATCGCATCGGCGACTTCACGCTTCGTCGGTTAGTCGCAGTCGGCGGGGGTCGGGTCGAAGGAGTCCAGATTCAGGACCGTGCTGAACTGTGCGCGCAGCATCCCGACTGCCTCGGGCGCGAGTGAGTAATAGGCCCACCGCGCGTCGGTCCCGCGCCGGTCGCGTACCAACCCGGCCCGCCGCAGGATGCTCAGATGATGCGAGCAGGTACTTTGCGGCAGCGCGAGCACCGTCACCAGATCGCAGACGCAATGCTCACGCCGCGCCAGCAACGTGACGATCGCCAATCGCGTCGGATCGCCCAGCGCCTTGAGTTGTTTGGCTAGCACGGCGAATGACGGTCGGTGTTCCGCGCTCGCTCTCGGCTGAAGGGTGATTGTCGCCATCGCGCCGCCTGACTCGATACATCAATGGTTCTCGATGTATCGGAGTGTAATCGAGCGCGCGTGCCGCGCGCAAGAGTACAAGGGCCATGGTTCAGGCCAGGATCATCCGCGCCGTCTCCAGCATCTGCGCGGCACGCTCGGCGAATGGTGCGCCCGAGCGGCGACATGGTCCTCAATATCTTCCAGCACCGCCACGGCGTAGCGAGCGGTCATCCGATCCTCCCTTGCATCGTCGCAACCGCCACAGGGGCCGGACCGGGCCGGTGATCCGCGAAGAGGACCGCCACGGTGCCGAGCGCCGAGCCGATCGTCAGCGCCCACAGCACCGGGCCATAACCGCCGTTCAGCGTATACAGCAACCCCGCCCCGACCGGCGCGAGCGCCCGCGAGCCGGTGAGGAAGAGCGAGAGGACGCTGCTGATCCGCCCGTAATACGCAGGGCCATAGAAATCGGCGATCAGCGCGGCCCGCGCCGGGGTGATCGCGCCGAAGCCCGCCCCGAACAGCACGACGAAGGCGAGTACCCCCGCCCGCGAGTGGACCGTGAGCAGCACCACGAGCGCGACCGTTTGTAGCGCGAAGATCCCCGCCGTCACCCAGCGGCGCGGGATTTTGCCGCCGAGCGGCGTGAAGAAAAGCCTCCCAGGCAGCCCCATGATCCCGATCAGCCCGGTCGCCCAGGCGGCGAAGCCGGGATCGTACCCCTGTTCGGTCAGGTACGGAATCAGGTGGACGAAGACAGCGCCGGTCGCCAAGGTCGCCAGGAAGAACGCGGCGACCAGGAACCAGAACGCCGCGCTGTGCAATGCCTCCCCGAGTGTGGTGCTCCGCTCCGCCGTCTCCGTTGCAGGGAAGTCTGGCGGCGGGGCGGCGGCACCATCGGGCAGCAAGCCGCGATCCTCCGGGCGGCGGCGCAGGAGCAAAGCATGGATCGGGATCGTCCCAAGCGCCAGGATTACGGCGAGGCTGACGAGCGCCGACCGCCAACCCTGGACGCGCACCAGCCAGGCGATCAAGGGGATGTAGATGACCGAGGCGAAGCCGCCGATGAAGGTCAGGAGCGTGAGTGCCCGGCTGCGCTGCCGCCGAAACCAGGTCGCCACCAGCCAGAAAGCCGGTTCGTAGAGGACCACCGCCAGCGCGACGCCGAGGCCAATCCAGATCAGGTAGAAGGCCCAGATGGTGGTCACCCGCGACCACGCCAGCAACAGTAACGCAGCGGCGACAGAACCGCCGGTCATCAGTGCACGCGGACCATGCCGGTCGAGCCAGCGCCCGACCGGCAGCGCGACCAGTCCCGAGCAGGCGAGGGCGAGCGAGAAGGCCCCGGTCATCGCCGCGCGTGACCAGCCTAACTCAGCGCCCATCGGGGCGAGGAAGACCGTAAACCCGTAGTAGAGGATCCCCCAGGAGGTGACCTGTGCCAGCGCGGTCGCCGACAGCATGGTCCAGCCGTAGAAGAGTCCGCTACGGCGCTCAGCCACAACAGCCGCCGCTCTGCGCCTTCGTTGTATTCGCGCCCACGCCGACCAGGGTGGGTACGCCACCGCTCACGACCGCCACGAGCGGCAGCGCCTTGATACCGCGTGAGGCGGCAATCGGGGCGGCACAGCAGCTATCGTCCGCACCCCCGCCACCGGAGCAGACGCCCGTCTCCGGCAGGGTCAGTTCGACCTCACGCGCGGCAGCCCAATCGCCCGCGAGGGCCGCGACGATCGAGCGGACCTGCTCGTAGCCGGTCAGCATCAGGAAGGTTGGCGCGCGACCGTAGCTCTTCATCCCCGCGATGTAGAAGTCGGGCTCGGGGTGCTTGAGCTCGAACGCACCGTGCGGGCGCACCGTGCCGCAGCTATGAATGTTCGGGTCGATCATCGGGGCTAAGATCGTCGGGCTCTCGACCGCCGCATCGAGGTCCAGTCGCAACTCGCGCAACATCGTCAGGTCGGGTCGGAAACCGGTCGTGGCGATGATCGTGTCCGCTGACAATACCGTCTCATCTTCGCCGATCAACGTTACGCCATCGTCGCCGACACGCACCCGTGCCGTCTTGAAGCCGGTGACCAGCCGCAAGGTGCCGCGCTCCACCAGGCCGCGCACACGGTCGCCGAGCTTGCCACGCTCGGCGAGGGCGTCATTCTCGCCGCCGCCGAAGACCTGGCCGAGGGTGCGCCGTCGCACCGCCCAGGTGAGCGTTCCCGCGCGCTCCTCTTCGATCAGCGTGGCGAGGTCGAGGACCGCGTTGAAAGCGGAGTGCCCGCTGCCGACGACGACGACGCGCTTCCCGGCATATTCTGCCCGCGCCACACCGCGCACATCGGGGATACCGTAGTGGATCCACGCGGCGGCGGCGCGCTCGCCCGGTGCGGACAGCCCGTTGGCTCCGAGCGGGTTCGGTATCTCCCAGGTGCCGGAAGCGTCGATGACCGCCCGCGCCAGCAGCGTCTCTTCTTCGCCATTCGCGTCAATGACGTGCAGCACGAACGGTGCATCCTCGCGGCCGGCGGTCTTCATCTTGTCGAAACCTTGTCGCGCCACCGCCGTCACCCGCGCACCGAGGCGGATATGCGGGCGCAGCGACGGCGTCGCGGCCAGTGGCGCGAGGTAGTTGTCGATCAACTCGTGGCCGGCCGGGTAGCCGTCAGGGTCGGGCGACACCCAGCCGGTTGCAGCCAGCAAACGCGCCGAAGCTGGATCGACCGCATAGCGCCAGGGCGAGAAGAGCCGCACATGGCCCCACTTGCGGATGCTCGCGCCGACACTATCGCCCGCTTCCAACACCAGCGGCGTCTCGCCGCGCGCCAGGAGGTGCGCCGCCGCCGCCAGGCCCACCGGCCCCGCGCCGATGATCGCGATCGGCAAGCGGTTATCCCGTGATGTCAGCACCGCGATCGTCTCCTGTAACTCGCCCGTTACCGCGCTATCGCCGCAGCAACTACTCTCGCAGCAACCGGTTTCCGCGCGTACCTCCGCGAGCGGCGCCTCATTGCCACAGCAGCTATCGCCACAACCGCAATCGCTCCCCGCCGCGCTGGCCTGTGTTTCCTGGTCCGTCATCTCCATACCTTTCCACTATCGCTCTTTTCAACGCCACGAAATCGTATTATGTTGACCAGTCAGGGCGGGTGGATAAGACTTCCCCCCTTACAACGATAGACGAGGCCCACACAAGTGTCCGTGCCACAACAAGTCTTGCTAGATGCGCTCGGCCACGCCTACAGCGATGTACCGGCACGACGCTCACTACCGACTCCACCACCATCCGATCAGCCATTACACACTCCCCGCTCTATTGGCGCGCACCAAACGTATTGAAAAACATCAATACGTTGGTCCAAAAACGAGGCGACCTCAAGGCCGTGCGCCATCCGCCACAGTAGCGGACAGCAAACGCTCCACGATCACACAATCCTTCCAGACACCGTCGAGTTGAGCATGGCGCTCATAGATCCCGACTTCACGAAAGCCAGCCCAGGCACACAACGCCCGACTCCCCGCATTTTCGGGGAAGATCCGCGAAACCAGTTTCCAGAGACCGGCGGCCTCGGCTGCGAGGATGAGCGCCGCGAGCAGCGCCTTCCCGACGCCTTTGCCGCGCCAATCTTGATGAACATAGACGGAGAACTCGGCGATCCCCCGGTAGCAGTCGCGCGAGCGATACTCACCGGTCGAGGCCCAGGCGACAACCCGATCGCTGTCCCCTCCCGGCACCGTGGCGACGAGGCAAGGGTGTTGCGCGTCGTGAGCGGCGAGCCAGCGGGAGCGCTCTTCCGGCGTGCGTTCCTCCGTCTCGAACGTGGCACCGCGACCGCGAACCCCCTGGTTATAGATCTCCGCGATTGCCGCAGCATCGTCCAGCCGCGCCGGTCGTAGGGTGATACTCGCCATGAGCGCCTTCCCCATCAAAAGACTCAGCGCGGCAAGCCAGCCAGCGTTGCCCGCACCCACGCCGCCGCGTCATCTTGCAGGCGATAATACGCCCACTTCCCGCGCCGTTCGGCCACGATCAGGCCGGTATTCCGCAGCACCTTCAAATGATGGGCCACCGTCGGCTGCTCCAGATCGACATCGTCGCCCAGGTCACAGGCGCAGACCGGCTCGGGGTTCGCGGCCAGGGTCGCCAGGATCGTCAACCGGGTCGGATCGGCGAACGCTTTGAACCGCCGCGCGGCCAGGGCGATAGTCGCCTCGCTCAAGCCGGGCGACACCGCTCCTCGGCAACATCCGTCCAGGTCGGTGGTCATAGCATCGATTGTAACCCGCGTCATAAGTTCCATAGCTTGATAGTACCCTACGTATCGAAACTTGTCAATACATCATTTGGCAACGAATTCCTATCTGTGAGTCGGTGGCATCGCCGCTGCGCTTGACAACCATTCCAGCACCTTCATACGATGGGCGGTGGCATTAATGTCTACCATACACAAAGATGGACGCTAACCAGCAGGAAAGGTTGTTTATGAGCCACTTGGAACCACAGATCGTCGCCGCATCGCCCGGAAACACCCTACGGCTGCGACGACGCGGTTTTCTTCGCACACTGACCTTCGGCGCGGGCGGGGCAGCCTTAGCCGGATTACTCGCGGCCTGCGGCGGGACCAGCGCGACCGCGACCGCCCCACCCGCCGCTCCAACGACCGGAGCGACAACCGGCGCAACGGTGGCACCGACAGCCGCCTCGGCAGCCACGGCGCGGGCGACGAGCGCGGCCGCGACAACCACACCGGGTGCCGCCGCAACCGCTGTGCGCGCCACGGCCACAGCGACCCGCGCGACCGCTTCCGCCACACGCGCCGCCGCCACACCGGGCGCGGGCGGCAAACTGCCCTCCCCCGCCCCTGGCGTCCCCGACGCCTACCTGACACCGCCGCCATCGTTCAAGTCGGTCGCGACAGTTCCGGGTCGTGGCGCGAAGATCGCCGTCACCAAAGCCTCGCAGCAACCGCCGCCGACGCCACGCGACCAGAATGCCTGGTGGCAGGAGTTGGAGAAGCGTCTCGGCTCGACGATGGACTTCACCCTCGTGCCGTTGCCGCAGTTCACCGAGAAGGTCACCACCCTGATCGCCGGGGGCGACCTGCCCGATCTGATCCTGATCTCGCCACTGACCTCGCCCGATCAGTATCGCGCGGTACAAGAAGGTGTATTTACTGACCTGACCTCGTTCCTCAGCGGCGATGCCCTCAAGGCGTACCCGAACCTGGCCCAATACCCCGCCGCGACCTGGAAGAATGCGGCACTGCGCGGCAAGCTCTTCGGTGCGCCGCGCCTCAGTCTGCCGTTCGGTCAGGCTCTCCTCTACCGGCAGGATTGGGCAGAAAAGGTCGGCCCGGCGCAGCCGAAGAACGCCGACGAGTTCCTCGCGCTCGCGACGGCGATGACGAAGGGCGATCCCGATGGCAACGGCAGCCCGGATACCTGGGGACTCGGCGCGCAGGGCGGCGATTGGAGTCTCGGGTTCATCCAGGGGATGTTCCGTGTGCCGAACGGCTGGCGTAAGAATGCCGATGGCACCCTCACCAACGCGATCGAAACCACCGAGTATCGCCAGGCGCTCGCCTTCGCGCGGCGGCTCTACGAGGCCGGAGCCTACCACCCCGACGCCGCGACGATGAACCGCTCGCAGGCCACCACCGCCCTGATCGGCGGCAAGATCGGTGGCTACGCCGATCAGCTCATCCAACTGAACGGCGACATCCGCACCCGCTTCGAGGCGAAGCGGGTCAACCCGGCGGCGAATGTCAGCGCGCTCGTTCCCCCCGGCTTCGATGGTGGCAAGGGCGTCACCTACAACGGCACCGGCTTCGGCAGCATCGCGGCGATCCCGGCCAAGCTCGGCAAAGACCCCGAGCGGGTCAAAGAACTCTTGCGCGTCCTCGATTATTTCAGCGCCCCATTCGGCAGCGAGGAGTACAACTTCCTCACGTTCGGCGTCGAGGGGGTCCACCACACCCGCCAGCCCGATGGTACGCGGATCCTCAACGATCGCGGGCGCGCCGAGATCAACGAGCTCGGCACCGTCGTGACGCCACCCCGCGTCTTCTATTTCCCGAGCGATCCCGGCGATGCCACCTATCTGCAAAATGCGGCGCGCGATATCGCCGCGCTCGGCATCGACAATCCGGCGCTGACGACCTTCTCACCGACGAGCGCCAGCAAGTCGCTCGAACTGAGCCGCCTCGGTATCGACCGCACCACATCGATCATCGCCGGGCGCGAGCCGTTGACCGCGCTGGATACCTACATCAAAGATTGGCAGAGTCGCGGCGGCGACCAGATCCGCCAGGAGTTGCAGGCGGCGCTGCAAGGGCAATAGGCGTTGTCGCAGAGGGGGTAACAGCCACCCTCGTCAACCAATATAGCGCGTGGCCCCGACAAATTGCCGGGGCCACACATCGTGTCTCGCGCGATGAATAGGATCCGTTTACGGTACCCGATCGACGCCATACTGGGCGCTGAACGCCTGTCAGAGAACGGCGATCACGAAACGACGCGCGGCCACGCCATTCAGATCGGGGAAGGTGCCATCGTTCACCTGCTCCGGGATCGGCCCCGCATTCTGCCGATAGGTCGCCAGGTCCGAGCGTTGCGTCCCGTTATCGGGGGCGTTCGTGTACTGACCACCTACGGCGGGTTGGCGTTCCCAGAAGCCGGTCGGGCGCAACGCGGGCGTTTTCGTGAACGCCCGCGTCACGATACTGACGATCTGGATCCGCAAAACCGGATCGCCGGCGGCCTGGGCGGCACGCGGCTGGGATGAGTAGCCACTCGTCACCACGAACATAACCAGGATCACGATCGTGAAGAACACCGCCACATCGCGGCGTCGGCGACCTGCAGAAAGCCCGGCCACCGTGCATCTCCGTACATGAGGGCGGTCGAAAAGAGCAGGTCCATCGCGGCGATATCGTTCCAGCAATGCGGTAATTGGCGTTGCTCCGCAGTCGCCGGGAAAGGCAGGACTCCAACCTGCTGCGAGCCATTCCGCATAGTATGCCCGGCGGCACAGCGGCGCAACGCCCCTATTGGTACCGTAATCGCTAACGCGCGAGTAGGGACCGAGGGTGGGAACGTCGGCCTCAACTCGCATTCGCACCCCGATAGGTGGCGGAATACCACCGATTCCTGTTGCCGTCACTTACCCCGGCGCTACGCTCGCCGTAATCCGTCTCCCTCGGCGCGTAGAGATTCGTCGCCCCCGCCGCCAGCGCCCGCCGATACGTTGCATCGGTGTTGCGCACGTAGACGTGCGGTGCGGCGGGTGTCGTAGACTCGCCCGCCGCCACTTGCGACAGTTCCACGACCGAATCCCCGATCCGCATTTCGGCGTTCATGATCGTCCCGTCCGGGCGGAGGTCGCGGCGGCGCTCTTCCGCCGTAAACACCGCATCCATATCCACCATCCTCTTCCTTGGCGCAATCCACGCCGCTTCGGGGCGTCACCGCAAACCAGACAGGAGCAGGATAACGCGCGATGGCAACACCGTCTTGGAAAGATTTAACCTGCTTGCTGTCGTTGGCACCCTACTCCAGGCCCGCCACATAGGTTGCCACCAGTCGCCGGAAACTCTCGTCCAGGTCGAGCGGGATACCGAACCCGTCACCGGTTTCGAGGGTCACGAAGCCATGCAGCAGGCTCCGCAGGCCGCGCACGGCGTGGATCGCGTCATCGCCGCGCAGGTCATATGCGCCAAGGACCGCCACCACAATATCCAGCATTGTCGCGCTCAACGCCTCCATCTCCGTATCACCCACCTGGGATGGGTGCAAGAGCGCGGCGGCATAGAGGCCCGGACGACGCCGTGCGAACGCACGATAGGCTTCGGCCAGCGCCAACACCGCCGCCCCGCCCGCCCGCCCGATCGTCGCCCGCGTCATATCGGCGATCAACTCGCGCAACCCCAGGAGCGCCAATTCACGGCGTAACCCCTCTGATCCGGCAACATGGTTGTAAAGCGATGGCGGGCGCACCCCGAACCGCGCGGCGAGCCGGGCGAATGTCGCCGCCTCCAGGCCATCCGCATCGGCTATTTCCGCCGCCGCCGCGACCACCGTCGCCCGGTCGATCCCCGCTCTTGGCATCTTTCGCTCCGCTCTGAGTCGTGAGTCGTGAGAGAAGCGGTGCCAATAGACAGGCAACCAGCTTCAGCGAACCTTCTCACGACTCACGACACTCTCCGCAAAAACTCCACGATCACCGCGCCAACCTCATCCGGTCGCTCCGCGTGCGGATAATGCCCCACGCCGTTGACGAGCACCGGAGCACTCCCCAGTTGTGCGGCAATCCAGCGAGCCTCACCCGCTGGATCGGCGAAGTCAGGATCGCTGGTCCCCATGATGATCAGCGAGGGACCGCGCACCAGCCTGAGCCGTGGCTCGATATCGGACTTCGCGGCGGCGAGCATCGCGTTCAGGGCGTCGAAACGTCCCGGTTCGCGCAGATTTGCTTTCAACGCCCCACGATAGCGAGCCAGATCGGCGGGCGGCGTACTCGGGTAGAGCGACTGATAATAGAGACTCCAGGCAGGCGCGTCCCACGGCCCGGCAAACAGGGCATCGATCAGCAGATCACCGGCGAACGACGACTCGTAGCCCACCGGATAATCGCGCACGAACGCCCCGATCAACACCTGTCCGGCAATGAGGGCCGGCGCTTCGGTGGCAGCCCAGACCGCCGCACCCGCCGCCATCGAGGTGCCGATGACAAACGCCGGTCCCGCCCCTAATTCCTGCGCCAGGGCCACGAGATCGGACCCGACCGCCGCCGCTGAATAGTCGGGCCACCGGGCGCTCGACTCGCCATGCCCGCGCAGATCCGTCGTCACCACCCGGAAGCCCGCTGCAACCAGTTGCGGGGTCAGCAGACGGTACTCCTGCCGCAGATCGCCCAGCGACGGCACACAAATCACCAACGGCTCAGCACCACCGCTATCATCGTAGGCGATCCGCCCATCCGGTCGTTCGAGAAACCGCGTCGTCGGCACAACACTGCCGGGGAGTATCGCGCTCTGCGGCAGTGGTCCACTTGGTCGCGGTGTCCCATCGCGCCGATCAAGTACTGGCGGTAAGACCCCATAGAGCAACACTGTAAGGAGGAGCAACGTCGCGCCGATACTCCAAGTTATCCGTTTTGCCACTCGTCGGAATCGCATCAACACCCCCTAAAACTATTTACAATAGTTTCAATACTATAATAAATAACATTGATTATCCAGCGTATATTGTGGCAAGAACGCGGTCAAAGACTATTGATGACGGTCGCTGATGACCTTCACCACCGCTGATCAACCATTCTCTCCCGTCCCTTCTCGGTGTACTTTGTGTGCTCTGTGGTTCAACCCCATCTCCCTCAGCCACGCCACAAGCCCCTGTCACCGCTAACGGTGACAGGGGCCAAAGATGCGCTATTGCGTTATCGCGAAGCTGACGGCTTACGACTCGGTGCCGCCATCGGTGTCGGGAGTGCGCGACGCATCGATCCGCCGTGGCCCGCTCAGTACCTCGGTGTCGTAGGAGTTGCGGTTGCCATTGGCACCATTGCTGCCGTGCTTGCCATTCTTCTGCGACTGCGCGATCGCCTCGCCGATCGCCGGAACGGCACTCAGCAGATCGCCCAGCTTCATCCCGGTCAGCCCCTCGAAGAGAGCCGGAGCCTGTGCGACCATCCGCGTCACGTCGTTCATCAACGCCGCCGAGCCGATCCCGCCCTGACCACTGCCATCGCCGGTCGAGACGATCGTGATCTTGTCCACCTTGGCGAGCGGTTCGCTCATCGCGCGGGCCAACTCCGGCATCTGGCTGAGCAGCCGGTCGAGGATCGCCGCCTGACCATAGCCACTGTAGGCATCGGCCTTCACCTGCATCGCTTCGGCCTCGGCGTGCCCCTTCGCCAGGATAATCTCGGCTTCGGCGTTACCACGCTTCCGAATAACCTCGGCGTCGGCAGTACCACGCGCCTGCGCGATCTCGGCCTCGGCAAAGCCACGGGCCTTCTCAGCCGACGCGCGACCTTGCGCTTCCAACGTCAAGCGTTGCCCTTCGGCTGCGGCCAGCGTCTCGATCCGCTGGCGCTCGATCTCGGCACCGCGCAAGACCGTCGCGATCAACTCCTTCTCGCGGCGCAGGATCTCGGTCTCCTGAACCTTGACCTGCTGCTCCTTTTCGACCTGCTGGATCCGTACCTGCTCGGCGACGACACGTTGCTGCGCGATATTCGCCTGAATTTCGTACGACTTGTCGGTCGTCGCTTGCTGCGCCTGCACCGTCGATTGGTACTCGGCACGCTTGAGGTCGAGGTCACGAACCGCTTCGGCCTGCTTCGTCTGCGAGGCGGTCTGCGCGATCACCCGCTCCTGGTCGGCACCGGCCTGGGCGATAGCGGCCTCACGCATCGCCTGGGCACGCTTGATCGCGGTATCGCGGTCGGCTTCGGCGGCGGCGATGTCGGCCTGCCGCCGGATCAGCGCGATATCTGGCTTGCCCATGTTCGCGATGTATTCGCTCTTGTCGCGCACCTCGCGGATGGTGAAGGAGACGACTTCGAGTCCCATCTTGTCGGTGTCACCCGCTACGTTCGAGCGGACCCGATCGGAGACCATCTCCGGCTCTTTGACCAGCGATTCGACGGTCAACTGACCGACGATACCGCGCAGGTGGCCCTCCATCACCAGTCGGATCAGGTTCTCACGCTCCTGCTGCGGCTTCGACAGAAATTGCTCGGCGGCGGTGCGGATACTGTCAGGGTTGCTCTTGACCTTGATCTGCGCGACCGCCTCGACATTCACCGCAACACCCTGATTGGTGTAGAGATCCTGGGTCGGGGCGACATCGAAGCTCATCAATTCCAGCGACAACTCGCGCGCACTCTGGAGCAGCGGGATGACGAAGGCCCCACCACCCTGGACGATCCGCGTGCCGCCGAAGCCATAAATGATCAACGCCTGGTTCGGCGGAACCTTACGGAACATGCTGATGAAGGTGCTGATCACGATCAGCAAGGCAACGACGGCCAGCCCCGCGACGATAAATGGTCCCATATACTTGCCTGTTCCCTTTCTTGTGGCCCATCCTGGGCCAGTACTTGGCGCAGACTTTTAACGTCGCTCACTCGGCGGCGGCAGCGCCAACTCCTCGATCGGATTCCCTAGGAATGCCCCATCTGACGCCGCCCAGTCGAGCGGCGCGACATAGGCCAGCCCTCCTTCATAACGCACGATCGTCACTTCCGTGCCAACTGGCAATTCGGTCCCTTCCAAGCTACGTGCGCCGTCCACCCGTTGCTTGCCATCGACTGAATAGACGATCTCCCCGGTCCCGCCGACGCGGATCGATGACGAAACTCGCCCGATCGTCCCCTGGAGATCGTAGTCGCGCGGATCGAGCGCCGTTTGCCCACGCCATACCACACGCGCCAGGAAGAGGTAGACCAGCACGGCACCGACGAAGCCGACCGCCATCGCCAGGATGAAGGCCAGTGGCGCGATCACCCCCCCCCAAGAGCGAGCGATATACCCTGCCGCCCCGAACCAGGTCAGGAAGATCATGATCGTGCTGAGGCTCAGCGGCGATGGCCCGCCCGCATGGTCGCCGCCCGTGGCATCGCCGCCCAGGTCGAAGTCGGGCAGGTCGTCGCCCACATTCAGGAAGAGCGACGCGACGGTGAAGATCAACCCGAAGGCGAACAGGAACAGATACAGCCCGGTCCACCAATCACTCGGCCAGCTCACGCGCTTCCTCCCGCACTGCCACACGCCTCGTTGCGTCCGGCATTGCTGTCTCTGGCTCCAGCGCCAGGAATTCGTCTGCGTCTGAAGCCAGGAGAGGGGTCACATAGGCCAAACCCTGCTCGAAACGGAGGATGGCGACATCGGTGCCAGCAGGGATTGGCTCCTGCACTGTCGCACGAGCGCCATCGACACGGCGCTTCCCATCGAGCTCATAGATGATCTCACCGGTGCCGCCGGACCGGATCGGCGCGGACACCCGCGCGACAATCCCCTCGATCCGGTAGTTGAATGGATCCAACTGCGTCTGGCCGCGCCATAGCACCTTCGCCAGGAAAGCCCAGACCAGCGCCGCGCCCAGCAGCCCCACGACCGTCGCAACGATGATGCTGGTCAGTGCCAGGGTGTCATAGGAGCGCAAGAGATAGCCGGTGGCCCCGAACCAAGTCACGAAGATCATGATCGTGCTGAGGTTGAGCGGTCCGGGGGCGGCGGGGAAGGCCAGCGGCCCATCGCTGCCGCCCCCTGTACCATGACCAGCCGCGCCGTGGCCGTGTCGCAGATCGCCGACATGCGCATGACCACCGTGATCGTGTGCGCCCAGATGACCAGCGTGGCCCACATGTGTAGCACCAGGCAGGTGAAAATGGCCGCCGATGGCGCTTAACAACAGCGAGGCGACGCTGAAGATCAACCCGAAAGCGAAGAGGAAGAGATAGACCCCCGTCAGCGTATCAGCAGGCCAGCTCATCGCCGTATTCCTCCGAGAGCTACCGTCTCTGGCTAGCGCCAGGAACGCTCCCGTATCATTCCTATCAATAATATACGCGTCCGGTGGGGGAAAGTTTCACTGGCCCGGATCGCGACTCGCCGCACGAGCGCCCGACAGCACCCCGTATCATCGTTCACCATAACACTATTCGGCGCGAAGAGTCGCCACCCGAGGCGCGGCGACGTTCACACCCGTAACGTCACCCACCACAGCCAGGAGCCCGCCGCATACGTCCCGACCCCGATCGCCAGCAAGAGGCCGAGCAGCCACAGCGGCCATCGCCGCACCCCCATCGCGGTCAGCACGAGGAGCGGCGTCAGGAGATCGAGCAGATAACGCGGCCCGAACTGGAAATAGCCGGTCCCCATGAGCAACCCGATCGGCGCATAGACCAGCACGCAGGTCAGCACCAGCGCCCAGACGAGCGGCCGCCGCCAGCCGCGCCAGAGGGCGTATGGCGCACCGAGCAAGAGCGGGCTCATCCAGAAGAGGCCGCTCCCCTGCCAGCGATCCTCATTGAACAGATCGTAGGCGATGAACTGATAGTGGAGATTCGTGGGCAGGTAGTGGAGATTGAATAGCCCATACCGCTCGTAATCGGCCCGGAAGATCGGGTGCATATTGTGCCAGGGTAGGCCGAGTTGCAGCGGGTCGCCGAAGCGCGCAACGTTGTAGAGGCCGAGGAGCGCCAGCGTCACGGCGAGCGGGGCAATCCCGAGCGCGGCACGACCGGCCAGGGTGCGCCGTGGCAACCGCCGATCGCGCCAGAGGAGATAATACGCGAGCCAGAGGCCGTTTAGCGCCAGGGAGTTGCGGGTCGCCATCGCCGCCGCCAGGGCCAGCCCGGCCAGGACATACCCTCGCGCGTCCGGCACCGCGACCGCCGCCAGCGCCGCGAGGATCGTACAGGCCCAGCCGAGCAGTTGCGCCGTGGACCAGACATTGCCCGCCGGGGCGAGGATCAGCAAGAACGAGCCGAGCGCGACGCCCACGACCAGGATCCCCCGCCGTGTCGCATCGAGCGGCGCGACTCCCGCCAGATCGAGCGCCGCCAGCAACCGCGCCAGCAGCCCGATCGCGAGGGCCGCGATGACGGCGGTGTAGAGCCGGTCGCTGACCCCGACGCCAAAGAGCGCGACCAGCGGCGCGACCAGCACAGCGGGGAATGGCGGCCAGTAGAGGTAGATACGGTCGCCGTAGTAGACGAGGTCGAGGGTGTGCGGCGGCGTCTGGCGCAAGTAGGTCTGCCCGTGCAAGAACGCCTCGGCCAGATAATTGAAATAGGCATCGTCGGAGCGGGCCAGTTGCGTCCCCCACGCGGCGCGCAGCAGGTAGACGAGCAACGCCACAACGGTTGCCACCCAGGGCCGGGCCAGGGCACCAAACAGTGCCCCGATCCGACGGACCGAGATTAGTTCCACCCGCGCTACGCGCGGTCCGGCGATTTGCCCGGTCTCTACCTCGGCTCGCGCCACGATCTCCCTATCACGTTTTCTCGGCCTGGGTGCGGGGCGTACTTTCCCGCCCCGCACCCTACCCACGCTACGGCGAGTTCACACCAAGCGTTTTTATGCCGCTGTGCATACTATAGATGAACGGTCGCACGGACGGGGACGCCAGAGGCACCATCGATCTTGTGACGAAACACCAAGGATAGCAATCGCGCATGGACAATCGCGAACGGCTGGCAATCATGCGGCTACGACAGGGCGAGATCGGCGGCCTGGAATTCCTGGTGCGAGAGTACCATCGCCCCGCCTTGCGTGTCGCCTTACTGATCACGCACGATCAGGCTTTGGCCGAGGATGTTGTGCAGTCCGCGTTCTTGCGCCTCACCGACCGGATCGAGCGGTTCGATACCAGCCGCCCGTTTAAGCCGTGGTTCCTCCGGCTTGTCACCAACGACGCGCTGCAAGTCGTCACCCGGCATCCGCACCACCCACTTGATGACACCGCCGCCGCCCTGCTCGGGCAGAACGACGATCGTGCCGATGACCCACTCAAGGTGATCGAGGCGGCGGAGACGAAAGCAGCGATCTGGGCGGCGTTGGAGCGCCTGACACCCGAGCAGCGCGCCGCGATCGTCGCCCGCTATTATCTCGACCTGCATGGCGGTGCGCTCGCTAATCATCTCGATGCACCGCCCGGCACGGCACGCCGCCGGATCGTCGAGGCCCGCGCCCGCCTGCGCCACCTCATCCCGCCTTGGCTCTACCAGGGAGTGGCAAAAGAACCGGGGACCTAAGGGTAGGGTGAGGGAACTGATGCCCGACCAGGCTATCCGTGACGCCCTCGATGAGTATGCCGATCGCCATCTGTCGCACACAGCCGATCCGTGGCGCGCAATCGGTGATCGTGCGAAGGCGCGACCCGGCAAAGTTACGCTGCGTCACGCCATCATGCTCCCGGCGCTGCTCCTGATCGTTGTCTTCGCCAGCGCCGGGGCGCTCAGTCTGTCGCGTTGGCGGGTATTTACCGCCTGGGAAGCGCCCCGTGAGACACTGGCGAACGCCGGCTTGCTGCACACGATCGGGGAAACCCAGACTGCCAACGGCTACACCGTCACTTTGCATCACGCCTATGCCGATAGCAATATCATCCTCCTGGAAACGAGCGTCCGCGATCAGAACGGCACCATCGTTACGGCGCTCCGACCGCGCTGGCGACTGAGCGACGCGCAGGGCAACGTGACCCCGCAGCAGTTCGATGGCGGGACCACCGCGATCGTGCCCGGTGTCGCAGGGCAATACGCCACCTTCGATGCGGCGGCGCTGCCAACGACCTCACCGACACTTACCCTGCATTTGCAGTTGACCCTTGAAGAAATCGCCGTGCCAACGAACCCCGCTCTAGCGACGAGTAGCCTGGTGACGACACCAACTGCGACAGGCGCGGCCAGCGGCTCGCGTGCGCTCGCCACGCCGGGGAGGCCCGCCGCGTACAATCTAATCGCCGCGCCATTCACGTTCGACTTCACCGTACCGTTCATCCAGGGGATTGTCGTTACGCCGCAGCAGACGGCGGTAGCTGCCGGAATCCCGCTGATCCTTCGACGTGTCGTGGTGACCCCTGCCGAGACACGCGCAACCGTCTGCTACACACCGACCGCCGACCTTCCCGAGGGTGAACGCTGGCTGATCATCGCCGACGAAGCCGGGCACAGCAGCCCCGCCGCGCTAGATCCCACAGCGGCTTCCCCGGAGCGCTGCGGTATCTTCCATTTACGCGGGGGGTCGTCTCGCTCGGGAACACGCGAACTGCGCGTGTCTGAACTCTCCTGGGGACAGACCGCTACCGAGACGCGCCTACGTGGCCCCTGGCGATTCAGCTATGTCCTGCCCTGACTACGCACCGGTTTGCCACGGAGCGATCCGCGAAGCTGCGCTTCACCTCACTTTATTCCACCGCCGTTCGTGTCCCCGTGAGTTCTGGCACATTATCCCATCGGGGCTTCTTGCCGGGAGTTTCCGACCGCAATCTGGCCGTCTGCGCGCGATTGAGCGGGTGGATGCGGGCGAGGAAATCGGCGATTAGCGCGAGTTCGTCATCGCTGTAGTGCGCGCACTCTACCGCCATCGCCTCGCCCATCGTGGCGTAGAGCGGGCGGATCTCTTGCTCGGCTCGCGCGGTCAGCGGCTCGACGATGACACGCCGCCGATCGGCGGGATCGGCGGTGCGGCGCACGTAACCCGCCCGAACGAGCCGATCGACAACCCCGGTGATCGCCCCAGTCGTCAGATTCGCGAGGGTCGCCAGGCGGCCCGCGCTGATCGCGCCCGCATCGAGCAGGATCCCGAGGCATTGCAGATCGGTCGGATTCAACCCCACCCGATCGGCGATCGCCTGATTGAAGAGGATAATCTCCGCGACCAGTTGACGCATCTCGACCTCAACCGCCGCGAAACGTGCCTGACGCGCTACAGCATCCCTTGACATCATCGCTCCTCTCGCGTATCCTGAATATATCTTATCTCGTGAGATAACTTACATTGACGCTAAGGGAATCTTAACACAAGGAGGGGGCGATGCGTCAGGGGGCAACGGTCACGGTCGCAACAGATCGGGAAGCAGTGACACGACTCTACCAACAGCTCCTCGACGGCTGGAATCGCGGCGATGGGGCCGCCTTCGCCGCACCGTTCGCCGAGGTGTGTGAATTTATCGCCTTCGATGGCACCCATTTCACAGGACGCCAGGAACTCGCCGCGTTCCACGAGCTGCTGTTCGCGAAATGGATGCGCGGCACCCGCCTCGTCGGTCAGGTCGAGCGGATCCATTTCCTCGGGCCGGGCGCGGCAACGATCTACGCGGTTGGTGGGACGATCCTCCGCAACCAGCATCGCCCCGCACCGGAACGAGACTCGCTCCAAACCCTCGTCGCGCAACGGCAAGATGGCGAGTGGCGGCTCGTCGCGTTCCACAACACCCGCCTGCGACCGATCGGTCTCAATGGTGCCAGTTTCCTGATCTGGGCGATCTCAGACTGGTTCTGGCGCCTCTGCCGCCTGAATCCGCCCGTAGCG
>JAABUN010003650.1_pt1 | contig 23219 bp, 15 predicted proteins | sample 5559311 | NCBI WGS metagenome assembly JAABUN01 (sample SAMN10711877, study PRJNA513370) | rock metagenome | isolation source: Antarctica rocks | place: Antarctica: Victoria Land, Siegfried Peak sud
GGGCCTTCGACGACGGTAAGCGGTACCCCCGGATGCACTACCCGCCCCTCGGGAATCGCCCGGAGCGTAAGCGACTCGAAGGTGCCGTTGGTCTTGAGCCAATCCAAAAAGTCGTCACCGAAAAGCCGCTTCCCGGTACGCCCGGTCAGACTCCGCAGCACGCTCAAATCGTCCTCGTTGACCCGCGCCGCCCCCATCCAGTCGAGCAACCACCCCAACCCTGCGTTGATGCAAAATCCGGCCTGATGATCACCGTAGTTGGGGTAATCACGAAAAAAATGATCGAACTGCGCGCGCGTCTCCCCCATCCCGGTACGAAAGTAAAGCTGCGCCATGGTCAGCTGATAGAGGTCGGTAAACAAAAACCCCTCGGCGATTCGTTGTTCTTGAAAGGTCATGTACGCAAGCATGGCATACCTGCGGGGGGACCGTAAGAGTTGAGGTTCGCCGAGCTGCACGCTCCAGTCGCCGTCACCAGAGGTCTCAGTTGTGCCCGCAAGGTGTCGCCCGCAGCGGCCCGACCGCGCCGAGATGCGCTACACTAGCCCATCGTTATGTCGAGGCTGATTTTTGCTTACGTTTAGTGCGTTTCGTTTAGGACGCGTTACTGTGGCGGGACGCTGAACACCCCCGCTACCGAGACCGTGCCGTCAGGTACGTTTTTGCCCCTTGAACAATCCAAGTCTGTGCCCAGTTTATCCGTGCACGGCTCTCGGCTGCGTCCGTCACGTGTGTCACCCCGCACACCGCCCCGTGTATCACCCCCTGGAGGTTGCTATTCACATTCACGGTAAACTCTCTTCGCTTAAAAACAGCCAGATCAAACGCCTCTCGAACCTCTACCGCCGCCGCCTGAGCCCCCAAACGCCGGTGTCTTTAGAGTACGCCCGCGACCTCGGCGAGCTGGCTCTGGAACTCCGCAAAAACGTCTCGACGCTCGTAGACAGGCGTGGGCGCGTGGTGACGGTCGCGGTCGGTGACGCCGCCGAGACGCCGCTACCGAGCCTCAGCGGTGAGGCCGAATCGCGGCTTTACGGTCTGCGGCTGATCCACACCCATCTCAAACCGGGCGGGTTGTCGAACAGTGATTTGTCGACGCTTTTCTTAAACCGTCTCGACGCGATGATCGCGTTCGACGTGCAGGCGAACAGTCGCGGGCACACCGAAATCGGTGACGTGCATCTGGCGCTCGTCGCGCCGCCGGGAGCCGAAGAGGAAGACTGGATTTTAGAGCCGCCGATGCGGATGCGAGACGCCGAGCAGCTCGATATCTTGGAGCGCATCCGGGCCTTGGAGGAACAACTGGCGCGTAGCGCGACCTCCCGCGAGACGACACGCAGCTCGCAGGAGCGTGCAGTGCTGATCGGTCTAAATACCGGTGAGGGCAGTTTCGAGACCGAGGCGCGGCTCGCCGAACTCGCCGAACTCACCCGCAGCGCCGGGGCGACGGTCGCGGTGACGAGTCGGCAGCAGCGCGCCGCGCCCGACACCCGGACGCTGATCGGACGCGGCAAACTGCAAGAACTCGTATCGCAGGCGTACCACGAAGACGCCGACCTGCTTATCTTCGACCGCGAACTCAACCCCGCGCAGGCGCGCGAGATCGAGGACGAGACGAAACTTAAAGTCGTTGACCGCACCCAGCTGATTTTAGATATCTTCGCGCAGAACGCGCGGGGTCGTGAAGCGAAGGTGCAAGTCGAGCTGGCGCAGCTTCAGTATCAGGTGACGCGGCTGGCCGGGCGGGGCCGGGCGATGAGCCGTCTGGGTGGGGGTATCGGCTCGCGGGGGCCGGGGGAAACGAAGCTCGAGGTCGACCGCCGCCGTATCCGCGACCGGATCACGGCGCTCGAAGGAAACGTCTCCGAAATCAGTCAGCGCCGCGCCCAAAGCCGTAAGGGTCGGACCCAATCGGGCGTGCCTGTGGTCGCGCTGGTCGGTTACACGAACGCCGGTAAGTCGACGCTCTTTAATGTTCTCGCCAAAGCCGACGCCCTGAGCCAGAACAAACTTTTCGCCACGCTGCGCCCGACCACCCGTGAGGGCTGGTTGCCCGCTCTAGGCGAGTGGGGCGGCAAGGTGCTCTACACCGACACCGTGGGGTTTATCCGCGACCTGCCCGATGAGCTGCTCGACGCGTTTCGGGCCACCTTGGAGGAGCTTCACGACGCCGACTTGCTCTTACACGTCGTCGACGCTGCAACCCCCGGCGCACCCGACCGCGTAGAGGCTGTGAACCGGATTTTAGACGAGCTGAAAGTCGAGGTGCCGCGACTGGTCGTCCTAAACAAAGCTGACCTAGCCGACCCGGCCACGCTCCGCGACTTGTGCGGACGTTTTGAGGCGCAGGGCGTATCGGCGCAGACCGGCGCAGGTTTAGACGAGCTCAAGGCGCTGCTGGCGAAGACGCTCGAGGGGCCGAACCATGTACCGCTGCCCGACGACCCTCGAGCAGCTTACAGAACGGCGACCTCGTACGATTAACAGGGCCGGGACACACCAAGCTTTTCAGAGTGCGGTGTGTCCCCGTTGTTTGTCTGGGTATAGCGGTCTCTACAAGTCACCGAGTCTGCGAAACACATCTCTCATGACCTTAAGCCCTAGCTGAACCTCATCACCCAAGGTAAGTTTTAGACAACTTAGCGCAGATTGATTTTGGCTTAAACCAGGGTTTACCTGCTACGCACCCGCAAATAACCGAGTATTCCAGAGCTGTAGCGGCTGACCGTATCGTTTGGACTCGCAGCCGGTCACGCCTTCGGTCGTCGCTTGCTTTGAAAGTCCTCAAGCCGAGCAGATCGTTACGACGTCTGTGGCAACGAACGTCGCAGAAAATTCAGCCAGTTTGTACTCAGTACGCCCTCTCGCGCCTCGGTAGGTACGACTTCCCCTACTTTGTAAAGGTCGGCTACGGTGTGGAGCTCGAGCGGGCTTTCCTCGAGACCCAAACCGCCGTCCAGATCGGACCCGACGCCCAGATGGTCCCAACCCGCCAGCTCAGCCAGATACGCCGCGTGCCGCCTCACGTGCTCGCCTAGGGTAACGGTGAGGGTGGGGTCGTCCTCCCAACGGTGTTCGAGAAACCCGTTGTAAAGAACGACGCCGATCACGCCGTCCCGCTCGGCCACGGCGCGGATTACTTCATCACTCAGGTGTCGGTCGGTCGGCGTCAAGGCGCGGGCGTTGGCGTGCGAGGCGCAGACTCGCGCGAAACCCAGCTCGAGCCCCTGCCACACCCCCGCTTCGGCCAGATGCGAGATGTCCCAGATAAAACTCTGTTCCGCCATCCCCTCGAGTAGGGCGCGACCCTCCGAGGTCAACCCACCCCGCCTAAACGTCGTGCTGCCCGTCCCCACGCCTGCACCGTAACGCGTATCCGCCCACGTAAGTCCGACCATACGCAGGCCGCGCCGCCACCATGCGGGCAGGTCACCCACGCGCACGATAGGGTCGGCTCCTTCCATCAGGAAGACCAAGCCCGGTTTGCGGTCCTCCTGCCACAGCTGCACATGATGCTCGAGGTCGGAGACCGATTTGAGCAACCTTACCCGCCCCTGTTTTTCCCAGCTTTCGTACAGCGCGATCTGAGACAGGGCGTGGGCTTCGGCGTCCTCAGGGGTGCGCGAAGCTGCTGTGCCACCGCCCTCACCTGTTTGGAGACCCGCTGTAACGGTAGCGAACGCCACCGCTATTCCGCCCCGCTCGAGTTCGGGCAGTGAGACCATAGCCTGGTTCGCCGTGCGTTTTTCAGCCTCTCTTATCGCCCTTACGCTTAAGGTAAGGTCACGTCCGACCATCGTCACGTTTTCGGCCAAGTCGAGGTGCGAATCTACGAGCGGTAACGGTAAAGGCGGCTTCATCCAAACCTCTTTTCAAGAGCAAACCGGTCGGTTCCGGGTATGGAGACGCTAACACAGATTTGTAGAAGACAGAGGGTTGCACGTCGGCGCTAGGTTCTGTGACCTTTCGTCTTATTTGAGGTGGTTTTCGCCGTGCTGAACTTAGGGTTTAAGGAGTAAGAAGTAGGGAAGTTTCGGAGCGTTGATGTTTATCTCTTCAGTCATAAAGTTGGCTGTGTTTCTTGGGGGGCAAACTTCAACACAACCTAGACGACAGCTAAGCGTTGAGGACAGCCCTTCAGCTCGCTTGCTGGCCCGCGAAACTCACGATAGCGCGTGGCTTCAGTCCAGCCGCGAGCTCACGAGACACACTTGCGGTACGATGCTCAGGGTGAGGCGAATTCATCCAACTGTTCAGACTGCGCTCCGCGAAGGGCGCGCAGTCGTTGCTTTAGAATCTACGGTTATTACCCACGGGCTGCCGCGCCCGCAAAATCTGGCGCTCGCCGAGTCTTTGGAGCGTACCGTCCGTGAGGCGGGCGCAGTTCCTGCGACCATCGGACTAATCGGCGGTGACGTGGTGGTCGGACTTTCGTCCGATGAGCTAAAACATCTTGCCAACACCGACGCGAGCAAGGTGTCGTTGTGGAACCTGCCCGGCCTGATCGTCAAAGGGTGCGACGGCGGGACCACGGTCGCCGCGACGCTGCACCTCGCGGCGGGGGTCGGGATCAAGGTGTTTGCTACCGGCGGCGTCGGCGGCGTCCATTTCGACGCTTTCGACGAGTCCGCCGACCTGATGGCCCTGTCACGCCACCCTTTGGTCGTGATCTCCGCCGGAGCCAAGTCGATTTTGGACCAAGCCGCGACCCTAGAGCGCCTCGAGACTCTCGGCGTCCCGGTCGTCGGTTACAGAACCGACCGTTTGGCCGGATTTCACGTTCCTGAAACCGAACTACGTGTTCCGGCCCGTTGCGACACCCCCGCCGAGATTGCGCAGAGCTTTCAGGCGGCGCGCGCGGTGGGGCTGCCCGGCGCGCTCCTGGTCGCCAAACCCGTCTCGAAGGGGTTGGTGCATAAAGAGGTCTCGAGCTGGCTGGCGACCGCGCTGCGCGAGGCCGAGGAACAGGGTTTTAGAGGCAAAGACCTGACCCCTTTTTTGCTGACCCGCTTCGCCTCGCTTTCAGACGGTCGCGCGACCGAGGTCAATCTGAGGTTGCTTCAGGAAAACGCACATTTGGGCGCGGAGGTCGCGCTCGAGCTTGCCCGCCGCCCCGTCACGCGTTAGGAGCGCCCTATGGATTTGCACCGTGACCACCCCCCATCTGTTCACCCCACAGGTTCCAGAAGCCCGCGCGCCCCGGAGCGCCCGAACCGGCTGGGCCGCACCCTCCGCGAAGCCCGTGAGGACAAAGACCTCGAGCTGCGCGATCTGGCCGAAATCACCAGCGTCCGGCTTACTCACTTGGAGGCGCTCGAGGCGGGCGACTACCAGGGGCTGCCCGAAGAGGTTTACAGCAAAAACTTTATCAAGCTCTACGCCCAGGCTGTGGGCCTCGACCCGGCGCGGATGCTGCTGCTCTACGGTCACGAACGTCGCGCCCTGACCGGCGTACCCCACGCGCCCGGCGCGGCGCTCGAACTACCCCTCGAGCCCCCCACGCCGCGTCTCAGTCCCTTACGTTTCGTTTCGGGTTTCGACAACCCGCGTTTGGCTCGAGCCTCCGGCCTCGTGCTTACGCTCCTGCTGGTCGTCGGCGTGGTGCTCGCCGCGTTGTGGGCGTTTAACGGCCTGTTCACCACTACACCGGGCACAACGGTAACACCAGGAGCAAACCAGCCCCGACCTGCCGCGTCCGAACCGGCAGCTGCCGCGCCCGCAACGGTACCCGTAGAGACCCAAACGCCCGCACCACTCCCTGCCACCACTATCCCCGGGACGACCCCAGACAGCGCGGCGCAGCCTCCCGCCGACGCGATGGTTTTGCTGTCGTTACGGACCACACCGTCCGGCGCAGAGGTCAGCATCGACGGCTACCCATTCGGTCAGAGCCCGATCACCGACGCGCCCGTACGGGCCGGGGAACGCACCGTACGCATCGAGCGGGGCGGCTACCGCGCCTTCGAGCGCGCCCTCGATCTGAGCCGCAACCGCCGCCTGAATATCGAACTGTTCCCGACGCGGGGCGCGGCGGCGCAGTCCGGGACAAATACCGCAACAAGCACCACGGTAGATACCCCGGCCCAGTCCCCGGTACCCGCTCGACCAGGACCGCAAAGGGCCGAGGTAAAGCTCACCGTCACGGCTGAAGCGTGGCTCGAGGTCTACGCAGGTTCGGCGAGGGGCGAAGGCGAGCGGTTGGTCTACAAAACGGCCCAACCCGGCGAAAGTTTTTCGTTCGACGCGCCCGTATACATTTTTAGCGGCAACGCCGGTGGCGTGAATATAGCCCGTGGCGACGCCGCCGCCGAACCACTCGGCACGTCCGGGGCGGTGGTAGGGGCAGCGTATGACTAGGTTTCGTCGACTTGTTGTAGCTGTTTAGAAAACGTACTCGAGTGCTGCACACGCCACATGTCGACGCTCCGCACCTCTTTGGTACCTACTTCCTGTACTTCTTTTCTTCCAGCACAGCCTACCGTGGCGCTCAACTCAGAACATCGACAGAAACTAGCGGGTTTCAGCGACTGAACAGCGTCCAAGCGTAGGCTGCCGTGCTCACGCTGCGACTACCCACCCGTAAACTGAGGGGTGTCGACGATTAGCTTAGATGTTCACCTCTCGAGCTTACGGCTTCGCCGCCAGTTTGAGAGGTGCTTGATTTCCCCTTCTAATCCTCCCCTTCTCCTGACCGAACCTACAAAGCGCAGCTCCGGTACCGACGAGTGACTTCGTGATCTGGTCTTTGGCCCTTCAGTCGCTACGGCTGCGCCCCCTGAGAACGTTTCTGACCGCGCTCGGGATCGCCGTCGCGGTCGGGTCGACAGTGATCTTCTTGTCGCTAGGCGAGGGGTTACGGCGCGTTTTTACCGAGCAGATCGGCGGCATCGGCCCCGACTTGCAGGTGAGTTACGGCCCCTTCAGCGCGAGCGCCCTGACCGCAGTCCCGGAGCTGCCGCTACGCTACGCCGAGGCGCTGCGCGCCGACGCGGACGTTTACGGCGTCGCCCGCCTTACCCCGATTATGCTCTACGCGCGGGGCGGTTTCGATCCGGGTAGTTCGTTTTTGTTTCAGGGACTCCCGCCCGCGACCGACGTGGCGGACATCTATTTCGACTATGAGGTCGTGGGTGGGCGCGACCTGAGCGCCGCCGACCGCCGCGCTCAGGTCGCGGTCGTGGGCGAACAGGTCGCGGCGCGTAACAGCGTCGGACTCGGCGACACTCTGCGGCTAAACCCCGAACACAGTTTTGAGATCGTCGGAATCGCGCGTTCAGGGGGCGGTTTGGTCGATAACGCCGTGCTGCTGCCGCTGACGAGTTTGCAAAACGCCATCGGTATCCGCGACCGGGTGAGCTTTTTTGCGCTCGATCTGACGGAACCGGCGCGCGCCGCCGAAATTGCCGAGACCCTCTCGGCGGCGTTTCCGAAACTCGGTTTTCAGACTCGGGGCGAAGTGTTGCAGGTGCTCGAGCGCGGCGTCCGGGTCAGCGACGTGGTACGCCTCGGTATCAGCGCCATCGCGCTGATCGTCGGCGCAATCGCGGTCGCCAACACGGTACTGATGAGCGTATTCGAGCGTACACGCGAGTTCGGCGTCATCCGCGCGGTCGGCGCGAAACCTCGCTTTTTGTTTGGTCTGGTCCTGTCCGAAGCGGTGCTGCTGAGTCTGGTGGGAGCCGCTTTCGGCGTCGTCATCGGTCGGTTCGGCATCTTTGTAGTCAACCGTATCGCTTTTGATCTGATCGGCCTCGAGGTCGCTGCCCTGACCCCGCGTCTGGGTTTGTTCGCCGTCGCCATCGCCTTTACCATGGGCGTGTTGTCAGGTCTTTTGCCCGCTGCGAGAGCCGCACGGATTCCGATAGCGGTCGCCATGTCCAGAGAGTGACGTAGGCTTTTCCCACCCGGCCCAGTCCCGAAACGCGTAAGCTCAGCCTTATGAGATGGCTCTTGGTAGGGTTTTTGGGTTTTATCAGCTGGGCAGGCGCGCAAGACCTTATCTGGCGTGACGTGGTGCAAGAGGTCACGGTCGAACCGGATGGTTCCGTCCTTGTGCATGACGAACGCACACTCACGACCGATGAAGACTTTGGTGAGGCGTTTATCTGTCTGAACTTGGACTCCGGTCAGACAGTAACGCTGCTGGAGGGCGGCGCGCTATCCCCCGGCCCGGCAGCGACCGCCTTTCAGCAACCGTGTGAAAACGGTTCCAGCGGTACCGAACTGGTGGTGCGTCAAGACGAGCGGGTAGCTGAGCGGCGGGTCTTTTTTCGTTACCGCCTCGAGGGGTCGGTCGACGTTTTCGGTGATGTGGTGCAGTGGTACTGGCAAATTTTGGGCCGTGAAGACCAAGAGGTTCGCGGCTACGACCTGACTGTAGAGATTCCGGGACCGACGGCTGAGCCCTACGACGCTTACGTCCACCGCCTCGGCAACACCGAACTGCCGACGGTCACGCTTTCAGACCACCGGCAGCGACTAGACGTTCACTACGACCGTATTCCAGAAAATGTCGGCGTCGAAATCCGCTATCTGATACCACCTGCACTTTTTACCGTAACGGGTGAGGGAAGGGAGCTCGAGCGCCTTTTGCGCGACGAAACCCGGTTGGCGGGCCTTGACGCCGCGCGGCGCAACCCGTGGTGGGGCGTGCTGGCGCTGCTGCCCCTAGCGGGCCTCAGCGTCGGAATATCCAAAGCGGCGCACAGATTTAGACCCACCACCCCAGCGATGCGTTACCCCTTCGAGCCGCCCGCCGACCGTCCCCCGGCAACCGTCACCTATCTGGCAGCCCGTCGTGCGAGCAGCCCCAGCCCCGCCTTTCACGCCACCATCATGGATCTGGCGCGGCGCGGTTACGGCGCGTTCGACTCTCAAAAGGGCAAATTTAACATGCAGCTGACCGACAAAGACCCCGCAGAACTGCTGCCGTTCGAGCGAGAGATACTCGGTTATCTGAGACGAGCAGCCAAAGGCCGAGGAGACGACCCGAGCTATCTGGACTTTAAGGAACTCAAACGCTATTCCGAAAGGCACTTGTCAAATTTTCTCAGCGGCTGGTCGAACGACGTGCAACGCTGGTTGCGAACCCAACTCGGCGGGCCACGGCTCGAGCCCGCCAGTCAACGCGCCGCCGGAGTGTGGTTTTTTCTGGCGCTGCTGGCGACCGGCGCGTGTGTGCTGGGTGGCGTCCTGACGCTCGGTGTCGCGCAGGGCATCTTTTTTGCAGGCGCGGCCCTCTGCGCTGTGCTGGGCGTCGCCGCGCCTATCGCTGTCCCGTCGTGGCGCAAAGAGGTCGCTCCCGAAGCGCTCGGCTGGCAAGGGTTTAGACGCACGCTCTCGGACTACACCCAGATGAAAAACGCACCCGACGACTTTTTCAAACTTTGGGAGGTCTACTACTGCTACGCAGCAGCTCTGGGCGTCGCCGACAAATTTCTAAAAAACATGGAGCGGGCTGCGCCACAGCGTAGCGACGCCCCGACCTACGCGCCGCTTTGGCTGGGGCACGGCTCGAACCTGTCGGGTTTACGGAGCTTGAGCGATACCACGAGCGCGTTCAGTTCGCTGAGCAGCGCGCTGAGTTCGGCGGGCGCGTCGGCGTCGTCGGGCGGGTCGGTATCCGGCGGTGGCGGAGGGGGTGGCGGGGGTGGCGGTGGCGGTCGTTAGAACAGTCTGTCTGGGGTGCTAGACCTATACTCGAGGGCGTGAAGGACACGAAGCTCGAGGCTCGACATCTGCGCAAAATCTACCGCGACCCCAGCGGCGAAGTAATCGCTCTGGCAGATTTTAGCTACGGCTTTCCGGCGGGAACGATCACCGCCATCATGGGACCCTCGGGTTCAGGCAAAACCACGCTGCTCAACCTTCTAGCCGGACTCGACACCCCCACATCGGGCGAGGTCAGGCTCGGTGAGGCGGTGGTGAGTGCGCTAGCCGAAACCAAGCGGGCGGAGGTGCGGCTAAAGCGTTTCGGCTTCGTGTTTCAGTCGTACAACCTTATCGCCGTGCAAAACGCTTGGCAGAACGTCGCGTTTCCGATGGGCCTAGCAGGTGTCGGGGCCGCCGAACGCAAAGCCAAGGCTACCGCGCTCCTGGGGCGCTTCGGTCTGGCCTCTAGAACCCACCATCTACCGCACAAACTTTCGGGCGGCGAGCGGCAGCGGGTCAGCGTGGCGCGCGCCCTCGCCAACGATCCGGACGTCGTGTTCGCCGACGAACCGACCGGCAACCTCGACTCTAAAAGCGGTAGGGTGGTCGTCACCGCACTTCGGCAGGCGGCGGATGAGGGGCGCACCATCATTTTGGTCACCCACGATCAGCGGCTGGTCGACGACGTGGACCGGGTGCTCGAGCTGTCCGACGGGGTGTTGCAAGGAGAACGCGTGCTCGAGCCTGTCGGGTGACGACCACTCGGCTCGGGGGGGGGTAGGACGCTCAGTTTTGACAGACGTCGCTGTATAATTCGGTAATGTCGAGCTCCACTGTGTCTACCACAACCACCGAACGTTCGTCTCGTTTCCACCCCGCCCAGCTCGGCGCGCTGCTGGCCTTTTTGGGCGTCGCCCTCGGCGCTTTCGGCGCGCACGCGCTCTCAGGGGTTCTCTCCCCCGATCAGCTCGAGACCTATCAGACCGCCGTTCGTTACCAGATGTTTCACGCACTAGGGCTTCTCGCGCTCGGCGCGTTGCCACCCGGAGCGCAGCGCGCCGCGCCCTGGCTCTTTTGGGGTAGCGTCATTTTTTCCGGCAGCTTGTACGCCCTCGTTTTTAGCGGCGTGTCCTTACTCGGCGCGGTCGCACCCGTCGGCGGCGTTTTTCAACTCGTCGGTTGGGCGCTGCTTTTTTTCGGACTCCGTAAAAAGAGCTGAAGGGACTTTAGCTCGGCTCAGCTCTGACCCGACTCGAGCGGCTTTTTCGCCCTCGTTTTCGCTGCCTGCATCTTCAGCTTTGGCGAACAGGGTGCGTTACGATGGCCCGTATGAGCACGCCCTCTCCCTCTCGCCTAGCTCTCGTGATGGGCGTCGGTCTGGCCGCCGTCAGTCTGTCGGCAATCTTTATCCGCCTCGCCGACGCGCCCGGTGTGGTGGTCGCCGCCTACCGGATGGTGCTGGCAAGCCTGATTTTGCTGCCGTGGACGCTGCGCGCCCTTAAACGTACCCCGCTTACCCGGCAAAACGCCGGTTACGCGGTGCTGGCGGGTCTTCTTTTAGGCGTCCATTTTGCTACTTGGATCAGCTCGCTTTCCTATACGAGTGTGGCGGCGAGCACGAGCCTAGGCACCACGACGCCGGTGTGGGTGGCGATAGCGAGCTGGCTGGTGCTGGGTTTTGCCCCGTCGTTTACCACCCTGCTCGGGATGCTGGTGGCTATTTTGGGGGGCGCGCTGATCGGTTTTGGCGGCGGCGTAGCCCAGGCGAGCAGCGCGCCCCTGACAGGTAACGTGCTGGCGCTTATAGGCGCGGCAGCGGCGGCGGCGTATCTGCTTCTGGGCCGAGCCGCGCAAAACCGTGGCCTTGGTCTACAAGCCTATATCGGCGTCGCCTACGGCGTCGCGGCGCTCAGCCTAGTCCCACTGCCGCTGGTAATGGGTCTTAGTTACAGCGCCTATAGTCCGGCTACCTTTTTCTGGATTTTGCTGCTGGCCCTGATTCCGCAGCTCATCGGACACACCGCTTACAACTATTCGGTCAAACACCTCGACCCGGCGGTGGTAGCGACCGTGATCTTGCTCGAGCCCATCGGCGCGAGTATATTAGCCCTGATATTTTTCACTGAAGTTCCGCCCCTGCCGACTCTCGTCGGCGCGCTCGTGTTGCTCGTCGGGGTTGCTATCACCGCGCGTAACAGCCGTGAGCTACCTGCTGAATAAAAAGAATACATTGAGTACAGACCCGGCTGCGCGGCTCATCGTGTTTTGCCGCTGTGCGAGCAGCTGAAGCGTTCGGGTTCCGTTCGCACCTCCAAGACGGTATTAGGGAACGCAGCCGTCAACGCCGACCGGTTGGATAAGCGCGCCTCACCTAAGCGCGTGTACGAAAAACCTCACCGAAACTCCGCGCCGTGCTATACGGGGGCTAGGAAAAAGCGCCTAAATCTGCTATAGTGAGCGGCGTGCTTGTGTCCGCAACTGCCCTACAGCCGCCGCTGCTGACCCAACAAACTCATAGAAAACACGACCAGAACTAGAGCCCACACCGGGGGGTGGGGGCGACAGTGTGTTACGTCCCAGAGGAGCACTTTTGTGAAAGACCAAAAAGCTTACAAACATGGTGATCAGGTTGTTTTACCACCTTACGGCGTAGGTATCGTCGAAGGCACGACGGTACGCACGATCTCCGGTGCCGACCACCAATATTACGAGGTCGCATTTCCGAACGGTACTTCAAAAGCGTTCGTTCCGGTTTTAGCGCCCCAGGCCGCCGGTCTGCGCCCCGCGCTAACCAAAGAGGAAGTTCACAACGTTTTGGAACGGCTTGGTAACGGTCGCGTCAACCTGCCTAAGCAGTGGGCTGCCCGCCACCGCCGCGTAACTGAAATTCTGTCCTCAGGCGACCCCTACCAGATCGCCACGTTGGGCAGCGAACTGCGCCGCTGGGACTTAGAGCGCGGTCTGCCCGACCTTGACCGTCAAGCCTACCGCCGTGCCCTACGCCTCTTAGCTGGTGAGATCAGCGCGGTTTTGGGTATCGACACCAAAGAAGCGCGCGCGATGATGGACGCGGGCGACGACGACGAGTTGAACTAAACCCGCAATCCGATCAGCCTAAAGACCGAGATCAACTCTCGGTCTTTTTCTGTCTAAACTGAGTTGTGATTCGTTCGGCTACAAAAAGCGACGCTCGAGCTATCGGCCATGTCCACGTCGAGAGCTGGCGCAGCACCTACCGCGGACTGATGCCGGACGCAGTGCTCGTCAATCTGCCAGCCGAGCAGCGTGCGACTTTCTGGCGAGAGGTGATCGAACACGCCGAGAAACAGTCTGTGTTCGTCGCTAACGACAAACAAGGAGACGTTGTGGGATTTGTCAATGGCGGTTTGGAACGCGAGGGCGATCCGGTTTACACCGCTGAGCTTTACGCCCTTCACCTCTTAGAAGAACAACAAGGTAACGGCTACGGTAAAGACCTGATGCTGGCCTTGACCAAGAAATTTACCGAACAAGGTCATAACGCTATGCTGCTGTGGGTACTTTCGGCAAACCCCGCCAGAGGATTTTACGAAGCAATGGGCAGAAAGTATCTTAAAACCAAGCTGATCGAAATCGGTGGCGAGAGCTTGGAAGAAGTTGCTTACGGCTGGGTTGACCTTTCTGTTTTAGCTAGATAAGACAAGGCTAGTGCGTAGGCGGCGTAATCGTCGATGAGTCCGGGTGGCGTCTGCATTCCAGCAGGCAAAAAGCGTTGCAATCCCCTCGGCGGATGATCGCGGAAATACAAACTGCGAGCCTCGAGGCTCGAGCCCCATTCATCGACCACTTCATAGCCGATACGCCGTTTTTGTAAGAGTTGCTGTACCGCTTGGCTATCGGTACCGTCACCGACAAGCACTTTTGCACCCCCCGGTAACTCGAGCCCTTCCAGTTGCGCCAGAGTCAAGACTTTATGAAATCCCAATTCACCCGCTGCCGTAACGAACGCGACCCCGATATTTCGTCCGGGGTCGAGCGCGACGATCATAAGCGGATCATAAGCGATTGCGTAGCGGCTTAGTGAAACGTCGCGTCCTTTCTTGACAAGCACCTTTGACAGCGAAGACCGAACACCACCCGCCATAACCGGCGGTTCGGTGGGCTCGAGCCTACTACCTACTCAGCGAACTACAGCGCCACAAAAGAGGGCCGGACGCGTAGGTCCGGCCCTCTGAGAGATGTGGCAGTATTTAGGCTTCGGGGCGGCGTTCACGTTCGCCCGCCGGACGAACCGGGGCGGCGTCGCGCGCTGCCGGGGCCGCTTTAAGGCGCTCCAGCATCTGCTCGTCGGCGACGCGGGTCGCGCGGATGATGTCCAGACCCGTACCTGCCGGGATCAAGCGACCCAAAATGACGTTTTCCTTGAGGCCGACTAGGTTGTCCGCTTTGCCGGAAACGGCCGCTTCGGTCAGCACGTGGGTAGTGTGCTGAAAAGACGCTGCCGAGAGCCACGATTTGGTCGACAGGCTGGCCTTGGTAATACCCAAGAGCAGCGGCTTCCACTCGGCGGGCGCTTTGCCCTCTTTGATTAACGCGTCGTTGACCTCTTCGATCTCAAAACGTTCGGCGGTTTGACCCTCTAGAAAGACCGAGTCGCCCGGGTTTTGCACCTCGACGAACTTGAGCATCTGCCGCACAATGACTTCGATGTGTTTGTCATGGACCGAAACACCCTGGCCCCGGTAGACACGCTGGATCTCATCGACCAGGTACCGCTGCACGTCAGCCGGGCCACGCGACTCCAGAAGGTCGTGCGGGTTGATCGCGCCGCGGGTCAGCTGAGCGCCCGCTTCTACCTCGTCACCTTCACGGACGAGCACGCGCATCCCTTTGTCAATCTTGTAGGCTTTGCTGAACTCGCCGTCTTGACTCGTTACGGTAATACGGAACTTGTCCTCTTCTTCAGCTACGCTGACCACGCCGTCGAGCTCGGAAATCGTCGCCTTGACCTTGGGCTTGCGCGCCTCGACAAGTTCGATTACACGGGGCAGACCCTGGGTGATGTCGCCACCGGTAGCGACGCCACCGGTGTGGAAGGTACGCATGGTGAGCTGAGTACCGGGTTCCCCAATAGATTCCGCTGCGATGACGCCGACAGCTTCACCCAGCGAGACCGGGCGCATCAGCGACATATCCATGCCGTAGCACGCCTGGCAAACACCGGCCCGGGTCTGGCAAGCGACGGGCGAGCGGAGCGGAATCGTCCGCACCTCGGTGTTGTCCGCCAAGCGGGTGTAGATGGCGGTGATGTGTTCGGGCATCAGCACCGTTCCGGTAGAAACGGTGTAGTCGCCTACCTCGAAGTCGAGCGCCATGTGGCGACCGTAGAGGCTCATATCGATCTGACCCTTGTTCCGCAGACGACCGTCCGCACCGTAAAACGGCACGTCTAGATATTCCGCCGTACCGCACTCGGCCTCGCGCACCACGATCTCGTGAGCCACGTCGACGAGTTTGCGGGTCAGGTAGCCCGAGTCGGCGGTGCGGAGCGCGGTATCTGCGCCCCCTTTACGCGCGCCGTGCGTCGAGAAAAAGTATTCCAAAACCGTCAAACCCTCACGGAAGTTTGCGCGGATCGGCAGTTCGATGGTGTCGCCCGAGGGTTTCGCCATCAGCCCACGCATCCCGGCGAGCTGCCGGACCTGTTGCGGGTTGCCACGCGCCCCGGACTGCGCCATGACAAAAAGCGGGTTAAAGGGCATGTTGTCACGGAAGTTGTCAAATACCGCTTGCCGCACCTCGTCGGTGGTGTCGTTCCAAAGCCGCACCACCTGCTGGTGGCGTTCGGCGTCGGTAACGAAGCCACGCTCAAAAGCGTCGATGATCCGCTCGAACTTGCCTTCGGCGACCGCGATAAGTTCTTTTTTGGCAGGTGGAATAGCCACGTCGTCGATCCCGATGGTGATACCCGAAGTCGTCGAGAGCTTAAAGCCTTCGTCTTTGAGGGCGTCGAGAAGCTTTGCGGTGAGTTCGATGCCGAGCAGTTTGAACGACTCAGTGACGAGGTCGCGGAGCGCGTTCTTTTCGTACGCGGTGTCGTAACGGATCATCGAGGTCGGAACTTCGCCACCATCTTCGGAGAGCGTTTCTTCAACCATGCGGGCGAAGTAAAGGCGGCCTGGGCTGGTTTCTATCATCTCGCCCTTAACCTTGACCGTGATCGTGTCTTGCATATCGATTTCGCTGCGTTCGACGGCCAAGAGCGCCTCGTCAACGTCGGCAAAACGGTACTTGAGGCGGCCCGCCGAGGTCTCTTTACCCGCTACGGTAATCGGCGAGTTGAGGTCTAGAGTTCCACTCTCGAGTTCGGTGAGCGCGGCGTCTCGGGATTTGTAGCTGTTGCCCGACCCTTTGCTGCCGGTATAGAGCTGCGTCAGGACGAACAGACCCAGGATGATGTCGCGGCTCGCGCCGACGTTCGGGTTGCCGTGCGCGGGAGAGAGCAAGTTGTGTGAGGCGAGCATCTGCAAGCGCGCTTCAGCCTGCGCGTATACGGACAACGGAACGTGAATTGCCATCTGGTCGCCGTCGAAGTCGGCGTTAAAGGCTTCGCAGACCAGGGGGTGCAACTGAATCGCTTGACCCTCAACCAGCACCGGCTCGAACGCCTGAATACCCAGGCGGTGAAGCGTCGGGGCGCGGTTGAGGAGCACCACGCGGTCCTGAATTACCTCCTCGAGTGCGTCCCAAATTTCGTCGCGGGTGTCGCGGTAGCGCTCGAGAAGCTTGCGAGCACTCTTGATGTTAGACACTACGCCGCGCTCTTCTAAAACCTTGAACAAAAACGGTTTGAACAGCTCTAAAGCCATTCGTTTGGGGACGCCGCACTGATGGAGCTTGAGCTGCGGCCCGACCACGATGACCGAACGGCCCGAGTAGTCGACACGTTTACCAAGCAGGTTTTGCCGAAAACGTCCCTGTTTACCGCCCAAGAGGTCGGTAAGCGAGCGAAGCGGACGATCCGAACCCGGATGGACCACTGCCGCGCCGCGGCGACCGTTGTCGATAAGCGCGTCTACCGCCTCTTGCAACATCCGTTTTTCGTTGCGGACGATCATCTCAGGTGCGCCCTGCGCCATAAGTTTTTTCAGGCGGTTGTTGCGGTTGATCAGGCGGCGGTAGAGATCGTTTAGGTCCGAAGTGGCGAAGCGTCCACCCTCGACCTGCACCATCGGGCGCAGCGCGGGAGGCATAATCGGTACGGCTTCTAAGATCATCCACGCCGGGCTGTTACCGGACTCGACAAAGTTGCGGGTGATCTCTAAACGTTTGCGGGCTTTTGCACGCTTATGGCGCGAGGGTGAGTTCATCTCCTCAACCAGCTCGGTCTCGAGCAAGCTCAGGTCGATTTTTTCCAAAAGTTCGCGGATCGCCTCCGCGCCCATCTTGGCCTCGAAGTCGTACGACTCGATCAGCCGTACCTGACGGCGCACCAGGTCGATCTCGACCCGGCCCGAAATGTCCGCCTTGACCCGGCCTCCATCAGCGAGTTCGTCACCGGGGATCACGCGGTCGCCGTTAACGACGATAGGCTCGTCGTTGTAGGGATAGAGCTTGGCGCGCGAGACGATGATGCTGGCGGGTTCGGCGATATGCACCGTACCGTCGGCTTCGGCGTAGATTTCCTGCGCCTGGTCAATCGCCCCGACCACCTTGTCACCTTCGGAAACGCCCGCTCCGTCACTGACCAGCACGTGCATGGTCGGGTTGATCGGCTGTTCGTCGCGGCGCGCCCAGCGGAGCGTCAGGGTCAGCTCGGTTTCCGGCCCGCGTTTGCGACTTTTAGCTACCCGCGCGCCCGCCGCGTCACGGGGGATACTCAGCGTCGTACCCGCAGCGGCGCGGGCGAGTTCAGCCCCCGCCTCGACGAGTTCACCGTCGCCGGTTAACAGCTCCATCCCGGTCGGGAGAAAGTGAGCAGCGATGATCTTTTCGTCGTCGGGATTGCGGAGGTTTAAGATACCGCCGTCCGTGCCGACAGGCAGCAGTTCGACGATGCCCTCTTCTTTAGCAGTTACGAGCACGTCGCTCGTCAGTTCAGCAAAAGGTTGCCCACCTGCGTACCGCTCGTCTTCAATCCACGCTTTGGTGGGGACGCTGATGAAAGCGTCTTTTTCCTCTTCATAATCGAAGATAAGTTTGCGCGGGAAGCGGTACTGCGCCAAACCCGTTAGCTTCGACTTGACGCCCTTGGCAAGTTGCTGCCCCGTCTCGACGTACTCACCATCGGCGATTACCGCGGGTTCGCCCATCGCCACTGAATAGGTTTCCTGATGACCATAGCGGAGCTGACGGTACTCGTCGTCGGTCAGCAGGTCACCCGCACGTAGCGGACGCCCGTCACGAAGCGCGTCCATCGGATCGGTAACGACGTATTTGGCGAAGTACAAAACCTGCTCGAGCTGGCTGGTCGAAAGGTTTAGCAGCGCGCCGATCTTGCTCGGCACATCTTTGACGTACCAGATGTGGGTGCAGAGCGTAGCGAGTTCGATGTGGCCCATACGGTAGCGGCGTACGGTAGCTTTGGTAACTTCGACGCCGCAGCGTTCGCAAGTTTTGCCCTCGTAACGTTGCCGTTTGTACTTGCCGCAGGCGCATTCGTAGTCTTTTTCCGGCCCGAAGATACGTTCGTCGAAAAGACCGTCGCGTTCGGGTTTGAGGGTGCGGTAGTTGATGGTTTCAGGTTTGGTAACTTCGCCGTAGCTCCAGTTGCGGATCTGTTCCGGCGACGCAATCTTGATCTGTACGCGGTTAAAGTCTCGCATCGTTCCCCCTATTTGCCTCGGCCCGACTCGTCGAAAATACTGATCGGTTGCGCGTCTTGCATCACCTGAACGTCGAGTCCAAGCGAGTGCAGCTCTTTAACCAGTACCTTGAACGATTCAGGGATGGTGGGTTCTAAAACGTCGTTGCCTTTGACAATAGCTTCGTACGAGGTGTTGCGCCCGTCGATATCATCGGATTTGATGGTGAGCATCTCTTGGAGCGTATGCGCCGCGCCGTGCGCCTGGAGCGCCCAGCACTCCATCTCGCCGAGGCGCTGGCCCCCGAACTGCGCCTTGCCTCCCAGCGGTTGCTGGGTGATGAGCGAGTACGGACCCGTCGAGCGCGCGTGCATTTTGTCTTCGACCATGTGGTAGAGCTTCATCACGTACATCACCCCGACCACGATAGGCGCGTCGATAGCCTCGCCGGTATGACCGTCGAAAAGGACCGACTTGCCAGTACGGGCGAGCGCGAGCCGCGCGTCGTCGTAACTGAGTTCACGGTCGACGATGCCGAGTTTGCCCGCGCGCCGCATTACCCGCGCTTCACGCGCGTCGGTAGAAAAGCCCGCTTCGGTATCGGCGGCGAACTCGCGCCCGGCAGCGTCCTCGAGCAGGTCTTTAATCTCCCCTTCACCGGCGCTGTCGAAAACCGGCGTGACGTACGAAACGTTGTTTTTATATGCCGCCAGCCCCAGATGCGTCTCCAAAATCTGCCCCAGGTTCATCCGCGACGGTACCCCGAGTGGGTTAAAGACCAGATCGACCGGCGTGCCGTCGGGCAGGTAGGGCATGTCTTCAGGCGGCATGATCTTAGCGACCACGCCCTTGTTACCGTGGCGGTTGGCGAGCTTGTCACCTTCGATCAAACGGCGTTTTTGCGCGATATAAACGCGCACCATCTCCTGCACACCGGGTTTGAGTTCTACCCCGTCGTCACCGCGGCGAAACCGCACGGTGCGGAGGATGATGCCGCCGTCACCGGGCGGCACCCGCAGTGAGGTGTCTTTAACCTCGCGCGCTTTTTCGCCAAAGATCGAACGGAGCAGCCGCTCTTCCGGGGTGGGTTCGGTCTCACCCTTAAACGAGGTGTGACCGACCAGAATATCGCCCTGTTTGACCTCCGCGCCGATACGCACCACGCCGTCCTCATCGAGGTCACGCAGGGCCGCTTCGCTCAGGCCGGGGATGTCACGGGTAATCTTTTCCGGGCCGAGCTTCGTGTCGCGCGCTTCTTTTTCGTACTTTTCGATGTGCACGCTCGTGTAGGCGTCCGAACGTACCAGCCGCTCGGACAGTACGATAGCGTCCTCGAAGTTGTAGCCGTCAAAAGGCATAATCGCAATCAGCACATTTTGTCCGAGCGCCAGCCGCCCGTTTTGCGAGGCGGGGCCGTCGGCGATGACCTGACCGGAAGCGATCTCGTCGCCGAAGTTGACGAGCGGACGTTGGTCGAGATTAGTGTTCTGGTTCGAGCGTTGAAAACGCGTGAGATGGTATTCCTTGGTGACCTTTTTGGCGTCCTCGGTAACGATACGTTTGGCGTCGACGTAGGTTACCGTACCGGCTTCGGTGGCGAGCAGCACCGTCCCCGAATCGCGGGAGACGCGCTCTTCGACGCCAGTTCCGACAAACGGCGCGTCGGGGCGAATCAGCGGTACCGCCTGCGACTGCATGTTCGAGCCCATCAGCGCACGGTTGGCGTCGTCGTGCTCCAGAAATGGTATCAGCGAAGTCGGAACCGAAATAATCTGTTTCGGCGACACGTCCATAAAGTCGACGGTTTCGGGATCGACGTAAAAAGGGTCTCCCAGACGGCGAGTCAGCACGCTCTCCCCAGCGAAACTGTTGTCTTCGCCGAGTAGCGTGTTCGCCTGCGCGATCACGTACTTGTCCTCTTCGTGAGCCGTCATGTACTGCACGTCGCCCGTAACTTTACCGTCGACGACGCGGCGGTAGGGCGCTTCGATAAATCCGAGTGGATTAACCTGCGAAAACGACGCAAGCGAGGTGATCAGGCCGATGTTCGCACCTTCCGGCGTCTCAATCGGGCAGATACGCCCGTAGTGCGTACGGTGTACGTCACGAACGTCGAAACCGGCGCGTTCCCGGGTCAGGCCGCCCGGCCCGAGCGCCGAGATGCGGCGTTTGTGGCGTAGTTCGGACAAGGGATTGACCTGATCCTTAAACTGGCTTAGCTGGCTGCGACCGAAAAACTCACGTAGCGCCGCCACAATAGGGCGGTTGTTAACCAGTTTTTGCGGTGTGGCGGCGTCAGGATTGCCGAGCAGCATCCGCTCGCGTACGCCACGCGCCATCCGGCCTAAACCGACCCGAATCTGATCGGCGACGAGTTCGCCGACGGTGCGAATACGGCGGTTGCCGAGGTGGTCGATATCGTCTTCTTCAAAACCCTCGGCTCCGGCTTGCAGGTTGACGAGGTACTGAATTGCCGGGACCAACCCGTAATCGATAAAACGCCCGTCTTCAAAACCCAGAAGCGTACTCTGCTCGAACGAAAGCTCGAGCTTGGTGTTCATCTTGTAACGTCCGGCCTCGCCGAGGTCGTAGCGGCGGGGGTCGGCGAGCAGACTGAACAGGTAAGATGTGGCCTTGTCTACTTTAGGCGGATCGCCGGGGCGGAGCACGGTAAAGAGCTTCAGAAGCGCCTCTTCGATAGACGCACCCGTAGTCGTATCTTCCTCGAAGGTTGCGTCTAGGACCGTTTCGCTGCCTGCGAAAAGCTCCCGGATCTCGGCGTCACTGTATCCGAGCACGCGCATAATCAGCGTAAAGGGGAATTTTTTCTTGTTGACCTTCATCCACAACACGTCGCTGTTGTCGAACTCGAGCTCGATCCAAGGTCCCCGTTTAGGCATCGGGATAATGCTCGCCATATGGGTTTTGCCGAGGCCCTTAGGCGCGCTGGTAAAGTAGGTACCGGGAGAACGGTGAATCTGCGAAACGATCACCCGGTCGGCCCCGTTGATAACGAACGAGCCGTCTTCGGTCATCAGCGGTAGGTCGCCCAAGAAAACCTGGTCTTCTTTGATCAGGCCGGTATCTTTATGAACGAGTTGTAGTTTGGCAAAGAGACCCGAATGGTAAGAGAGGTCTTTTTCACGACACTCTTCCGGGCTGAACTCGGGGGGTTGCAAGGTATACCCGAGAAAATCGAGAACGAGGCCGGTCTGCCGCCCACGCTCGGTTTCGTCTATCGGAAAAACTTCCTTAAAAGCACTTTGCAGCCCGATGTTCTCGCGCTCTGCGCTACTTTTGTCGATCTGCAAAAAGGTGTTGTAAGACTTTATCTGAATATCGGTCAGATTGGGCAGTTCGATAACTTCTTGAATGCTCCCAAACTTGTGAATCTCGCGCATCGTCACCCCTTGGAATTCGTGTTCGACCGCCATTTGGCGGTGCTTATCGGTCTCAACCACGTTCAGTTGTCGGTCTTGCCATTAGAAGGTCAGCATTGTAAAGTATGGCTTATAAGGTTGTGAATATCCGCTGTTTGACGAGGTGCTCGTACGTTTGCCTCGCCGGACCAGCAAAAAAGACCAAGCCGCAGCCTGGACATCGTTTGGTTTGTAAATACCGGTGTAAAGCAGTTTGGTGGGCTCGTTTCTGCTGTCTCGTTTGCAAGGCTTGCTCGAGTCGGGTCGGTAGCGTTTGCGGGTCGTTCGCCTCTTCTAGCAGGAATCTTTGACTTTGATAGGGTCTCCCGGTCTGAAAGGTGCCTGACTAGTGCGCAGCCAAGGATACCCGCTGGGTCCGCACCTCCTGGCAGGATGTTCCAGCAACTTATGATACTAGCATAAAGTGGCGAACAAAGATAGGGGGTAAGCCGCGCGACGGCCCACCCCCCTGCATCCGGCGCGCCTGCGCCTATTTGACTTCGACGGTTGCGCCTGCGGCCTCGAGCTTGCCGCGAATTTCGTCAGCTTCGTCTTTGGCGATGCCTTCTTTAACGACGCCGCCCGCTTCGACTAGGTCTTTTGCTTCTTTAAGACCCAAGCTGGTGATGGCGCGAACTTCTTTAATCACATTGAGCTTCTTGTCGCCCGCCGTTTTAATGCTGACCGTAAATTCGGTCTGCTCTTCGGCGGCTTCGGCTGCACCTGCTGCGCCACCGGCGGGCATCATCATCCCGGCGGGCATAGCGGCGGCGGCTTCGACGCCCCACGTCTCTTTAAGTCCTTCGACCAAATCCACGAGCTCGAGAACGGTCAAGCCACCGAGTTGTTCGATCAGTGCTGCTTTGTCATACGCCATTTCAGGCCTCCTTTAGTTTTTCTGAATAGTTCGTAAGAACCGACGCCAGGTTGCGCGGCGCGGCCTCCAAAACCCCTACAGCTTGCTGTAGCGGGGCTTGCAGCACACCCACAAGCTCACTTAAGAGCTGCTCACGGGCGGGCAGTTTGGCAACTTTGGCAATCGCGTCGGCTTCGATAACCGCGCCCTGCAAAAATCCGCCTTTGGCGGTTGGCAGGTCGTTCGGGTGGTCTTTGGCAAAATCCGTTAGGGCTTTTGCCGGAGCGACAGGATCGTCGCCAATCAAGATGAGCGCGGTCGGACCGGTCAATTTGGTTCCCAAGTCGGCTGCACCCTGCTCTTTTAAGACGACGCCGATCAAGGTGTTTTTAGCGACCAGCATCCGTCCACCGGCGTCACGCACCTTGGCGCGTAGCGCGCCGATCTGGTCGGCAGAAAGCCCCTGATAATCCACCAGGAAAAACGTTTTGGCGTCGCTCAAAAGGGCGC
>JAABUN010003651.1_pt1 | contig 23214 bp, 23 predicted proteins | sample 5559311 | NCBI WGS metagenome assembly JAABUN01 (sample SAMN10711877, study PRJNA513370) | rock metagenome | isolation source: Antarctica rocks | place: Antarctica: Victoria Land, Siegfried Peak sud
CCCAGCGCCTCGTCGCTCGTGGCGACGATCAGCAGCAGATCCGGTTGCAGGCGGGCGAGGGCCGCGACCGTCGCGGTTGTCCCTTCGTCGATCGGCGCATTCGGCTCGACGGTCAATGTCGGCAAGACCGTCACCGGAGAACGGCGCACGATCGAGAGGAGGGCATTGAGGATTCCGCCACCTTCGGTCGCCAGGATCCCGAGGCGCAGCGGGGGTGTCGCCGCCACCGTCGAGAGGAAGGCGTCGGTGCCGTCGCCGTTGTCTTCCTGGGGGATGATGATCCGTGTCCGATCGGCGAAACGTCGCGCTGTCGCCGCTTCGAGCGATTCGAGCGCGGCGCGCAGCCCCACGCCGAGGTCATCGTAGGGGGCTTCGATCGTGCTGGGGCTCGTCCCCTGGGCCACAAAGCGGCAGGCTCCTTCGACGATCTCGACCAGCGTGGCGCGTGTCAGTGTCCGGCCACAATCGGCGATTACGATCGACTCGCGCACCTGCTCTCCGTTCATGTCTGCTCCCGTCTATGCGTGCGCGTTGCGCTTATTTCGTCATCGCTGGCACGATGATGAAGATGCCGAGGACGATCAAGAAGATCACGAAGGCCAGGATGAACGCGATCGTCGCCATTCGCTGCACCGGCGGGCCGGAGCGTTCGCGCACCACGGGCTTCGGGCGATTAGCTCCGAGCCGCGCCGGTGTGGCTGCGGGTGAATTCAACATCGGCAGGACGGTCGGCTTCGCTTCCGGCACCGGTATCGGGGCGGCGACGCGCTCGGGCTTGGTCACCTTGGCGACCTTACCCCGGCTCTCTTCGGTGACGCCGAAGACCGACATCGCGCTCGAACGTTGCGCCGTGGCGGTGCGAGCCGGGGCTTGCCACGATTGCCCCAGGTTGCCGGCGAGTTGCTCTTCCCCACCGGCGGTGTTGCCGCCGGTCATCCAGGACTGATCCTCGGCTTCGACGGCCTGCTTGGCCGTGTCGGGTTCGCTGTAGACCCGCAGCCAGGCGGGCAGGTCGTCTTCGTTGATCAATGAGGCGGTGTCATTATTGGTGTTGGCTGCCGATTTAGCGGGGGCGGGTGGGGCTGCCGCGCGACTGCGTGGTGCGGGTGCGTCTGGCACCGGGCGACTCGCCGGCGTCGGCTGCGTCGCGACCAGGGTGTCCGTTCCGCCGCTGACCGCGCGCGGCTTGTTTGCGGCGATCGGCTGTGGGGCAACCACCGGCGCTGGCTCGGACTCTGCGGATAGCGTCTCACTCGAGAGCATTGCCGTTGACGCCACGACTACGGCGTCGGCAGCTTCATCCTCTTTGAGGTGATCCGGCTTCAGCGCCTGGAGCCAGGAGGGCAGCGCCTCAGTCTGGGGGACGGTGACAAGCTCTTTGCCACACTCATGGCAGACCTTGGCCGCTAACTCGTTTTCGGCCTGGCAATGCGGACAGTTGATCACGGGGTTCCCTCCCTCGCTGCGCGCCTGTCCGCGTTTGTACGCGGGGGCGAGCCGAGCGGCCGACAGCACGGTGTCGCATTAACTGGTGGGCAAGGTACGAATGGCCCTCCTGCTTCCGAGTATAGCAGCGGGCATCTGTGGCGTATGTGGTACTTTGGTGTGATGTAAGGAGGGGCATTTTGCCCGCTATGGCGCGGTCTGGGCGGGGTGTCGCGATAGCCTGATCTGGCAAGTCGCGCTCTTGTAGGCGCGTCACCCTTAGCGCGCCGTGCGTAGCTCCGCTGTATCGAGCCAGAGGGTCACCGGCCCATCGTTGTGGATTTCGACGGCCATGTGGCTACGGAAACGTCCGGTCGCCACCGTGACGCCGGTCGCCCGCAACGCGGCGGAGAACTGCTCGACGAGCGCCTCGGCCCGCTCGGGCGGGGCGGCGTGGACGAAGCCCGGGCGGCGGCCTTTGCGGGCGTCGGCGTAGAGGGTGAACTGCGACACGACGAGCGCCGCGCCGCCGCTATCGAGGAGGGAGAGGTTGAAGCGCCCCTCGGCGTCGCCGAAGATCCGCAGCCCGGCGATCTTCTGCGCCAGGAAGTCGGCGTCGGACTCATTGTCACCATCGCCCACACCCAGCAGGATCACCAGCCCGGCCTCGATCGCGCCGATCGTTTCCCCTTCGACGCGCACCGCGCCGTATGTCACCCGTTGAATCAGCGCCCGCATGGTCCTCCTGAGAGAGTCGTGAGTCGTGAGAGAGGCGGTGCTGGTAAAAAGGCAAGCGGCTTCAGCGAACCTGCTCACGACTCACGACTCACGACCCCCGACTCAGTAAGGCTACGGCGATTGCGGCGATCCCTTCTTCGCGGCCGATGAAGCCGATCTGTTCGTTGGTCGTCGCCTTGATGCCGATACGGTCGGTGGTGATGCCGAGGGTTTCGCCGATCGCGGTGCGCATCGCGGCGGTGTGCGGGGCGACCTTCGGGCGTTCGGCGATGATCGTGCAGTCGATATTGACGACCTGCCAGCCTTGCGCGGCGATCAGGTCGCGCACATGGGCTAGGAGCCGGCGACTATCGATCCCGCTGTAGGCTGGATCACTCGGCGGGAAGTGCTGGCCGATGTCACCGAGGGCGACCGCCCCGAGGATCGCATCCATGATCGCGTGGAGTGCGACATCGGCATCCGAGTGGCCGAGCAAACCGCGCTCGGCGGGGATAGCGACACCGCCGAGGACCAGCGGGCGACCAGCGACGAGTTGGTGAACATCGTAGCCAGTGCCGACGCGCATCTCGGGCATACTCATCTCCCTATCCCCGCGTCGAGGAGCGCCAACGCCAGGATCAGATCCTCGGGCGTCGTCACTTTCAGGTTGGTGTAGGCTCCGGCAAAGACTGTCACCCGCTCCCCCGCCGCTTCGAGCGCCGCCGCCTCATCGGTGACTGTCGCGCCGCGCGTCAGGGCGTTGTCCAGTGCTCGTTGCAGCGCTTCGCGTCGGGCGAGTTGCGGCGTCTGTGCCGCCCACAACGACTCGCGCGGCGGGGTACTCAGGATCAGCCCGGCGGTATCCACCTGCTTGATCGTCTCCTTGACCGGCATCGCGGCAATCGCCGCGCCGTGTGCTATCGCCGCCTCCACGCCGCGCTGAATCAGCGCGGTCGTGACGAACGGTCGGGCGGCATCGTGGACAGCGACGATTTCGCATTGTGGCAAGGCGGCGATACCGGCGCGAGTCGAGTCCTGGCGTCGCGCGCCGCCGGTGATGATCGCGACGACTTTATGCCAACCACCGGCGCGGATGATCGCGCGGCCCTGTTCGACGTTGCGCTCGTTCAGCACCACAACGATAGCGTCGATCAACTCGCTGGCCTGGAATGCGGCGATGCTGTACGCCAGGATCGGCTTGCCGCCGAGCGGGGCAAAGACTTTATCGATCCCGCCCATCCGCTCGCCGCGCCCCGCCCCGACGATGATCGCCCCGACCGTCGTCATCCGCCCCCCTCCGCACCGCGTCACTCGCTGGGCGAGGATACCACACCTCCGGTTGGGCCGGTGATGGGATGACGATATTGCCTAATCCTCAACGTCGCGCAGGGCCGCTGCTCCCCAAAGGGACATTCCTCCGCTCCGGGACGAACATGAAAGATTCGCGCTGGCGGTACTTTGTGGTCTTGGGTTAGGGCGCGCAGCGGGGGAACGCCGCCAACGTCTGACGTCAGCGCCGGAGCCTGGTCCACGGCCCAGCACGGCGCGCACCGCCGCCGGCCAGCACCCCTGCGGTCGGGACAGATGACCATAGCCGCTTGCCAGCCAGAACGGTAACTCGAGGCTGACGATTTTCGTCAGGTCAACGGCGTCGCGCGGGCCGTAGATCGGCAGCGGCCCGCGTGGCGGGGCATTGTGCCTGCCCGCCGTCGGCCCCTAACAGTCTATCCGGAAAGCGTACGTGCGTGGCGCAACTTGCGGTAGACGATGAGGCAGGCGGCGAGTTGGACGATCAGGCAGCTACGCTCATGGGACTGGCTGCCGAGGTCGCTAGCTGCTTACCGCAGCTGGATCAACTTGACGCGTTACTTATCCGCGTGGAGCAATCGTCTTCGCGGTCACAACAATAACCGAACAAACGCGTGATGAGATGTCGCCGAGTCGACGCAGCGTGCTGGCTCGCGCAGGGGACAATGACAGCGTGGCGGGGGCGGGGAGGAAAACCCATTCGCCAGTCGGGCCAGTGGCCGTCGACGAATCCTCACGCTCGATCATGAGACGATTGCGACGAAATCCCTCGCACGCTCGTGCTCAGCACATCAGCACGAAAGGCACCACGCCAGACCATGCTACGGCGCTGACCGCCTACGACTGTCGCGACCGCTGCCCCACGCTGACCGCCCGGATGGGGGACGATACCCTGAAGCAACCGATCCTCTGGCATGGGGTTCAATGGATACCGGACGAAGCGTACTTCGGTTTCACCAGCCCTGAGCGCGGGCCCTTCATCGGCACCCGCGATGTCAGGCCGTTGACCACCGCCGTGCGTATGTCTCGCGCAGGCAAATACCGTTCCGCGCCTGGACACAACTCATCACCCGGCAACGGTCGATCTCCCAGGACCAGGAGGAGGCGATGGCAGCGCAGGAGCGTGCGTTGGGCATCGCTTCCGGGTATGGCGGTGTAAGCGCCGCCGGTAGCACGCCCGCTTGCCCGCCATGGTGCGCCGCCACCAAGCGGTGTGACCACCCTCGCGAACGAGGGCAAGTGCATTTCAGGGAGGAACTCGACGGACCTACCCCTAAACGTACCCGTGCGCTGCATCGATGGCGCAGGTGGTCACACGACCCGGATCCTCCTCGACCCACGCACGAACGTGGTCACGGCTATCGTGGTGCAGGAACCGGGCCTACTGTCATTCGGGGATCTGTCGACGCTGGCGGGGTTGCTAGGGGTGGCGCGGACGGAGCTGCTGCCGTCCGCGCCCAACGTGCGCCCGCACGATCGCGGCGACCAGGCGGGGGGGTCATCGAGGTCGGGGCGACGCTCTTCGGCGCGTTGCCGTGCGGGGCGGCGTATCTGGTGGTGGGCGGCTGCCTGCGGGAGCGGCTGCTCGCGCCGGGCGACTCCCTGATCATCGACACGCATACCACGGCGCCGCGCGACGGCGAGGTGGTGGTGGCGCGGGTGAATGGGGTGGGGACGGCGAAGCTGTTCTATCGGGCGGGGGCGGTGGAATTGCGCCCGGCGTCGCTGGGCTTTACGACGATCATTGCGCGCCCGAGCGAGAACTGGAGATCGTGGGGGGCTGCGTGGGGCTGGTGCGCCCGCCGAAGCATCGGTGAGGGGGCGTAGAACGAGCGCTTCGTTCGATGATAATGGAATGGGGCGAAGTGTCGGTTTTTGGCTTGACAGCAAAAAGTTCCCGAAAGATGGTGTGCGCTTGTCTCCGGAGCAAGAGGTCACAGGTTCGACCCCTGTCAGGCGTACCGATTTTGCTAGCTATAGCAACGAAATCCCGCACACCGTTTCGGTTCGGTGTGCGGGATTTGCGTTTTACTTCACGATTACTTCACGGATGCTCCGAGATTAGGATATGGCGGTTAGGGGCGCGTCTTCCGGTGGCTTTAATAGGCGATCCATCGCCGTCGCCGCCGCATCCTGCGCGTTCTCAGCGAGACGGGCATAGATCTCCAACGTCACGCCCACGTTGCTATGCCCCAGCCGTTCGGAGATCATCTTGATATTCTGCCCATCCTGGAAGAGGAGCGTCGTATGGGTGTGGCGGGTTTGGTGGACGTTCAGACGCGGCACACCGGCGACTTGGCACAGGCGATCGAGTGTGCGCCCGACGTTGCGCGGGTGGATCGGCTTGCCGCGCGACGTGCAGAAGATGAGGTCGTAATCTTCCCATTCGCGCGCTTGCAGTCGCGCCTCTAGTTGCGCGCTGCGGTGCTCTTTGAGTGCCGCAAGGCAGGAGGGTGCGAGAGTGACGCTTCGCCGCGCCTTGGGCGTCTTGGGCTCGCCTAGCACGATCTGTCCCTTGACCGCCGTCACCTGCTGCGCGACTCGCACCTTGCCCGCCTGCCAATCGAGGTCGCGCCAGCGCAGCCCCAGGCACTCGCCGCGTCGCATCCCGGTCGTGAGGAGCATCAGGAAGAGCGGCCCCCACTCGTGATCGGCGGCAGCGGCGAGCAGGCGACGCGACTCCTCGGCGTTCCAAACCTGCTTCTCCTTATAGGAGAACTTCGGTGCGTCGATCGTGTCGGTCACGTTACGGGCGAGGATCTGGTGTTTCACCGCCCAATCGAGCGCCTCGTGGATGATGTTGTGGAGGATACGCACGCTCCGCGAGGAGAGGCCGCCGGTACCATTTAGCTTCCCGTTCCGGCGTTTCTCGGCGTAGAACGCGGTCAGGTGTTGTGGGGCGAGCTTCAGTAACGGCACCGCGCCCAATTCGGGGATAATGTGGCGGTTCAGCATCGTCTCGTAGAGGGCCACGGACGCGGGGCGTAGGTCGGCGCGATGCACTGCGAACCAGCGCTCCAAAAGATCGCTGGTGCTGAGTTTCGACGGCTCGATCGCTGTACCACGCTCAATCTCAACCAGCCACTCAGCGAGCGCCTTCTCTGCTTCTTTCTTGGTTTTGAACGACTTCGAGCGCTGCCGCCGCTTTCCACTCACGGGATCTGGCGGGAACTCGACTCGCACAAGATATGCCGTCCCGCGCGGGCCGCTCGTCTTCTGAATGCTTCCGGCCATGCTGCTACAATCCTCCTGCCCACAGTGCTTACCTCACTATGGGCAACGGCGGCGGCGTGCTAACTCACGCCGCCGCTTTTCCCTGGTCGCCCGCCTCATCAATGGCGATCGCGATGTCGTCCATGCTCACGCCGAATGCCAGCGACAGCTTGCGGAGCTGCGACGCACGCGGATCGAACTTCCCGCGCTCCCAGGTGTAGACCGTCGCCGGTGTCACCCCGAGCTTGTTCGCCAACTCCAATTGCGTCCACCCATGCGCCTCGCGCAACTCGCGGATCGTTCGTTTCGGCATCGTCGCGCCCCCTTTCTGCTAGCTATAGCTGATCATCTCAACCATTATAGTTCGCCACTACTGAGAAGTCAATATAGAGAACTATTGACAACGGATACATGATATGTTACTATAAGTTTATCACTATTTGGTGACACAAGAAGGGCTCCACAGTCACCGCCTGCCAGCAAGCACTGTGGAGCCGCAAACGGGCCGAAGCCCAAGGAGAGCATAGCATGGTCACCCAGTCGCTCACCAGCCTGCGCCGCGCCGAGAAGTCCCTCTATCGCGAACTGTGCGCCACCTTCGCCACCATGCAGCGCCTCGACGCGGCCCACTGCGCCGCCGAGGTGTACATGGCCGTGTCAACGCTCTACCAACAACTGAGCGGCGAGCATATCGCGGTCTGCCGCGAATTGGAGCGGCGCTATGATGAACGCCTCGCCGCTCGCTATGAGGAGGAAACGCTGGGCGTGGCACTGCTGGCCGATCGGACGGATTACCTCTGGGAGAGCAGCGTCGCGGACTGAGCGCGGCAGGGGATGGGGGCGGAATGCCCCCGCCCCCGCGCGCCGTGCGCTATACTGCGGGCCGACAGGCGGCAACGGTGGCGACAGGATGGAGCGGCGAGGATGAGCGGCACCCCGATGACCCCGCAGCAGTTCGCGGCGAAATGGCGCGGCGTCCAACTCAGCGAACGCGCCAGCGTCCAGGAGCATTTCCTCGATCTCTGCGCCCTCTTCGGCCAGCCGTCACCCGCCACCGCTGATCCGACCGGCACCTGGTACACCTTCGAGAAGGGCGTCACCAAGACCGGCGGCGGGCAAGGCTTCGCCGACGTGTGGAAGCGCGGCTTCTTCGCCTGGGAGTACAAGAAGAAGAAGCGCGATCTCGGCGCGGCCTACGGCCAGCTCCTCCTCTACCGCGAGCCGCTGGAGAACCCGCCGCTCCTGGTCGTCTGCGACACCGCGCAGTACGAGATCCACACCAACTTCACCAACACCCCCGCGCACGTCTACCGCTTCGCCAATGAGGAGATCGCCGGGCCGGAGGCGCAGCGCCTCTTGCGCGCCCTCTTCACCGAACCGGACCTGTTGCGCCCCGGCCAGACCGTCGCCCAGGTGACGGAAGACGCGTCGCGCCGCTTCGCCACCCTGGCCGATGGCCTGCGCGCGCGTGCCGTGCCGCCCGACGAGGCCGCGCACTTCCTGACACAGTTGCTCTTCTGCCTGTTCGCCGAGGATGTGGGGCTGCTGCCGCGCGACACCTTCTCGGACGTGGTGCGGCGCGCGGTCCAGCGCCCCGAGCGCTTCCTGCCGAACCTGAGCGCCCTCTTCGAGGCGATGCGCGACGGCGGCGAGTTCCTGCTGCGCGACGTGGCGCACTTCAACGGCGGGCTGTTCGCCCGGATCGCGCCCTTCCCCCTGCTCCCCGCCGAGCTGGCGACGCTGGCCGCGGCCGCCGCGCTCGACTGGGCCAGCATCGAGCCCGCGATCATCGGCACCCTCTTCGAGCGCTCGCTCGATCCCGGCAAGCGGTCCCAACTCGGCGCGCACTACACCGGCCGCGATGACATCGTGAAGGTGGTCGAGCCGGTGGTCATGGCCCCACTGCGCCGCGAGTGGGCGACGGTCAAGTCCGAGGCGGAGAAGAAGCGCGCGGAGGCGGAGAAGGCGACGGGTTTCCAGGCGCGGCGGAATCGGCAGGGCGAACTTGCTCACCTGCTGTTCGCCTTCAAGGCGCGGCTGGCCGCCGTCCGCCTCCTCGACCCGGCCTGCGGCTCGGGCAATTTCCTGACGGTGGCGCTGGAGGCGCTCCTCGACCTCGAAAAGGAAGTCGTGACCTACGGGGCGACGGCGGACCTCGCGGGCATGTTCCCCGACGTGTCGCCGCGCCAGCTGCACGGGCTGGAGGTCAATGCCTACGCGCACGAACTGGCGCAGGTGGCGGTCTGGATCGCCTACCTGCAATGGATGACCGCCAACGGCTTCCAGCCCCGCCGCGACCCGGTCTTGCAGCCGCTCGACACGATCCGCTTGCAAGATGCGCTACTCGACCTGTCCGACCCGGCGCAGCCTAGGGAGGCGGCGTGGCCGGAAACGGAGTTCATCGTTGGCAACCCGCCGTTCCTGGGCGATAAGAAGCTGCGAACAGAGTTGGGCGATGCATATGTAGATGCCCTTTTCGCCACATATCGCGGAAAAGTGCCAGGCGGAGCCGATCTCGTGTGCTACTTCTTCGAGCGAGCGAGAGCCAGTATCCAAACACAGGGGACAACCCGAGCGGGACTGATTGCGACAAACTCAATCCGAGGCGGGGCCAATCGGCGCGTTATTGAGCGGATTTTGCAATCGGGCGGCATCTTCATGGCCTGGACAGACGAGCCGTGGGTGCTGGAAGGCGCGGCGGTACGTATCTCGATTGTTGGCTTCGATGGTAGTCAAGAAGCTACAAAGACGCTTAATGGGCAGGAGGTCGCCACAATCAATGCGGACTTGACCGCCTCGGCAGATATTACCCGTGCCAAGCGCCTCGATGAGAATCACGGGATCGGTTATATCGGAGGGACTAAAAAGGCTCCCTTCGACATCCCCGGTGCTCTTGATCGGCAGTTGCTGACTTTCCCCCTCAACCCAAACGGTCGCCCTAACAGCGATGTCGTGAGGCCGTGGGCGAATGGGCAAGATGTGACTACCCGACCACAAGACCTTTGGATCATCGATTTCGGCGTTTCCATGCCTTTGGAGGATGCCGCACTCTACGAGCAACCCTTTGAATATGTGCGGCAACATGTCTATCCAATGCGGGTGAGTCATCGCGAAGAGCGACAGTCGCGGTATTGGTGGCTGCACGCCCGGCCCGGAGCAGATCTACGCAAGGCATTGTTCGGGCTGGATCGTTTCATCGGTACGCCGACGCTCTCGAAATATCGACTCTTCACCTGGTTTGAGGGCGCTGTACTGCCCGATCATCAATTGGTCGCCTTCGCCCGCGACGACGACTACTTCTTCGGTGTGCTGCACTCCCGCGCGCACGAACTTTGGTCGCTGCGGCTCGGCACATCGCTGGAAGACCGCCCGCGCTACACCCCTACCACCACCTTCGAGACCTTCCCCTGCCCCTGGCCCCCCGGCCGCGAACCGGGCGAGGGCGACCCGCGCGCGTGCGCCATCGCCGACGCCGCCCGCCGGCTGGTCGCGCTGCGCGACGCCTGGCTCAACCCGCCCGGCGCGAGCGAAGCGGAGTTGAAGAAGCGCACCCTGACCAACCTCTACAACGCGCGCCCCGCCTGGCTCGACAACGCCCACACGGCACTCGACCGCGCCGTCCTCGACGCCTACGGCTGGCCGCACGACCTGAGCGATGACGACTTGCTGGCGCGGCTCCTGGCGCTGAATGCGGAACGGGCAGCCGCACCGACTCCTGCCACGGTTGGCGATGCGCTCGCTGCCCCAGCGCGATAGCCCACCCGGCCAAGGCGTCGGCCGCGTCGCGATCGAGGGCGACGCCATCGCCATGCCCGCGACGCCGCGCGTGCGCCTCTGGATGATCGCCGACGCGCCGCTGTGGGAGCCGCTGCGGGGCCGGCGCGAGTTGCGGGTCGATCCCGCCCTGATCGGCATCCCCGAGTACCGGCCGCAATACGACTGGCTGCGCGGGCAACTGCGCCGGCAGCTGCCGGGCTACGAGGGCGGCTACCCCTGGTGGGCGTGGGCACTCCCCAAGCCGGACCTGCGCGAGACGACCCACCACAACAGCCCGCCCGGCCGCGCGCTCGCGCGCCTGACGCTCGACCTGCCGACGGCGGAGGTGCGGTGCTTCGACTTCGCGGCGTGGCACCTGCCGCTCAACGACGGGTACCTCAGCCTCACCCCGGCCCAGGACGCGGCGTGGGAGGCGACCCCCGAGGCCGAGCGCACGCGCGCGGCGCTGGAGGCGAGCTGGGAACGCCTCTTCGCCCCGGACGCCCCGCGCGATCCGGGCTGGATCGGCCAGCTAGAGCGGGTGCAGGCCGTCTTCAAGACGCTGCGCCTCGCGGATGTGGCGGCGGTCACGCCCTTCCGCTCGCGCCTCCCCAAGCGCGGCTGACGCTGGCGAGGGCGGACGCGGGCTGTTCGTCGGTGTTGCGGGTCGTGGTTGGCGCAAGCTGCGCGCTGCGCGCGGCACGCGAGGTCCCCTTGCGGGGCCATCATCCGAATCCCGCCCCATCCCGCCGGCCGCCCCCGCTCGCGCGGGCGACCACGAACACATGGGGCGCGACCGGGAGTTGCCAACCGGCGGGCAGGCGCGCGAACACCCGATCGGCGAGCCGCAAGGGGAAGCGCGCGAGGCGATTGGCCAGCCACTGGTCGAAATGCTCGGACAGCCCCACCGCGCCGCGGTCGACCACCGCGAACCCCGCCTGCCGCACCTCACCTTCCATGATCGCGAGATTATGGTCGGCCAGGTCGGCGACGAGCGGGATGAGCGGGAGCAGCTTGAACAGCGGGTGGGTCGTGTTGGTGGTCCCCAGCACGAGCCAGCCGCCCGGGTTGAGGGTCGCGCGCAGGTTCGCCAGCGCGCGCAGCCGCCGCTCCTCCTCGCGCCAGAGCACCACGACGCCGAAGCTGAGCACGACATCGTAGCGACCGGCCGCGCCGGGCAAATCGAACACGTTGCCCCGCTCCACCCGCAGGCGCAACGGCCGCGCGGGGAACAGCGCGGCCGCCACATCGGCCAGTCCGCGCGCCCGCGCCAACAGGTGTTCCGACGGGTCGATCGTCGTCACGTCGTGCCCCTGCAAGGCCAGGCAGACGCTGTCCGCGCCGCTGCCGCAGCCGACCTCCAGGATGGTGAGCGGTCGCCCGTGCGCCCGCCCGAGCGCGGCGATCGCGGCGACGACCGGGCTGCGCAGCCGCGCGAGGAAATAGGCCCGGTCCGGCGCGCGGATCGTGTAGAAACCGGCGTTCTCGACATGCGCGCTATGCCATTGCCGCGTCCGCTCGTCCGGCACGGCACCCGGCCATCCCTCGCTCGTCCCCACCGCAGGGGTGTCGGCACCGGCCACACCGCCGGCGGGTTGCTGGCGGGTGTTGTCGGGGCCGCGTACCACACCCGCCAGCCCGCGCCGCACTCGTGCCCTCACCGATCCCGCCGGTGCGCCCGCGACCCTCGGGTCTCTTGTCGCCACCACTGCACGCCCCACGCCCCCGCGCACCCCACGAAGAGACAAATCAGCGGGAAGTAGAAGAGCAGGTAGCGCCCTTGCTCGTTGGCCCCCAGCAGGGCCGCCATCGGCAGATGCCCGGCGATCACCGCCGCGACCAGGCGCGCCAACCCTGCCCGGCGGACCCGGTAGCCGCCCAGCAGGGCGAGCGCGTAGAGGATCGGGAAGCCCGCCAGCACGACCACATTATGCCGGACGGAGTAATAGGGCCGCGCGTGCAGCACTTCCGTCCCGATCCGCACGACCGCAAGCAGGGCGGTCTCTCCGGGATGGCGCGCGGCATAGCCGACGGTCGCGGCCAGCTCCCCCCCAGCCGCTGGCGGCGCGGGCGGCATCGCCAGGGACCAGCGGGGATAATCGGAGATGATGTCGCCCCGCTGGAGATACGCGCTCGGGCGCTCGAACTGGATCGCCGCCGGGAAGAACGCGAGCGCGAGCGCGCCGAGGGCCAGGCCGGCCAGGCTGCCGCCGAGGACCAGCCGGCGCGCCCCCCGGCGATGGCGCGCGCGCGCGAGCCAGGTGCCGACCCCGATCAGCAGCAGGAGCCAGCCCTCGGGGCGCACCGACGCCGCGAAGAGCAGGACGCCGAACGCGACGGGATACCAGCCCCACCGCCCCGTGGCCGCGCGCCAGATGCCCCACACCGCCAGGATCACGAGGGAGGTATAGAGCGAGTCGGTCAGGATATACCCGTGGAACCAGGCGATCTCGGGATTCGCCGCGAGGAGCCCCGCCGCGAACAGGCCGGCCCACGGGCCGCCGAGGGCGCGCCCCAGGTCATAGTGCGCCAGGATGGCGAGCGCGGCGACCACCAACTGGAGGGCGACCAGGCTGCCCAGCCCAAGCCCCGCCACCTGGCAGAGCGCGATGAGGCCCTCGTAGCCGAGCCACGGTCCCGGGCGGCCGACGAAGAGGTGGCCCTGCCGCAGTTGCTCCGCACCCGGCAGGTAGAAATGCACCGCATCGTAATGGTCCGTGCGGATACCGCGCCGGAGCAGAAGCGTCGCGTTGAGCGCCACGAAGAGGCCGATGACGCCGCTGCGGGCCACCCAATCGACGCGCCGCCCGCCCCGGTGGTGACGCCACCCGGCGGGCCACGATCGCGCGCGATCCATCATACTCGCATCGGCCAGGCATCTCCACGAGCGCTGCGCGCGATTCCATAGGACTGGTAGTGTCAGCCACGGGGCACCGCTGCGGAGTATGGGGCGCGCCCGGCGATTTGTCAAGGCCCCGCAGCGGGGCCGACGGGCAATCCGAATCCGCCGGGCGGGAGAGGCCGCCGCGCCGGGCCGCATCGCCTGGCGGGTGCTGGCGATTGAGCGCTTCCGCAGCCCCGCCGCCATTCTCAGGGCACGCCGCTCCCCATTGCGTGCATCGGGGCCGGCTATAGCAACCTCCTCACGCGCCGCTCCTCACGGATGAGGCGCGGCACCTCTACGATGAGTGTCGCGATGGCAAGCAGGGTAGCCGCGTCCACACGAGAACCTTCCCGGGGCATCAGCGCCATCCTTCAAGGAGCGAGGTCCTCTCACCGCGCTTACCTCTAAACGCTTACCCCTAAACACGGAAGGGGGGCAATGATCACTACGACTACCCTGTCGGCTGCTCGTGCGTGTGGCGATCGAGCATCGCGCTCAGGCGCGTGGTCTGCGCCCCGACGAGGGTGAGGAATTCCATTTCGAGCCGGTGCGCCTCCCAGAACAGTCGCGAGTACGTCCGCCAGTGCATCCCCTTCGGCTTCGGCGGGAAGGGGGCGGGCAGCGCGGGCGAGCCGCCCAGCCGCGCCTTGATCGCCCGCGTCTTCCGCAGCGCCCGGTCTCGCGCATCCTCACGCGTCGAGGGATACGCGAGGCGGTAGCAATGACGGCAGGCGAAGTATTTGCCCGCCCCGTAGAGGATCGCCACCCGCCGCCCGCAGTAGGCCCCGTTCGTCTCCACCGGGCAGCGGAACCAGGGCCGCCGCCCGCCGTAGCGGCAGGCCGTCCAGGTGAGGCGCACCAGTTCGGCGACATCCTCCCACGCGCCCGCCCCCCGCCGGTGCCGATAGTGCAGCACGAGGTAGAGCGCCCGCCCTTCCATCGCCGTCTCGCCGACCCGGATCGTGACTATCCCGCCGTCCGACCAGGACCACCAATAGTCCCCGCCCGGCGCGAGCCGCCCGGCCCGGTGCAGCGCCCGCACGTCGAGCCGCCGCACCCCCGCCGTCGTCTCCTTCGCATCCCACCGATAGTGGTGACCTGATCCCGGCCCGCCCATCTGCCACCTCCTCGCGCGCACGCGCGTAGCATTTTGCCGAAATCATTAGGGAATCGGGCAGCTAAGAATAGCGGCTCGTGCGCCTTTTCCCCGCTCCCGATCGGGGAAATGAGCAGCGCACGAAGGTTCCGATTTTGACCCGTTTGCGTCCGTGAAATGGTCACTTTCGCCGTGTTTCCGACCCGCAAGGGGGGACAAACACGCGAAAAACGCCCGTTGACGCCCCTATTCACCGCCGTTTTCACCTTCGTTCACCGCTTCGTCGCGTTTCTGCGTCTCGTTAACCAGCCCGGCGAACTCCTCGAAGCCGAGCAGCACCAGCCGTCGCGCCCGCACCCCCTGGGAGACCGCCGTCAGCACCACCGCCGCCCGCTCCCCCTCGGCGCGCTGTCGCCCCGCCCGGTCGAGCGCGTCCCAGAGCCAGCCCGGCGCGGTCGCCCGCGTCAGGACGGACACCGCCCAGCCGGGCGGGCGGCAGTCGGGCTGCCCGTATCCCGCGCCGGGGAGCCGCCGCGCCCCCAGCGCCCGCGCTACCATGCGTCCGTGCCGCAGCCAGCGCCCGCCATTCATCGTCGCCCCTTTCGTTACCGCTCCCACGGCCAGTATCCGTACCGCGCACGAAACCGCCGGTTCGCCTGCTTGCGGTGCCACCGCCGACTGTGCGCCGCGTCGCGCGCCAGCGCCGCCCCATGTCGCCGGGCCAGTTGCCGCGCCCGCTCCGCCATGACGGCGGCGTACACGTCCGGGTGCCCCGCGCGTAGCCGTTTGAGGTGGGTATGCACCGTCCCCAGCCCGATCCCCAGCCGGGCCGCGACCTCGGGATAGGTCGGCGCATCGCGCGGCACGATCAGCGCCAGCGCCACGCGCGCCCGCCCCGGCGGCAGCGCGCCGAGCGCGGTGAGCAGCGCGGCGCGTCCTGCGCTCTCCGTCTTTTCAGGGGTCGCACAAGGCGCATAACCCTCCCTGATCGGCATCGTCAACCCTCCTCGCCGAGTACGAGATGGGCGGCCCGGATGCACGATCCGCAGCGCGCGGCGAGGCCGCCGGGATGCTCGGCGATCGCCTCGCCGCAAGCCAGGCAGCCGCCCGCACCGCGCTGTATGTCGCGGACGGTGAGCGTCGGCACCGTCCGCCAGGGGCGCGGGTGGCGCTGCCGCATCGCCGCCGCGCGCCAGCCGACGGCGGGATCGGCCCCGCCCGTTTGATTATTTGAATTCACCCCCGGTTTTTCGGCGGTATTCATAATGCCGGGTGCGGCGAGTACCGCGAGGAGCGCCCATTTGTGCCGCCGCAACTCGGACAAGAGGGCGGGCGTGAGCGCGTCCTTGGGGTGGTAGCGAAGTTCGTCGCCCACGGCGCGCAGGGTGATCCCGTGGCGCTGTAGCCGGTCGAGCAGTGCTACCGCGCTCATACCCGCCCCCAATCGTCGGCACCATCCCGCTCCCCCGCCCTAGAATCCCTGGAATCCCTAGAATTGGCCGTGTCCGGTTCGTCAGCGCTGTTTGTAGGGGTTGTAGGGATTGTAGGGGCGTGGCGCGGGTTGACCTCGTATTCCGGCGCGGGCTTACGTCCGGGGCCGGTGCGCTCCGGCGCGGGTAGCGGGCGGAGGTGGCGGTGGGCGACCAGCCGATCGAGCGCCTGATCGAGCCGCTCCGCCTTCTCGAAACGCCCGCGCGTCCCCTGCCACGCCGCCTGCTTGGGGAAGGTCGCGCCCCCGTGCAACGCGACCCAGCGCACCAGGTAGCGCGCATCCGCCTCGCCGGGATCGAGGCCCATCGCAGTCGCGGCGGCGAGCGCGTGGGCGCTGGCATACTCGCCGATGGCGATCGCGCCCGCGATCGCCGCCAGCCCGATCGGCTCGTCCCACGGGCGCTCGGCGTCGGCGTGGGCGGCGAGGTGCAGCAACCCGGCGATCCGCGCGACCGTGCCGGGGAGCTTGCTCCCCCAGTCGGCCATGTCCCCCAGCCGCCCGAACTCGCCGAGTTGCGGCTCGTTCGCCCGACGGAAGTCGCCGAAACGTGCGGCGGCATGGCCGTCGAGGACGAGCCGGTGCGGCTCCGGCGGCAGCGGCAGATCGAGGAGCGCCGCGAGCGTGGCGGTATAGGCGTCGCGCGCCGCATCGGGGACCGGCGGCGGGTCGCTGTCCCGTCGCCCGACGTAGCTCTCCGGCAGCGCGTAGAGGAAGCGCGCGACCAGCCCGCGCCCCCGGAAGGCCGGTTTGTCGGCGAAGGCACGCAGCACGTCCGGCTGCACGGTGACGCCGACCGTCAGCGCCGGATGCTCGATCCGCTCGCGCCGCCCGCGCCGGTTGACCACGATCGGGTCGCCCGCGTGGCCGTGCAGATAGACCTCCAGATTCGGCCCGCCGTTCTGCGAGTAGCGCCCGGCCATCAGCTCGAAGACCGTCCCCTCGGCGCTGAGGAGGGCCAGCCGCCCGCCCTGCTCGGCGAGGAGGGTCTTGACCATCTCGGGTGTGGCATCGTCGGCGATCAGCTGTGGATCGACCGGCTCCGGCATCCCCGCCAGTTCGCGCGCGTGCTGCCCGCGCGGCGGCGGCCTCCCGCTCCACGGCGTCCTTCCCCTCGGCGGCCTCGCGCTCGGCCTTCCGCAGCGCGCCCTCCTTGATCTTGCGGCGGGTGCGCGCCGCCGCGTGCTCCTCGGCCAGCCGCGCCAGCTCCGCCCGTTCCCAGGCTTCGAGCGGGGCGACGATCGCGCGGAAGACCGCCGACTTGCGGTTGCCGGAGGCGAGCACCGCGACGGCGAAGAGGTTGACCGGCTCGACCCAGCCCGCGCGCGGCATGACGACCACCTTCCCCGCCGCCGTGGTGGCGAGCGCGGTCAGCGCCAGGAGCCCGGCGAGATCGGGCGGCGTCTGCGTGGCGACGGCGAGCGCGGACACGAACGCGCGCAGGACCCGCGGCAGCGCGTCGAGGGGGAAGGGCGGTAGCGCGGCGGTGTCGAGGGGGAGGGGCGGTTCCCACCCCGTCTCCGCCGTCCAGACCGGCGCGGCATCGAGGAGCGCTTGCAACCGCGCGGCGGTGCCCCCGGCGGCGAGGAAGTCGGCGGCGTCGCCCTTCGGCGGCGCGTCGGGCCAGGTGAGCAGGCGCGCGGGGTTGCCGAGCCGCGCGAGTGCGCGTCCGATGCGCGCCATGTGCCCCCGCCCTGGCTCGTCGTTATCGGGCCAGAGGACCACCGGGCGATCGTGCAGGGCGGCGAGTGCGGCGTCGCCGGGCGTGCCGTGTGCCCCGGTGACGGTCCCCACGGCCAGCCACCCGGCATCGGTGAGCGCCTGCGCGGCTTTCTCCCCCTCGCAGACGATGATGAGTGCGGTGGGGCGCTCAGGCAAGCGCTCGCCCCCGTAGAGCGGCAGGGATTCTACTTTCCGCCCCCCCAGACCGGCGGTCGTGCCGTCCGGCTGATACCACGTCACCGCCTTGTCGCCGCCCGCGTACTCGCGGCGACGGTGGATCGCGACGGTAACGCCGTCGCCCTCACGGACCCGATAATCGATTGTGCGTATGGGCCGCCGCGAGGATGCTGCCCCGTCGAGCAACGTGAATCGCGGGCTGTCGTGTGGCCGGGGATCGTGCCGGACGCCGCAGGCACAGTCGCCGGTGAGCTTGTGGACATAACAAGCGGTCTTGGCTTCGATCGGGAGCGTCCCGGCCTGTTCATCGCGACTACAACGCGCGAATGTGCCGTCCGAGGAACGGAAGCCGTGACAGCGGCGACCGGAACCACGCGCCAGTGTGTCCCAGCCGTCGCAGATCGGGCATGGACGCTCCTTGTCATACCGTTGTGCGCGATCAATCGATTCAGCGCTCATTCGTCCCTTTCCTCCCTCTTGGCGACGCGAGCTATCCGCGCCGAATCATGACGGGGAAAGGGATCAGGCTGCATCTGAGCCCCGCGCGCTGAGTAAGTGCTCGATCTCGGCGCGCGGGATCACCGTGCGCGTGCCGAGCTTGACGACGCGCAGCCGCCCCTCGCGGATCAGCTTGAAAACGGTCGTGCGACCGCAGCCGAGCGCGTGCGCGGCTTCCTCGATCCGTAGTCCTTGCCGCTCGATCGGCGGCGCTGTCTGGTGGGAAACGATCATCGGCGTATCCTCCTATCTTCCGGCAATGCTCGTTGCACTGCCCTGGATACGAGGATACGCCGACGTACAAAAGTAATCTACGATCGCAATACGATCAGAATATGATCGAAATACGAAAAAAAGTACAGATCATATTTCCAGAGGCCAGCCGAGGCCCATGCCCCTTGGCGAAAGATAATTCTGGAGAGTGCGAAGATCGATACCAAGCGCGTATGCCAATTGCTCTTGCGTCACGTAGCGCCCCGATGCGGCAAGCAGTTTATAGGTGCTGATCACGAGTTCCGGCCCACATCGATACGAGCCGCGCGGGCGACCCAGGCGTCGTCTACGTCGCTCAGGCGCGATGGATGGGGTCTCTTCCTTGGGTGGTACGAGTGCAGGTGCGCGATGGATAAGGATTGCTGGCAGGGGAAAGCCGCTGGCGAGGTTTGCAAGCGTATCCATTCGTGCCGCGTCGTTCATGGCTCTGGTAAGCGACGGAGCGAGAGCCCCGCTCGCGAGATCCATACCCGCCAGAATGGGCGAAATGTCACACAACTGATTGGCGGCAGCGACCACAGACTGCATGCCTAAGGCTACTGGCGCGCCCGCGAGGAGATGCGCCTGCTCGATTGTGGTGACATGCTCGCGGGTCAGTAGCTGAGTAGCCGAATCATATTGCCCCGCGATACCCTGCGGGATCATGGCATGGTTGAGTCCTCGGACAGCGGTTGCGATTGTGTCTCCGGCCTGCTCCTGGAGTACCAAGCGGTGATCGTAAGTCCCCAGGGCCATCTTCGTGGCGAACGATAGTGAGCCCAGCATCCGCTCGACGCCTGTAGGCAAGATCGGCGGTAGCAGAGTTGTGCGCTTCCGGCTGATTGCTGTTACAGTAGCCATGCGGGTCACTCCTTATCAGTGGCGCGTCACCGCCCCGGCTGTGGTCACAGCGCGGGGCTTTCCCTTTGCGTACTCCTTCACCGCTACTTCACGGACGCCGCGAATCGTCTCTGTTCGTCCCTGTACGTATCGATGGTTCCTACACGGTCCATGTAAGAGTTTAGCGTATCAGGACGCACAATTACAACCATTGACGTACTATGGTGTACAGGGTATCTTGTTGCCTCAGTCTACCTCCGGAGCAGGAGGCCACACGTTCGACCCCTGTCAGGCTACCAATTTTTTCACCGATAGCACCAACCCGCCGGAGCGGCATTGGTGCTTTTTCGTGCTTTCCTGATTGTGGCAATCGGCGCATCGCCGCGAACTCACATTTGACATAGTGTGGGCCTTGCCTAAAGGCCTCATGGTGATACGGTGCTGACGTCCCTGAGTACGGGATCCTGCCAATGCTGGCTTCGTGTACCCGCTGTCAGCGTGGTCTTGATGTCGAGATCGGCGAGGTTGACCTAGCCTCGGTGACACGTCGCATAAAACCATGATGATCTATGGTCACGTCACGACCTCACCGTTCGCGCGACTTTCGTATACTGCGTTGCTCCGGTTGGCGCGGGTGGCAGGGGCGTAGGCGGGAGGGGTGACGATGGTACAAGGGTGGGACGAGGGGACGATCGCTGTCCGCGATGGCGAGGATTTCGATCGTGCGCGGCTGCTCGGCTATCTCCGTGAGGAGCTTACCGGGGTGCCGGAGGAAGCCTTGGCGGTGCGTCAGTATCCTTCGGGGGCATCGAACCTGACCTATCTGCTCCGCAGTGGCGATTGGGAGGCGGTCTTGCGTCGCCCGCCACTCGGCCCGCTGCCGCCGAAGGCGCACGACATGATCCGCGAGGCGCGGCTGCTGCAAAGGCTCCACGCGGCATACCCGCTCGCCCCGAATCCGTATCTCATCTGCGATGATCCGGTACTCCTCGGCGTGCCGTTCTACGTGATGGAGCGTCGTCATGGCGTGGTCCTCGACGATAGCTTCCCGCCCGCCATCGAGCCGACCCCCGCGCGCTGTCGGGCGATCTCGGAGTCGGTGGTCGCGGCGCTGGTACAACTCCACGCGATCGATTGGCGGGCGGCGGGTCTGACCGCTCTCGGTTACCCGGATGGTTTTCTGGCGCGACAGGTGAAGGGCTGGATCGGGCGGTACGCTGCGGCGAAAACCGATGACTCGCCGGAGATCGCGGAACTTGCGGATTGGTTGCAAACGCATTTGCCGACGAGCCCCGCGCCGACGATCGTCCACAACGATTTCAAGCTCAACAATCTGCTGCTGGCCGCTGGCGAATTGGCCCCGGTCGTCGCCGTGCTGGATTGGGAGATGACGACGATCGGCGATCCCCTCTTCGATCTCGGGGTGAGCCTGAGCTACTGGGTCGAGGCCGCCGATCCGTCGGCGTTACGGGCGATCCTGCCGACCGTGACCGATCGCGCGGGCTTCTACAGCCGCCGCGAGTTCATGGCCCGTTACGCCGCCCTCAGCGGGCGCGATCTCGGCGCGATCGACTATTACCTCACCTTCGCCTACTTCAAGCTGGCGGTGATCCTGCAACAGATCTACGCCCGCTGGCATCGTGGGCAGACCCGCGACGAACGCTTCCGCACCTTCGGAGAGCGCGCGCGTGTGTTGATCGCCCACGCACAGACACGGGCGGAAAGCGGCTAGGCGCGGAATGCCGCTAGAGCCAGCCCTGCTCCTCAGCGAAGCGGGCGGCCTCGATCCGGTTGTGCCGCCCGAGCTTCTGGATCGCCATCGAGAGATGGTTCCGTACGGTCCCCTCGGATAACGAAAGCTGCGCGGCTACCGCCGCGAGTCCCGCGCCGCCCGCCGCCGCCGCTAGCACCTCCCGCTCGCGTGTTGTGAGCGGGTTCGCCCCTGCTCCCAGCGCGGTCAGCGCGAGCGCTGGATCGACCACCCGCTCGCCTGCAACCACGCGCCGAATCGCCGCCGCCAGTTCCGTTGCCGGGGAATCTTTGAGCAGGAAGCCAACCGCGCCGCTTTCCAACGCCCGCCGTAGGTAGCCAGCCCGTCCGAACGTTGTCAACATCAGCACGCGGCAGGCGGGGAGTTCTTTGTGCAGCGTGACCGCCGCTGCCAGACCATCGCCGCCCGGCAACTCGATGTCCAGCAGCGCGACGTCCGGGCGGTTGGCTCGCGCCGCCGACAGTATCTCGTCGCCGCGCCCGACCTCCGCGACGACCTCTATGTCGGCCTGGAGGCTGAGCAATGCCGCGAGCGCTCCGCGCACCAACGCCTGATCTTCGGCGAGCAATACCCGGATCGTCATCGGTTCGGCTCCCTAACGGTACCTGGGAACGGTAGTGCGGCGCAGAGATAATAACCGCCTGGCTTGCGTGGCTCTGCCACGAGCCGCCCGTTGTGCGCGACGACACGTTCCCGCAATCCGGCTAGGCCGCTGCCGCCCTCTGAAGAGTATCCCACCCCGCCAGCGCCGTCGTCGATGATCTCGACGACGGCCTCGCCCGCCAGACGAGTGGTACGAATGATGCAGCACTGTGCGCGACTGTGGCGGATCACATTCGTGATCCCTTCGCGCACCGCCCACGCCAGGATCGCATCGAAGGCGAGGGGGAGGGTCCCGGCAGCATGCTCGATGTGCGCCTCGATTCCCGCCGCTGCCAGCAGTTCGCGTGCTCCGGCCAGCTCACCTTCCAGCGTTGGCTGGCGATACTCGGCGACCACTGTACGCACCTCGCGCAGCGCCTCGCGTGCCGCGCGCTCCACATCGCCAATCTCCGACGCCACGCGCTCGGGGGCTATCACCGTCAGCTCGCGCGCCAGTTCGCTCTTGAGGACGATCAGGGAGAGGGTGTGGTCCAGGAGATCATGGAGATCGCGGGCGAAACGCAGGCGCTCTTCGGCCACAGCGAGGTGGGCAAGTTCCTCCCGTGCCGCCTGGAGTTCGTCGGTGGTCGCGACGAGGCGCCTCACGGCGCTGGCGCTACAGCCCACCACGGCAAGTCCTATGGTCGGTGACAGGAGATCGGCCCAACCGAGCGTGAGCCACGTTGCGACAGCCGTCAGGGCGGTGATCAGCGCAACCGCCCACAGCGCCACGCGGGTCGGCAAGGCGATCCCGGCGGCGATAGTGGCGTAGACGAGATACCAGGGTGGCATTCCCGGACCGATCACCCCGAAAAGCGCTAGCCCGATCGCCGTGAGGAGGGCAAGGAGAAGCACGCGCTGGTGTAGCGCCACCGACGTGAGCGTTGCATCGCGGAAAGGATCATGCAACGTCAGCCAGAGATACAGTCCAGCGAAAGTTGTTACGAGGAGCAGGGCGACGAGCAACCGGCCCGATGAAGGATGTGCTTGCAGCAGCGTGCCGAGTGGGATACTGAGCAGGATAAGCCAGGCTACCGCTACGAGGGACCAAAAGCGCGGTATACGGTCATTCCGCTGCACCTGGATGTTCCATGTTTCTGCCTTGACTCCTGCATTAGCGTTATCCATGTCGACCCTCGCTGCTCCGCTCGCCCCGGTTATGACGTCTGCTGTGTCCAGTTGCCTGCTATCGTCGCGGAGATGGCAATTCCTTGTAGCCGGATTGACGGCGCTTGTTCGATTATCGACTATCGCTGTCGCAAACGCATCAGCGTGCAAATCAGGTGGCGACGAAGTTGCCCATCATCGCCATATCCTCGTGTTCCAGGTTGTGGCAGTGGAAGACATATTTCCCGGCGTACCCATCAAAGTCGACCAGGATCGTCGCCTCCTCGGCGGGACGGAGGTCGAGTGTATCTTTCCAG
>JAABUN010003652.1_pt1 | contig 23211 bp, 20 predicted proteins | sample 5559311 | NCBI WGS metagenome assembly JAABUN01 (sample SAMN10711877, study PRJNA513370) | rock metagenome | isolation source: Antarctica rocks | place: Antarctica: Victoria Land, Siegfried Peak sud
GATCTTCGAGTACGTCGAGTGTTTTTACAACCGCGAGCGGTTGCACTCGTCGCTGGGGTACGTCGCCCCCGCGACCTTCGAATCGCTACAACCCTGACCCACCGTCAACAAACCGTGGGGAAGTCCACGGCCCACGGCACGCCCGCCGGCGCGACCACCCGCGCCCGGTCGTACACCCTCTTGTCGTGGACCCGGCCGGGAACGCCTTCGACACCGCCGCGATCCGCACCCGCTGCCGCGCCTCCCCGGTCCGCTCCGCCCGCCGCACCACCACGACCTGGTGCTTGATCGTGTGCCGCTTCTTCTTCCCCGAGTCGTACCGCCGCTGGCCCCGCGACGGGCGGCGGGTCGGCCGCTCCGTCGCGTCGGAGAAAAGCTCGGCCACGTCCTCCTCGGTCAGCTCGGCCCTCCGCTCGGGGACGCGAAAGATGCCGGCCAGGAGTGGTTGGAGCGGGTGGATGTCGCGGCCGACCGAGGAGTCGTCCACGCCGAACCGGAACCCGAGGAAGGCGTGGGTGGCGTACGTCCGGTAGTACATCAGGAGCATGAGCGGGCGGTCGGCCAGCGGCCGGGCGTGCCGGCGGCCGGCCCCCGGCTTGCGCCGCCGGCCGGGGCGGTCCCTCCGCTTCGCCTCGGCCGCCGCGTGGCGCGGCCCCAGCTCCGCGAGGAGTTCGTCGAAGGCGGCCGGGGACAGCCCGGTCAGCCGGCGGAACGTCTCCGCGGACCGCCTCAGCCGGTCGGTGTGGCTCATGGCGACAGACTACCGACTGAACCCGCTACTGTGCAGCGGGTCTAGTGCCGGCTGCCGCCCGGAGTGGCACTCGCGGACCCGGTACCGTATCATTGCGGGTGACCGTTCCCGCCGGGTCTCGCTTCCCGCCCTGCCCCGCCGCCCGAGTGTCGCCATGGCGTGGAGTGTCCGCCCGTTCGTCCTCGCGCTGGCCGCCGGGTTGGGGGTCGCGGCCGCCGGCCGGGGCGATGAGAAGCCGGCCTACGTCGGGTGCGCGGCCGCGGTCGACGACTTCTTCCGGGACGAGGTGTGGGCCAAGGTCGGGGCCCGCACTTGCCTCTCCTGCCACAAGCCCGGCGGCGACGCGGCCGGCAGCAAGTTCGTCCTCAAGGACCCCGGCCGCAGCCAGGGGCCCGAGCGAGAGGCGGCGATGCGGCACAACCGCGACGCCTTCGCCCGCATGGCCCAGCTCGCCGAGAAGGACGACCGCCCCCGGCTGCTCGTCAAGGTGACCGGCGGGCTCGACCACGGCGGCGCTGACATCCTCACGCCGGACTCCGCCGGGTATCGCATCCTCGCCAGCTTCGCCCGGCGGGTGACCGCATCGACCGCCGCCGTCGCCCTCGCCGCCGAGCCGCCGGGGCCGCCGTTCTTCGACGGCGTCGTCATGCTCGACGACCGCCGGCTGCTTCGCCGGCTCACCTTCTCGCTCGCCGGCCGCCTCCCCACTGACGCCGAGACATCAGCCGTTGAGAAGGGTGGCCCCCAGGCCCTGCCGGCGATCCTCAACGCGGTGATGAAGGAGGACGCCTTCTACGACCGGCTCCGGGAGGCGTTCAACGACATCTTCCTGACGCAGGGCGTCGACGGGAACCCGGACCAGAACGTACTCTCCTACGAGCACTTCGAGAAGACCCGGTACTGGTACAGTAAGTACGACCTCTCCAAGGCCGGCGACGAGAAGGCCCAGCAGAAGGCCCGGTACAAGCTCGTCGACGACTACCGCAAGGCGATCCTGGCCGAGCCGATGCGGCTCATCGAGTACGTCGTCCGGACCGACCGGCCGTTCACCGAGGTCGTCACCGCCGACCACACGATGGTCAGCCCGTACACCGCGCGCGGGTACGGCATATTCGACGAGGTGAAGGACCGGTTCACGAACCCCGACGCCCCGAACGAGTTCGTCCCCGCCAAGCTCAAGGCACTCGTCAGCCGCAACAAGGCCGAAAACCAGGAGTCGCCGACCGGGCTCTACCCGCACGCCGGGGTGCTGAGTTCGTTCCAGTACCTCAGCCGGTACCCGACGACCGAGACGAACCGGAACCGGCTGCGGGCCCGGATGTACTACCAGCACTTCCTCGGGGTGGACGTGCTGGAGCTAGCCGCCCGGGTGTCGGACGCGGCCGCCGCCACCGCCAAGTACCCGGTCCCGACCATGCAGGCGGCCGAGTGCGTCGTCTGCCACCGGACCCTCGACCCGGTCGCCGGGCTGTTCCAGGACTACTGGCGGTTCGCCGAACAAGGGGTGTTCGGCCGGCGAAGGGGGGGCTGGTTTACGGACATGTTCCGCCCCGGGTTCGAGGGGGAGGACATGCCCCCCGGCGAGCGGTGGCGGGCGCTGCAGTGGCTCGGCGAGCGGACCGCCAAGGACCCGCGGTTCGCCGTCGCCATGACCGAACACGTCCTCTTCGTCCTGACCGGCCGGAAGGCGCTGCTTCCGCCCAAGGACGCGGACGACCCACTCTACCCGGCGAGGCTGCGGGCCTACCGGGAGCAGCGCAAAGAGGTCGAGCGGGTCGCCGCCCACCTCGCGCAGTCCGGGTTCAACCTGAAGACGGCCTTCAAGGACTGGGCAGCGTCCCCGTTCTACCGGGCCGACGGGCTGGCGACGGCGGCGAAGGACCCGAAGCGGGCGGCCGAGCTGGACGATGTCGGGCTGGTCCGGATGCTCTCCCCCGAGCAGGTCGAGCGGAAGGTGGCCGCGGTGTTCGGCGACCGGTGGGGCCGGCTCGCCGAGAAGGAGATGGCGATGCTCTACGGCGGCATCGACTCCCAGGAGGTGACCGAGCGGGCGGCCGACCCGAGCGGGGCGATGGGGGCCATCCAGCGCATCCTGTCGAACGACGTGGCGTGCAAGGCCGTGGCCCGGGACTTCGCCCGCCCGGCCGCCGAGCGGCGGCTCTTCCCCGGTGTCGACCCCGGCACCGTCCCGGGCACCTCGCCGGATAGCGACGCGGCCATCCGTGAGGCGATCGCCCGGTTGCACGAACGGGTCCTGGGCCGGTACGACGCCCCCGACTCGGCCGAGGTGGACCGGACGTTCCGGCTGTTCGCCGGCGTCGTCGCCGACGCCCAGAAGGCGATGGGCGTGGAGAAGCGGGAGACCTACCACTGCCGGCAGAACGGGGCGGTGGTCGACGACCCGCACTACACGGTCCGGGCGTGGCGGGCGGTGGTGACGTACCTGCTGCGGCGGCAGGAGTTCCTGTACGAGTAGGTAGACCAGCGGACGGCCTGACCCGCCGCCCCACGCCGGCCAGCACCCGGACGGGACGCGACCCATGCGACGCGACTTCCTTAAGACTTGTGCCGCGACCGGCCTCGGCCTCGCACTCCCCGTCCTGCGTCCGTCGGCCGCCCGGGCCGCCGAGAAGCGAGACGAGCCGTACCCCGGACCGTACTACGTCGTGCTCAACGCCTCCGGCGGGTGGGACACCACGTACCTGATGGACCCCAAGGGGGTGAACGGGACCAACCGCCTCTACAGGGAAGGCGACATCCTCACCAAGGGGGCCCACAAGTTCGCCCCGAACAAGGCCCACGCCAAGGGCGGCATGTCGAACGAGGAGTTTTACGCCGAGTTCGGCGGCGAGTTGCTCACCTTCAACGGCCTCGACTACTCGGTCAACAACCACTCGCCCGGGGCCCGGTACATGGCCACCGGCAAGCTCGACAGCCTAAGCTACCCGACGTTCGCCGCCCTCGTCGCCGCCTGCCGGGGGCCGGGCTGCCCGCTCGCCTTCCTGACGTTCGGCAACTACTCGGCCACCGGCAACCTGGTCGCCATGTCCCGGGTCCCGTACCTGCCGTCGCTCCGGAAGATCGCCAACGCCGACGCCATCGAGGGGAACGAGACGGCCCCGTACCACGACGGGTTCGCTCTCGACCGCATCGAAGCCGCCCTCCGCGAGCAGCACGCGGCGGCCGGCGGGCAGCCCCGGCTGCCGCGGGCCGAGCGCGGGGAGAACATGCTGTACGCCGCCCAGACCAGCTCGAAGGCCCTGCGGCGGGTGACGCAGTACCTGCCGACCGCCATCCCTAAGGAGCGGCTGTCCCATCAGGTCGAGGTCGCGCTGGCGTCGTTCAAGGCCGGGGTGTGCGTGTCGGCGAACCTGTCCATCGGCCAGTTCGACAGCCACGCCAACAACGACCCCGACCAGATGAAGCTCCTCCCCGAGTTCCTGGCCGGGGTCGCATACCTGTTCCGGCGGGCCGGGGAGCTGAAAATCCGGGAGCACCTGGTCGTCGTCGTCCAAAGCGAGATGGGCCGGACGCCGACGTACAACGCCGGCAACGGGAAGGACCACTGGTCGGTCGGGTCGGCCCTGTTCCTCGGCCGGGGGGTCAAGGGGGACCGGGTGGTCGGGGCGACCGACGGGAAGCAGTTCGCCGTCCCCGTCGACCCGAAGACGCTGGCCCTCGACAAGGCGAAGGGCGTCAGGGTCCGGCCGGAACACGTCCACGAGGCCCTGCGTGAGTTCGCCGGCATCGCCGACCACCCGCTGAGCAAGAAGTTCCCCCTCGGGGTGGCCGACCAGGAGCGGCTCCGCGGCCTGTGGGGCTGACATCCCGACCGGTCCCGACGAGGTTGATCTTCCCCACGAATCGTGGACAGGGAATGGCGTGAAGATAGGGTGCAAGGCGTTAGCTACTATGACCTTCGGTGTTCACCCGGAGGTCTCCGATGTCCCGCTCCCTCACCGCGGCCCTGCGTCAACTCAGAATCGGTTCCAGAAGGGTCAGGTGGGGGCCTTGGGCTTGGGCTTGTAGCGGAACTTCCGCCGCCCGCGCGGCGGGAGGGCCCGGCGGGCCATCCGATGGATGCTACGCACCTTGACCATTGCCGCACTCGGCTCCGGCAGCCGCTCGAAGTCCCGCACGAGTCGGCGGGACCGGACCAGCCCGGCGAACGTCTGCTCCACCACCCACCGCTTCGGCAGCGGGTGGAACCCCGTCCGACCGTCCGACCGGCCCGTCACCTCGACCCGCAACCGGCCCTGGCCCGCCAGCCACGCGTCCAGGTCGCGGTTCCGGTACTTGGCGTCCGCCCACACGACGGCCAGGCGCGGGAACTCGTCGGCCCGCAGTTCGGCGAGCAGCTTCGGGGCGGTCGCCCCGTCGTCCCGGTTCGCGGCCGTCACCAGCACCGCCAGCAGTAGGCCCAGGGTGTCGGTCACGATGTGCCGCTTCCGCCCGCGGACCAGCTTGCCGCCGTCGACGCCCACGTCGGCCCCGCCGTGGGCGGTCTTCGCGGACTGGCTGTCGACGCAGGCCCCGCTCGGGGTCGGGTCCCGCCCGAGCTTGGTCCGGACCTCGACCCGCAGGGCGGTGACCAGCCGGTCCCAGGTGCCGTCCGCCTCGAACCCGCGGAAGAAGTTGTAGCACGTCTTCCAGTGCGGGAAGTCGTGCGACAGCGCCCGCCATGTGCCGCCCTCCCGGCACACGTACAGGAGGGCGTTAACGACCTCGCGCATGTCGTACTTGCGGGGCCGGCCGCCCGGCCTGGCCGCCGGGATGAGGCGGGCGATCAGCTTCCACTGCGTGTTGGTCAGGTCGCTCGGGTACGGCTTGCGCTCCATCCCGACAGGCTACGACCCCACAGCTTTTGGAACAGATTCTCAATGACGGCCTCGCCCCGGCCCTCGCCCCGGCCACCATCCGCGAGGCCTGTCGCGCCGCCGGGCACACTTGGCGGGACCGCCGGCCGATCCCGTCACCACCGTCCACCTGTTCCTCCTCCAGATCCTCCACGGCAACACCGCCTGTGCCCACCGGCCGCGCCTGAGCGGGCAAACGTTCTCCGCGTCCGCCTACTGCCAGGCCCGCGCCCGGCTGCCCTTGGCCGTCTGCCAGGCCCTCCTCCGCGCCGTGACCGCCGCCGCCCAGCCGTTGGTTGATACGGTCGGCCTGTGGCGTGGCCACCGGACGTGGTTCGTTGATGGGACCGGGGTGAGCATGCCCGACACGCCCGACCTGACGCGGGCCTTCGGGTACGCCGTCACCAGCGTCGGGGGTGCGGCTTCCCGGTCGCCAAGGTCGTCGCCCTGTTCCACGCCGGGACCGGGCTGCTCCAGTACCTGCTGCCCGGACCACTGCGGTCGCACGAGATGGCCCGGGTCACGCAGTCCCATCCGCAGATGCGCCCCGGGGACGTGCTGATCGAGGACTGGTGATCGGCGCGTAATCCAGGCTCTTCCGCAGGTTTGGTGGTCTACGGGTGTACAATCTCAGCCGATCCGCCCCTCGTCCCCTGAACCGGCAAGTCGCCGCAGATCGTTATGGATGCCGCGTTCCTCCAGTCGCTCCTGCCGGCCGACGCCGGCGTCCGCATCGCCGCCCTGACCATCGCGGCCGACGCGGTCGTCGTCAGCCTCGCCACCACAAGGGATGCGGCCGCGTGTCCGCAGTGCGGGTCCGCTTCGACCGCCGTCCACGGCCGCTACCGCCGTACCCTTCGGGATCGCCCGTGTCTGGGCACCCCGGTTCGGCTCGCCGTCACCGCCCGTAAGTTCGTCTGCCGCCGAACCGATTGCCGGCGGCGGGTGTTCTGCGAGCGGTTACCGGACCTGACCACGCCGCACGCCCACACCACCGGCGAACTGGCCGACGCGCACCGGCACCTCGGCCTGGCTCTGGGAGGCGAAGCGGGGGCGAGGTTGGCGACCGAACTCGGCCTGCCGACCAGTCCGGACACCATCCTCCGTCGAGTGAAGGACGCTCCGGATGAAGCGACCCCGCCGCCGCGGTACGTCGGCATCGACGACTAGGCCACCCGTAAGGGGCACGCCTACGGCACCATCGTCATCGACCTCGAACGCGGCACCGTGATCGACCTGTTGCCCGGCCGTGACGGCGAGGCGGTGAGGGCGTGGCTGGCGGCCAACCCGCAGGTGCAGGTGATCACCCGCGACCGCTGGCCGGCGTACATCCAGGCGGCCACCACCGCCGCCCCGCAGGCGAAGCAGGTGGCGGATCGGTTCCACCTGCTGATGAACGTGCGGGAGGCGGTGGAGAAGGTCCTGTCCCGCGTCGGCCCGGACATCCGGGCCGCCAACGCCGCGGTGAACGCCCCGGCCGCCGCCCCGCCGGCGACCCCGGCCGCCCAGACCCCAGCCCCGCCCACGCCGGAACCCGACGCGAAACCGCCGACGGCGACAGAGCAACGGCGGGTGGGGCAGCGGCAGGCGCGGGAGGACAGGTTCCGGCGGGTGAAGGAGCTGACGGCCGAGGGACTGTCGGTACGGCGGATCGCCCGCCGGTTGGGGATGAGCCGCGGGGCCGTGCTCCGGTATCAGCGACTGGATCGCTGCCCGGACTGGCAGCCGGGCCGCACCAAGGCGACGACCGTGGACCCGTTCGCCGCGTTCATCGCCGCGTGGGTGGCGGCCGGGAATCGCAACAGCGCCGACCTGTATCGCGAACTGAGGGCGAAGGGGTTCACCGGCGGGTATGACGCCGCCCGCCGGTACCTGAACCGGCTGATCGGCAGCCGCGGCCGACCCGGACGGCGGGACGTGGACGCGCCGGTGACGCCGGCCGAGCGGACGCCGCCGTCGGCGCGGAGGTTGTCGTTCCGGGTGGCCAACCCGGAGCCGGACAGCCACTCGGCGCGGGTGCTGGCGACGCTCCGGGAGCGGGACCCGGCCGTTCACGCGACGTTGAACGCGGCCGAGGAGCTGATGGCCATGATCCGCAAGACGAAGGCGACGACGCTGGTCGATTGGCTGGCGAAGGCGGCGGCGTTGGGGGACCGGGATATGGGGAACCTGGCCGCCAGCCTGCGGTCGGACGCGGCCGCCGTGCAAGCGGCGCTGACCGAAGCGTGGAGTAATGGCCAAGTGGAGGGTCAGGTCGGACGGCTCAAGGGCATAAAACGGCACATGTACGGCCGGGCCGGGATGAAGTTGCTCCGGGCTCGGGTGCGACACAAGGGGTGACGAACCCCGCCGAGAGCAAAAAACGCGACGGCGTCCGAGAGGGGAAGACCGCCACCAACCTTGCGGGAGAGCCCGGATTAGACGCCGATCACCACGCCGAGGTGTCCGCCAGAAACGCGGCCAGTTCGGCGTGGGTCGGCGGCAGGCCGGTCAGGTCGAGGGTAACGCGGCGCAGCAGAACGTGCGGCGCGGCCGGTGGGGCGGGGGTCAGCCCCTTCCGCTTCCACTCGGCGGCCAGGAAGGCGTCGATCGGGTTAACGGCCGCGGCCGGCGGCGGAGCCTTGACCGGCGGCCGGAACGCCCAGTGGTCGCCGGCGTCGGTCGGCCGCGGCTCGTCGGTCGGCACCCTCACACCCTGCGCTACCCACTCCCGAATCCGCTCGATCTGTTCGGTGGACAGCGGCGGGGCGTCCAGCGGCATTCGCTCGCCGTCGCCGGTGCCGAGGACGGCCGCCAGCAGTCGGCTCTCGTCCGGCTTGCCCGGGACGACCACCGACCCGGCCGCGTCCCCCTTCCGCACGGCCGCCCCGGTGTCCAGCCGCAGCCCGGCCTTCTGCCGCGTCGGGCCGTGGCAGCCGACGCAGTAGCGGGCGAGTAGGGGCTTGACGACGGTGGTGAAATCGACCGGGTCCGCGGCGCACGCCGGCAGGCACGCCAGGACCACCGCGGCCAGCACGAGGGCGGGGCGGGTCATGACTTCGCCGCCGGGGCCGGGGTGAACGAATAGATGTACGCGGTGCCGTTGGCCCCGGCGACGGCGAAGCGGTCGCTCGCCGGGTGGGCGGCCAGGTCGCGGGCGTTGGCCGGCACGGTGACGGTGTGGTTACTCGCCGGGTCGCCCCCGGGCCACACCCACACCCGGCCGCCGCCCCCGCCGCCGGCCGCAACGACGGCCCCGCCCGCGAGGAAGGCGACGCCCCAGGCCGTCCCTTGGAAAGCGTCCTTCGGCCTCAGCAGTTTGGGCTTGCCGGCCGGCCAGTCGAACACCGCCACCAGCGGGTTGCCGACCCCGGCGAAGGCGTTCGACACGTTGGTGATGCCGCAGCACGCCAGCCGCCCGCCGGCCGGGTCGAACGCCATGCCCCGCGCCCCGCCGATGTCGGCCCGGAACACGGGGTCGTACTTGTGCAGCACCTTGGCGTCCAGGTCGCGAACCCACGCCCCGGTCGCCAGGTCCCACTCCTTGACGACGCCCTTCAGGTCGCACGATGCCAGCCGCCGGCCGGCCGGGTGGAAGGCCAGGTTGTAAACATGCGCGTCGTGGCCGGCGAGCGTCCGCACCCGTGCCCCGTCGGCGGCCGCCCACAGCTTCACCAGCCGGTCGTTGCCGCACGACGCGACGGTGGTTCCGTCCGGGCTGACGGCCACCGCCCGCACCCAGCCGTCGTGGGCCGCGACGGTGCGGACCGGCTTCGGCTTGGGGGCGTCGCCCGGCCACCAGACGAGGTTGCCGTGGTAATCCCCGGACACCACCGTGAACGGCCGGGCCGGGGGCGCGAGGGCTGCGGCGGCCGCGCCGGCGAGCGCGTGCAGACCCACCCCAGTCCGCTCGGACGCCGCCGGCCCCATCACAAACGCCATTCCGCGGACCCAGCTCGTCTGCCCGGCGAACGCCGCCGTCGCCCCGGTCAGTAGGTCGAGGCGGCGGACGGTGCTGTCCTCGGAAGACGCGAACAGGAACCGCCCGGCCGGGTCGAACCGGCAGCCGACCAGCGGCCGGCCGACCTTCCACTCGCGGTCGAGGCGGACGGGGGGCGGGGCCGTCATGCCAGCACCTCGTGGACCGCCGCCGCCTTCGGGTCGGCGACCGGGACCGGCCGGCCGTTCGGGTGGAAGTTCTTCGCCGGGTCCAGCCCGACCGCCCGTAGGTAGGTGTGGAACAGGTGGCCGGCGGTCACCTCCCGGTCGGTCACCGCCGTCCCGGCCGCGTTCGTCTTGCCGACCACCGCCCCGCCCTTGATCCCGCACCCGGCCAGGGCGACCGACCACGCCTGCGACCAGTGGTCCCGGCCGTACCGGTCGTTGACCTTCGGGGTGCGGCCCATCTCACTCATCACGACCACCAGCGTCGTGTCCAGCATGCCGCGGTCGGCCAGGTCGTCGAGGAGGGCGGCGAACGGCCGGTCGAACTCGCCGAGTTGCTCGATGTGGAAGTCGAAGTTCTCGTGGTGGGTGTCGTAGTTCGAGTGCGACACCTTCACCGAACTGACGCCCGCCTCCAGCAGCCGCCGGGCGAGCAGCAGGTGCCGGCCGAAGTCGTGCCGGCCGTACCGGTCCGCGGTCTTCGGGTCTTCCTTCTCGACGGCGAAGGCGTCGGCCCGGCGGAACACCCGCTCGGCCTGGGCGAACGACTCGGTGTACGCCTCGGTGGCCGCGCTCCGCCGCGACTGGTTGAACCGGTCGTTCAGCTTCTTGCGGAAGTCCTCCCGCCGCCCGTCGGCCAGTTCGGTCAGGGCCGGCGGGCGGACGAGGTCGGCCGGCGGCTTGCCGTCACCTAGAGTAACGGCCGCGAACTGCGGCCCGAGGAAGGCGGCGTCTTGTCTCGACAACCCGCCGCCGGCCCGCGGCAGGATGTGGATGTGGCCCGGCAGCGCTTGGGCACCTGACCCGAGCAGTTTGGCGGCCACCGCCCCGACGTGCGGGTAGTCGATGCCGGCCTCCGGGCGGCGGCCGGTGAGCATGATCTGCGTGCCGACCGCGTGGTCGGGGACGGCGCTGTTCAGCCCGCGGATGATGGCCAGCCGGTGGGCCTGGCGGGCCGTGTGCGGCAGCAGTTCGCCGATGTGCGTGCCGACGACCGAAGTCGGGATGGCCCGGAACGGCCCGCCGGTGTCGGTGCCGGGCTTCGGATCCCACGTCTCGAGTTGGCTGACCCCGCCGGCCAGGAAGATGACGAGGACTCGCTTCTGCGCTTTGGCCAGGTCGGCGGCGGCCCCGGCGGTGCCGAACGCCGCGGCCGCGCCGAGGGCCGTCGAGCCGAGGAAGGCCCGGCGGGAGGGCCGGTGTGCGGCCGTCCGACAGGCGTAATTCGCGTCGTGCATGATGGCCCGCTTCCTAGTGGTTGAACCGGAACTCGGCCGACGCCAGCACCGCCCACACCGTCTCGGCGATTGCGGCCGGACGGTCGGCCGCCCCGGCCAGCGCCGCGGCGACATTGGCCCGCTCGTCGGCCGTCGGGAAGCGGGTGAGTACGCTCAGGAACAGCTCGTCGGCGACGGCTCCGTCGTCAGTCCGCTCGGCCAGCCGCCCGGTCAGGGTGTCGGCCCGCGGCTCCAACAGGCCGCGGACGGCCGGACCGAACTTCAGGAACAGGGTCTGGTCAAGCGACGCGGCGAACCCGTCCTCCGGCTGCCCCGGGGCGGCGGCGAACACGGCCCGGAACGCCTGCACCCGCGGGGCCAAGGCGGCGTCGAGCGCGGCCGGTTTGGCGGCCTTGCCGAGTCTGGCCCGCTCCGCGTCGGTGCGGCCGGTCGCTTCGAGGACGGCGTAAGCGAACTGCTCGGGGGACAGCGGCTTCAGTTCGGCGACCAGGAAGCGGTCGGGCGGCACCCGTTTCAGCCCGGCCGGCACCTCGCTCGACCGCTGGTACGCCTGCGACCGAACGATCTGGCGGACCAGCCATTTCACGTCGAACCGACGGGCGGCGAACTCGTCGGCCAGCAGGGCGAGCAACTCCGGGTGCGACGGCGGGTTGCCCGCGTGGTCCGCATCGACCGGGTGTACGAGGCCGCGGCCGATCAGGGTCGCCCACACCCGGTTCGCCGCCGTGCGGGCGAACGCCGGGCTGGCGACGACCCGTTCGGCCAACCCCGCCCGGCGGCTGTACGCCGGCACCGGGCGGACGTTCTTGGCCGGGGCGACCGTGTACTCCTTGCCCTTGACCGCCGGCGGCTCCGCGACCGGATCGCCGCCCGGCAGTCGGGGCCGGGCCGTGTGCTGCGTCTTGGCCTTGTCGAAGACGCTCACGAACGTCACGTCCCCGTCCGCCTTCTCGGCCAGCACCGCCGCGGCGGCCATCGGGGCCGGGAACAGGAACGACCGGTTCAGGAACGCGAACAGGCCGTGGTAGTCGGCCTGGGTGTAGTCGTCGATGGTGGGGTGGTCGTGGCACTGGGCGCACTGCATGTCGCGGCCGAGGAACACCCGGCCGATATCGCGGGTGACGAGGTGCGGCTCGAAGTCCCGGTCGAGGTAAAACTTGGCCGGGCCGCGGGCGGCCGGATCGACCCCGTCGGCGGCCAAGATGTCGCGGACGAGCCGGTCATACGGCTGGTCGGCGGCCACCGACGCCCGCAGGAACCCCTCCCAAGCGGTCCGCGTCACCTTCACGTCCTTCCGCCGCTCCATGAACCCCACGTCGTACACCTGGGCCATCCGCCGGGCGAACTCGGGGGCGGCCAGCAGCCGGTCGATCCGTCGCGCCCGCCGGGCCGGGGCCGGGTCGGCCAGGAACGCCCGGGTATCGGCGGCGGTGGGGACGGTGCCGGCCAGGTCGAGGGTGACGCGGCGGAGGAACTCGGCGTCGGCCGCCAGCGGGGCGGCCTGGTCCGCGTAGCCGGGGTGCCCGGCCGCGATCAGGCGATCGATCCGCGCGGCCAGCGGGGCGGGGGCCGGGGCAGCGGCCCCGAACGCGAGTACGACGGCAAAACTGCCGGAAAGGATGGGCATGGGGACGGTTCTTGCCCGGTGGTGGGCGTCGGTGGGAGTGGTCACCCCGGCGGTCGGGTCGCGGCCCCGGGGTAGGCTCTGGCGGAATGGCGATGGTAACCCACGGCGGAGCAACAATCAATCAAGAACCGGGAAACGTCCCGGCCGGCCGCACATAGCGCGATCACAAAAGATGTCGGCGAGCCAGTGTTGCTTGGTCCGGGCCACCGGGGGTCGTGGCCGTGTGATACCGAAGCAGGCTCAGCGGGCCGGGCCCGACGCTGTATATTTCAGGTCATCCAGGTAGATTTTCACCATCTGCCCGCCCGCGGTGGAAGTGAATAGGCCGAAGCGGTCGAGATGCGCGCCTTGTTTCTTTTGGCCGGGCTTCAGGGGGAGCGTTGCGGACTCCATGCCGAGCGTCACTCGCATCTCGCCGTTGCCGCCGTTCGCGGCGGGATCATAGACCAGCGACCAGTCGAAGACCTTCCCGGGCACGAGTATCGGGCCTTGCCCGACCTTGCCCTTTGTTCCCTTCGCCGTGGTGAACACGGGAATGAAGTAGTGGCCGACGCGCGTCGGGCCGCCGACGTGGACGCCAACGAAATGTCCTTCCTCGGCGGGTGACTTGTCTTTGCTGGCGCTGTTAAACCAGCCGAGGAACATGTCGGAGTCGGGTCCGGCGGTGACGAGCCTGACCTTGCCGTGCGCCTCCAATCGCTGCTCCAGGGTCAGCGGCCCGACGCGGTCGGCGTAGTAGCCGTAGTCGCCGCTGCGCCACAGGCCGCCGCCGACCTCCCCCGCGGTGCCGCCCGCGAACGCCGTCTTCGCACTGAAGCCGAAGTCGTGCGCCCCGACCTGCTCCCGGTCCTCAAACGTGACGCGGTTGCCCACGCCGACCCACCCCGGGTCGTTAGAGAAATCCTGCGTCTGGCCGTCGTACCGCAGGTCGTCGAAAAACATCGTCGCCGTGCCGCCGCCTTTCATCAGGTTCTGCACTCCGAAGCGGTCGAAGGTCGTGCCCTCTTTTTTGAAGCCCAGCGTGAGGTCCACGGTGAACGTGGTCGTGTCGGGAAAGCGGGATCGGGCCTCTTTCTCGGAGGGTTCGGGAAGCGGGCCGTAATCTCGTGTCGTGTGGGTGTCGCTGCCGATCGTGAAGGTGAAGCGCCCCCTGCCCTCGGCGGCCCGGGGGTCGTAGGCGAGCGTCCAGTGATACTTGGTGCCGTCATTCTTGAGGGGCGTGGGGCGGAACTTGCCGGGGAGGTACGGCGTGACGAAGGTGCCGCACGACTTGTTGCCGCCGGTGATCAGCCGGACCGCCAGCCGCCCGCCCTTCCCCTCGAAATCGAAGTCCAGGCCGAGCGACCCGACGGGCCGCCCGCTACCCCCGGGCTGCTGCGAGTTGAAGAAGCCGAAGAAGACGCCCGCGCCGGGCTGCGAGGCCGTGATGGCGAAGCTTCCTGACGCCGAAAGCTTATCCTCGAGCGTCTTGGCCGCGATCTTGGCGGCGTAGGAAGCGGGCGTCGTGGAGCGCTGGATGACGCCGCCCAACTCGCCTTTGTCCTTGCCTGCAACGTGCGTCGCGCTATAGCCGAAGTCCTGCTTCACCATCAGCACCTTCTTCGGCATGATGCGGTTGTTGTGACCCTCCCAGCCCGAATCCTTGTCGAAGGACTCGCTCTTGAGAACCAGCTTCGGCGTGTCCTGAGCGCGGCCGACTCCTGAGGAGACGGCAAGCCCGGCGAGCAGCACCAAACCCATCCGTTCGCAGATCATCGGAATGTCCCCCTGACGGTTGAACCACCAATTCCGTGGACCCCCATAACACGGCCGCCACGTCTGGCTGGTCCCACCGTTGCATTTAATGCCATAGCTCTCGCAAGGAAGTTGCGGCGAGGGTGAGGCATGTCCGGACGCTTTCCCCACGCGATCGATTCCGATCAGTGGGGGAGGGGTCGATTCACGGCAACGCCTTCCTCCACGGCAACGCCAGGTCGGCGAGCCGGCGGGCGATAGCCGGCTCGGCGGCGGCGAGGTTCTTCACCTCGTTCGGGTCGGCGTCGAGGTCGTACAACTCGGCCCCGGTCCCGTCGGCGTTGACCAGGAGCTTCCAGCGGCCGTCGCGCACGGCCACGTTCGGGCTGCGGTCCCGGGGGGCCTTCGGGTAGGCGAACGATTGGTCGTTCCGGCCGTACTCCCAGAATAGCGGCTTCGCCCGGCGGGCCGGCTCGCCGAGGAGCGCCGCGGACAGGTCTTCCCCGTCCGGGGCCGCGTCCATTGGGGCCGGAACCCCCGCAATCCGACACAGGGTCGGGAACAGGTCGACGGCCCCGAGGACGGTCCGGTCGTCGACCCGGCCGGCCGGCACCCGGCCGGGCCACCGGGCGATGAACGGCACCCGGATTCCGCCCTCGTACAGGCTTAACTTGCTCCCGCGCAGGCCGCCGGACCGGGTGCCGCCGAACGTCGGCAGCGGGCCGTTGTCGCTGGCGAACAGGACGAGCGTGTCCCGGTCGAGGCCCAGGTCGCGGAGGCCGTCGAGCAGCCGGCCGACCTGCCGGTCGAGTTCCGCCAGGACCGGCCGGAGGTTCCCGGGGGCATCCCCCTTCGGGGCGGCCGGGCCGGGCACCCAGGGGGTGTGCGGGTCGTCCGGCCACAGGTTGACGAAGCAGGGCGTGCCCTTGTGCCGCTTCAGGAAGTCGAGCGTCCGGTCCACGAAGAAGGCGGTCCGGTCCCACCGCTTCACCTTGTCCCGGTCCGACCAAATCCAGTCGGTGGCGGTGATGTCCGGGTGGGGTTCGGGGCTTTCGTAGGTGCCGGCGTGTTCGTCGTACCCGTAGGCGGCGAACGTCGGGGCGTCGGCCACGTCCCGCCCGCCGCCCAGGTGCCACTTGCCGAAGTGGGCCGTCTTGAACCCGGCGGCCCGGAGCGCCCGGGGCAGGGACGGGGCCTTCGGGTCGAGGAAGTCGGCCTGCTCACAGCCGCGGTTGCCCTTGCGGGTCTGGAGGAAGCTGGTCAGCCGCCAGCGGGCCGGGAACTGGCCGGTCAGGACTCCGCAGCGGGACGGCGAGCAGATGGGGGCGGCGGCGTAGTACCGGGTGAACCGCACCCCGTCCGCCGCCATCCGGTCGAGCCGCGGGGTCTTGGCGGCCGTGCCGCCGTAGCAGCCGAGGTCGCCGTACCCCAGGTCGTCGGCCAGGATCAGGATGATGTTCGGCTTCGTCGGCGCGTCGGCCCGGCCGGGGGCGGCGGCGGCGAGGTGGGCGACGGCGACCGCCGCCAGCAACCCCGGCGAACTGATTCGCGGCATGGTGGGTTCCGGGTGAGTGACAGGTCGGCGGGGCGGACCCGCTAGCGTTCGCCCCACACCTTCGGGACGACAAAGTCCTTCGGCCTCGGACGGCCCTTCGGCGGGACGGCCTGACGCGCATACCCGTCGTACCGGGCCCGGAGCGCCGCCAACTGGTCCGGGTGCTTGTCGGCCAGGTTCGTCTTCTCGTAGGGGTCGGCCTTCAGGTCGAACAGCTCGACCGACGCGCCGGCCTTCATCGGGGCCGGGCCGCCGTCCGGGTCGTCGGCGCCGGCCCCGCCGGCCCCGCCGAGGACCAGCTTCCAGTCCCCGGCCCGGATCGCCCCGCCGTTCGGGGCGGCGTTCAGCAGGACATCCGCGTGCGGCGTCGGCTTTCCCCCGGCGATCGTCGGCCAGGCGTCCTTCCCGTCGGTCGGCAGGGGCTGAGCGGCCGGTGCCCCGGCGAGCGTCAGGACCGTCGGGTACAGGTCCACGGCATGGAGCGGCTCGGCGACGACCGACCCCGGCTTGATCTTGCCGTCCCAGGTGGCGAACGCGGCCACCCGGACGCCGCCCTCGTACAGCGTGCCCTTGCCGGCCCGGTACTTGCCGTTGTCCGTCACCCGGCCGGGGGACGGGCCGCCGTTGTCGCTCGCGAACACGAACAGCGTGTTCCCCCGCACCCCGGCCTGGTCGATCGCCGCGACGACCTCGCCGACCGCCTCGTCCATCGCCGCCAGCATCCCCGCGTAGATTTTGCGCTCCCCCTTCAGGTGCGGGTACGGCGTGAGGTACTTGTCGGGAACCTGGTGCGGGGCGTGGACGGCGGTGAACGGGACGTACAGGAAGAACGGCTTCTTCCCCGCCGTCTCGGCGACGAACTTCGCCGCCTCCCGGGCGATCAGGTGGGTGCTGTACCCCTCGTCCCGGCTGGCCTTGTCGTCCCGGTGCCAGTCGAACCCGCCGTCCCGGACGTGGGTGAAGTAGTCGAGCGCGCCGTTGTAGTGGCCGTACTGCCGGTCGAACCCGCGGCGGGTCGGCAGATACTCCGGGGCGAAGTGGCCGAGGTGCCACTTGCCGAAGATGCCGGTCGCGTATCCGGCCTCCCGGAGGGCCTGCGGCAGCGTCCGCTCCGCGAGCGGCAGCCCGTACTGGGCCCACGGCCGGACGACCCCGACTTGCAACCCGTGCCGCATCGGGTAGCGGCCGGTCAGGAGGGCGGCCCGGGTCGGCGAGCAGACCGGCTGGACGTAGAAGGCATCAAGGACGGCCCCGGCGGCGGCGAGCTTGTCGAGGTGCGGGGTCTTGATCGCCGTCCCGCCCATGAACCTGCAATCATGGCGGCCGAGGTCGTCGGCCAGGATGACCACCACGTTCGGCCGCGGGGCGTCGGCCGCGCGGGTCGGGCCGGGGTGGGAGAGGGCCGCGAGGGCAAGCAGCCCGCCGATGACTAGCGTGGGTCTCATGTCACTCCTGGCCTTTCGGTTTCGGGCCGGGCTTCGGAAACACGCGGGTCCGCCCGGCCCAGGCATCCCACGCTGCGGCCAGCTCCTGGACCCGGTCGGGGTGGCGGGCGGCCAGGTCGGTCAATTCCGTCCGGTCGGCCTCCAGGTCGTACAGCTCCCACGGGCCGCTGTGGGCCGCGACCGCCTTCCACCGGCCGGCGCGGACGGCCTTGTTCCCCTCGTGCTCCCAGGCCAACAGCTTCCGCTCGACCGGCTTGCCGGCGAACGCCGGGACCAGGCTGCGGCCTTCCATCGGGGTAATCGCGCGGCCGCCGACCGTCGCCGGGTACGCCGCCCCGGATAGGTCCACGCAGGTGGCCATGATGTCGATGAGGTGGCCGGGCTGGTGTCGGAGTTCCCCCCGGGCCGCGATCCCCTTCGGCCAGTGGGTGACGAGCGGGGTACTGATCCCGCCCTCGTGCGCCCAGTGCTTGTACAGCCGGAACGGGGTGTTGCAGGCGTTCGCCCACCCGCTGCCGTAGCTGTGGTAGGTGTCCGGGCCGCCCATGCGGTCGAGCGCGTCCCCGGCGTGCAGGACGTTCTTCGGCCCCGAGTTGCCGTCGAACCCGACCGGATCCCACTCGGCGCACGCGCCATTGTCCGACAGGAACAACACCAGGGTGTTGTCGAGGCGGCCGGTCCGGCGCAGCTCGTCGACGACCCGGCCGACGGTCCGGTCCATCCGGTCGACCATCGCGGCGTAGACGGCCATCCGCCGGGCCAGGTCGGCCCGCCGGTCGGCGGCGAGGGTGGTCCAGGCCGGGTTGTCGCCGGTGCGGAAGAAGTCCCGCCGGGTCTCGTACCCCGACCGGGGCGGCAGCGGCCACTTGGGATCGATCAGCCCGAGGTCCTTCTGCCGCGCGTGTCGTGCGGCCCGGACCTCGTCCCACCCCTTCGAGTAGGTGTCCTTGTAGCGGTCGATGTCGGGTTTCGGGGCGTGCAGCGGGAAGTGCGGGGCGTTGAACGCCAGGTACAGGAAAAACGGCTGGTCGGGCTTCAGGCCGGCGGCCAGGAAGTCGAGGGCGTAGTCCCCGAACACGTCCGTCGAGTAGAACCCGCCCTCGGGGTAGGCCCGGCGGGGCCGGCCGGCCGGCAGCCGGGTGTAGGACGGGTTCTCCCGGAAGCACGAGTTGAACCCGCCGATCATCCCGTAGAAGTCGTCGAACCCGCGGTCGGTCGGCCCCGGGTCGGCGGTCAGGTGCCACTTCCCGACCATCGACGTGCGGTAGCCGGCACTTTTCAGCACCTCGGCCAGGGTGACGCAGTCCGGCTGGAGCCGGCCGCGGTAGCCCGGCCGCCCCTGGTCGGCGGTCATGTCCCCGACCCCGGCCTGGTGCGGGTACAGGCCGGTGAGGAGGCTGGCCCGCGACGGACAGCAGCGGGTGCCGTTGTAGAACTGGGTGAACCGCAGGCCGCGCGCCGCCAGTTTGTCCACGTTCGGGGTGCGGATTTCGCCGCCGTAGCACCCCAGGTCCGACCACCCGAGGTCGTCGGCCAGGACGAGCAGGACGTTCGGCCGGCCGTCGGCGGCCGGGGCCGACAGCGGTAGGAGGACGGCTGCCACCGCCGCCAGCAACAGGATTCGTGTCACGGCTTCCCCTTGTTCTTGGGCCGGGGGTCGGGCAAGGCCCGTTCGGTCTTGAGTCCCTCGTCGCCCTGGTCCGCCATCCAGGCGTCGAGGTCGGCCCGCAGCGCCGTCCGCCGGGCGGCGTGGGCCGGGTCGGCGGCCAGGTTCGTCAACTCGTGCGGGTCGGTGGACAGGTCGTACAGTTCCTCGGCCGGCCGGGTGTGGTAGCGGCGGACGACGGCGGCCGCGGCCGGGTCGGTCTTCGCCTTTTCGACCCACGACTCCCAGTAGTCCCGCCCGTCCGCCCCGGCCGGCCCCTTGTCCACATGCGTGTGGTGTTCGGCGGCCGGGTCGAGGTTGCGGATGTATTTCCAGCCCCGCGTCCGCACGGCCCGGAGCGGGTAGCGGTTGATGTTCCCGTCCCCGCTGTGGGTGACGAACACCTGGTCCCGGTGGGCGGCCGTGTCCCCCCGGAGGACGCCGGCGAACGACCGGCCGCTCAGCCCCTTCGGCGGTTGGCCGCCGGCCGCCTCGACACACGTCGGCAGGAGGTCGATCCAACTGACCATCGCAGCGGCGGTCGATCCCGGCTTGACCCGGCCCGGCCACGCGACGCCCAACGGCACGCGGACGCCGGCATCGTAGCCGTTCCACTTGCCGAACGGGAACTGCGCCCCGTGGTCGCTGGTGAACACGAACAGGGCGTCCCGGCCGAGGTGCTTGCGGGCGGCGTCGTACACCAGCCCGAGGTCCCGGTCGGCGTGGGCCACCGCGGCCGCGTACCGGGCACGGGCCTGCCGGGTGGCCGGGGTGTCCACCAGCGTCGGCGGCAGGGTCAGGGCCGCCGGGTCGTGGGGCGCGTCCGCCGGCCACGGGACGTGCGGCCAGTTGGTCCCGACGAGCAGGCACAGCGGCTTGCCGGGCTTCCGCCGTTCCAGCCAATCGACCGCCGCCGCGACGCAGTCGTCCTGGTGGTAGTTGAAGTGGCTAACGTGGTCGAACCCGTAGTCCCGGACTTGGGCGTAGTGGGCCACCTTCCCGACCGCCGCCACCTCGTACCCCAGAGCCTGGAAGTAGGCCGGCCACTTCGGGATGTCGGCCTTGGGGCGGCTGTGGTTGAGCATCGCCCCGTTCCGCAGCGGGTCGAGGCCGGTGAGCAGGGCGGCCCGGCTAGGGGCGCACGACGGCGAGGCGACGAAGGCGTGGGTGAACGTCATGCCGGCCGCGGCGAGGCGGGTCATGTTCGGGGTGCGGATGTCCTTGCCGCCGTAGGGCGCGCAGTCGGCCCATCCCAGGTCGTCGGCGAGGAACACGACGATGTCCGGTCCGCCCCCCCGGGCGGGCGGGGCCGCCAGCAGAAGTACGGCCGCGGTGAGCAGGGACGCCGTCGAGCGCACAAGTTCTCCGGCTCGCAGTGCGACGGCCCCGGCGGGTTAGCCCCGGCCGGGCCACGGGTCCAGTGTACCGTCCGTGGGCGGGGGCGACACGCCCCCCGATCGGGCTTACTTTTTACCGGCGGCCTTCTTTAGTGCGGCCATCACCGGCCGCACGTCCGTCTCGTCGACCGACACGAACGCGAACGACTTGACCACCTTCCCCTTGTGCGCGACCACGGCCGTGAGGTGGGCGTCGGCGTTCACCTCCCACCCCGCCGGCCCGGCCTTCTCGCCGTCGAAGGCCGCGAGCTGGGTCTTCTCGAATGACAGCGATTTGTTGATCCGCGGCAGGTACTCCTTGTGCTGGTCGAACGCCTTGTCTCCGAGCCACACCGCGACGACGGCCGCCCCGTCGAGCTTGGCGACCTGGCCGTCGAGGGTTTTGAGGAACCGGGCCGCGGGACGGCCGCCGACCGGGATGCCTTCCGGCTCGGCCTGCACGAACACGTACACGGTCGGGGCGTCCTTCCGATCGGCCGCGAGGTCGGAGACCTTCCCCTCGACCTTGCCGACCACGCCGAACGCCTTGAGGGCCGGCACCTTCTCGCCGTCCTTGGGTCCGGATTTTACGTCCGCCCAGGCCGGGCCGGCCGCCAGCAGGAGACCCGCCGCCAGACACAGTTTCGCGACCATGAGTCTTCCTCGCCGGGGGTCATCGTAAGCAGGCCATGCACGGCGGCCGCACGGTTGCATGGTAGAACCCGCGACTGGGTAGGCCAAGCTCCGTCCTTGGGCGTCCGGCGAGTTGAACTCTACCCACCAGTTCGACTTTCGTGGGTGAGTCGGGGATGATGGTGGCCACCCGCCGCTCCCCCCGAGGCCCGAGTCATGGACGACTCCACCGACCTGACGGATCGCCTCCTCCAACGGGCCGCCAACCGCCTGAGCGGGCACCCGAAGCGGTTGTTCCAGGCCGACGTGGCCGTCGCCCTGTGCGGCGGGAGTGCCCGCCGCACAGGGCGACGCTTCGGGTGGGGCCGGGAGGCCGTCGATACTGATCTTCCCCACGGAAAGTGGACAGGGAGTTAGCGGAGCTCCCGGTTGTGCGTCCGCTCGTACTCGGCCGGGGAAACGTACCCCAGGGTCGAGTGCCGCCGGACGCGGTTATAGAACACCTCGACGTACTCGAAGATCGACGCCCGCGCCTCGTCGCGGGTGGCGTACCGCTCGTGGTGAACCAACTCGCGCTTGATCTGGCCGAACGTGCTCTCCACCACGGCGTTGTCCCAGCACTGCCCCACGCCGCTCATGCTGCACGCCATGCCCCGGCGGCTCAACTCCGAGCGGTAGTGCCCGCTGGCGTACTGGCTGCCGCGGTCCGAGTGCGCCACCAGCCCCGCGGCCGTCCCCCGCCGGGCCACCGCCATGCCCAGGGCGTCGACGACCAGGCGGCTCGTCATCGCCGCGCTCATGGCCCACCCCACGATCCTTCGGCTGAACAGGTCCACCACGACGGCCAAGTAGAGCCAGCCCTCGAGCGTCGGCACGTACGTGAAGTCCGCGCACCACTTCTCGTTCGGGCCCGCCGGCGCGAAGTCCCGGCCGAGGACGTTCGGGGCGACCGGCAGCCCGTGCCGCGAGTCCGTCGTCCGGACGAACCGCCGCGACGTTCTCGCGCGGATGCCGTTGGCCCGCATGACCCTCGCCACGGTGTTGACGCAGCAGGCGACCCCGCGGGCGGCCAGCTCGGCGTACACCCGCAGGCTGCCGTACCGGGCCTTCGCCTCCGCGTGGACCTCGCCGATGCGGGCGACCAGCCCGGCCCGCCGGGTCGCCGCGGCACTCGGGGGCCGCGTCGCCCGCGCGTAGAAGCCCGAGCGGGACACGCCCAGCGTTCGGCAGAGCGCCGCCACCGGGTACTCCTGGCGGCGTTCCTCGACCCAGGCGAAGGTCACTTCGTCAGGGCGGCGAAGAACGCCGTCGCTTTTTTCAGGATGTCGCGCTCCATCTCGAGCCGCTTGACCTCGGCCTTGAGGCGGCGGTTCTCCTCCTCCAGGGGCGTCTGGCGGCCTGACCCGGGGAAGGCGGCGGTTCCATCCTTCCCGATCGCCTTCTTCCACTCGTGCAAGGTATCCGTCCGGCGAATCATGTCCGATATGCGAACCTGTTGAGGTGCTGACCGGTGTGCCGGATTCCGAAGGGCCTGGGCGACGTACTGATGTGGGTGGTCACCACGGCTGAGGCCGGCGCTCTACAATTTGGTCGGCGACGGGAACGAGGCGAACAGCGCCGCGCCGGATCGGACGTGGGACCGGCGGTACCCGCTCGGCTGTACTCGGCTGAGCACTTCGGCGGAACGGCCCCTCCCGACTGGTCGCGGAGACGCCAACCGTGAAGACGGCTCCCGACCCACTCCTGGCCCGGATTGAAGCATTTATCGCCGCCAGCGGCGGCGGAGTGGTCGTTCGGAAGAGCGGCGGCGGGTACTCCCTGTTCCGCGAGTCGTCCGGCCGTCCGGTGGCCCGATTCCGTCCGGCCGGGGCCGGAGACGCGGTCGAGGTGAAGTGGTGGAGTCACCGCGACCGGTGGGACGACGTCGGCGACTTCAGCCCGATGGTCATGCCACTCGATCAGGCGTTGACCTACCTCGCCGAGGATCCGATGGGTTGCTTCTGGCACTGACTCGCGCCCCCCGATCTACGCTCCGCATCGGCCCGACGAATCCCGTCGCGTCCGGCGCGACGGTTCGGCCCGCGGCTCGCCGTGAATCCGCGGTCTAAACCCTGATCAGGTAGAGACCCGGAGTTTGTCCTCGAACTCCGGGTCGAGCTCGAACTTGGGCCAGAGTCGGTCGATCAGGCTGACGGGGTCGCGGTTGAC
>JAABUN010003653.1_pt1 | contig 23204 bp, 30 predicted proteins | sample 5559311 | NCBI WGS metagenome assembly JAABUN01 (sample SAMN10711877, study PRJNA513370) | rock metagenome | isolation source: Antarctica rocks | place: Antarctica: Victoria Land, Siegfried Peak sud
TGCCCCGGCGGTCGGTGTCCTTCGGCGGCGCGTCCGGCAAGGCGTACTGTTTGATCTGCCGGGTGGTCACGGCGATGCGAGCGAAGGACACCACATCCGTCCTGCGAAGATCGGCGCACATCGCCGTCACATCGCCCGTGGCGGCGTCGAAGATCGAAATGCCCGACGGGTCGTGATCCCCGATGTGCAGCACGGTCACGGGAACGTCCGCGTCCATGAAGCGGCGGGCGGCCTCGTACTTCGCCGTGGTGCTGTCGAAGCCTCCCGATGAGAAGGTCGGTACGCCGTACTTCTCCGCGATTCGCGCCGCCTGCGGCACCATCCCGGCGGCTTCCACCCACAGTTCCAGTCGCACGGGTTGCCCCGCCAGGCGGTCGCTGCGGTAGGCTTCGGCGGTGTAGCGGAGGCTGTGCAGGAAGTGCGGCACGTCGAAGCCGCCCGCGCCCCGGTGGGTCACGCCATCGTCGCGTATCGCGTTGAAGGGGACGATTCCGGCGCGGCGGGCGCGGTTCAGCGTGTTCAGCAACCGCTCGTACCCCTGCTCGGTCTTCGGGTAGTCGAATGCCCCCACGAGGCGGTAGTAGATTTGCCGCGCCGTGAGGGGCAGATGGTCGCGGTACTCGGTCAACACCCCGGCGATCTGTGCGAGCAGGGCACGGGTCGGGGCTTGGGGTTTCCACGGCGCGAGGCCGCGCACCCGTGTATGTGTGTAGGTCGCCATGCGGCACCTTCCCTTTCCTCTCGTGTCTCACAGCCCGCCACCTCGCGTCGTGGGGCGCAACTCGCGCCAGTAGGCGGCGAACAGGTCGCATATCTCTTCCGCCCCTTCCTCGTCCGGCGTCGCCGCCACCACCGCGCCCGCCGGGGTCACGATCACGAGATGCGGCAGCATCCTGTCCACCTCTTCGAGTACGTTGGGCAGCCACCCCGCGAGCAGGTCGCGGGCGTCCAGCCGCGCCCCGTCGCAGAACCGTTCGTAGCCCGCCCACACCCCCGCGAGGTGCGCCGCGAGCCACCGCGCCACTGCCCCGCGCCACCATTCCGCGAACACGAGGGCGATGGTATGCGTGGCGACGAAGGCGTCGGTGTAGTCGGCGTCGCGCATCTCGTACACCTTGCGCGGGCAGGTCGCCCGTAGCCGCTCCACCTCGCCCCGGTCGCCCTTTGCCCGCGCCCGCAACGCGAGGCGTAGCCGTTCGTCGGCGGTGAGCAGGTCGTAATTCCTCGTGAGCGCACTCGCCTTCACGCCTCGCCCCCTTCCGCTTCATCTTCGTCGTCGCTTACCGTGTCGCGCAGGGCGGGCCACCGCAGGGCGAGCACGCGGTACGTCTGCGCCGCCACTGCTTCGTCCGTCTCGAAGGTGTCGCCCTCCGTCACCTCGCGCACCCCCGCTATCGTGTCGAACACCGGGGGCCACCACGCGAACAACTCTTCGAGCGTCAGCCGCACCGCTTTGCAGAAGCGTAACAGCCCCACGTATGTCCCCCGCAATTCCTCGCCGCGTCGAATGAGCATGTCCGCAACATCGTTGGCGGCGAGGGTGGTCATGCCTTCCCGCACCGCCCGCTCGTGCGTGGCCCGCAGCAGGTGCGCCTCGGTGTAGCGGTGCAGCGTCCACAGCCACAACACCCCAAACGTCTTCGCCACGTCGTCAGAGGCCCGCCACTGCTCCCAGAAGGCGGTATCCGCCATCGTGTAGGTGTGGCGTGGGCAGGTGGTCACGAGGCGGCGCACTTCCGCGTCGTCGTCGCGGGCAAGGGCGGCGAGGGCGAGGCGGAAGCGTTCGTCCGGTGTGAGTACCGCGTCGTACTTGTTCAGGGTGTTGCCTTTCATCCCACCTTCCTTCGCTGCTTCATCTCGGCTTGGATGATCGCCACTTGCGCGGCGAGGTCGCCCGTCTCGATTGCCCGGAGCGCGACGCCCGCGAGAAAGCCCACGGTACGAGCCTTTTCGAGTGTGGTTGCGTCGTCTGCCGCCCGCACCGCCCCTACCTGCTCTTCGAGAAGGGCGAGTACGTCATGGGCCGTTTTGAGGCGGAAGGGGATGGGGGTTATCAGGGTTGTACGCGGGGTTGTACGCTCCCCCGCCCGTGCCAGCCGCTTGCGCTCGCGCTGATACAGGCGGGCCGCTTCGGGGTCTTTGTACGGCATCGTGCTTGCTCCCTTCGTTATTCGCCCTGATAGCCGTAGCGCGGGTCGCGCAGTTTCGAGAAGTCGAACAGGGGGGCATCGGGTGCGGCATCCTTTTCTTTTTTTGTGGCGAACTTGCCCCAAATTGCCGCACACATCTCGCGGTACTCATCGGTTTTGCGGAACGCCCGCCACCACTCGCGGGCGGTGGCGCGACTGACGCCGCCCGCTGCCGCCGCCCCCGTCACCGTCTCGCCCAAGAGGAAGGCCGCCAGTACCCGCGCCCGCGTATCCGTGTCGTGTGCCTTGCCGCGCATCCGTTGCTCCTTTCGCCGCTTCATCCGGTGCTGCCTTCGTCCATGATCTGCCACACGGCATCAACCGCCTCGTTGTGCGCGTACCCGCGATCTTCCAGCCGCCCTTGCGCGATCTGCTCCACGCGGGCGGGCGAGGCGTCCGGGTGTTCCACCTGTACCCGCTGCACCACCTCGCGGGCCGCGTCCTGTACCACCGGGAGATTCCCGAAATCCTGCCGGGAACCCGTCACTTCGGCGGGGTTTCGGGAACCCGGTTCGCCTTGCACAGCGGGCGATTCGGGGTTTCCCGAAACCTCTCCAACCCCACCCTTCGGGGTATTCTGGGAATAGCGCACCCCCGCCACTTTGTAGGCCGTGGTTTGCGCCACGCCCGCCGCCATCAGGTGCTTCACGAGTTCGGGCTTCGGCAAGTCGGGTTCCTGCCACAGCAGGCGTGTGACGATCTGTTCCGCTTCGGCGGCGGCAACGGCGGGACGCCCGACGCGGTTGCCTTGCGGCTCCGTGAGCGCGAAACGGTAGTCGTGCAACGCGCCGTTCAGGTCGCCGCTCGTTTCGAGGGCAATGTGCCGGGGTCGGGCTTCCTCGGTGAGGCGGGACTTGCGCTGCAAGAGCGTCAACTTGCCGGGGTTGTTGTCGTCGTCGCGTTCGGTTTTGAGGATAAATACGGCGTCCGCTTTGGCGACGATGGAAGACGCGCCGCGTACGTCTTCCAGTTCGTTCGTGCTCCCCTTGCGGGCATGGTGGTTCACGAGCACGCCGCACTTCAGTTGCGTGGCGATTGCCACCGCCCCGCCCATTGTGTCGGTCATGTCGTCGGGCGACTGCTCCTTGCCGTGGTGCAGGTCGCTGAAACTGTCGAGCACCACGAGGGCGAGATGTGGCACCGTGGCGAGTTCGCCAAGCACCTTGCTCAGTACATCGGAGTCGCGCAAATCTGCCGATGATTGCGCCGCCGCAATGTAGTAGGGGGCCGTGGCAATCGCCGCATCGTCGAGGCCCACGCCGCGCAGGGCCGCCGCGACGCGCATCCCCGTGAGGCGGGCGCGGTGCATGTCGAAGTCGAGATACGCCACCGCTCCTTGCGCCACGGTGAGCGTGCCGAACAGGGGCGTTCCCGTCAGCACGCACGCCCCGATGTGGGCGGCGAACAGCGACTTGCCCGCCCCTGCACGGGCCACGAGGAACGTCACGCCCTCGCGGGCGACGGTGTCCTGCACCACCCAGTCAATCGCGGGTTCGTCGCTGCTGAGGATGGCACCGAGCGTTTGCAGTCCGAGAAACGGGGTTGTCATCATCGCACCCCCGTTCGCATGGAATATCGCCCGCCCGCTCGCGCCGACGTGCGCACGCCACGGTTCGGCGGGGTGTAGTAGTCGGTGCGCCCCGCCAGCGCGTACTCAATCGTCATCCGTCCGTAGGTCGCGCCGTCGTGCCGGTGCCGCGCATCCCACTTCGGGCGTATCCGTGCCGACTGCCGGAAGAGCGCGTCCATGCGGGCCGGGTCGCCCCCCGTCCAGAAGGCGAGCAGGCCGCACAGGGCGAGGTCGCCCGCGCTCGTGTCGCCGTCGTCGTGTCCCTCCCACAGGGCGGCAAACCTTGCGCCGTTCGTGGCGGTGCGGGCCTTGTCGAGCAGTGCCGTGTCTGCCAGCGTGACGGGCGCGTGCGGCACCGATGGGGCGACGGGCAACAATCCCGCCCCCTTCCCCGTGTCGGGGCGTAGGCGGGCGTACAGGGCGTCCACGGCGGGTTGTGCGTCGCAGATAGCGGCGGGGGTAGTCACGAGATGATGCCCGGTGAGCGTGAAGAACCGGAGGCGGTCGTACATCTCCACCGCCCCACCGGGGATACCGTCGGGGCGGGGGCGTCGGGTGCCACCGCCCGCGAGCGCAGCCCGCAGGATGATCTTCACGCCCGTCCCAGAGGGCGACATCTCGGCGTACGAGTGCATGTTGCTGATGACCGCCGACGCCCACGGGTCTACCGCTCCCGTGTCGCGGTCACGGCAGCCGTCGAGGTCTATCCCCGCGAAGCCGTCGTGTTCCGAGAACATGAAGCCGATGCCCGCGACGGTGCCTGTATGTGCCGTGGCGTAGGCAAGGGTGGCGGCGAAGGTTGCCCACGTCGCGGGGTCGTTGCTCCGGGCGTAGCCGCCCGTGCCGACGCAGAGGGGAACCTTTGTCCACTTCCCCGGTTTGGTGTCGGTGCCATCGCGGTACTCCCATCGCCACGCCACCCACTGCGACAGATCACGCAGAGCGGCGGGAATTGCGCCGGGGCGCACCGCGAGGGTTGCGGGGGGCTGTTGCCCCCCATGAATAGCGGTCATTATCGCCCGCCCCCCATCCAACGAATAGTGTGGGTGCCGTCCCCTGCGGTGGTTAGCTGCGCCTCGCCCGTCGCTTCAAGGCCACGCGCCGCCGCAACGATCTGTGTGAGCGACCACCCCCGTTGTCCCCACGCCGCGAGTTCGGCGTGGGTGAAGATGATCGTGCCGCGTTGCTGCACCGACACGAGCAGCGTTGCTGCCCGTGCCTTTTGCAGCGTATTGGTGACGTTGGTGGTCGTGGTCGTCATGTGCGGGCCTCCCCGGTGCGCCCCGTGATCTGTGTCACGAGCGCGGCACAACGGGCGAGCAGGGCGCGGGCGCGGGCAGGGTCGCCCGCATCCCATGCACGGTCTGCCGCCGCCGTGGTGGTCTGTAGCCGCTGATAGAGCGTGGTCGTGTGGGTGTGGTCGTTCGCGGGTGCGTATGTGTACATGGCGATTCCTCGCCAGCGGCACGCCGGGAACCTGTGCTAGACTGTGGGTACCACCCGCACAGACAGCACCGCGCCCCGGCCCACAGCCGGGGTTAGCGGTCATTTGCATGGTTGGGGGTGTAGGGGGTGGCAAGGTCGCGCCGCCCCGCGAGTACGTCATCTACCCACCACAGTGGGATGAGCAACCGCCGCCCCGCCCGGATAGTAGGCATGATGCCGCGCTTGGCGAGGCTGCGTATCGTCCCCTCGCTCAATCCCAGTGTGCTGCACACGTGGGGCAGGTCGCACGTCTGTCGTGTCCCTGCCCGTAGTGCCGTCTCTACTGCCTGTGCCATCACAATGTACCGCCTCTCGCTACTACGCCCTGCCGCCCGGTGCGGCGGGGTGCTGTAGTAACGAGGGTGGGACACAAAAAATTGAGTGTAAAGGGTGTTATAAGAGTTTGCTCGCTCGCAATACACCCAAATAATTAGGGCCGCGAGACGTGCATGATTGTGTCAGGCGGCACCCAAACACCCAATTAAATCAGACGAGAGAGGCGAGCCACGGCTTCCAACTCGTATGCAGTTCGTCGCGCAGCCAGTTGTCTATTGTTGACGCGCTCCTCACCTGAACACGTTCTGCGGCGACTGACTTAATAGGGTCACAGCCGCGATACTGCTGGCGATACTCGCGCACCTTCTGTGCAAGGTCTTCAATCTGTGCGAGGCGTTGTACGTTGCCTTTGCGGGGTCGTCCTCGCGTCTTGCGTGGCTCCGGCTCCGGTTCAACCTTACGTGCTGTGGGCGGTGGTGGTTCTTCTTTCCGTCGAGGGCGTCGTACCCGTACCCATCGCCCCTGCCGTGTGAGGCCATTCAGCCGCCTAAACATCGCCTCGCGCTCTCGCATCTGTCGCTGCCACGGCGGGTCTACGAAATCCTGCATCTGCTGCATCTTCCGTTGCAGATCGAACGCTGCCTGCATCGCGTCTTGCTGCCGAAACCATCGTAGCAACGGCGGGTCTATCATGTCCTGCACCCGCTGCATTTGCCGTTCGATGTCTTGCATCTGCCGCATTTGCTGTCCAACGTCGTTTGCTGCCATCCCCACCCTGTTAGCGGCGTCGAAGCGTTGTTGCGCCATCTGCACATCGCCAATTCGGGTTGCTACCTCATGCAGGCGGTTCGCCACTTCTAACTTCGCAGAGACATCAGCGTCCACTACGAACACGTCTTCGTACTCCCCTTCGTCTTCGTCGCCTTGCCACTCGTCGCGCCCGTCGTCTACACTTGCCATGTGAGGCACCTCCGCTACCGAGCCACCCCCCGGACGTTTGGCGCGTCGCGGGGTTCTTCACGCTCGTGCTAGTTCACCGTTAGTTCACGCGCACCGCCAAACACCACGCTACACAGGGTAACACAGAGCCGCACCAAGCATTCCGTCCATTGCCAGTTTACCGCATCTCCATGCGGTCGTACACTGTTCCTTGTGGTTCGGTGCGGTTCGGTGTATAATCACTCCTGTCGTCTTTGGGAGCAGGGGGTCGGAGGTTCAAATCCTCTCGCCCCGACCACCATTTACCCTATCAGGAAACGAAGAAGGCGGAGGGCTAGCCCTCCGCCTTCTTCGCGCTACCGCCACTTGTACCGCCACCAGTCCCCGCATCGTCCCCAAACACCCGCTCCAACGCCTCGCTCGCCGCCTGCAACGAGTCCTCCCAGAGGTGCGTGTAGATGTCCATCGTGGTAGCGAGTTCCGCATGGCGGAGAATCGCTTGGATGTCCTTCGCAGGTACACCTTGTGCGTGGAGCATCGTCGCACAAGTGTGGCGTAGGTCATGAAGCCGATTGGTGATCTTTGCCGCCCTCCGAATGCGATCCCATGAACGGTGAAGATTTCGCGGATCAGTCGGAGTACCGAGGAGCGTGGGAAAGGCCAGATCATGATCCTGCCACGCGGCACCGGCCCGCAGTCGCTCCTCGTGCTGTCGCAGGCGATGGCGACGGAGCGCGGCGATGGCGAACGGGGCAATAGGGATGGTCGCGTGACTCGCCCGCTCCTTGAGCCGCCGGATAACAAGGCGACCATCCACACGCTGGAGTTGGGTACGGACGTGGATACGGCCCCGTTCAAAATCCACGTCTGACCAGTGGAGGCCGAGGAGTTCGCCGCGACGGAGGCCAGTGGCGAGCGTGAGCTGGATGAGGGCTTCGAAGCGATCTCCTGCGACGGTTGCAAGGAGCCGTCGCACCTCTCCCATCGTAAGCGGCCGGGCCGTCGGCAAGTCGGCTCGTGGTGGTTCGGCAATAGCGGCAACATTACGAGAAATGATCCCCCATCGGATTGCCCGATTCAGTGCGGTGCGGAGTACGTTCCGGCTGATCGTCGCTGTGCGCGGGGATAGACCCCGCGCCACCTCGTCGCGCATCATGCGCTCGACCTGATCTACCGTGAGCTTATCGAGACGGACCCGCCCGAGGGCGGGGATGAGATGGACGCGCACCGTATTGGCGTAGTATTCGCGCCCCTTCGGAGTGTTTCCCGGTTGTGCCGTTTCGAGCCATCGGTTGAGAAAATCTTCCACCTTCTCAGACGCCGATGCTGGTGTCATGCCACGCTCGTATGCCGTGTGGAGTTCGCGTGCTTTCTTCATCGCTTCCGCACGAGTCTTTCCGTACACCGAACGCCGATCACGGGAGCCATCGGGCTTCGTGCCTACACTCACCTGAATTTCCCACAACCCATCTTTCCGCTGACGAGGATGGCCTTCGCCCTGTCCACGCTTTGTGCGTTTCGCCTTATCCTCGCAATTGGATCGCTTTACAGCTTCCATGACTTCTCCCCTGTAGTCTCGCTTGCTTTTGCCGGAACGCGATTCGAAAAAGCCTACGGCATTATTTAGGCCGGGTGATGAAGATGACGCGCCCCACAATCTCGGCGTGCGCGTCGAGGGGGATGACGATGCCGTCCCCGTCGCCCCGCAACGCGAGCTTCTTCCCGTCCTTGATCAGTCGCTTGGCGTAGATCACCCCGTCCACAATCGCCACCACCAAGTCGTCTATCGCGGGCTGCTTGTCTCGGTCGTAGATCACGTAGTCCCCCGACTGAATCTCCGGGGTCATGCTCTCGCCTTGAACTACCATGCCGAAGATGTTTGCCGCCTTGCCTCGTCGGTACGAGGGGGGCAGATACAGGTATTCGTCCACCCGCTGCCCCGGCCCCGCCGCAGCGGTCAGGCCGCGCACGATGGGCACGGGTACGGGGGCGTTCGCCCGCAACTCCTCCAGAATGTCGTCGGTGCTGCGGCGTGACGGCTCGTCGGGTAGGTCGTGTCCGGCTTGTCGGGCGACAGCGCGATAGTCCATCCGTAGCCCCTTGGCGATGGCCATGAGATTCGGCAGGGTGGGCAGGTCCTTGCCCGACACCCACTGGCTGACGAGTTGCTCGCGCACCCCGGCGGCGCGAGCGAACTGGGCCTGCGTGGGATAGAGGCGGTCGATCTCTCCCTTGAGCCAGACGGCGAAGCCTTCCATGCATCCTCCCTCGTGCACCGAACTACTGATCCTGCGTGCAGTACCCCTCGCATCCATCATACACGAAAGAAACGTCGGCAAACAAGAGGGGTAGGACGGCAATTTCTCGCCAATCCGTGCCGTATTGCTCCTTTTCACTACGATTGCTGCTTAGGTTCGTTATTCGAACTCGACGCGAACGGCTACGCGATTATCCCGCATACAGGACTTGACTTGGGCAAAGAGTCATGCAATGATCTCCTGTAGACACGATGATACGTCGTGTGGCGCGGATTAGAGCGACGGTTGCGACAACCTGTGCCGCATCTGCGTCTCGTTCCGCCTCTACTCTTGCGCAGCATATCAAGCGAACAGGAGGAAAGATCGAGCAATAGCGATAACATGCTTCGTCACACGCAGACGTACAGGAAAGGAGCATTGCTGCATGTCCACGACCACCGCGTTGCGGTTCGACCGCCCGGAAGCCCCCTCGCCGTCCGTGCCGTGCGAGGGGCGCATCGCCCTGCGCATCGGCGAGGCCGCCGCCGCCATCGGCGTCTGCCGCGCCACCTTCTGGCGGCTCATGCACGCGGGCGAGATTCCCGTGGTGCGCCTCGGCGGTTGCCGTCGCATCCTGCGCCGCGACCTCGAACGCTACTTGGAGGCGCACAGGGAGGGGGCGGTCGAGGGGTAGCCAAGAGATATAGCGAACGGATGGAACGATGCCGGACATCCTGCGGGACGGTCGCAAGCGCGGCTGGTTCCACATCGACAACGCCCTGCTCGACCGCTTCGGGGCCGAGATCGGCGCGTACGGCGTGGCGGTGTACGCCGTGCTCGCCCGCCACGCCGACGCGAAGGGGGTGTGCTTCCCCTCGTATCAGGGCATCGCCGACAAGCTCGGCGTGTCGCGGCGACAGGCGATTCGCACGGTGAGCGTGCTCGCGGAGCGCGGCCTGATCCGTGTGCAGAAGCGGCAAACGCCGGGCGGGCGTCCGCAGAACCTCTACGTGCTGACCGACGACTGGTGCAACGGGGGCATCGGTGCCGCACCGTCACCCGTCCCTAGTGCCTCGCCGGCACCGATGAACGGTGACAGCGATGCATTGGTGCCGGAGAAACACCCCGCTAGTGACCTACCTGCACCGCAATTGGTGACCGAGGTGCGCACGAAGGAGACCCAAGGAACGAGTGGAGTTGCCCCGGTACGGCAAACAAGAACATGTTAGGCGATCTGAGCGGTGCGTGTCCAGCTCCTTTCGTATGTTGCGGGCGAGCAATAGCCGAGGGCGGAATGTCGGCGGTGGGTGTTGTAGAAGCCCTCGATGTAGTCGAAGATCGCCATGCGTGCCGCTCCGTGCGTGGGGAAGCGACGGCGGTCGAGCAGTTCACATTCGAGCGTGGCGAAGAAGCTTTCCATCAGCGCGTTGTCATAGCAGTCGCCCCGGCTCCCCATCGAAGCGGTCATGCCCGCGTCACGCAGCCGTTGCCCGAAGGCGAGACTCGTGTACTGGCTGCCCCGGTCGGCATGGTGGATCGCCCCAGTCTGCGGCTGGCGTCGCCACACCGCCATGTCCAATGCGTCCACGACCAGTGCGGCCCGCAGATCGGTCGCCATCGCCCACCCCACGACGCGCCGACTGAACACATCAAGAACCACGGCAAGGTAGAGGAAGCCCGCCCACGTCGGCACGTAGGTGATGTCCGCCACCCAGACGCGGTTCGGGGCGGGCGCGACGAAATCGCGGCGCAGGTAATCGGCGGCAGGAGTCGCCTCCTTTGCCTGTCGCGTCGTGCGCACCCCCTTACGACGGTGACATCCCTGCAACCCGGCAAGCCGCAGCAGGCGGGCGACGCGCTTGCGCCCGCACCGCACCCCCCTGTCCCGCAACTCCGCGTGGATGCGGGGCGTGCCATAGGTCCCCCGACTGTCGCCATGAATCTGCCGAATCTGCACACTCAGCGCGGCATTCGCCTGACTCCGCGCCGAGGGCGGGCGGTTCCGCCACGCATAGTACCCCGCCCGCGAAACTCCCACGAGGCGACACAATCGCGTGACCGCATGGTTCGCCTTCTCCGCCGCGATGAACCGGAAGCGGCTCACCGGGTCTCCCGTGCGAAGAAGGCTGCCGCTTTTTTTAGGATTTCGCGCTCCTCGCGCAGCACCCGCACCTCACGGCGCAAGCGGCGCAGTTCGTCGCGCTCTTCGGTGGTCAGGCCATTGCGTGCGCCTGCGTCGATCGCGATCTGCTTCACCCAGTTGCGCAGCGTCTGGTCGGAAACACCGAGATCACTGGCAATGCGACCAATCGAACGGTCCCCGCTCTGCACGAGACGCACGGCCTCGGCCTTGTACTCCGGGGGGTACGGTGGATTTGTGCGCGGCATCGGGACACCTCCTTGGGGTTCTCCCCAATCCTCAGGTGTCTACCGTTCCGGGTCAACTCCAGTCCCACGAAAAGGGCGTTTGGCTCATCAGGACGCTAGAAAGACGTGTAAGGAGAAAAACGATGAGTGGCGGTCCGAGGACGAGCGCGGGCAAGGCGGTGGCGAAGATGAACGCCCTCAGCCACGGGATGCGCTCCCCCGCCCCCGTGATCCCCGGCGAGGACGCGGGCGAGTGGGAGCGGCACCACGCCGGCATCACGGACGCCCTCGCCCCGGCGGGGGCGGTGGAAGCGGCCTTAGCGGATCGCGTCGCGCTGCTGCTGTGGCGACTGGGGCGGGTGGGGCGGTACGAGACGGCGACGGTGGGGGCGAGCGTGGCGGACGCCGAGCGAGACTACGAGCGGGGCGAGGAAGAGAAGCAGCGGTACACGCCGGGGGCGACCCACCGCCACACCCCGAACACGCCGGGGGAGTGCCGCGAGCTGATCCGCGACGCGGCGGCGAACGTGCGGCTGCTGAGGCATCTCGACACGCGACGGGCGGACGAAGAGATCGCCGCCGGGGAGATCGCGACGATGCTGCGGGAGGCGGGCAAGGGCGCGGGCCATCGCACGCGGGTCGAAGACTTCGACCCGGACGCGGTGCGCTACCCCGCATTGGGCGAGGGGCAGGACTGGGACGATTACGAGACGGGCACGGTGGGGGAGGTGCGCGAGTGCCTCGCCGTGCTCGCCGTCGCGTCGGGGGTGCCGGTGGGCGACCTCGTGGGGAGCGCGGTGCTGCACTACGAGATCGAGGGCCGGGGGGCGAAGCTGCGCCTCGAAGAGGGGGAGCGCGAACTCGCCCGCATGGGGGCGCGGCGGATGCTGCTGCCGGCGGCAGAGCTCGACAAGGTGCAGCGGTACGAGGCGCACTTGCATCGGCAGATGATCCAGACCTTGCGCGAACTGGAGGCGATGGGGGAGCGGCGGCGGGGCGGAGCGACGCCGCTGGGGCGGCTCGACGTGAGCGGGACGGACGCGGCGGGGTGAGTGGGCGGGTACAGGTACCGTGTCGCCCGCTTGCTGCGCGGTCGGATGGGCGTCGCCCGTACCCGTGCCGCCCCTCGCGCCCGTGGGCGTCGGTGTCCGTGTCGCGGGGCGTGGGGATGCGGAGGACGCGCCGCCGGTACCCGCCCCTTTATCCTGCCTTCGCGTGCGGCGACCGGCGGCGGGGCGACGGGGGCTGCGGGGTGGCGAAACTGCCGAACGAACGCTGTGCGGGGGCCGGGGATTTATCGAAATCATCAGCGGTGTTCATGTACGTGTCGTGCATCCCTCGCCGCTTTTCCCCGCCCAGCAAGAGGAAACGGCGACCGTCGGTGCGTGGGGGGAACGCGGCAAAAAGCGGCGCGAACGGGGGAGAAATGGGCGGATATGGCTCGACGCGATGGGGAGACACGGCGACGCGGGCGACCACGGGGGACAGTTTCCCGCTCTCCACCGCCATGCTCGCGCCCTACATGGGCGAGGGCACCCACGCCGCCGACTGGACATGGAGCCGGGGCGGGAAGCCCACGGGCAGCGTGCGCGGGGTGGTGAGCCGCGAGGAAGTGCTGCTGCGGTACACCCTGACGCGGGCCGGGGGCGAGTCGGAGCATGTGCAGGACGCGCTGCCGCTCGTGTGGACGCGCTGCACCCTCGGCGGGTCGCGCCCGTGGTTCGCCTGTCCGGGGTGCGGCACGCGGCGGGGGGTACTGTATCTGTCGCCCGCCGGGTCGCGGTTCCGGTGCCGGGAGTGCCACGGCCTCGCCTACGGCAGCACGCGCATGGACGCGCTAGAACGCGCCACCGAGCGGGTACGGGTCGTGCAGCGGCGACTACGGCCCGAGGGCAGGTACGACCCGTTCGCCGTGCCGCCGCGCCCGAAGGGGATGCGGGCGACGACGTACGAGCGCGTGCGGGAGGAACTACGCGAGGTGCAGTTCCGGCGGGATGAGGTCTATGTGCAAGATCTCCAAGCATTGGTGAAGCGGCTGGAACGCTCCACGAAACGGTGAAGGGGGAGGACGAATCGCGTCGACGAGTACCGACGTCTGAGGCAGCTTCGGGTTCTACGCGGGAGTAACACGGGTGTTATGTCCCTATGAGGAGATGGCGCAGACGCGCCCATATCGAGACCGGTACCGTTTGCACGGTCGGTGAGGGCGCGGTGCTGTCGCGCAACGCGTCACGCTCTATGAGAGCTGCAGCAAGGTCCTCGGCGAGGCGGTCGGCACGCTCGCGCTCGTGGCGCAGTTCAGCAGCGAGCGTGCCGTTTTCGCATGCGAGAGCTTCTACGCGGGCCGTGATCGGGGCGAGCCATTCGTCCATAATTGCGGTGATCTGAGACTGCGCGGAGGTGACGACGGGCGGGGCCGGGGGACCGGAACCAGACCGGGGCCGGGGTTCCGGGGCCGGGGGGAACGGGGCCGGGGCCGCCATCGGTTCCGGCCCCAGACGTACATGCCATACGCCGTCGATCTGCACGCCCCGCAAGGTTCCGGCGGTTATGCGCTTCCGTACCGCCCGTTGCGAGATGCCCAGACGTAGGGCGGCCTCGGTTGCGGAAATCAGGGCTGGTTCCGCCCGGTCCTCGTGGATCGGTTCCGGTACCGGCGGTTCGGGGTTTGTGATTCCGGGCATACTCCCCTCCCCTCGGCATTGGGTGTCCGTACGGGTTTGTTTCTAGCATATCCTAAGGGGGAGGGGAAGACGAATGGGGAAAGGTGGGCGGGCGAAGCGCGGGAGATGGTGTCGCGAATGCCCCGAGAAGGGACGGATAACCCTCTTTAAGCAACATATTGTAGATGCTTCGCGTCGCGCTGTTCTTCTCTCAGTTCCGAGCCTGCCTGTTGAAAAACTCCTCCGGGGGGTTCAAACCCCGTCCGCTCCGGGCCGAATGACGCTCGAAATGACCCGTTTCGCGCCTTCCCAAAGTGCTTCGATACCTCATCGTGGCTCGATGCCGCCTTCTTCAACAGGCAGGAGCCTTTCTGCGACCCGTGCACCGCGCCCGTGTTCTGCGACGGTTTCGAGATGGATTACGCAAGCAACCCGTCGTTTCTGAGACCGTTGCGCCCCTACCCGGTGATATCCTCGGTAATGTATGCTTGGATGTTCTCTGTAATTGCATTCGTAATAGGTAATACAATATGAAAGTAACCACGCGGATGAGATGGGTAGCATGGTTGCTCTGCTTGCTGGTCGTGTCGTGCGGCCCGGAACGTCCCCCCGTGACGTATCCGTACGCGACCGGGGGTACGGCACCGTTCGACTTGGTGTTGCTCGGCACGCACAACGACGTGCTGCTGTTCGAGGTAGTCTGCACCGCGTTCGGTGACAACACATTTGTGAGGGTCGAGACAGGAACGATGAACGCGGTAGAGCACACCGAGCCGTAACAGCCACCCGGTAGTTGTGCAGTGTCCGTGGCAAGACTTCTCACGGTTCGTGTCGCTCGTCCGGTAGCACTGCCCCTTGTCCACCGGGTAATCCATGGAACCGCATGACGCAGGGACTCCTCAAATTCTTGCCAAAGCGATTGCACGGATTTCGGGTGGATCATAGACTGAGTGTGTGGTGGTGATCGCAACGTGGCAACGAACGAGGAGATGCAGATGCAGACCGCTACCGGCCCCCGCTCCGTGATCGAGCGCCTCGGCGACGCAATTAACCAGCACGACCTCGATGCCCTCGCGGCGTGCTTCGCGCCCGACTATGCGAGCGAGTTCCCGGCGCATCCCGACCGCGCCTTCCGTGGGCACGCGCAGATGCGCAAGAACTGGGCGCAGATCTTCGGCGGCGTGCCCGACATCGCGGCGACGCTGCTGCGCTCGGCGGCGGCGGGCGACACGGCGTGGGGCGAGTGGGATTGGCGCGGCACACGCGCCGATGGCGCACCGTTCGCCATGCGCGGCGTGACCGTCGTCGGGGTACAGGATGATCGAATCACCTGGGCCCGTATGTACATGGAACCCGTGGAAGTGAGCGGTGCGGGTGCCGACGCCGCCATCCAACGCGTCGCAGGCGGCAGGGAGGCCGGCTGACGATCCTGATCGCGGGCGGCACCGGCACCCTCGGGACGCGAGTGGTGCGCACGCTGACGGCTGATGCGGCTGATGGCGGTGCTGCTGCGCCCGGTCTCGCCTAAAGCCACCGATATCTGCGCTTCGCGCCGCCGCTTTTCTACGCTGGTGGGGGGGGCACCACGCAGGCCCGTTTCCGAGCAAGTTTATGCGAGCGTGACCCGCACGATGACCTGTAAATTAACCGCCTTCTTGATCGACGCAGGGTCGGGCTGCCCGTCCGGCATCAGCGAGGCGTGGTACGTCTTGGCGAACTTCGGCATCCCCCGCACCAAAGCCATGAGATACCCCTCGGCGGCGGCCTTGTCCTCGACCGGTACCGCGATCCCGCGCAACTGCTCGCCCGCGATGCGTAGCGTCACCGGCGCGCCGCCGCGCACATTCACCCACCACGGGTTGCCTGCGGCCACGGTCACCATGTGGCCCTCGCGCCGGTATCCGACCGGAATGCAGTACGGCTTGCCGCTCTTGCGCCCGGTGTAGGTCAAGAGCATCATCTGTGCGCTCATGAGGCCGTGCAGCGGCGAGCGCAGCAGCAGCCTGACGAAGATGTTCGCGACCTTTATCACCCCTTTGGGCGGCAGGCTGGACGGGCGCACCGTCACGAGTTCGGACACAATCGCACCTCCTCATCCCACGATCCGATTGACACTCGGCTACAAGCCCACGCAGTCGGGATCGCGGGGGCTGCGACCACGCGCCGTGACCGGGATGTCAGGGAGTGACCGGCGCGGCGAAGACGCCGTCGGCGATCACCACAGCACCGAGCACGCCGACGGCTGGCCCCGTCATCAGCGCATAGGTCTGCTCGCGTCCGGTGGGACCCAGCACCCTTTGCGCGGCTTGGGCCCCACCGGTTGAATCGAAGAGGAGGAGCGCGAGCCGTTGGTTGTCGCCCTGATCGATGAGGAGGAAGCCCCGATAGCCCCGCAGCCGCTGTGCTGCGGGCAGGAGATGCTCCCGCACCCGCCGGTGCAGTTCCTCCACTTGCTGCGGGTCTACGGAGTAGGTGACGATACTCGCGCCCATGCTCATCGACGTCCCCCTCCCGCCATCACGCGAGCAGCTCGCACCCGTGCGCCCGCGCGACCGCCGCCACATGCCCCCAGTCCGGCTCCTCGTCGAATGGTGGCGGCACGGTGCGACTGGTGGCAGGTCGGCTCATGGCGATCACGAGGTCCTCGAAGCCGCCGGGGGTCGTGATGAACAGCATCTTGCAGCCGCGCTCGCCCACTGTGTAGCGGTGCGGGATGTTCCGCGGCCCGAAGAGGTAGTCGCCCGCGTGGGCTTCGATCACAGCGTCGCCGACGGTGACCGTCACGTCCCCCTCCAATATCCAGAAGGATTCGTCCTCACGATGATGCACATGTAGTGGCGCAATCGCGCCGGGCGGCTCTGTCACCTCGACGATCGTCAGTCGCCCGCCGGTGTCGGCCGCCGTCACCTTTACGACCGCGAGGGCGGCAAACCACCAGCGCGCCTCCCCTTCGTTCTCGTGGACCGCCACGGGCCCCAACTTCTGCACACTACCAGTGTTCTGCATCACTGCTCCTCCTTTGCATCGGTGTCCTCGGACTCGTCACCCGCGAACGGGACTGCGATGGCGTATCGCCACGCGCCGTCGCGGCCCCGTCGCGCCACGTTGATCGCCCACGTACCGAGGATCAGGGCGATGTCGCGCGCCTGCACCACCCGCAGTGGGTCGGCGATGTACGTGCCACCTCCCTCCCAAGCCGCCACCAACCGAGTGACGGCATCTCCGCCGCGCACCGGCCCCTCACCACCCGTCGCCACGACCGCCCGCCCCTCGAACAGCCCGGCCAGCATCTCGCGGTCGCGGGTCACGAAGGCGTCCTCGAGCAGCATCTCCAACTCCTCCGGCGTGCGCGCCCCGCCCCCCGTCTCGCCAACCATCGACCCTCCTCGCCGCGAGTGATCTGCCGACAATCGTGGGGCGTGCGAGGGGCGGCGTCCATTCCAGAAATCTGGTATTTACGCGGTGCCGCCCGCGCGGGTAGACTGCACTGATGAGCAGACACGCGAAGCGGCGGGCACAGGAAAGGATCGACCACCTCGCCAAGCAGGGGCTCGATCTCGTGGCGTTCTGGTCTGCGGCGACCGAGGCACTCGCGCCCGCCGTTCCCTACTACCTGACGCCGTGCTTCTACACCCTCGACCCGGCGTCGCTGCTCGTCACCAGCCACTACCACGACGGGCTCCCGGAGATCCCCCGCGAATGGCTCGCCATCGAGTACTACGGCGAGGACTTTAACAAGCTCGCCGACGTTGCCCGCTCTCCGCGCGGCGTCGCGACGCTGCACGAGGCGACCGGCGGCGATGTGTGCCGCAGCACGCGCTATCACGAGGCGATCGCCCCGTTCGGGGGCGAGCAGGAGGTACTCGTCGCGCTACGTACGCGCTCCGGAGAGGTGTGGGGCATGCTGGGGCTTTACCGCGCGGTCGGCCAGCCCCGGTTCGACGCGGACGAACTCGCGCTCCTGCGCGACCTCTCCGTGCCCCTAGCGGAGGGCGCGCGGCGCGGGCTGCTCGTCGGCGAGGCGGCTGACCCCGAGGGACCGGAGGCACCCGGTCTGATCGTCCTTCGGGAGGACTGGAGCGTCGAGTCGCTCACGCCAAGCGTGGCACGGTTGCTGGAGGTGCTGCCGGACGGCGACTGGGGCGCGCGAGGGAAGTTGCCCCCGGCGGTGCTGGCAGTGGCTGGCCGCGCGCTGCGGGGCACCGAGCACGCGGATGCACCGGGAGAGGTGGCGTTCGCGCGGGTGCTGGCGTGCGACGGGCACTGGGTGGTGCTGCACGGGGCGGCCCTCGTGGCTGACGGTGCGCGACGTGTGGCGGTCATCATCGAGCCAGCACATCCGGCGCGGATCGCGCCGCTGCTGATGGCGGCGTACGGGCTGACCGAGCGGGAGCAGGACGTCACGCGGCTGGTGCTACAGGGCTTCGCCACCACGGAAATCGCGGGATCGTTGGCGGTAACGGCGCAGACGGTGCAGCAGCACCTGAAGAGCATCTTCGAGAAGACGGGGGTGCGCAGTCGGCGCGAACTGGTGGGCAAGGTCTTCTTCGTACACTACGAGCCGCGCGTGCGCGATAACGAGGCGCGTGCGATCGCGGACCGACCGCTGCGCGGCGGGCCGCTGGACCGGCGCGGATCGCCACCCTAGCCCGAGACGGAGTGTCCGGCTAGGGTTTACCCGGTGTCACGATGAGGGGGGATATACATCTCGCATTATCGCTCCTACACCACCCCGCAGGGTGGCTGAGATCCTTCGCGCCGCATTGTTCTAACCTCGCTTGGGATCGTTTTTGAGACTGCTGAGGGCGATAAACAGCACGACGCGTCTCGCGTTCTCAGCAGCGGCAGCCTATTTGAGACACACATTTATTCGTCTGAGAATCGCGGCGAAGGGTATTCAATCCGTGCGTCGTGTTCGTGTTGAGGGTTCAGGTGATGCGCCGCCAGAAGGGGATGCGGTCTTGCTGCGCTGCCAACAGGGCCGGGTCGAAAGGAGCGAGCGTGTGTCCGAGGGGCTGCGGCGGGCGGCTATTCCAGCCGATCAGGCGGTGAATCTGCGGATCGGCGTAATAGTTGCGGTAGGTGTGATCTACGAGGGCAGCGAAAAACGCCGGGGCGTCCTCCTCGACCGCGCGCAGAACGGCCTCCTGCGCCTCCGGGGTGAGGGCCGCGAACCCGCCGTCTGGCTGCTGCCGCGCCCCATATAGCGCGATCCGGTGCAGACCGTCGAGGAAGAGCCGTCGCAGCGAGAGCGAAACCGCCAGTGTTCGCTCGATGGTCGCGCCGACGCCCCCCTCACCCGCACCGGGCAGCACGTCCTCCGGCGGGATGATCCGGTTCAGCACCAGCACGAGCAGGGTGCGTTCGTCTGTGCTGAGGATCGCTGGAGCGGTGGACGGGGCGATCTGTGGCGTTACGGCGGAGATCGCTTGTGGCCCCGCAACGACCGGAATGCCGTCATCTTCGTTGTCGTTGCGTGCGTCTTTAGCCATTGCATTCTCCCTTTGCGTGTCGTGCCCCCTCACCCCGCCAGCCGCGTGCGGGCGATGTGTTCCGCCGTGCGGAGGGCCAACGCCTGAATTGTCGTGGTCGGGTTCCCCACCGCGCTCGTGACGAAGATGCTCCCGTCCGCGATATACAGGTTGGGGACATCATGCGCTTGCCCCCAGCGATTCACGACCGAAGTGGCGGGATCGTCCCCCATCCGGCACGTCCCCAGCAGGTGCCAACCGGAGGCGCGCATCGGGTTGGCGATGATCGTTTCCGTTGCCCCCGCCGCATCGAAGACCTCGACCGCACGGGCCACGCCGTGCGCGAGCATCCGGCGGCTGTTCTCGCCCAGGCGATAGGCGACGCGGGGCGCGGGGATGCCGTGCGCGTCCATCAGCACGGGATCGAGCGTGACACGGTTGTCGGCTTCGGGCAGGTCTTCGCCCATCACACCCAAGAACGCCATGTGCCCCAGGCGGCGGGCATAGGCGCGGTGATGCTCCCGCCCCCACGGCACACGTCCTGTGCCGAGACCACCCATCGCCGCCCCCACCGGGCCGGACTGCCGCACCGCCTGCAACTGATATCCGCGCACGAAATCACGGGTCGGATCGGTTTCGTAGAACTCCTGACTGACGATGCACGCCCCGATCGGCCCTTTGTAGCTTTCTAGCGGTTCCGGGAACACTCCGCCCACCGCCGCAAAGCAGTGGAACATGAGGTTGCGCCCCACGAGACCGCTATGGTTCGCCAACCCATCCGGGAACTGCGGCGAGCGCGACGTGAGCAACAGGCGCGGCGTGCCGATGCCGTTGCCAGCGACGATCACGAGCGGCGCACGCTGCTCGTGCAATGCGCCATCGCGGTCGTAGTACAGCACGCCGCGTGCGCGTCCGTCCGAGCCCACGGTGATCTCGCGCACCCGGCAATGCGTGCGGAGTTCCACGCCGAGAGCGAGCACTTTCGGCCAGTATGTCACGTCCGCGCTCGAACGCGCCGCCGTGGGGCAACCGACATCGCACGGGCCGCAGAGGTTACACGCCGGTCGCCCGTCATACGGCTCGGTATTGATCGCGGCGTCGGAGGGCCACCAGTGCCAGCCGAGGCGGTCAAACCCGCGTGCCAGCGTCTCACCCATCGGGCCAATCGGGAGTGGGCGTGTCTGCCGGGGGGAACGGGTGGGGTTCGCGGGGTCGCCCACGAGGCCAGCGACGCCGACCATGCGGTCGTTCGTGTCGTAATACGGTTCCAGTTCCTCGTACGTGAGCGGCCAGTCATCGGCGACGCCGTCGAGCGAGCGGGCGCGGAAGTCGGACGGGTGGAAGCGGGGGAAGTGTGCGCTCCAGTGGATCGTGCTACCGCCAACCGCGTTGAACATGAGGGGGGTGTAGTCCGATTCCGCCGCATTGATCGGGTAATCTTCCGGCAGTTGGCGCACATTCGGATCCGCGTTCCAATCGGTACGCACCCGCAATTCCCAGTCATTGCGCGTGCCGGGGAGGGTGGCAAGCTCCTGCCAGCCGCCCTGATCGAGGCAGAGGACGCGGACCCCGGCCCGTGCGAGGCTCCATGCCGCCGCCGCACCCGCCGCACCTGCCCCCACGATCAGGACATCCGGTTCCGTTCGTTGCATCGTCCTGTTCCCCCTCTGTGTGCCTGCCCCCACGACTCGTCCCTCCTGCGGATTACCCCCACTACCGCAGTGCCACTGAATCGCGTACCCCATGCGTTTTGTCACCTACGGTGCGCCCAGTATCGCATACGGAGGGCGCGACGCGCACGAGGGCCACTGACCGGCTCCCCGAATCCTGATCCACCTCGATAGGTGAGGATTGACTAATACCGATTCCTGTTGATTGCTGCCCGTTCGGCCCCCTCTGCCACCCAGAGGACACGTGCCCTCTCCACGGGGAGGGGGAGAACCATCGCAAGACCGAGGTGAACACGAACGAGAACGCTTCAGCGAGAATCGGTATAACCTGCGAGGAGTAAGGGATGCGGAGGGGCCAGTTCACGGAGCGGCAGATCGTCGCCGCGAGGCGGCAGGGCGAGGGCAACCCCGCCGGTGCCGAGATGTGCCGCAAGCTCACCGCGTGCGAGTTGCGTTCAACGGGCATTTCCGAGCGGATTGTCTTGACCAGCACCGGTTCGCGTCATTGGAGGAAGCGCGACAGAGGATCGAGGCATGGCGGATCGACGACAATACCGTGCGACCCCACCAAGCGTTGCAACAGCGGACACCCCGACTTCGAGGCTGGATGGCGGGCGCAGCAGCAGGCAGCGGACTAACAGAACGGGTAGACCAATCCGGGGTGCCGGTCATTCCGTATACGCCCCACACTGCGCCTCACACTTGCGTCGCATCGAAGAGCGGTGCCGTGCGGAGCGGGGACAGGGCCGCGATATCGAGCGGCACGGAATCGCCGACGATCATCGCGGCGAGGTTGTCGGCAATCGCTGGCGCGTGCATCACGCCATGCCCGCTGAACCCGCACGAGGCCCAGATGTGCGAGGCCCCGGTCTGCCCCACGAGCGGGTGATGATCGAAGGTCATCTCGTACTGCCCCGTCCAGTGTTCGGTGGGGGCGTCCACTGCCGCCGTAGGCATGTGCGTCGCCAGCCACTCGCGCACCGGATGCCAGTCGTGCGGATCGCCGGGCGGTACGATCAGCAGCCGCCCGGCGCGCTCCCGGAACACCCAGCCGTCGGTGCTGTCGATCGTCAGGGGCGTCATTTGCGGCAGCGGGAACGCCGGCACGACGGTGAACACGCCGCGTTCCCACGGGGTCACTGCCAGCGACACCCCCAGCGATGCCCCCACCTCCCGCGACCAGACCCCGCATGCGACCACAATCGTCGTCGCGCGCGCCGCCCACGCCTCGATACGCTCCCCGAAATGGAACACGGCCCCGCCTGCCCGCGCTTCCGCGATGAACGCGGCACGCACCGACGGCGGGTGGTAGACCCCGTCGAGGGGGCAGAAATTCGTCCCCACGATGCCCGACCCATCGAGAAACGGCAGCAGCACGTGCGCCGCCGGGTGGGTGATCGGCAACCCTGCCGCTCGCTGCACCGCCGCGCGTGCCGCCAGTCGGGCGGCGGTTGCGGCGTCGCTTGCGGTGAACAGATAACCCGTTTGCCGCCACCGGATTCGTGTGCCGAGCGCGACGAACATTGGCAACGAGGCAAGCGACAACCGGATATTGAGCGGGTTCTCGAACTGCGTGCGGAACCCGCCGGTGGCCCACTCGGAGGAGGCCGCTGCCCGTGGTAAGGGGTCGAGGACGACGACATCGCGCTGCCCCCGCCGCGTCAGTGCCCACGCGAGTGCCGCACCCGCCACACCGCTGCCCAGAATGACGATCATCAAGACCTCCTCACACCTTCGATCCTTCGGTGCGATGGTACTGCCTGCCCGCCCACTGCGTCACCCCTCGCGTCAACGCCCACTCGTGACCGGAGTTGCCGAGGTCTTCGCGGTCATGCGGGAGATCGTGGTAGATCACACTACCCTCAGGGGTTCACCAGTCGTGGGAACCGTTACCAACCACGACAGCTTGTAGTGCATATCACGTTTTAGGAGGGCGAGGGGCATCCAGTAGAATGGTGATCATGTCTGCGGTGAGGAATGGATGATGACGGGGAAGGAACACGTAGTGACCGATATCTACGCACAACTCGGGATCAGGCCGATCATCAACGCACGCGGTACCCATACCCGTCTTGGCGGTTCCTTGATGTCTGCTGAGGTGCTGAACGCGATGCGCGATGCCGCACGGTCCTACATTGTGCTCGACGAATTGCAGGAGTGCGCCAGCAAGGTCATCGCTCACATGACAGGTGCGGAAGCAGGGATAGTGACGGGAGGTGCGGCGGCGGCACTCCTGATCGGCACGGCGGCGTGCGTTGCCGGGTCGGACCCCCAAAAGATCGCGCAACTGCCGGTGACGACGGGGATGCGTAACGAAGCGATCATGCACCGGGCGCA
>JAABUN010003654.1_pt1 | contig 23184 bp, 23 predicted proteins | sample 5559311 | NCBI WGS metagenome assembly JAABUN01 (sample SAMN10711877, study PRJNA513370) | rock metagenome | isolation source: Antarctica rocks | place: Antarctica: Victoria Land, Siegfried Peak sud
CTTGAGCAGCGCGGAAATCTCTAATTTCTTGAAGTGCTTGAATTAAGTTCGCCCCCATGTCTGTTCTCCAACTCTTTAGTTTTAATTATTCTAGTATTTCTCTAAGCAACGAATTATCCCTGCTTCGCCATGATGAAGGAGATTCGCTAAGGTTATACCTGGCTGTGCAGATATCATTGAAAGGATGGTATTTCGAGTCGCTTTTGTTACCTCAAAAGCATCTGATTTGTAGTAATCTGCTAAAAATTCTAGGTTCCGATGTAGCGTCCAATTAATCTCGGCATTTGACCAAAGGCGGAAAAAAAAGCCAAATTGTTGAGCATATTGTTCAGCTGGTGGGCTGTGCCACTGATTATCATCACCTAAAACGTAACGCCGAGAGCTTTTTTGAGCTAATTGATTTAATTTATCTTCTGGTTTGCACTCTACCCATCCAACAGAGTTAGTATGAATAACAAAGAAGTCTGGGGTGATATAAAAACCAAGATTGCGTCCTGATGCTTCTTGATAACTGAGTTTAAAAGACGGAGGTTGGTCGTAATACTCTAGAACATCTTCATCATGTTCGAGTTGGTAGATAAAAGGGAGTTCTACTTTATGAGACTCAAATTGAATGCTCAATCCCATCTTTCGACTAGGGTAACGTCCTGTAACATTGTTATGAGCGCCTCTGACACGACGGGAGGGAGCAGATGAGCGGACGTGTTGGATTTCCTGTTGTGCTTTCTCTGATAGCTTTAGACAGCAGCACCATTGGCTAAATTCATCATCACTCAGCATGGCAATTTCCTCGCATTCGACTCTCAGTATAGGGAGTGCAAGAATAGATATCGCCTAATATACATCTATATTGACTTAAATTAGATGTAAATTAACTCAATTTAATCTGGCTGATATGGGAAAGTAAAATAAACTCAAAGTGAGTACTAACTAATTTGTGAGCAAACGAATTAACATCACCTTACCCGGTTCTGTATTAGATGATCTGGAGTGGTGGGCAGAACTCCAAGGACGGCCTACCGCTAATCTTGCTGCTTTTCTGATTGAGATGTCTATCAAAGAATCAAAGGATAAGGGGATATTTCCTGATAAAACAGACTCTCATGACAATGTTCTAAAAAAGTAAGAGTTAAAGCAGCTATTGTTTTTTATAAAAACTAAATTGAACTCACGGAAATCTTATGCTTCCAAGTTGGACTTTCGGAAAAGTTATGCTTCTAGTCGCTTAAAAATAAGCGTCATCATCCAACGTGAACATAATGATTACAGAGTTTGTAACAGAAATGTTATCGTTCCACTGGCTGAAAAGTTATGCTTCTAGTGACACTAGACACCATTCCTGACACTATTTTAGTGTTGTCAGATGATGGAGTTACACGCCAAGTCAACCCCCAGGATCAGAAATATTTGCTACCCCAATCCAGAATTTAATTGGACAATACCTGGATCAGTTTTTGCCCAACTTAGCCCGTTAACCTCCGCAGTGGGTAAATAGAAGCGAACAAACTATTGAAGTACGCCAGCAAAAGCGCATTATAGACGTGAGTATTTCTAGCCCTTCACCGCAAAGATTTCCTGAGTATGTGGCAATTTTGAGAGATATTACCGAGCGAAAACTTGCCGAAGCATCTCTGCGTTCTACCCTAGCCACCAATCGCGCCTTGCTCAACGCCTTGCCAGACTTGATATTGCGGATTAGTAGGGAAGGAATTATTACAAGCTTAGTCCCCAAAGGCGATCGCCTAGCTACCAAAGATATTATTGGCAAACCTATTCAGGAAATACTGCCAGCAAATGTAGCTGCCGAAGCCTTGCAATGCTTGCAACAAGCCTTTTCTACTCAGGAAGTGCAAATTTTTGAGTACCAGATGCTTTTAGATCGAGAGGTGCGTGATTACGAAGCTCGGATTGTGGTCAGTGTAGAAGATGAAGTTATAACTATTGTGAGAGACATCACTGAGCGCAAGCAAGCCGAAACCGATATGCTACTTACTTTGGCAAAAGAAAAAGAACTCAATCAGTTAAAGTCGCGCTTTATCGCCATGGCATCCCACGAATTTCGCACGCCTTTAACAACAATTTTGTCGTCGGCGGAATTGATTGAAAAGTATGGGTTTAAGTGGACGGAGGAAAAAAAAATCCAACACCTATTACGAATTCAATCTAGTGTCAAACACATGACGCAATTATTAAACGATGTATTGTTAATTGGTCAGTCAGAAGCGGGAAGACTAGAGTTTAATCCCCAGGAAATTGACTTAAATCAATTTTGCCGCGACTTAATAGATGAAATGCAAATTAGTGTCCCCAACCACAAAATAGCCTGGAATAGCGAAAATAAATGCCTAAATGCTTGTATAGATGAAAAACTGCTAAGGCAGATTTTAAGTAATCTGTTGTCAAACGCGATCAAATACTCTCTTCAAGGTGGGATTGTTCATTTTGAGTTAATTTGTACCTCCCAATCGGCAATTTTCCGCGTCCAAGATTCAGGAATTGGCATCCCACTTTCAGAGCAAGCTCACTTATTTGACTCTTTTTATCGAGCTAGTAATGTTGGCACAATCTCCGGTACAGGGCTAGGACTTGCTATTGTTTTGAAGTCTGTAGACTTGCATAGCGGCTTAATTGCTGTAGAGAGTGAGGTTGGTGTAGGTACAACGTTCACAGTTACACTCCCGTTAAATCAAACCATATAAGTTTATGACAAAAATTTTAGTTATTGAAGATGAGCAGTTAGTTAGAGAGAATATTTTAGACTTGCTAGAAGCTGAGGGCTTTGATGGCGTTGGCGCAGAAAATGGTCATGTAGGTGTAACTTGGGCATGGGATTGCAAACCCGATTTAATTATTTGCGATGTGATGATGCCCGAACTTGATGGATACGATGTATTAAAATTACTCCGCAAAGAACCCGCTACCGCGACAATTCCCTTTATTTTTCTTACTGCCAAAGCCGATAAAGACGATTTTCGCCAAGGAATGCAATTAGGAGCCGATGATTATTTAACTAAGCCGTTTACTAGCGCTGAATTATTAGGGGCAATTTCTGTGCGGTTAGAACGAAAAGCTGCTATTGCTAGGCAATCAGAGAAAAAATTAGAAGAATTGCGTAAAAGCTTAACCAGTAAGCCAAAATATACTAGCACGGCGGTGTTTGACAACGAGTTCGCCGCTCTGAAGCAATCTCAGTTTACAGGAGTGCTATCGATTCAAGCTCAAGGAGATGTTTACTGGGTATTTTACCTTTACTTAGGGCGGCTTTTGTATGGTACGGGGAGGGCACATCCCCGGCGGCGTTGGCAAAGAAATATATCAGCTTACTGTCCGCAAATCGCTGGTAAAGATATGTTTGATGGCACTGATCCCCTCGCAGAATATCAATTGTTAAATTTATGGAGCGAACGCCAACTTATTAACAGAGAACAAGTAGCCCAAGTAATTAGAGCGATCGTGCAAGAAGTATTGTTTGATAGTATGCAAGCCAAACCGTTAAAGTATCAAGTTGAGCCAGAAGAAAGTACATCGGCGGTTCAATTGCTATTAATTGATGCCGAGCAAGCGACGGCGGCGGCTCGGCAAAGTTGGCAAATTTGGCAAAGCGCTAAGTTTACCGACATATCTCCCAATCAAGCACCAATTATCAAGCGCCCCGAAGACCTACAGCAAAAAGTTTCTGTTGCTGCTTATCGACAGCTAACATTTTTACTCAACGGACAGCGTAGTTTGCGAGACTTGGCTTTACAGATGAAGCGTCAAGTTGTCGAAGTTACATCTTCTCTACTGCCCTATATTCAAACTGGTGTAGTAGAGTTGACTGATATTACCGACTTGCCTATTTTAATTACTCCTGCGCCGCCAACTTCCAACACTACCGGGCATCAATCGACTCAGCCTTTAATTGCCTGTATTGATGATAGTCGCTCTGTTTGTCAAACAATGGAGAAAATTTTAACCCAATCGGGCTATCAGTTCGTAGCCATTAACGATCCGCTTCGAGCTTTAGCTACGCTCCTTTCCCGCAAACCAGATTTAATTTTTTTGGATTTGGTGATGCCTAATCTTAATGGTTATGAGATTTGCGATCGTTTACGGAAAATTCCTGCTTTTAGCGATACTCCGATTATAATTTTGACTAGCAATATTATCGATCGCGTCCGGGCTACAGTAGTCGGTTGCTCGGACTATCTGAGTAAACCTGTAAAAGCTGAGAGCGTACTATCGGCGATCTCTAAGCACTTATCCTGTTCTACAGAAAATCGCCCAGAACCAAGCTTCTAAATTCGGCGTACTTGGCAAGATTTGCGATCGCTATCTAACTTGGGTTCTTGCCAAGAAAAAGCAAAGTGACTGATACCGCGCACATTGGGCGATACATTGCGAATTGCTTGCATTTGCGCCTCTAACGATGGGCGGTTGGAAATGGTTTTTCCCCAAAGTCCAGCGATCGCCGGGATCACGTTGGCATCGGGAGCTTGCGTCGTAACTTTCTGGACTAAAGCCGCAATGCAATTAGCATTACCGCAGTTAGCATAAGCCATAGAGTGCCATTCTAAGGTTTTTGGAAACCGATGCCAAGGTTGCAAGCGCGAGTCATAACCTTGACCTACAGTTTGATTCGCATCGGGGAAAAATACGGCTCCGGCTTTGATTCCTTGGCGCTGTACGGGCCAAGCGGCAACGGCTAAAAAGTCTAAAATCCCTTGAATTGCATGAGAAACGCTCAACTGCCACAACTCCCATTGCAGGCGCGGCTGTCTTTGAGCGGCAGTAGGTAATAGGATTTCTGTAGGTGCTGATTCTTCCTTGGGTGAGGCTACAGCGAGTGGTGGTGCGGGGGGAGTGCGTCCTTGCCACAGGGGTTCTCCTTCTTGGGGATATAATTGGTCTACGGCGGCAACATCGGCGACAGATATAGAGCCTTTTTTGGCGTAGCGTCCGATTAGCTCTAATCCTTTAGAATTTAGTGCCCTTTTGGATAAAGCGATTTGAGCAGAATCGCTATAAATCCATAGGTCTTGAACTTTTGTAATTACAGAATCTGCGCCCAAACCGCGCGGATAACGGACGTAATCAAACAACACTCCATCCGGGCGACGACGGGCTACTTCGTTAACTAATTGGTAATAATCTCTTTTTGCTTGCAGGTTGTAGGGATCGACAAAAACTTGACTTTCATTATCGACAAAATACAAGCTTGTTTGCCCTTTGCCATTACGAGCTAGTACCGATTGGCGATCGCTTCTTTGTCCGTAGGAGTAGCCAAAATTCATCATAAACATCCAAGCGTAGACCTTTAAGCCCCGCTCGTGTCCTTTTTGAATAGCTTGGGCAAGCAAGTCTTCTTTTTCGCTACCAGGGGTACGAACAACCGAAGGCCAAGCTGTGCGATTAGATCCCATTGGTAGCAATACTTGACCATCAGCAAAAACTTCGACATAAACTTGGTTATAACCTCGGTTGATAATCCGATCCATAATGTCGTCTAGCTTGCCAGGTTGCAGATCGCAAGGGTATAATCGCAGCCAAATAGCCTGCACTTGGGGCCAAGTTCGATTGCGACATTCTTGGAGTTGCCCAGCGTGTTGACTTACTAGCCCTTGGTAGCGACTTTGAGCGTCTCGATCACCATTTAGCGTTGCTTGAAGTAAATTTTGTTTTTCTTGCTTTGCTTCTGATGATAACTGACAATAGGCATTTGTTTGAGCTTGGGCTGGGTAGAAGCCAAAATTTGTTGCTATTAAGCTACCAGATACAATTGTAGCGATCGCCTTGTGCCAAGCTGCTATAGTTTTTTTCAATTTCACAGTCAAGAAGAGGTATTTAGGTATTAATTTAATTAAGCTAACTTTAAAGCAAGATTGCTAATTAGACTATGCCAGCTATTTTTATTTATAAAACTTGCCCTGCAATAACAATATAAATATATTTAATATTGCCAATACCCCAGCGCGCAAAATTTTACATCAGTCAGTAGTTGGGTAGACTTTGCAAGATTTTTGCCTCCTTTTTACTGACTGTTACAACTTAACTTAAGTTTCCCAAATGCTTTAACTAAGCCTAGCCACCCCTAGAAAGACTTGTTTCTACTTGCTTAAATTCTTGTTGCAGGCGTTGCTTGAGCTTTTGGGGTACAGGGCGGTTAGGATAAGAGCTATAATGCCCGGCTAAAGAATTTAATGCTGTCCGCATGGTAGTAAAAGAATTGAGGGCAGTAACGGAAGTATCTCTTTGGTAACGGGCAGAAAATTCATTAATTTTTCCCCGCGCCGCAGATTGAGACGGGGCTTTTTCTGGGTCATCGTCGGGCAAATCTAGGGCAGTTCTCAAGGTATTTACTACGCTTAAAGTATCTTGGCGATAATCTCCACTCAGGGAAGTAGAACCATTATTAGAACAGCCCGTTAAGCCAATGACTGCAACCAAAACTAAGGCAATTAGACGCGACCAGTAGCGCTTCATAAGTTTTTAAGTAAATAGACATTAAATCAACGTCTATATTATCTTGGATTGGTACTTAGGCGATCGTTTTGCTGGGTAAGAGAATCGGTAATTTTGTCACTCAAGATAGGGCGATATAAAGTATCTCTTTGCTGATAAGGGCGATTTTTTAGCGAGGAAATTGCCGCTATTAAAGTTTCTACTTCCATGCACGTACCTCCTAGAGCGCCAGCCATTGTTGTAATGTGTTCTTCCATCAACGTACCGCCGATATCGTTGCAACCGCCGCCCAGCGCTGCTATTGCCCCTATTAGTCCTAGTTTTACCCAACTTGGTTGATGGTTGGGAATCCAATTACCTAACATAATTCGTGCTACGGCTGTAAGAAGTAAGGCATCGTCTAATACTGGTTGGTCGCGTCCTACCCGCTTGCGTAAAGGCTTGGGGGCTTCTTGACCGACAAAAGGCAGCAAAATAAATTCGCTGATAGCGCTAGGGTAGGCTTTTTCTAGGGCAGTTTTTTGCAGACTTCGTAATTTTTCTAAATGCTCTATTTGCTGCGTTGGGGTTTCTATATGCCCAGAAAGCATGGTGCTAGTTGTTGGTACGCCTAGCCGATGAGCGGTACTGACAATTTCTAGCCAAGTGGCTGTATTAGTCTTTTCTGGGCATAGAATGCGCCGCACGTCATCATTTAATATTTCCGCCGCTGTACCGGGCATTGAATCTACCCCTGCGTCTTTTAAGGCTGTAATTACGTAAGCGTAGGTAACGTTATCTTCTTTGGCAATAAATTGAATTTCTTGCGGCGAAAAGGCGTGGAGGTGCAACTGAGGATACTTGCCTTTGATAGTTGCAACTAAACGTAAATAATAATTTAAACTTAGCCCATTGATTTTGGCGGTGGGGTTTAATCCTCCTTGCATACAAATTTCTGTAGCATTGCGCTCTACAGCGTCGGTAGCCTTAGCTAAAATTTGTTCCCAATCTAACCAATAGGAACCCTCAGCGTTGGCATCACGCCGGAAGGCGCAGAAACTACAATGTTGTTCGCAGATATTTGTATAGTTAATGTTGCGGTTAATAACATAAGTGACCGTATCTCCCGCTTGCAGGTGGCGAAGCTCGTCGGCGGTATGTTTAATTGCAGACTTTATCCTAGGGTCAGTCTGCTTTAACAACATTACTCCTTCTTGGGCTGACAAATCGGCTCCATTTAGGGTACTTTCAAGAATTGACTCAATAGTTTTAGTCGTCACGAGGCATCCAATTAATAATTTCTGCTCTAACTTTTATTTTGTCAGAAATATTGACTGAAGGTAAAAGTTAGAAAGATACTTCTGCGTTGCTAACTTAAATAAGTCAGATAATTTCCCGAACAAATGGTAAGGCGTGAAACTTAAAACTTGCTTGCTACTGCTACTGTGGACAACTCTAGCCCTAGGTTTGCGCTTGACTCAACTTACTGCTAAATCGCCTTGGACTGATGAATTTTCGACTTTGGTGTTTAGTTTGGGCAATAGTTATCGTACTGTTTCTTTAGATAGGGTGGTTTCTCTTGACGAACTATTGCAACCACTGCAAGTAAATTCTGATGCTAATGCAATTCAAGTTATTCAGAACTTACTCACCCAAAGCAACCATCCACCGCTTTACTTTGTCCTGGCTCATTGGTGGATGCAATTGTATGGGGGTAGCGGTTTAGTTTCTCTGTGGGTAGCTAGAAGTCTGAGCGCTATATTCGGTGCTTTGTCTATTCCGGCAATTTATTTACTGGGTGCTTTTGCTTTTCGCTCTCGGTTAGTGGGGCAAATTGCGGCGGCGATGATGGCTGTTTCTCCTTATGGCATTTTTTTAGCTCAAGAAGCTCGTCACTATACTTTAGCTATTTTGCTAGTAATTGCTTCTTTTGGTTGTTTGATAGCTGCTATACGACACATTCAAAATCAGACAAAATTACCTACTTTAACGGTTATAAGTTGGATATTAGTTAATATTTTAGGAATTGCTACTCATTACTTTTTTGTGCTAACTCTGGCGACGGAAGCTTTTGTATTGTTATGGGAATATCGCTGGAAGAAAAAAACTTTCAATGCTCCCTGGGGGCAAATTTGCGTTGTTGCAGTGGGTACGGCTATCGGGGGAATAGTTTGGCTACCCATATTTTTACAAAATAATAGTGAATTAACGCAATGGATTGAAAATGGTGAAAGTTCGCAGGTTTTAGCGCTACTAAACCCTATTTTTCAAATTCTAGCTGCTTGGATTACAATGCTTTCTTTGCTGCCGATAGAAGCCTCGGCGCTGCCTGTAGTCATTGCTTCAGGCTTCGTAATGATAGTTTTTTTTGTTTGGGCTACTCCCTTGCTTTGGGGAGGCTTTATCTCTAATTTGCAGCAACCAAAAAATCGGGCAATTACTCAGGTATTTGCTCGAATTGTGGCAAGTGCGATCGCTATATTCTTTCTTTTCACTTATATTTTAGGTATCGATCTTACTCGTGGCGCTCGATATAATTTTATTTACTTCCCAGCCGTGATAGTTTTAGTTGCGGCTAGTCTAGCAATTTGTTGGAAAACGCCAGCAATAAATAAGCTATCATCCGGCAAAACCGCCGTAGCTTTAATTTGGCTGATGGGCTTGCTAAGTGCCATCAGCGTGATTAATAATTTGGGCTATCAGAAGTATTATCGCCCCGATTTGTTTGTGCAGTTGGTACAAAAAACCAGCAATTCTTTACCCGTTTTGATTGCTACAACTCATAAAACCCACGTCCAAACAGGGGAAATGATGGGGATTGCCAGAGAATTTAAACTTGCCAAAACTCCCGCTAACGCTGAGTTTCTTTTAGCCCATCAATCTCAAAATGCTGATAATTCCGCCGCCGTTTTACAAACTGCTGTAAGTCAGAAACTTCTACCTTTTGATTTATGGCTAGTTAATTTTTATGCTCCCGTAAAACTCAATCAATGCAACCTGGATACTAGCACGAGTAAAAATGAACCTGTAGACGGCTACAATTACCAGCTTTATCACTGTCAAAATTCGGCAAAAGTCAAGTAAAGTTTATTTTTGCAAAAAATCTTTTCTTTCTGATTGGGGAACACTTACTTGAGATAAACCAGAAATCGCGCGGAGATTTTGGCAGCGAATCAAGTCTACAAAGTTTAAACTCGAACGCTTTTCAATCTGCGATACAGCTTCTATTGCTGATAATAAATATCCCGCAGCCTCTATTTCTGAATAACCGCGCCTTTGAGCTACTTTAATTGCTGCTTCGTCGGCTTCTAGTTCTACTTTAGCACTGCTACTATTGCGCCAAATTTGGGCTACAGCAAAAGCACTTAATCCCACACCTATAACTACGCCCACAGGATCGCTTTGCACCAATTCTACCGTCGCCCCTAATAACCCAGCTAATCCTACGCCTTGATAAACATCGGGTTTAAACCATTTAATTCCTGTTAGCCAGCTAATATTGCTTAGTAGCAACAAATCTCGCTGTGGTTTAGATAAGCGCCGCCACAGGTCAAAATTAATATATACTTGCCGTTGTCGCTGCCAAGGACGAGGCAAAGGACTATCAATTATTTGCCTTTGCTCTGGTTTACTAACAATTTTTGTCATCATCCGCCCCGAAGCTGGCATTAAATCTAATAGGCGGCGAATTTCAGCGTTTTGCTCCATAAAAAATAGCTTTTAGGCGATCGCAAACTAATTAATATCCCCCCACTTAACACCCTACACCTTTTAAGGCTTTGCTTTATGAGCAAATAGTTTAAGGTAAAGCAAGATTTAAACACTTTTAACCTAGCTAGGAGGTTTAAAATAAAAATTAAACGCTAAATTTCAACGCATGGATGCTTTTGCGCCAACTCCGCCAGAATGGACAACTACCGCTACTCACGCTCATCAATTTTGTTGTCCTCGTTGCCAATCTTCTAGCCGAGAAGCTACACAAGTATGGCTAAATCGACGTTCTCCCGTAATGACTGACAACTACCGCCGTAAATGGCAAGAATTTTATCAATGTCAATGCGATTATGTTTGGTGGGCTTGGAGTAGCGATCGCCCACCGTCAAAATATAATAAAGAACAAAGTTTTTAGTTGCAATTAAAACAGCTTTTATGTTATAGTAACAAAGGTTAAAAAACCATGGCTCAGTAGCTCAGTTGGTTAGAGCGCGGGACTCATAAGCCTGAGGTCGGCGGTTCAAATCCACCCTGAGCCATAAAAATTTAGACACAAATTGAATAATATAGTTGGGCATACCGTAAGCTATATTGATATACAGCTTTGTACTAGCGACAAAATCAAGCCCGAAAAAATTCCGCAATGGGTTATGGATAGAGGAAAAATAGCTTAAATGTTAAATCCAATTGGGACAATTGCCTTGCCGATCTTAGTATGCGTCAGATGCAAGTCAACAGCAGTGCTTTTTTTGGAGTTGGAATTGCTTTGCTGAGTGCAGCGATAGCCTTTGTGGTCGCAAGAGTAAGTAAAGGGGATTTTTGAGGTAAATTAAGAACTCGATCGATTGGGATTATGTAAGAAGCCCTGTTTTCTAGCCTGTTGATACCATTTCTCTGCTTCTATACTATCTATAACTATACTCCCATCACCGATTGTGAAAATTGTGCCTAAGTTGTTGGATGCTACACCATAGCCCTGCGCGGCAGATTTTTTGTAATACTTAACTGCTTCTAAAACATTTCTTTTTAAACCAAGACCTAAGTGATACATATTTGCAACTACACATTGTGCTTCTGCATCTCCTCCATCTGCAATTGGTTTTAATAATTTAAAGGCATCAAGATAATTTTTGACTTCAAAAGCGGCTAAACCTGATGTTAAATTTGACATTGTATAAACTCCTTTAAAGAGCCAGAAAGAGGCATTTAAAATTTGATATCGTGCCAGTGGCGGATTAATTCAGCTACAGACCAAGCTTGAGAAACCGCCCCTTGAGGAGCATGAGGCAGATCGCCATCAAAAATTTCTGATATTGAGCCAATACAACTAGAATTGTAAAAATGCTCTAATAAAGGTTGTTTGCTAATTGGGAGTATTTCGCAGGGATAAAAACGCTGCCACGCCCGGATAAATGCACCCATTAACCACATCCACACCGTACCTTGATGATAAGAAAGATCGCGGTGTTGAGCATTTCCGGCATAAGTGCTTACATATTCAAGATCGGCGGGGTCAAGACTGCGTAAGCCGTAGGGAGTAAGTAGGCGATTTTTTGCTACTTGGATAATGCTTTGTCCTTGAATTTCGCTAAATCCACAGTGATGCAGAGAAAGCGCTAAAACGGCATTAGGACGGATTTGGGCATTAGGGCGATCGTCTGGCTCAATTAAATCGTACAAGTAACAAGTCTGCGGATTCCAGAACTTTTGCAAAGAGTCTTTGACTTGCTGTGCTTGTCTTTGGTAATACTGAGCTTGCCTAAGATAGCGATCGCCAGCAGTAATTGTAAATAAGCGCTCTGCCCACTTGCTAGACCAACATAACGCCGAATACCATAGGGCATTAATTTCTACAGGCTTACCGCGCCTCGGAGTCACTGGCTGACCGTCAATTACGGCATCCATCCACGTTAAAGCGACATCCGGCGCATCCCAACCCAGCAAGCCATCGGTCGCATCGACTTGAATATTATATTTTGTGCCAGCCGTAAAAGCTTTATAAATTTGCCTGACAGTGGGATATTGCTCAACTAGAAAATTCCAATCTTGAGTAGCTTCTAAATACAGTCCCAAGGCTTCGATCCACCACAGCGTTGCATCAAGACTGTTATAAGATGGTTCGTTATTGGTATCGGGAAAAGCGTTAGGAATCAAACCATCACGGCAATAACGCCCAAATGTTTGCAATAATCCTTTGGCTAATTCAAAACGCTTGGTAGTTAAAGCAAGTCCCGGTAAAGCAATTAGTGTATCGCGTCCCCAATCGTTAAACCAATGATAGCCAGCGATCGCACTAAGTCCGTTAATTGACTGACGATAAACTATAAAACTATCCCCAGCTTGTAGTAATTGCTGCCAAGCAGAAGTTGAAAATAATTGCTCAAATCTGCGTTGCTGGGCAAATACTGCGCTAGTAAAATCTTGGTCTTTAACTAATGAAGCGTTACGAGTACCTAAGCTTGCTTCAATAGTTAAACTTTCTCCTGGTGATAATTTTACTGTTAAATAACCCGGACTATATAAGTCTTCGCGATCACCTAATCCCCGCTTAGTTTCTTCAATTAGTTGATAATCCCAATTCCATAAAGGGTATTCTTGATATTCTCCTTTTGTCCATTGCAACTGCCAAAGAGTACCTATTTGTCCCAGTCGAATTGCTTGCAAATAAAGCTGATTTTGTTTTGTAACTTGAGAAAACTGTAAATTGGGTTCGGCGTGTTGTTGGTGGTGAAAATTGCGATCGCCAATCATCAACCGTAACCGTAAAGTTGCGGCTTCTTTCCCTTGATAGCGGTATTGAATCAAGACGCGATGCAAAAACTTTTCTTTTTGATCCCCTTCGTAAGGCATCACTATTTGTCTAGTCAATTGCCAATCCTCTGCACTCCATACCCAAGTCGGAGTTGGCTCAATACTAAAAGAGCGCAACAGCTTGTATCCTAACGGTTCTACGATTCCACTACCCCAAAAATTTGTACCTAAAAGTTGCCTTTCTCCACTTACTTCTAAACTTGCTTCTAAATGGGAAAACAGTAATGTGCGATCGCTTGGGGGATTGAGCGCCGCTACTAGCCAACCATGATACGTCCGCGTCCTAGCATCGCTTACGGTTCCACTGGCAAAACTTCCTAGCCCGTTAGTTAGCAACCATTCTCTGGTATCTAAATCGCCCATTCGCTACTCAAAATCGTTATGACTATGATATATTCGTAACAGTTCGTAAACAATTATTCCATATCTGGGCAAAATCTAGCACATCATTGCCCGCAGACGGATTGATCAAACATATAAGTCATCAAGGAGAACTAATTTAATGCCTTTAACTTACGCAGCCGAAGGATGCTTGAGAGTTGGTCAAACAGCGCCAGATTTTACTGCTACAGCCGTATTTGATCAAGAATTCAAGACAATTAAACTATCTGACTATCGTGGCAAATACGTCATTTTGTTCTTCTATCCCTTAGACTTTACCTTTGTTTGCCCTACGGAAATTACTGCTTTTAGCGATCGCTATGCTGAATTTAGCAAGATTGGTACAGAAGTATTGGGAGTTTCGGTAGATAGCGAATTTTCACACCTAGCCTGGATTCAGAGCGATCGCAAATCCGGCGGTATAGGCGACTTAACTTATCCTTTGGTTTCGGATATCAAAAAAGAAATCAGCGCCGCTTACAATGTACTCGATCCAGAAGCTGGCGTTGCTTTACGTGGTTTGTTCATTATCGACAAAGACGGCGTTATTCAACACGCAACCATCAATAACTTGTCCTTTGGGCGCAGTGTAGATGAGACGCTAAGAACGCTACAAGCAATACAGCACGTGCAATCTCATCCTGATGAAGTTTGCCCCGCAGGTTGGCAACCCGGCGATCAAACAATGGTTCCCGATCCTGTCAAGTCAAAAGTCTTTTTTGCGTCAGTGTAAGCCCTGAATTCAGTAAAAAACTAAACTTGAAAAGCCCCAATTGCTAAAAGATTATATATCTACGGCTGATTGGGGCTTTGATGTTTTTAAGGAGATAAATATTTATGCTGACTTCTAACGACTTTAGCGGATTATTCAACGAGCGTTTTTTCCGCAATCTTTTTCCGATTCCCGCCACTAACGATTTAACACTAGGCGAACTAGCACCGGGTTTTAGCTTGCCAGATATTACTAATAATCGCACGATTAAGTTTTCAGAATACCGAAACAAGCAGCCTGTATTACTTGCTTTTACGCGCATTTTTACCGAAAATCAGTATTGTCCGTTTTGCTTTCCCCATATTAAAGCTTTGAACGAAAACTATGAAAAGTTTACAGCTATGGGTGTAGAGGTGTTGTTAATTGCTAGTACCGATGAAGCGCAAAGCAAAAAAGTTATTAGCGACTTAAACCTAAAAATGCCTTTATTAAGCGATCCTAGCTGTCGGGTGTTTCACTCTTACAAACTAGGTCAAGCCTTGGGCGCGCCTTTACCAGGGCAATTTGTTACAGATATAGAAGGAAAGCTGCGTTACAAACATTTATTTTCTTTCCTTGCTCACAATGCCAGTATTGAAACCTTGCTAGAGCAATTTTAGAGATTAAATATATAAATTTTAATGTAGAGACGTTGCAATTTTAATGTAGAGACGTTGCAATGCAACGTCTCTAGCATTAGTTTTGAAGTCATTTTCGCGCCCTGAATTTAGCAACGCCCAATTTTAAAATTAGGTATAGAATTAAGCCCATACACGCAGACTGATTTTGTTATGGAGGAATACTCTTGTTGACGCTTTATCATGTGCCAATATCTTTCAACTCTCGCCGTGTATGGATTGCGCTGTTAGAGAAAAAACTCCAGTTTGAACTGGTGGAACTTAAATTAGATGGCGATCAATTTGAACCAGATTTTGTAGCGCTTAATCCCTTCCACCACATTCCTATATTAGTAGATGACGGCTTTAGGGTAATTGAATCTTTGGCGATTCTTGACTACTTAGACGCGAAGTATCCTAACCCAGCAATGCTACCTACCGAGGCGCAGAACTTAGCAACCGTGCGGATGGCAGAAATGGTAACTATTAATGAATTAGCACCTGCTACAAATCTACTATTTATGCAAATGCTAGGCGTTAATAGCGATGAGTCTAAGCTAGAAGAAGCAAGACAGAGATTGGCAACAGGGTTGAGTTTTTTAGAGAATTTGTTAGGCGACTGCTCTTATTACGGTGGCGAACAACTATCATTGGCTGATATCGTTGCTGGAACTACTGTCAGCGTCCTGCATTATTTCAACGTGTCTCTAGATGAATATCCTTTACTAAGTGGTTGGTGCGAAAGATTAGTGCAACGTCCGGCTTGGTTAGAGACTACGCCTAGCGCTAGAGATGTTGCTGCTTTTATATCCCGAAGGAAAGCGCAAATAGCACGGAGTAAATAATATAGTTTTAACCATAAAGACGTGATCGCGCAATTTGTCTTTATGGTTAAAACCTACAACTTAATTTGCTGTAAATGACTACGGGGGTCAAAGGTACGGAGATCGCGGATTTTTTCATAATACTCGCGCTCTTGGGGGCTGATTTCTTTGGGAGATGCGATCGCAATTTTAACTAATTGATCGCTGCGTCCATCCTTAGGTAAACGCCACCCCTTACCCCGTAGTCGTAAAGATTGACCTGAGCGAATCCCCGCCGGAATATTTACTTTTACCATGCCATCAGGGGTCGGGACATCAATTGACGCGCCTAGCACGGCTTCATCGGGTGTAATGGAGACTTCACAAGTGAGATTATCTCCCTCAAATTGAAAAAATGAATGAGGAAGTATATCTAGTTTGAGGTATAAATCCCCTCGTTGCTGGTTTGTAGGGTTTAATTGACCTTTCCCCCGTACTCGTAGCCGACTACCAGCTTTAACACCCGCCGGAATGCGAACTTCAATAGTTTCATTACCCAAACTCAAGCGCTTTTGTACGCCATTAAACGCCTCGCCAAAACCTAGAGAAACTGCTGCTTCAGTGTCTTGAGCCGTTTTAGCCGTAGCATTATCAAAACCCCCAAAATCCGTAGCGCCGGGAGAGGTTCGATAATTATAAGCTTGTCTATTACTAGAACCTGCGCTACTAGGCTCGTTGAAGCGTCCTAGTAAGTCGTTGATAAATTCATCAAAATTAGTGTATTTACCAAATTCAACGTCGTTAAAGTCAGAGTTAGCCCTAGTATTTTTAGCAGCCCAGGGGGTTTGTTCGGCTTGTTTCCAATACTGACCAAATTGATCGTATTTTTGCCGTTTTTCCTTGTCTGACAATACCTCGTAAGCCTCGCTAACTTCTTTAAACCGGGCTTCCGCTTCTTTATTTCCTGGATTAACATCTGGGTGATATTTACGCGCTAGTTTGCGAAAAGCTTGTTTAATTTCTTCGTTGGTGGCAGTTTTATTTAGTCCCAAAATGCTGTAATAATCTTTGAAGTCGGTTGCAGCCATCTACTAGCCTCCTAGAGTCCCCGTTATATTCTCTCTAAAATATCGATTTACTGAATAAATCTGTCAAAATCTTATAATCTTTGAGCTTAACCTATCAGACTTTAAAACATCGTCAAGTTAGGTTATTGCTCAATCAATTGCAGAAATTGCCGTCCTATTTTAAATTATGCTGGTTTTCCATCGCCTCTAATCAAAATTAACCTATGCAAACTAAAATTATTTGGCAGCAAAATAGTCAAAAAGCTGATAACACCGATAACCTAGCTTTTATTAGTCAATGGTGGTCTAGTTTAGCCAATAAAGACGTAACTTTCGCCCAGCGATTGATTCCCCCCGATGGTGCGTTAGACAAAATTAATTGGGATAAACAGCGTTTTGATGAATTTTTTACGCTCAATAATCCCCAAATTCGCGGGATTACGGTTTATTGGTGCAAACTAAATTCGGATCTCGAACGCAATACTACACCATACCAGCTTGTACTAGATACTCGCCGTCAGCAGTTGTATATATTTCCACAATCCCAAAATCAGCTAATTATTCGCGTTGGATTACCAGAGGTTTCCTACGAAACAGTAGAAATGACTAATCCTGAAACCGAATGCCAACAACTTGATGGCAAATATCTTTTAACTTTACGCGATCCGATTGGGCATATTGAAGTCAAAGTTAACCTCAGCCTTGAAAACCTTAGCCAATTGAAACAAACGTTACTAGAATAACTGCAATATTTTACAGGAAACCTGATGGAGTCCAAAAATACTACGAAGGATGCGATCGCACAATTCTACCAAACGCCACAGTATAAAACTTTAATGGGCGTAACTTGCACCTTTGCCCTAATCTTGTTTGTATGCAGTGCTTCACGCCATATATTGTTTCAGTCAACGGCTTTTGATTTAGGTATTTTTGATCAAGCAGTTTATTTGATTAGTCAAGGAACTCCGCCGATTTCTTCGCTGATGGGCTTTCATATTTTGGGCGATCATGCAGCTTTTATTTTTTATCCCTTGGCTTTGCTATACCTGATTCACCCTAGCGTTTATTGGCTGTTTGCGCTACAGGCGTTAGTTTTAGCATCGGGGGCTGTGTTTACTTGGTATATTGCCCTTCATCGGGGATTAAAGGCAGATATTGCGATCGCCCTTGCGGTAACTTATCTACTATATCCTTTGGTTTTTAATGTTAATTTATTTGATTTTCACCCCGAAGTAATTGCTTTACCAGCGCTTTTAGGGGCAATTTTAGCAGCACAATTGGGACAAATTGGCTGGTTTTGTCTAGCTATTTTAATAGTTTTGGCGTGTAAAGAAGTTTTGTCATTAACTGTTGTAGCGATGGGAGTTTGGCTATTAATCTGTGAAAAAAGGCGTTGGTGTGGTGCGATCGCTATTTTTGCTGGTATTAGCTGGTTTTTAATCAGCACTCAAGTTATTATTCCCTTTTTTAGTGGGCAAGAAGTCGCCGCCGTAGGACGTTATAGCTATTTGGGTAATTCTATTGGCGAAATAGCTCAAAACCTTTTATTCAATCCAGGGCTTGTTTTAGGGAAAATTTTATCTTTAGCCAATTTAGGATATTTAGTTTTGCTATTTATACCTGTCGCTTGGGGGCTTTCCCTTTCCAGCCTAAAACCTTTAATCGGCGCTATACCTTGCATTGCGCTCAATATACTTGCTGACTACCAGGCGCAAAAAGATTTAATTCATCAATACTCAATGCCTGCTTTACCATTTCTGCTTTTAGCAATCATTTCTAGTCTATCTGTAGGTAAAGCCTGGTTGCAAAACAAACGAGCAATTATTTTATGGTCGCTAGTAACATTTTTGCTATTAGCAAAATTTACTCATTTTGGTGGCAGATATCTAGAGTATGCAGATACTTGGCAAGCTACAAACCGGGCGGTTTCTCTAATTCAAACTCAAGGGGGCGTAATGACAACGGCGGAAATTGCTCCACATTTATCCCATAGACAATTAATTAAGTTTACTAATGCAGAAACTCCCCCTGTCAATCTCCAGGAATTTGATTACTTTCTCCTCAATGTGCGTCATCCTGGATGGGCGAGTAATTCTGAATTTGCTAGGACTTTAGTAGATAAATTGCAAAAAGCCCCAGAATTTAGTTTGATTTGTCAGCAAGACGATGTTTATCTATTTAGTAAAAAGTAGATGCAAACCTGGAAATATCGGTTATTGTTTCCCCTCCGTTTATGGTTATTAAGCCGCTTAATTATTTGTATAGTAATGCTGGCGATCGCACCGCTAGTACCCGCACCACCCGGAGGAATTGCGGTTACAGTGGGCTGGAATGTCTTTGCAGCTTGGGATAGCGACTTTTACGAACGCATTGCGGTTTTTGGCTACAATACTCCCCATTCGGTCGCTTTTTTCCCTTTATTCCCGCTTCTGGCAAGGGGATTAATGACTTTAGGTTTGCCCTTTGTAGTGGCAGGTACTTTAGTCAATAATTTAGCTTTTTTAGCGGCGTTAATTTTTATCCATAAGTGGGTAGCAAGCAGTCATAGTAAAAGTATTGCTCGTTGGACTACCGTTGTTTTAACTCTGTTTCCGCTATCTATTTTTGGCACGGTTATTTATTCAGAAGGATTATATTTATTGTTTAGCGCTGTAGCGTTACGCGCCTTTGAGCAAAAGCGTTACGGATGGGTTGTTTTGGGGGGAATGCTGGCGACAGCAACTCGTCCAACGGCGATCGCGCTAATTCCAACATTTTTAATTGTTTCTTGGCGAGAAGGTCGAAAATTAAAGGCTTACGTTGCTAGTTTAGCTACGGGTTTAGGGGTAGTTTTTTATAGCCTGTATTGTCAAATTTATTTTCAAGATGCTTTGGCTTTTATTCGCGTCCAAGAAGCTTGGCAACCAACACAGGATTTTTTCGGGCAAGATTGGCTAAAAATGCTTATGCAGGTTGCTGTAGGCACGAGAAATTGGCAGCGCGGGACAATTGTCGATGTTTGGCATCCATTAATAATTGGAGTTATTTGCGCCAGTAGTTATTTATTATGGAAATCGCGTTTTAAGCTACGTGGTTATGGTATCTGCTTTTTAGTATTTGTTTTATGGTTGGTTGCGGGGAATCCTTTAATTAACACTGCAACGGCTTTTGGTGGAATTTATTTATTGTGGTATTGTCGCTCGCTACTCAGTTTGACTTTAGTTACTTATGGCGCTTTTAGCTATGCTGTAATTTTGAGTACGGGGCGAACAACCTCTGTCGAGCGCTATGTTTATGCAATTGTTAGTGTCGCAATCGCCCTAGGCATTGTATTATCTCGCTATCCGCGCACGGGATATATAGTTAGTGCTTTCTTTCTCCTTTTACTTATTCTCTACTCTTTGCGCTTTGCTCAACACCTGTGGGTAGCTTAGAATTAATGCTTCCCTGTGTCAAAATGACTGTAAAAGTAATTCCTTTTTACACCCCCATCATGGCAGATAATACTTCAAATAATTCTCCTGAAGCACAAGCCCCCATTGGGAAAACTGCGGGAGAAAATGCCCCACCAAGTACCGTTGAAGAACAAGCCCCTAGCATAGTTCAAGAGCATCTTCATAGTACATCTGAGGCGGAGGCTACTGATATTCCTACTGCCAACGCTCCCGATCCGACGGCAGTAAATCCCGAATTAAATCCTAACGCGACAGGAGAAAAACCCACTACCGAAGCATCCACCCCCGACGAATCAGCCTCCCAAGCAAAACCACCCAAAAAGAGCGCTCCAGCCGATAAAGCCGATAAACCCGCCGCTAAAAAAGAAAAAGCTCCAGCCGTTGAAGATAAGCCTTTTGCTGAATTTATGCAGCAATACTACTTACCAGCATTGCAAAAAGCCTTCGCAACCGAGGGAGTACCAGAAGCCCATTTAGAATTTACTAAACAAAAAGTAGCGATCGCCGGGTACGATGCTAACGAGTGTTGGCAAGTAACAGGTAGTTTGTACAACGGTTTGCGTCAATTTAACGTCTATTTTCCTCAAGAAGATATCCAAGGACAAAGAGGTTTTTCCTGCAACGAAGGCTCTAAACCAAGTACCTTAGAATCGTTTTTAATTGACGAACGCAAAGTAACGCTAGATTTGCTTGTATTTGGCGTAATTCAGCGCTTAAATGGTCAAAAATGGTTAACGAGAAACTAGCTCAATTCTAAAAAGTGATAAATAACCACTCCACTATCGGGGTGGTTATCAATTGCTACATACCCAGTTTTTAGCATTTCTTTTAAAGTCGTCTCTACTTCGGCAAAACTTGCCTCGGTATCCATTACAGCTTGGGTAACTGAAAGAACTCCCCCTCGATTATCTGCCGCTTTGAGCAATTTTGTCATTAATTGCGATCGCGTTTGTTTAGGATTGATAACGCTAGTGGCAACTACAGCCTGGTATAAAGGTACACCAACTTCCGATACTCCTAGTCTGGCTCGGAGTTTAGTATTATGCTCGTCTACCATATTGGGAATTAGTACCAGATCGATTACTTGACCTACTCCTAATAACCCTAAAGTAAACAGCCACAAGAAGCCCGTAAAAACTTTGCCATTGTACAACCGATGTAAGCCGTGTAATTGTAGTAAGCAACCTAGCCAGAGAATATAAGCGCTGGCTACTTTAGTCTCTGGCTTTTGTGGTGGTTCGTGGTTCATCATTGGGCTACCTAAAATTAGCGCTTGATAGATATATTTTCGCGCCACTACTGACTAAGTGACAACAACTATTTGGGCATTGGTTCCGGTATCAGTTAAAGATTAGTTACAAAATTTGCCTTAATGTTGCAACTCTTAACGTAATTACTAAGAGACTTCGCCTCTAGGATTGCTAAACTAAAAGCCATAAAGAGCGTAAACACAGCATTAGCACGCTACCTTTCGTCAAAAGAGATTAAAAAAAGACATGGTAGATTCCCTTAAAAAACCGAGCTTTGAAGAAATGCGTCCGGGGGTAAAAGTCCCCTCCAAGGAAACCCTCCTCACACCTCGGTTTTACACCACCGACTTTGAAGAAATGGCGCAAATGGATCTCTCGGTAAATGAAGCCGAGTTAAGAGCGCTAGTAGAGGAATTTCGTACCGATTACAATCGCCATCACTTTACCCGCGATGCTGAGTTTGAGCAATCCTGGGAGCATATAGACGGCGAAACTCGCCAAGTATTTGTAGAATTTTTAGAACGTTCTTGCACGGCGGAGTTTTCGGGCTTTTTACTTTACAAAGAACTCAGCCGTCGCTTGAAAGACAAAAACCCCCTACTTGCGGAGTGTTTTAACTTGATGTCGCGCGATGAAGCGCGTCATGCAGGCTTTCTAAATAAGGCGCTCTCAGACTTTAATTTGTCCTTAGACTTGGGCTTTTTGACTAAAAGTCGCAAATACACCTTTTTTAAGCCTAAGTTTATTTTTTACGCGACTTACTTATCAGAAAAAATTGGTTATTGGCGGTACATATTGATTTATCGTCATTTAGCCGCTCATCCCGAAAATCGGATTTATCCTATATTCCGCTTTTTTGAAAATTGGTGTCAAGACGAAAATCGGCATGGTGACTTTTTTGATGCCATGATGAAATCTCAGCCGCAAATGTTGAATGATTGGAAAGCCCGGTTATGGTGTCGGTTCTTTCTGCTGTCAGTGTTTGGGACAATGTATCTCAACGACATTGGGCGCTCGAAGTTTTATGCTTCCATTGGCTTAGATGCGCGAGATTATGACAAGCAGGTAATTGAAAAAACTAACGAAACGGCGGGGCGAGTGTTTCCGATCATTTTGGATGTGAAAAACCCACAGTTTTACGATCGCCTAGAGACTTGTACTAAGAATAATGATAAGTTGAGTGCGATCGCTAATTCCTCTACGCCCAAAGTATTGCAACTATTCCAAAAGCTGCCTTTTTACGTTTCTAATGGTTGGCAATTTGTGCGCTTGTACCTAATGAAGCCGATTGATATGGTTTCTATTCAAGGTAAAGTCCAGTAAATTTTAGCAGTTTGGTACTACAGGTGGTTCTGCCAAAAGCGGAGCCACTTTTTTTGGAAATTTAAACCGCTAAGTGATGAATTATTGCCTATTTGCTATTAGTTGCTTGATAAATATTTTCTTGCTACTATCTTTACCTGTTAGCAGTACGCCACTGCAAAAAATTACTAATGCTGCTAAAGATTTAAGTATTAAAGATAGCCCAGTTTTACAACGTTGGCAGCGCCAAGTACCAAATGTTTTAGAAGACATTAAAAACGATCCTAGTTTTTGGACTCGTTGGTGACTTGGTTACAATCGTTTCTCTCAGGGCAACGGGGCAAATATTGGGATAGAAGATGTTTTTATTGGAAAAACGAGATTAACCGCTAGTGGAGGCTATCAGTGGTCTTTTAACGGCGAATATCAGAGCTATGGCGCAGACTTGCATTACTATTTGCGTCCTTTGGGTAGCTACGTAAATATTGCGCCTTTAGTAGGCTATAGCTGCTGAGGGGGTGACATAACAGCTACAATGCATTCATGATAAGCTTCATAGCTCTCATGCCTCGTAAATAATACTCTAACTTATTACGATTAATTCTCATTAATTTCTCGACGACTTCCCAACAAT
>JAABUN010003655.1_pt1 | contig 23184 bp, 22 predicted proteins | sample 5559311 | NCBI WGS metagenome assembly JAABUN01 (sample SAMN10711877, study PRJNA513370) | rock metagenome | isolation source: Antarctica rocks | place: Antarctica: Victoria Land, Siegfried Peak sud
GGCACGGGCGTCGGCGCGCCGGTGACGGACCTCTTCCGCCTCGCCGGGCGCCCACCGGGCAGCATGCCCCTCGCGGACGTGACGATCACGGGCGGCACGGCGGTGGGGGTGGACGCGGACAGCACGTACCGCTACACGGTGCCGAAGCGCGACCTCGTGAGCACGCTGCAAGCCCTGCTGCAAAGCGACCGGCTGAAGATCGCGGCGGGGCTACCGGAGGCGCAAACCCTCGTGGAGGAGTTGCTCGCCTTCGATGTAACGATCTCGGAGGCGGCGCACGACCGCTATGAGGGCAGGGCCGGGGCGCATGACGATCTCGTGCTCGCGGTGGCGATGGCCTGCTGGTTCCGGGGCTACCAGATGGCGAATGTTGACCGGGCGCACGCCCGCCACGCGCTACGCGGCGGGGCAGCCGAGGTGTAGACTATGGAGAGGCGTCACAAAACACGAGAATGGACGCTAATACAGTTGCCGATCTCTAATATGGGTAAGGGGGAAGGGCGATGCGACGGATAGTGGCGACGGTGGCGGTGCTGCTCGTGCTGGCAACGGTGGCGGTGCCGGGAGTGGGCGCGGCGACGGCCTTTCATGGCCCCGCGATAGAGAGCCAGTGGCGCACCGATGAAGGGCGACTGCTCAACTTTTGGGGGCCGCTGCGAACGGCGCAAGAGTTCGGGCAGTCAGAACCATACCGCGAGGCTCCCGGCGGCAAGCGCAACGTGCAGTATTTCGACAAGGGGCGCATGGAGGACACGAACGGCATGGTCACGAGCGGCCTGCTCGCCACCGACCTCATCACCGGCAAGATGCAAGTAGGCGACGCCACGTTCGAGACGCGCAGCCCCGCCCGCGTCCAGGTGGCGGGCGACTCAGATAGCACCGGGCCAACGTATGCGGACATGGCGAAACTGCCAGAGTTTTACCCTAAACCGAACGGCGGCATTGACCGCCAGTACCTGCTCTTTCGTGACGGAGATTTCGCGTACCTTCCCCGTGAAAGCACTGAGGAAGTCGTCTCCATGGCGAGAACTTCGACCGATAGCAGTCCCGTTGCGACCTACGGCGGCGACCCCGCGATGCGTTACGGGCAGTTCGTGTTCCAGCCCTTTCACGAGTTTATCGCCACGCTGCCGAATGGCCTTTCCCGCGTCGGCTACCCCATACGCCCGTACTTCATGGCGGACGTGAAGATCGACGGCGCGACCACCCGCGTCATGGTGCAAGCCTTTGAGCGGCGCATCCTCACCTACAACCCGAAGAACCCTGCGGCGTCGCGTGTGGAGTTCGGTAATATCGGGCAGCACTACCAGCAGTGGCGAGCTGCCGCCCCTGCCACGACAAGCACGACGCAACGGGCAACCCCCGCCGCAGATTTCACGCCCTTCGCCAAGCGATGGGGGCGAGATGGCTATCAATTCGTGGTGAAGGCGGACGGCAACGCGCAGGAGGACTACCGCACCTACATAGACTGCTCCGACAGTAACCCGGAAAAATTGCCGTGCGAGAAGCCCTTCACGTCCTACGCGGGCCGCACTGTCATTCGCTTCACCGAGGTGACAGGCCGAACTGCGTACGGTCGAATCCTCAGCAGCAATGACCCGCGTGTGCGACTTGAGGGGGTGCGTCTCACCCTCACCCCATACGACACCGTGGAACTGGCTAAAGAATCTGGGGGTGCCACGGTGCTATGCGGCCCAGACTACCCACGGCTCGCGCCCCCGAATGTGAGAAGTCTTTCGCCGTGTGGGGCGTAGCACGTAGCACCGCCCCGCCGTTGACCCGCCCCGGCGTGGGTAGGGTGGGGGTTGACGATAGTTCAGCAGCGAAAGGAATATTGTCGGGAATGACACGAAGGCACGGAGTGGCTGCGGGAGCAGTCGCGGCAGCGGATCGGGCGGGAGACGTGATCCTTGTGCTGGCGGTGGCGATGGCGTGCTGGTTCCGGGGGTATCAGATGGCGAACCTCGACCGGGCGTACGCACTGCGCGCGGCACGCGAGGGCGCGGCAACCGAGATGTAGAGACGCAGGACGTGATCGCCGCCGAGTCTGCGCCGCCGAGTCTCCGCGAGAGACGCGGGCCGCGCTCGGCGTCGAGATTCACCCCCTCTATGCGGCGGAGGCGAGGAAGCGAATGGAGCAGGGATTGGGTGCGGACGGTTCGGGTGGGAGGGGGAACAGGAAAACCCTCGAGGAGACCTCCTCTAGGGTTTCCACCTCCGCACCGATGCCCCCCCGCCGTGCGGATGCGGAAGTGGGGCAAGGAAGGGAAATGGACGGTCACGCACCCGAATCAATGCCGAGGGCAGACAGGTTCGCGGTGAAGTCTTCGAGCGATTGCCGCTCCAAACGTTCTGCCTCGCCTGCTGCCTGCCATTTGGTCGCGTCAATCAGTTGAGTAATCTCCGTCATGACGATCTCCGTCAGTACGTCGGGCGGGAGCGCGTCTACCTCTACGGACGCATCACCGAACGCGGCGGCGAACTTCGCGTGCTGCGAATCGGTCTTCTTGCTCGGTCTTGTGGGTAGGCGATATTCCCTGATCTGATCGGGGTTGAGGGCAACTCGTTCGACCACCACATTATCGGTGTGCTGCTGGAATTGTTCCTCCAATCGGTCGCTGATGCCACGCCCGCTCGCATCGTGATCTCCCACATAGACAATCAATGTTGGCTGCGGAAGTTCCTCCATGAACATCGCGGATTCGTAGATCAGCGTCATGGACGGATTGCCCCGCGTAGCGACGTAGGTCACACCCCACTGCTCACAGACCGGGAGCAACACACCGGAGAGGGCGTCTTTCTCGCACCAGACTTCGACGTGCCACGGCTGGTTTTCCCAGCGATCTTTGCGATATTGTGCGGTCGCTGCCTCTAAGAGTTCGGCAGGCCCGCCCCATTGCGCGACCTGCCGTCGCTGCCGATTGCCATCAGCGATCTTCCCATAGGACAGCGTCCCCGCAATGCGCATCTGCCCGGAGATGTCGCATACCCGCCGATAGGCAGCCTCGGTCTTCTCGATGCTGCCCCGGCTCACCAACTGGTAATACAACTGCCGGATGGTCATGCGGTCGTACTCGCTCACGATCTCGGTGATGGCATCCATCAGTGGCAAGGTGCGACCCTGCGGCTTGCGGGCTTTTTTCGGACTAGTGCGAAGAATCGTGCTGCTCATGCATCGCCGCTTTTCGCCTTAGGCGGTCGCCCGCCCCCGCCCCGCCTGCCGTGGTAGGGGTGATCTTCGCGGGCAAACCCTCGCGGTTCTTTGCGCCGCGCATCGTAAGTGTTCAGGTCGTCAACCGTCACCACCCACTGCTTGCCGATCTTCTGCGCCACAAGTGCGCCGTTGCGTACTTGCACGAGCAGCGTGTTCGCGCTGACGCCGATACGTTCCCCGGCCTCTTTGAGCGACAACACTTCCACGTCTCCGATCTTCATGCATGACATTCTACAGGAATCCCGCGAAACCTATTGACAGTTTAGCGTAAATGCTGTAGACTGTCAATGTCAGCACAAACGGCGTGCGGACACAGAAATGCCCCGCCCGGTGCTAGAACACCGAACGGGGCGGCACCAAAGGGAGCAAGCCCAGTGGTACAGCAGCAGGATAGCACCGCCACCGTCACCGTGCAGATCATGCGCCCCGTGTCCGTCACCGTTCCCCGCATCCTCCGCCCCGATACCGCTCCCGCCCTCGTGCACGATGCCTGCGAGGCCTACGCGACGCTGGCAAGCCTCGACCTCGCCCGCGCCGTTGACCTCGCCCACGTCGGCATTGCCCTTGTGGACGGCGGCGCGGTCTGCTTCGCCTACACCGACGACAAAGGCGAGCGCACCGCCCGCGTGGTCTACCCCGCGCAGATCATGCTCACCAAAGAAGGAAACGTCTGTGTGAAGGGCTATTGCACGCTGCGCGGCCTCGTGAAGTGCTTCCGCCTTGACCGCTGCGACTGCCTGCACCCCGTCACCTTCCCCGGCGAGATCGCCGCCTAATCACCTACAGGGGCGGCGACCGTGCCGCCCCTCTCCTAGCGTGGTCGGGGCCGATGTACTCGGCCCCACCTCGATCTTCGGGGCGGTGATCGTGCCGCCCCTCTCCCCTCCCATAGAGAGGATGCAGACACATGGAACTGATCGCCTTTACCCCCGCCGCCGCCCTGTTGCTCGTCGCCCTCGCGGTGGCGCATCGCCTTGACGACGAAGACGCCTGCGCCGTGCTCCGCCGTCTGCGTGCCGACCACGGGCGGGGCATCGTCTCCGTGGGGGCGGTGGAGGCAGCAATCGCGGCGGTGGTCGCAGACCGGGCCACATTCGCCACGCTCGACACCTTCGGCCCCGTGCTGCTCGACACCTTCGGCCCCGTGCTGCTCGACGCCTCCCCCCCCGTGCTGCTCGACGCGGTAGCGGCAGGGGATTGACGACACACGCGGTTCGTGGGGGCGGCGACTGTGCTGCCCCCGGTAGACACAGAGAGGATAGCATTCATGTTCGTGAAGGACGTTGGGGACACATTCACGGTGGAACTGGACGCGGACGCCTGCGTGCGGATTGCGCGGGCGTGCAAGCGGATGGGGCAGGATACGCCGTGCGGCGCGGATGGCCCCGCGTACGAGGCGTTGACCGCCCTGTTCGCGGCGGCGAGCACGGCGACCGCTCTGCACGGGATGATGGTCATTGACCCGGCAAACGAGGCGACACTCGCCCGTATCCACGCGCAGGCGCACGGCACCTACTAGCGGTTCGTGGGGGCGGCACGCCGTCGCCCCCTATTCACGGAGGGGAAGATGACGACGAAGCACGCGGCGGAGGCATCGGCGGAGGCTCCCGCGCAGATACCCGCGCAGATCATGGCGCACTCGACGGAGCACTCGGCGCAGACCACGAACGAGGCCGCGCCCGCACCGAAGCCCGCGCCCAAGAAGCGCAAGCGGGGGCAGGGCGAGGGGACGATTGTGCAACGGGCGGATGGGCGGTGGTGCGCCGCCGTGCACCTCGGCTATGTGGACGGCAAGCGCAAACGCAAGTACCTGTACGGCAAGACGCGCAAAGAGGTGAAAGACAAGCTCACGAAGACGTTGAACGATGTGCGGCAAGGGTTGCCCGTCAGCACCGACCGTATCACCGTGGGGCAATTCCTTACGCGCTGGTATGACGAAGTGGTGCTGCTCTCCCCGAAGCCCACGACGCACCGCACACACCGGAACCGGATCAAACTGCATCTCATGCCGGCCTTTGAGAAGACCGCCCTCGACAAGCTCTCCCCGCAAGACGTGCAGCGGTTCATCGCCCGGAAGACGCAGGCCGGGTACGCCGCGAGCACGATCAACGGCTATCTCAGCACGCTTGGTGCGGCCCTGAATCAGGCGGTGCGGTGGCAGATCATCCCGCGTAATGTCATCACCCTTGTGGACACGCCCCGTGAGGTGCGGGCGACACGGCGGTTCCTCTCGGCAGACGAGGCGAAGCGGTTTCTCGCCGCCGCACGAGGCCACCGCCTCGAAGCCCTCTTCCTCGTGCTGCTCACCACGGGGCTACGCCGTTCGGAGGCACGCGGGCTGACGTGGGAGTGCATAGACTTCACGCACGCCACGCTGACGGTGGATCGGCAGACGATCCGCGTAGACAAGGAAAACCTCACCTACGACCCGAAGACGAGCCGTTCCCGCCGCGTGGTCGCGCTCCCGCGCCCGATCCTCGCCGCCCTCATTCGCCAGCGCGAACAGGTAGCGGACGAACGCGCCGCAAAGGGCGTGCGGTGGCAGGAACACAACTACGTCTTCCCCGGCCCGAAGGGTGGCCCGTTCGGTGAGACGACCGTTGCCCGCGAACTCGACAAGTTGCTCGCGGCGGCGTCACTCCCACACCTCACCCCGCACGAGTTGCGGCACAGCATGGCATCCTTCTGTGCGGCGGCGAACATCAACCCGCGCCTCGCAATGGACGCCCTCGGGCACAGCACGCTAGAGATGACGATGGAGCACTATCAGCACGTCACCGACGCGGGGCGGCACGAGGTCGCGGCGGGCATCGAACGCTTGCTTTTCGACCCCGAATAGGGCATTTTCCGGCGGGTGGTTGTCACATAGGTTGTCAACCGCCCCCGCACGGCACCTTACCAAACGAGGAGCAAACACAAGAACCCCTGCTACAGCAAGGGGGAACGGGTATTGTGTTCTCGTGAGAGAAAGGAGATTGGTGGAGATGGGGGGAGTCGAACCCCCGTCCAAAATGTTCAACAGGCTGGCACTCCAGACACAGTCAGCATTTTGTTTTCGTGCGTCGCGCCCCCACTGACAGGGTCACGGTGTACTAGTTCGCTAATCTTAGCCATACCCTAGCGAGCAGTCCGGTATGGAGCATCCCGACATTATGTCGCTTGCGCCCCACCCATCGGGCGGAGATGAGGGCAAACGCTCACTGCTTAGGCAGCGAGAGCAAGTTCATTGGTGCCAGTTAATGGCGTGGCCTTGTTTAACGAGGCCTGACCAACCTCGGCCTGCACCAACACAGCCTAGCACCTTGTCGATACCAAGCATCCCCACACTGTTAAGGCCGGTTCGCGCTCATCGTCGCGCCCCGTGTCTGCGGAGTATACCACCCCGCCTGCCCTTTGTAACAGGTTCTGCGGCAGAATTGTTCCCGTTACCGCCGGTCTTTCAGGGCTTGTTCCACATCGCGGCGGGCGTCGCGTGCCGCTTCGGTGGCCCGCTTGTCGTAGGTCTTCTTGCCTCGCCCAAGCGCAATCTCGACCTTCGCCCGCCGCCCCTTGAGGTAGATGCGCAGCGGCACGATGGTCAGCCCCTTCTGCTGCGTCTGCACCCGGAGCGTGACAATCTCGTCCTTGTGCAGCAGCAGCTTCCGCGTGGCGGTGGGTTCGTGCGTGACATAGCCCGCCTGTTCGTACGGCGAGATGTGCGCCCCGATCATCCACGCCTCGCCGTCCGTGACGCGCACATACGCCTCGCCCAGATTGACGCGCCCGCCGCGCACGGACTTGATCTCGGTGCCGGTCAGCACGATACCGGCCTCGTAGCGTGCGAGTATCTCGTACTCGTACCGCGCCTGCCGGTTCGAACTGATCGTCTTCTCTTCGAGTGGCGGCGGGGCGGGCCGCGCCGGTTGCTTCCCCGCTGTCTGCTTTCCCGCTGTTGGTTTCCCCATAGTCAGCGGAGTGTACGCTTCTCGCTGGCCCCCGTCAACCGCCACGGGATGCGATACACTGCCGGGGAGGAATTGAACCACGTTGAACCACAAAGACACAAAGGCACGGAGGAATGACGGAAAAAGGGTTCGTCCCTCCAGAGGGTAAGCCCCGACGATTCCTCTTGCTCTCCTGCCCTCTTTCGTGTCCTTTGTGTCTTTGTGGTTCGAATCGGACGTTGTTGCGGAAGGGAGCGAGCCGGTGGCGATTGACCCGAAGTTGTTCAAGGCGTACGACGTGCGCGGCCTCGTGCCGAAAGAGTGGGGGCCGCCCGAGGCGGAGGCCGTGGGGCGGGCGATCCCGCCCGTGCTCGGTGTGAAGCAGGTGTGCGTGGGGCGCGACATGCGCGTGTCGTCGCCGGAGATGGCGGCGGCGGTGATCCGGGGTATTCGGGCTGCGGGGGCCGACGTGGTGGACATCGGCGAGGTGTCGTCGGACGCGCTGTACTTCGCGGTGGGCCACTACGGCTACGAATCCGGCGTGATGATTACCGCGAGCCACAACCCCGCCGCGTACAACGGCATGAAGATGTGCCGCGCTCAAGCGGTGCCGATTTCCGACGAGACGGGTCTATTTGCCGTACGCGACATGGCGGTGAGCGGCGATTACCCGCCCGCTACCCGCAAGGGCAACGTCACCACGAACGATGTGCTGGACGCCTTCGCCGCCCACTGCCTCACCTTCATTGACGCCAAAAACCTGCGCCCGATCAAAGTGGTGGCGGACGCGGGCAACGGCATGGCGGGCGCGGTGTTGCCGCGTGTCTTCGCCAAGTTGCCGCAGGTGACGCTCGTGCCGATGTACTTCGAACTGGACGGTCGCTTCCCCAATCACGACGCGAACCCGCTCGAACAGGAGAATGTCGCCGACCTCAAGAAGCGCGTGGTCGCGGAGGGAGCCGACCTCGGCGTCGCCTTCGACGGCGATGCGGACCGCATGTTCCTCATCACCGAACACGGCGAGTTCGTGGGCGGCGACATGACTACCGCCCTCGTCGCCACGTCGCTCTTGCGGCGGAACCCCGGTGCCGCCATCGTCTACAATCTCATCTGCTCACGCGGGGTGCCGGAAGCGGTGGAAAAGGCGGGCGGCGTGCCGGTGCGCAGCCGCGTCGGTCACTCGTTCATCAAGCAACTGATGCGCGAGCGCGACGCGATCTTCGGCGGCGAGCACTCCGGGCATTTCTACTTCCGCGACAACTTCTACGCCGACTCCGGCCTGATCGCGCTCCTGTCGGTGCTCGATGCGCTCTCGGTGGCGAATGTGCCGCTGTCGCAGGCTCTCGCGCCGCTCGACCATCGCGCCCGCTCCGGCGAGATCAACAGCGAGGTGAAGGACGCGGCGGCGACGGTCGTAGCGGTGCAGGATCACTACGCGGGCCTGCCGGGGGCGTCGCTCGACCACCTCGACGGCCTGACGGTGAACTTCCCGGACTGGTGGTTCAACCTCCGCCCCTCGAACACGCAACCCCTCTTGCGCCTCAATGTGGAGGCGGACAACGCGCAGTTGCTCGAAACGCGCACGGCGGAAGTCCTCGCCCGCGTCCGTGGGTAAGTAGCTTGCTAAAGAACAACGATGGGGGGGAGGATAGAAACCCGTCCCCCGTCGTTGTGATCCCTGCATCGGTGGCGTGGACTGATGAACCTTCACAACTGAATCGGGTAGTTGTGGCGCGGGCTTCAGCCCGTGATTCGTCTCGCGGGCAGGAATCGCGGGCTGAGAACACCGCGTCACAAGAAGCATCGCCAACCGTTTGGCACGTCGTGCTACGGTGCGGCGATGCCGGGGGGCAGGGGCGGTTGCGCACCTTCGGGGAGGGGCGTGCGGTACGGCTGTCCGTTTGTCGCCTCCTGAAACTCCGCTTGCGCCTTTTCCAGTTGCGCGGGGTCGGTGTAGAGCGTCGCCGCCGTACCCGCCATCGCCCCCGCCGCGTAGAGCATCCCCTTGTGTCCGATGCTCATGCCGCATGTGGCGGTGATGCCCCAGCTATGCCCCGGTACCCCCACCGCCCAACACGACGTGACCACCTGCACCGTGGGCGCGATCCAGCTCACGTCGCCCACGTCGGTGCTCCCCGGCATCACCGACCCGACATCGAGCGGCGGGAAAATCTCCGTGAGCAGCGGCTGCGCGAGCACGCGCCCCGGCAGTTTGTTGCCCTGCACCACCCGCGCCCGTACCTCCGGCGGGAACTGTGCCGCCACCGCCGCCGCGTACTCGCGCTCCTCGTCGGTGAAGGCCATCGGCGGCAATTCGTGCATCGCCGCGAGGGCGACCTCGCCGAGGGCGAGGTTCGGCAGCACGTTGTACGCCCCTGTCTGGTAATTCTCGGACACGCTCGTCTCGGTCATCAGGGCGGCACCTTCGGCGATCTTGCGCACGCGAGCGGTGATCGCTTCCACGTCCTCGCGCTTCGGCGCACGCACGAAGTACCAGACCTCGGCGTCGTCCGGTATCACATTCGGCGCACCGCCGCCGTTCGTGATGACGTAGTGGATGCGGGCGGAGTCCATGACGTGTTCGCGCAGGAAGTTCGCGCCCACGTTCATCAGTTCCACGGCGTCGAGCGCACTGCGCCCGGTATCCGGTTGCGCCGCCGCGTGGGCCGTGCGCCCCCGGAAGCGGAACTTCAGGTTGTCCATCGCCAGACTGCTACCGAGCCACGCCCCATTGTGGCCCGACGGGTGCCACGAGATCGCCGCGTCGAGGTCGTCGAACACCCCCGCCCGCGCCATGTAGACCTTGCCGGCGAGCGTTTCCTCGGCGGGGCAGCCGTAGTAGCGCACCGTGCCTGCCCGCCCCGTTTCCGCGAGCCACGCCTTGGTCGCCATCGTCGCCGCGAGGGCCGCCGTGCCGAGCAGGTTGTGTCCGCACCCGTGACCGGCCCCGTCCGGCACGATGGGTTCCTGCCCCGGTTGCCGCCGCTGCGACAGCCCCGGCAGCGCGTCGTATTCGCCTAGGAAACCGATCACGGGCGACCCCGCGCCCCACTCCGCAACGAACGCACTGGGCATCCCGCCCACGTTGCGCGTCACCCGGAAACCGTCCGCCGCGAGGGCGTCCGCCTGTAACCCGCTAGCGTACAACTCCGCCAGTGCCAGTTCGGGCCGCGCCCAGATCGCGTCCGCCATTGCGACGAATCGTTCCCGCCGCTCCTCCAGCCAGTCCGCCATCTCCGTTGTCGCCCCGGTCGTTCCCGTCTCCGTCGCCATCGTTGCCCCCTCATCGTCACGCGCCCGGTGTCGCGCTCCGTGCGCCGCTTGCCCTTCCTCCGGCGCGATCATCGCACATTCATCGCACATCGCGCATCGCATATCGCGGCCCCTCGTTGCGATGATTGCGCTCGATCTCGCCCGATCTCGATTCGATGGCGTTGGAATTACGGGGGCGACGCGACGCAAACACTCAGCGAACGCTCATCCGGCCTTTAGATTGTCTTCAAGTTCGGGCGGTACCCTGCACTCAGACGAGAACGGACGGCGGGACGGAGGACGAAGATTCGCAAGCCGTACCCACCAGTCGCCGCGACGGATCGCCGCACCGCTTGTCTCCCGGAACGTACATCCCTTCCCCCCATCCCCTTTCCCCACCCGCCGGACCCCCCTCCGGCGGGACTTTTCTGTGTGACACCGAGACGGCAACGGTGGCGCGGTGCTCTCGGCCCATGACTCGCGTCAAGGGGAATGCATCACGGGCCGATGGAGGTTCACAACCGAATCGGGTACGGGTGGGGATGGTACTCCCAACCTGTCATCCCCGGACGACGGGCTGAGCGCACCATCCCACCCCGAAAACGCGCACGACCCGATTTGGTCCTTACGGTTCATCAGCCCGCGCTACCATCTGCCTGCTTACCGACGCGATCAGCCAATTGCGCCCGTTTCGTTGCCGCCGCGTCGAGCCGCGTCCGCGTCTCTGCGAGCCATACGCGGTCTCCGGCGAGGGTTTCGCGGGCGGCGGCGATGCTCCGGGCCATCGCCAAGGGGGCGGGGCCACCGGGCAGCGACCGCCGCCGCCGGGTCGAGGGCCGCACGCACTTGCGCGTCGGTGATCGGTAAGGATGCGCCCGTCGTCGCTTCCGCCGCACGGGCCACGTCCGCCGCCGTGATCGCGTCGGCCTCCGCGCCGCGTGCGAGGGCATCTTGTACGACCTGTGCGACGACCCCGTGCGCGGTGCGGAAGGGTAGGCCGAACTCCCGCACGAGCGTGTCCGCCAGCTCGGTCGCCGTAGTGAAGCCGCGCCCCGCGAGGCTCGCCATGCGCTCGGTGTTCCAGTGGAGCGTGGGCAGCACCGCCGCGAACAGCATCAGCACCCGCTCGGCGGCGTCGAAGGCGCGGTAGAGCGGCGTCTGGATGTCGTCCTCCACATCGTTCGTGTCGGCGTAGGCGGCATTGTGCGTCATCGTCTGCACCGCTACCGCGTCGCCGTAGATGTAGGCGAGATGCGCCCGCAGGTGTTCCAGCACCACCGGGTTCCGCTTCTGCGGCATGATGCTGCTGATCTGCACGAAGGCGTCGTCCACGCGCAGAAATCCGACCTCGACCCGCGCCCAGACGAGCAGGTCGTACAGGAAGCGCGAGAGCGACGACGCGCAGGTCACGAGGGCCGAGACGCCTTCGAGCATCGCGTCGCTGGCCCCCACGGCGTCGTAGCCGTTCTCGATTATGCCGTCGAAACCGAGGAGGGCGGCGACGCGGGCGCGGTCAATCGGGAACGCGGTGGTGGTGAAGGCCGCCGCGCCAAGGGGCGACTGGTTAATGCGCCCGAAGGCGGCGCAAAGTCGCGCCGTGTCGCGTTCTAACGGCCCCCAGACGCCCGCGAGGTGATGCGCGAGGGTGGTCGGTTGCGCAGGTTGGGTGTGCGTGTACCCCGGCATCAGTGTCTCGGTGTGCGCCGCCGCGAGGCCGATCAGGATTTCGCGCAGGCGCAGCACGCCATCCAGCACCGCGAGCACGCGCTCACGCGCCGCGAGCCGCCAGAGGGCGGCACCGAGGTCGTTGCGGGAGCGGGCGAGTTGCAGATTGCCGCCCGCCTCCGCCCCCGCGTGCGCGATGATGCGCCCCTCCACGAGGAAGAACAGGTCTTCGGCGTCCACCGATTCCTCCGCGATCACGCGCTCGACCCCGGTTTCCGCAACCTCGCGGATCGCGGCGAGCAGCATCGCCGCCTGCGCCGGGGGCAGGATGCCCGCCTCGGTCAGCATCAGCACATGCGCGGTGTGCGCCGCGAGCATGGGCGTGAAGAGGTGCGCCCGTGCGTTCGCCAGTGCCGGATCGAGTACCACGGCGCGGTACACGGGGTGGGGAAAGCCATTCGCGGTCTCGGTCACGGGTCGCGTTCCTCCTTGGTGCGCGTCGCGTCGCGCTGGCATTGACGCGAAGCGGGGAACGCGATACTATAGCAGTCGGGACATGCGCGGGTAGCTCAGTGGATAGAGCGTCTGCCTCCGGAGCAGAAGGCCGTGGGTTCGAGCCCCTCTCCGCGTACCATCCCTTTCCCCTTCCACCGCAAGGAAAAGTCCATACCCCCCGCTTGGTAAAGTGCGCCGATTCGGTGCCGCTGACAACCACCCTGACAACCACCCTCGATTTTACTACTCCGTACCTGTCAATAGCGCGTCCATTTTGCTCGCTGCTTCGCGTTGCAGGGCGGGCAGCACATGGGCATACGCGGCGGCGGTAGTGGCGATGGTGCTATGTCCAAGTTGCCGCGAAATCGTGAGCAAGTCCACGCCCTGCATAAGCATGAGCGTTGCGGCACTGCCGCGCAGATCATGGAAACGGCGGTCGGTAAGTGCGGCGGCAGTGAGGCTATCTTTGAAGGCGGTCAGCACTTTGCGCTGGTCGAGCGGGGTGCCGTAGCGCGTGGTGAAGATAAAGCCTGCTTCCCGCCAGCGTGCGCCTGCCGCCCGTTCCGCGAATTGTTGCCGCTCGCGGTGTCGCCGAAGGGCGTCAACCACGAGGGCGGGCATGGGCAGGGTGCGGCGGCTCTTGTCGGTCTTCGTATCCACGAGAGTGAGCGTACCGTCGCGTCGCTGCAACTGGTAGCGTACCGAGAGCGTACCGGCTGCCGCGTCAATGTCCTCCCATCGGAGCGCAAGAACTTCCGCGAAGCGTAGCCCCATCGTGAGGGCGACGATAAAGAGGGCTTCATACTTGTGGTCGCGCACGGCTTTGAGGAATGTTTGCGCCTCTTCAGGCGTGAACGGCCTGCCCTCGTGATGCGCGACGCGGGGCGGGCTGGCGAGAGCAGCGACGTTACGCGGCACAGCGTTCCAGCGTACTGCTTGGTTGAGTGCGGTACGGAGTACGCGCCAGTGGTAGCGAGCCGTGGTCGGGCCAACATTCTTCGAAGCGAGGGAACGGGTGATCATACGTTGCACGTCGGCAGCAGTGAGCTTGTCGAGGCGGATACGCCACGGCAATCGCATCTAAATCTAAGGGCGAACCTTCTCACGCTGCCACCGACATTTGCCGATAGTTCTCAGGGTTCTTGCCCTTTTCTCCGAGGTCGTCCGCGACCACTCTCTGACGAGCGCGAGCGCAGGGGCAAGAAACCCGGCGATTCTCAGGCGAAGCTGCAGGTATGCGGAAGTATTCGCGGACACGCGATTTAGATGCGATTGCCGTGGCGGATACGCCCGATTGCCGGAACGATGTACTTCTCGGTCGCGTCCTTGTAACTGCGATAGGTCGAGGGCGATACCGATGGCTGCACCTTATCGGTTAGCCAGCGGTCGAGGTAGGCAGTGACGGTAAGGCGTCCATCCGTGGGGGTAATGCCCTGTGTCTGGTCGTGGTGCGCCGCCGTGAGCAGGGCCGCGACTTCTGCCCGCGTCTTGCCGTAGAAGGATTTGCGCTTGCGCTTGCCGTCCACGTAGCCGAGATTGAGTACCGCCACCCACCGCCCGTCAGCCCGCTTCACGATAGTCCCCTCCCCTTGCCCTCGCTTGCGCTTCTTGGGGGCGACCTTCGGCACGGCGGTAACCTCGTTCGTCTTGGTGTCAGATGATTGTGTGTCCATCTTTCCCTCCTCTAAGGATTGAAACAGGGGCGGCACGATCGCCACCCCGTTAGCAATTAGGCCGCGACTTCGTCCGCGATGGGTGCCGCATCCTCGCCGGGGAACACGAGCGGGTGAACCGCTTCCATACGGTCGAGGCGGAAGCTCTTCACCTCACGGCGGAAGGTGCAGAAGCCGCGCACGCATACCGCATTGTCCTTCGTAAGGAACACGCGGGTGGGGTAGATCACGCGCCCCGTGGTCACATCGTCGTGCGAGTAGGTGACGACCACCGCGCCGTTCTCTTGCAAGGCGATGGCGACGCTGGCGAGTGCCACGGCCTGCACTTCGTCCATCTGTGCGAGGGTGGCGAAGACTTCGAGGGCGGTGCGCAGATCGTCGGGTGGGGTGGCATCGGTGAGGGTGCGGGGTGCTTCGAGGGTGACAGGTCGAAGGACGGTGGCAGTGACGGTGGTATCCTGTATCGTGGTGGTCATCGGGGTACACTCCCTTTGGCTGCTCGCCCCGTTGGTGCTCGTAACACCTTCGGGGCATTTCATTGTCAGCACAATCGCTGACATTGACATTTTAGCATATGTGCGCTATATTGTCAATGGTATCTGCTAGAATGGTTTGCATGAAGATTGGAGACACCGAAGTGCTCACCCTTACCCAAGCTGCCGAGCGCAGCGGCCTCAGCGCGAACACACTGCGGGCGCAGGTCAAGAACGGTGTTCTGCCCGCAACGCTTGCGGGCAAGACCTACCTCGTCACGGCGAATGATTTGGAGATGTACGTAGAAACACACAAAGGGCGGCATGGGGTGGCATCCCCCTCGCACCCCCTCTATGGTAAGCGGGGCGGCGGGGGGCGCAGGAAGCAGGACGGGGAGCGACGGGATGATGAGGAGAACCGCGAGTAGGCAGAGGGATTACGACGCCACGGCCTCGTCAACGTCCCCGATCATCTCCCTGAATTGCGCGAGGGCAGCTTCGAGGTCTTCCGCGATCTCGGCGGCGAGAATGTCCGGGTCGGGCAGGTTCGCGCTCTCTTCCAAGCTCTCGTCGCGCAGCCAGAAGATGTCGAGGCTTGCCTTGTCGCGGGCGACGATCTCCTCGTACGTGTACGACCGCCACCGCCCTGCCGGAGTTTCGTCGCTCCATGTGGCGGCGCGGTCGTGGCGATTCTCCGGACGGTAGCAGCGCACGAAGTCGTCGAGGTCGGTGCGGGCGAGGGGGCGCGTTTTCAGGGTGAAGTTCCCATTCGTGCGCAGGTCGTAGAACCAGATGTGGCGCGTCCACGGCGTCTCGCTCGCGGGCTTACGCTCGAAGAACAGCACATTCGCCTTCACGCCCTGCGCGTAGAAGATGCCTGTGGGCAGCCGTAGGATCGTGTGCAGGTCGCAGTCGTGCAGCAGGCGGCGGCGCACCACTTCGCCCGCGCCGCCCTCGAACAGCACATTATCTGGCACGACCACCGCCGCCCCGCCGTGCATGGCGAGGATCGTCTTGATGTGCTGGATGAAGTTCAGTTGCTTGTTGCTCGTGCCCGTCCAGAAGTCGTCGCGTACGATCTCCTGCGCCTCGCGCCGCTCCTCGCCTGCCTCGTTGATGAACTTCACGCTCGATTTCTTGCCAAACGGCGGGTTCGTTAACACCATGCCGAACCGCTCGCCGGGGTCGGACTTCAAGCTGTCGTCCACACGGATGGGGCTGGCGGTGCCGTTCGCGCCGATGCCGTGCAGGTAGAGATTCATCACGCACAGGCGGGCGGTGTTGTCCACGATCTCCCACCCGTGCAACGCCCCACCGCGCAGGTGTTCCCACTGGTCGCGGTCGAGCGGGCGATAGTGCGCGGCGATGTAGTCGTGGGCGGCAAGCAGGAATCCCCCCGTGCCGCACGCGGGGTCGCAGATCGTCTGCCCCGGTTGCGGGCGCATTACGTCTACCATCGCGGCAATGAGCGGGCGCGGCGTGAAGTATTGCCCCGCGCCGCTCTTGGTGTCCTGCGCGTTCTTTTCGAGTAGCCCCTCATAGATCGCGCCCTTCACGTCTATGTCGAGGCCCGTCCACGTCTCGCTGTCTATGAGGTCAACGAGGCGGCGCAGCTTCGCGGGGTCTTGGATGCGGTTCTGCGCCTTGCGGAAGATCACAGGGATGAGGCCCGCGCCCGTGCCGAGGTCGGCGAGGATACGGCGGTACTGCGTCTCCAACGCCGCGCCGTCGCGGTCGAGCAGCGTTTGCCAGCCGAGATCGGTGGGAATCGCACCCTCACCGAACACGCGGGCCTGCTCGTCCGCCATCTTGAGGAACAGCAGGTACGTCAACTGTTCGAGGTAGTCGCCGTAACTCATGCCGTCGTCGCGCAGCACGTTGCAGTAGTTCCACACGCGCTGCACGATGCTCGCGCTACTGGTGCTCATCCGCTTTCCCCTCGCCTGCTTGGAACACGCTGCTCCTCGGATGTGTTGTATATAGCACAGCCGCTCCCGTGCGGCGACGGGCGTGGCGGTCTTCTTGCGAGCGTGCATGTTCGCATATGTACGTGGCGCGTTATACATGGTACGATACGTTCCGACGCAGGAGAGGGAGGCCAAGCATGATTGCAGCGAAGCGGTACATACGCACGAGTTCTTGCTCCGCTCAGGTGAGCGGTCGGGCCGTGCGTGCGTGTGCCTCCTCCATGCTGAGTCAGCGCGGGTTGTTCAAGCGTAAGTCTGGTGCGTCGTCTTTGGCGCGGCGCGACATCTATCTCACGCCAGCGGAAGCACAGGACTTCGACCACTTCCTCGCGGAGCCGCACGCTTTCCCGACGCGCCCGCGACGCGCCAACAGCGTCCGCTAGACAACACACGAAACACTCGGCAACGCCTTCCCCCGACATATGGGGAAGGCGTTCGTTGTGGGGAGAGTTTGCCCGTGATCGCGCTCACCGCCGTGCCATTCGCGCCGGAACACAAAGGAATGGTGAGCGGCTTCGCGTGCGGCAACGAGCCGTGGGCGCGGGAAGCGGAAGCGTGGATCAAAGGCAAGCTGAAACGCGACGGAGTATACGAGGCGATGAAGCAGGGCGTGCGGGCGTGGCTGTTCTTCACGCCGAACGATGCGCTTGTTGGCTTCGGGTCGCTCGGCACAGCGAAGATGCACTACCCGTATGAAGTCCCAAAGGCGAAGCTGGTGAACTTGATACCGAGCCTTGCCGTACACCGCGACTTTCAGGGCGGGCCTGCCGGGGCCGCGCCGGGGGAACGGTTCTCCGATCAGATCGTGGACTTCCTCATTACCGAAGCCCGTACGACCGCGCTGCTACCCGTGCTCCTGCTGTTCGTGGACAGGGACAACGCACGGGCGATGCACGTCTACCAGCGGGCCGGGTTCATCCACTGGCCCGAACGCCCCTCTGACTACGATCAGGGTCGGAACCCTTGCCGCATGATCGTGTCTCTCGTGGATAACCCGTCAGAGTGAACGGCGAACGGATGTTGCGTCTACGTCCATTCCTCAATAACCGGACGGCACTCCTCTACAAAGCGCAACAATCGAACCGCTGCCCATCGGCGGACACTCACCGCCCACACCCGTTCCTCTTGTGCCGACGGACGCGGCGGAAATGCGAGGCGCACACGGATGTACAACGGTTCGGCTTCGCTTTCCGTCGCATCCTCATCCGCCAAATCGTCCGTATCACGCTGCTCGGTGTGCTCTATATCTGGTAGTTCGTCGTTTGCGTGTTCGTCGCCTACGTGTTCATTGTCATCTGCGGCGGGGAACTCCAAGTGGGCTTCGTAACCGATGTGTTTCTCTATGTATCGTGCTCCCTCGTGCAGCATGTGAAGCACTGCCTCGTTCTCTATCGCATCCCCGGTGTCTATACGCAGCGAGAGCAAGAGCATGTCGCGGCTCATCCCCCACTCGAAGGAGAGATCGGGCTTACCTGTCGGGAAGCGAATGGGGCCGAACGGGATAATCGAGAGTGGGTCGTTGAGGCGGTCGCGCTCATCGGGTAACAGCGACAGTTGGAGGTGGCGGGACAACACAACGCTCTGTGTCGCAACATCGAGGGTGGCATCCGTCCAGCCAGCGGCGAGCCACGTCACCGAACGCGGATTGCTCACGATGTTGCTTTCCCACCCCGATGGGCTGTCCCGGAGAGAATCGGAGAACTGCTCACCGAGCCTGTCCTGAAAGTTGTCGAGGGAAACACGAATGATCGGAATGGACAAATCATCCGCGAGCCAGAGCAGCCAGTACAGTGCGTCCGCGTACTTCTCCGGCTCCCAAAGTACGGACGGTGTCTCCACGAAGGGATCGAGTGGGGCATCTACCGCCGTGCTCTGCGGTTGTGGGCGGCGCAACAGCCATCGTTTGGCGTTGCGGAGTGCGTCGCGCTGCGTCGGGTCGAGGTCGCCCCGGAAGTGGAAAAGCTGGTTGCGAATGTCGCGGATCGGTTCGAGGAGTTTCGAGAATACGTCCTTCGGCTTCATCACGTCCTCGAAGCCCGACCAATTCTTTCCGGTACGGATCACGCCGAGCAGGTCATTGAACGTCAGTTCCTCCACCTTCGGCGTCGGCTTCTTCGGTTGCTCTTTCGGCTGCTCCTTCGGCGGGACTACCGCCGCCCGGATCGCCGTCGCTCGTTCCTCCTCGTCGGGGTACACCCGGTAGACGTGTTGCCGCAGCATCGTCTCGATGTCTTCGATGAGCATCAAGCCTTCCGAAAACCGCTGGAAGAAGTCGGTCGTGTCGGCGTGGGTGAGGACGCCAACAGGATTGCCCCCGTCCATCACGATCACGGCGTAGGAGCGGCGCAAGGCTTCGAGCGCGTCGGAGATGTCGGCATCCTTCGGTAGGGTTACAGCGGCAGTCTCGACGTGATCTACGGTGAGGTCGAGAAACGGGGCATACCCCTTGCTCATGTGAAAATACCCACGCAATATCGTCTGTTCCGAGACGACACCCGTGAAGTGTCCCCCATCGTCGCACACAAGCAGTTGGCTATAATCGTGAGCAATCATCTTCGAGAGGGCTTCGCGGATCGTGTCGCTCCTGCGCACGTAAAGCGGCGCGGCACGGCCTTCGATCAGTCGGGCGACGGGGTAGGGCATCGCGTGCTCCTGTTCTCGCGCATCACGGCGTACGGCGGGCGCGAGGGGTGCGGGATGGCTTCGGCGTTTCCCGCTCCGAGTGTATGCGCTCCAACAGAACGGACGCGGGTTCGTCGGTGGGGTCGTGGGGGACGAGGCGACCTGCGAAGGCGCGGGCGAGTACCGCCTGCCGCAACCGCTCCGCCCGCCGCAGGCTCGCCGCGATGCTGGCTTCCGCCGCCGCGATGACCGACAGCCGCCGCTCCACCTCCGCGACGATGCGGGCTTGTGCCGCGAGGGGGGGGAGCGCGACGGGGATGGCTTTAAGATCGGCCCCCGCGATGCCTTGCTGTCCTGCGGTGGACTTGGCTTTGCGCTCGATGATGCCGCGTGGTATCTGCGTGGCGAAATACGCTTCCAGATACGTGGGAAGAATCCCTTCGTAGAGGCGAACGCGAATGAGTTTGTCTGGGTACACCATTGATTGCGTCATGCCGCGCACCATCGCGCACGCGCCAACGAGTTCGAGACTGCCGTTATAGCGGGTGAACAGAAGATCGCCGTCCGCGAGCAAATAACCCGCAACCTTCGGTGTGTCTGCCGGAATGTAGCGTGGCGTTGAAATGTCGAGCGCAAGCGGACGTACCGCGCTAATACGCAAGATGGGCAGGCCGATTGGTTCGTCATACGGCGAACCAGAAAACAAGCCGTTTTTCAGTTCGTAGATCAACTCCTCGACAGTCGCCCACACCCAACCGGGCGGCAACTCCGGCAGGGCGGCGGTATTGGGGGGGGCGGGTTCGGGGTAGGGGAGGCGGGCGGGGTCTTTGCCGCGTGCGCGTGCGTCGGCCTCGCACTTGGCGCGGCGGGCGGCAGCGATGCGGGCGAGCAGGGCGGCGGCAGGTTCGTCGCTCGCGTCCTGCGGCACGAGGCGACCCGCGCACGCCGCTTTCAGCACCGAGGCGCGGTATCGCTTCAACTTCGCCCGTGCGCTTTGCAACGCCGCGACGCCCGCATCGAGCCGCGTGAACTGCTCCTCAATCGCCGCCACGATGCGCCCCTGTTCGGGCAGCGGCGCGAGCGGGATAGGGGCATCTTCGAGGAAACTTGTTGGGACGCGCTGTTGCCCCACTGCACCCGAAAAGTGTATTTTCGCAACTGCCCGGAACTGTGACTGACGCACGAAGTAGAACAGCCACGCCGGGATGACCACAGGTTCCGGACGGAGAACGTGAAACTCAGTGGAGCCGAAGCCGATACCGTTTGTGAGGTTTGCGGCGATGGCAGCCTTACCGTTCTCCATGCAAGGGGTTATCTTGGCGAATAGTACGTCTGCGTCAGCGAACGGAGTAAATCCTTTGCGCACCGCCGCCAATGGGCGTTGCTCCGGTTCAGCAATCGTGCCGCTCTTCGCGTCCACTGCCGCCATAGGCACAAACGTCACGTCAAGATTGTCTGGCAAAGCCCGTATCGCCGCATCACGCGGGTTGATACGCGCAACTTCGCCAAGCGTCGTCCATCTCCACCCCGGTGGCAGGTCGTCCGTGGAAGGCACGGGCGCGGGGGCGGGCGCGTCGAGGGGCGCGGGTGGGTCGAACAGGGAGCGTTGTGTCATCGCGTCACGCCACCAATGCGTCATTGAGTTCGTCGAGTAGGGCGGGCAACCGCTGCTCCCCGAACACCTTTTGCGCCCGGAAGATGCCGCCATACTGCGGGAACTCACCCGCCTCCTGCAAGTCGCGCAACGCCACGCGCAGGTTGACGCCGATGTGCGCCGCGATGCGGTCGAGCCATTGCCGCTGCTCCGGTGTCCATGCCGCCCCACCCGCCTCGCTTTGCGCGAGCCACGCTTCGTACCGCGCCCGCACCGTGTCGGGATACGGCACCAACTCCGGGGCGTCGTCGGGCGTCGTCGCGTGGCGCACGAGCGAGACGAGGTCGGTGAGCACGCGCCGCGCCCCGACGCCGCGCACCTTGTCGCGCTCCAACTGCGCGTACGCCTGCCAGAGGGCGTCAGGTGTCCAGTTGCGCGGCGGCTGCCGCAGGCGGGCGGCAAGGTCTTTCACGGCGTCGTACGTCAACTGCCGTTCGCCGTGGGGCCGCTCGTAGAGCAACTGAAACGCAGCGATCTCGTCGCGGTTCTCGTCAAGGTAGGCACGGAAACTCTCCACGGTGGCCCGCGCCGTCTCGGTGTCTGCCGCGCTGAAGCCCGCCGCGAGCAGTTCGTCGCGGCTCACGGCGTCTATCGTTTGCTCGTCGCGGCGGTGCGCCTCTTTGATCGCGTCGCGGAGCGCGGGGTGATCGAACGGAGCGGCAGCGGCGAGGCGAAGCGTTTCCTCTGCCTCCGCGATCTGCTCTGCCGAGGGTTTCGGGTTGCCCGTTGCGGCGATGGCGGCGGCACGGTAGCGGTCAGGGTCGGTGGCATCGAGCAAGGCGGTGGCGAGGTCATGTAGCGTCGCCCCGCCGCTCGCTTCCACGATCTGCGCCCGTTCGTCCGCTGTCAGGTGCTTGTCGAGCCACGCCAATCGCCCCGCGAGCGAGGTGAGGATGTCGTCTTCTTGGCTGTACTGCACCTGCTCCAAGAGCGCATCGAAAGCCACCGAGCGGCGTTGTTCGAGATTTTGTGTCTCGACGCGGGTGTCTTCCACCACGCCCACCGCGTCCACGATCACGAAGCGCGTCTTCTCCTTTGCGTCGGGCGTCACGGCGATCAGGTCGGTGGCGTTGATGACCCGCGTGCCGCGCCCCAACATCTGCTCGAACAGCACGCGGCTTTTCACCGAGCGCATGAACAGCAGCACTTCCAGCGGCTTGATGTCCGTTCCCGTGGCGATCAGGTCTACGGTGACGACGATGCGCGGGTTGTACCGCGTGCGGAACTGCGCGATCAGGTCGTCCGTTTTCACGCCCGTGACGCGGTAGGTGATCTTCTGGCAGAAGTCGTTGCCCTTGTGGAACTCCTCGCGCACGATCTTGACGATCTCCTCGGCGTGGTTGTCGTCTTTGGCAAAGATGAGCGTCTTGGGGACGTGCGTGCGGTCGGGGAACATCTCGGTAAAGAGTTTGTCGCGGAAGGTGCGTATCACGAGGCGAATCTGATCTTCCGCCACCACCGCCCGGTCAAGGTCTTTCGCGCCGTAGATCAGGTCGTCTTCGAGCCAGACATCGCGCCGCGCCCGCGTCTGGCGGTCGCGCTTCTGCACCCACTCGCCCGCCTCGACCGCCGCGCCGCCGCCCGTGATCTTCGTCTCGATGCGATACACCTGCCCGTCCACATTCACGCCGTCTACTACAGCGCGGGGGCGGGTGTACTCCATCACGAGATTCGACTTGAAGAAGCCAAACGTGTGTTTCGCGGGGGTGGCAGTGAGGCCCGTGAGGTGCGCATCGAAATATTCCAGCACCTGACGCCAGAGGTTGTAAATCGAGCGGTGGCACTCGTCCACGACGATGTGGTCGAAGAACTCGATAGGCACGGCGGGTTTGTACTCCACGCGCACGGGCTGAAGACCATCGAGGGCCGCGCCGCTCTCGAACAGCGAGCGTTCCTCGGCGTCGGGATCGAAGCTGTGCTTGTCGTCGAGCATCGAGAACAACCGCTGGATGGTAGTGATATACACCTTGCACGCGGGGTCGAAAACCGGAGAGGTGAGCCGCTGCACGTTGTACAACTCGGTGAACTTGCGTCCGTCGTCGGGGGTGGTGAACTGCTGGAACTCGTTCAACGCCTGCTTGCCGAGGTTCGCCCGGTCTACGAGAAAGAGCACACGCCCCGCCCCACCGTGCACGGCAATCGCATCTAAATCTAAGGGCGAACCTTCTCACGCTGCCACCGACATTTGCCGATAGTTCTCAGGGTTCTTGCCCTTTTCTCCGAGGTCGTCCGCGACCACTCTCTGA
>JAABUN010003656.1_pt1 | contig 23183 bp, 23 predicted proteins | sample 5559311 | NCBI WGS metagenome assembly JAABUN01 (sample SAMN10711877, study PRJNA513370) | rock metagenome | isolation source: Antarctica rocks | place: Antarctica: Victoria Land, Siegfried Peak sud
CTGCAGGACGTTTTGGCCTGGTCCTGCCGGGTGCCACTTCACCTCCTCGCCCGAGGAGGCGTCCCACCCGAGGACTGGTGCCACGAACTGGGGCGCGGGTTGGTCGGCGGGGTGGTCGCGGTGCTCGGATTGTGGAGGGTTGGGCAGTGTGGTGGGCGTGGCGTCGTCCGTCGCCGCCTCCTGCGGATCGGGCGCTGCGTCGGTGGGCTCGTCAGTGTCCGAGGTGGGGGCTGCCTGGCCGTCTTCTGCTGTCGCGTGGTCGTTGCAGTCGACGTGGTCGCTGCCTCGATCGGCTTCCGGGTGAGGCGCGCCGGCGGCGGGGCCGTCCATGTCCTTGCTTTCGGGTCTGCGGCGGATCCTCGTGCCCTGGAGGGGCGGCCGTTCGGACTCGACGGTTCGCAGGCGGGTGAGGTCGGTGCCGGTCGCGGTGCGGAGCAGTTCTTCGGTGAGGGTGATGGAGTGCAGGGCGACCGGGACGATGTCGCCGGCGACCCGGTTCTGGTAGAGGTTGTGCTCCGATTGGACGCCCGGCCCGAAGACCAGCCCGACACCAGCCCACTCCAGGGACCCGCGGCCGAGCCGGAAGGCTTCGAGTGCTTCCAGCTCGCTGGCGTCGAGCCGGAACTTGGACTCGCGCGCTACCGAGTAGGCCGCTTCCGCGATGCGGTTCAGCCAGAGTCTGCTGTGGATGCTCCCGTCGGGGTATGCGGCCCAGCGGGTGGCGGCGATCGTCTGGGTGAGCTGGTCGAGCGCCCCGGCCTTGGCGTCGGTCTCGTCGCTGCGCCGCGCCTTGACCTCGATGGTGGCGACGTGCACGCCGCCCTCGGCGGGGTCGAGGGCTATGGCGAGGAGGTCAGCGCGCTTGCCGGTGAACCAGTGCCGGTACTCGTCGAGGCTGATGAGCAACACTCGGCATCCCGGCGGCAGGGGCCAGGGTGTGGTCTTGGTGGCCAGCAGGCTGAAGGCGACGACGTGACCGACGAGCTCGTTGATGCCGGCTCCGCTCGTTGCCGCTTGGAGCGCGAGGATGCCGTAGCCCTGGCTGGCGACCTTGCGGAGTTCTGTGCCGATGTCGAGGGCGACGTCGGGATTGGTGACGATGCGGGCAGCGCGGAGGCTCCGACCGATGGCCCGGTCGGCCGGTCCCCCAGACTTCTGGCTGAGCACCAGCGCCAGCGGGCTGTCTCCGCCGAGGCGCCTCTCCTGGTGCAAGATGGCGACGTTGTCACGGCCCAGCGCCTGCTCGAGACTGTCTCGGGTGGCGTACCGGTCGAGGGTCGCGACCCACAGTGCCAGGTCGTGGATCTCGACCAGCTGGTCGCGGATGTCGAGAGTGCCCGTGCGCACCTCGGGCACCTCGACGGGGCCGGCCGGGTCCGGCCACGAGTCCGACACAGCGTTCTGCAGCATCAGCCAGGCCCGGCCCGCGTGTGTCGCGGCAGGGGGCATTAACAGCGTACGGCGCTCTCGGCCCGGGCGCTGCCAGACCCGGGGGGCGAAGAGGACCTCCGGATCGAGCTTGGGCAGGTCCACCTCAGGCGAGTCGACGTGCAGGAGCCGCCCCCCTTCGGTGATCCCGGTGACGAGCGCGAGGTGTACGGCCGGGTTGTCCCGGGCGGGCGCGAGCACTCGCCGGGTATCGGCCAGGTCCTTCATGTAGCGAAGCTGCAGTGCGTCGCGCTCTCCCTGCAGTTTCCGGTCGGCGCCGTCGAGGGTGTGCCTGGCCGGCTTGTCGCCGTCGCCGTCGCCGATGCAGAAGATCTCGACCCGGTTCACTTCGGCGCTGCCGACCTTGGTGCCGATCAGCCGGACTGCCTCGTCTGCGAGCAGGTCGGCAGCTCCGGGCCCCCAGGCCAGACAGCGCAGATGGCCGGCCGCCTCGGGCTGCAGGGTGAGGAGCTGCACGATCACCGAGTGCAGGGACGCGACGGCGAAGCCGCTCTCGTCGAGGGTGGTGTCCGAGCCGTAGAGGCTCCAGAACCGGCCTTCGGCGGCAGGGAGGAGGGCTCCGGTCTGATTCTTCAGCCGGATGTGGGCGGGGTGGTGTGCGGCAGTGGTGCGGGCGATCGCTGCTGCTGCGGCGGCGGCGTCTCCGGGCTCGGCGTCCTTGCCCTCCTCGGCGCTGCTCAGCAGCTTCCAGAGCGCTTCGAGGTACTGGCCGAGCCATTCCGACTTCATCGGCGCGAAGCCGGTGAGCCCGGCGCACTGACCGGCGCGTGCGGCGCCGACGAGGGCCAGCGCCTCGGCGTCCGCCTCGTTGCCCGCCGCTTGGAGTTGCTGCGCGGCTGCAGTCCACTTCTCCGCCCAGCCCGACAGGAGGGCCGGGCTCAGGCCGCTCTCGAGGGCGCTGTTTGCCGTCAGGTGCAGCTGGGCGGCGAGAGGTCGGAGGGCAGGTGGCACCGCAACGGTGTGGAAGTCCTGCGCAGCACAGAACGCGTGCAGCGTCGGGTCGCTGTGTGAGCGCAGCGTCAGGCACGGCTGGTCGGCGAAGAGCAGAGCAGCGCGGAGCAGCGCCACGTCGTCGAGGTCGGGCCGCCAGTCGACCTGCACTGTCGTCTTGGCTTTGTCGTCGGCATGCAGCCGGAGTTTCAGGGTGGGCAGGGTGCCGCCGGCATCCAAGCCGGCGTCGGCGATCGCTGCTTGCAGTCCGGGCTTGCCTCCGAGGTCGTCGCCGTCGGCGGGGCGCGTCAACAGGCCGTCGATCTCGCCGTCCCACTCCGACCACTCCCTGAAGAGGCCCCCCAGGCGCAGCCGGGCGCACGCCAGCGTCAGGATGCGTCCGGCTCCAGTCCGGTTCAGGGCGGCCTGGGAAGTGGACGCCGGCGGGTGCGGCTCAAGCAGTTGGACGCGCTGCACCAGCCCCCCCAGCTGTTCGGCGGCGCGCGCGATGGCCGCTTCGGGGCAGGAGGGGCTGCTGCCGCTGACCGAACGGTCTCGCAGGGTCCGCTCCAGCTTGCGGCGGGTGTCCTTGCTGAAGACGCGGCGCTGGTGGGCGTCGTCTAGTTCGCACAGCTCGCGGGCGGCCTCCCGCTGCCGAGTGCTGCGGCTCAGCTCCTCCGCCCGGGTGAAGTAGGTGTTCCACGGCAGGTCTTTCGCCTGGCTGCCGGGGGCGGCGTTGTCCCGGAAGGCGGTCAGTTCGCGGCGCACGACGGCGCCGAGGTCCTCGGGCCGCTGTTCGAGGAGCTCCCGCGCTTCGTCGAAGCTGAGGGCGCGCAGGAGGTCGCTGCTTCCCGCTTGCAGGTCGCTCATCACGGCGGCAGCGGCGTCGGACGCCTCCGTGGGGTCCAGGCCGCGGCGGCTCAGCACTTGCTCCGCGCGCTTGCGGAGGTCCGCGTACGCGGCCGGTCTCAGCACTTCGTCGCTGGTTCGCCTGGCGGCGAGCGCGAGGTTGTTGGCGACGCGGCTGGAGTCGACCCGTTCGTCCGGGCCGGCGTGGTCGGTGAACCCGCCGATAGCGGGCAGCTCGCGCAGCGGGTCGCCCCCGTCGGCGAGGATGTCGAGGTAGTCCGCGACCGCGGCGGCGCTCGGCCGCGCGGCCGGGCCCATTTCCACGATGGCGGCGCGCACAGCCCTGGCTGGCCCGTCCAGCTCGACGGCCGGGTGCTGCTGGGACAGGAGAGCGAGCCCGCTGGCGTCCTCGAGCAGCACGCTTGGCGACATGGACTCGAACATGTTCAGCGACTGCCGGTCCGGCACCTGCTCGCCGTCGCACAGGACCAGCACCACCCCCCGCGTTCCGGCCTCGTTGCGCAGTTGGGTTCCCGACACGTCTGTCAGGGCGTGGTGCCCGAACCTCCCAGGCGTGCTGGAGACCACGGCCAGGCGTGGCATCCCCTCGTCGTCCCAGGCGCCGCTGAGACCGTCGGCGACAGAGGCGGGAACCCCTTCGACGAGGACGAAGGCGGCTGCGCCGGGCGTCAGCTTGTCGTGGAGGCTGGCCGCGAGGGCGCGGCCGAGGCGGCCGCTCACCGGGTCCTCCGTGCGCGTTCCCCGACCATCGTGGTTCGGTCGGACAACCCCAGCGCGAGTCCTGCGTCGCTCATCAGCCTCTCTGCCTTCCGTGCGTTGCGTTCGAGTCCCGCGCCGTCGAGCAGGGTGGCGAGCGCGGTGGCGGCCGCGGTCTCCTGGTTGACCACGAGGCCCCATTCGGCTCGCGCTGCGGCGAAGAATCCGCGGCTCGACATCGGCATGTCCGCCGAGAGCGCACCGACCATGGCGGCCAGCAGTTCAGGACCCGCAGTCAGGTAGCGGTAGGAGCCGGTCCCCACGAGCATGCCGATCGACTGCAGCAGTACGCGGAAGCCGTCGCCGGCCGCGCGGTCGTAGTTGGCGGCCTCGACCGCAGCCCTGGCGATGCGCTCGTAGTCCTCGCGAACCGGGTGCCTCGGCAGCCCTCGCAGCTGGCTGCTGACGCTGTCCTCCGTGTCGCCGCCGAGCGGGCTCCGCGCCTGAAATTCGGCCGGCCAGTCCACTCTGGCGTCGGCGTCGAGCTGCTCCATGCGGTCCGCGAGGGTCAGCACCGTGGCTTCGCTGAGCCTGATCCGGGCACGGCGGTAGAACTCCTCGGACCGCTGCCGGATCGGGTCGACAGCTCGCGGCCCGCCGCCGAAGCTGAGGAGCAGGAACCGTTCCTCCTGCGGGGCACCCGTTCTCTGCCAGGCGGTCCGCACGACGTGTGTGGCGAGATCGAGGGCGAGGATCGTCCTCAGCTGCCACAGGCGCGCCGGGCCGCTGGCCCCTGACTGGCGCATCACGCCTTCGGCGTGGCGGCACAGCTGGTCTGCGAGTTGCCGAAGGCGCTGGTCGGACCCGCGGTCCCAGGCGTCTCGCTCGTCGGCTTCGGTGTCGGGGGGGCGGGTGTAGCTCTCCCCCTCATCCAGGACGCCCTCGAGCTTCTCGCTGACGTCTGCGAGCGGGCTGGCGCCGGTCAGGGCCTCCCTAATGGCTTCGACCGCCGCAGCGCCCAACTGCTTCGACTCGTGGCCGGGAGGGTCGAGCAGCATCCTGGCCAAGGTGATCCCGCTCCCGCGCATGTACACCTTTCGCACGCTGTACTCCGGGCTGCCTGGCTTGGACCTGCGGGCGTCGTACCACAGCAGGGACTCGTGGAAGGGGCGCAGCAGCCAGGTCCCCCGCTGCCCGCGCTGTGTCTCGGGGTCGACCAGGCCCTCGAGCGCTCGGCGGGCGAGAGCCAGGTTCGCCGATCCGCGAGTTTCGCGCCCGGCCGCCAGCCCGGCTCCGTACTCCTCGGGGGTGGTGTCGTCGTCGCCGGCCCGGCCTTGCGCCCGCCCGCCCAGGAAGTTGTCGCCGACCGCCAGGCTGCGGACGGCGAACAGCTGCCGCTTGGGTGTCGTCAGCTGGGTGGAGCCGGCGGGCGGCGCATAGCCGTTCTGCACCATGGTGAGGAGCATCTCGGCGCACAGCTGAGGCGCCCGTTCGTCGCGATCAGGGTCGAGGCAGAACAGGTGTTTGGCGATGGCGCCCGGTGTGAGCCGTTCAGGTCTTGTCGCAGCCACGCCCTTCACCGGCCCGCGAAGTGAGGAAGGGTGATCTTCAGCAGTGCGGGGGGCCGGGAGGACGGGTCGGCGACGCGGAGCGAGTCGTCGCTGGCGCCGTGTTCGGCCAACCGCCCGTAGAACCCGCGCAGGTCGTTCATCTCGGCCACGCCCTGCCCGACCGGCCCGCCGAAGTCCGCGGCCTCGCAGATGGCTTCGTGCATCCGCGGCCCTATCCGCAGGGCGAGGTCACGGGACTTGTCCACCTCGAGCACGACGTCGACATGGTCTATGTCCAGGACGTCCTCGACGAGCCCGGAGTCGGGGACCGTGAGCGACAGCCGGCTGACTGGGATCAGGCTGTGCACCAGCGACGGCGCTGCCGGCCTGAAGGCCCCGGGGTCGCGCGAGAACAGGCAGGCCGGGTCGGGGACGATCATGCCCTCGTCGGAACTGGGGAACCCGGTCACGAGGAAGTTGAGTCCGCGGACCAGTTCGGTGAGCCGCAGGACCGTGTCTCGGCCCGCGGCGACAGTGGCGGCGAGCTCGGCGAGGCTGGTCGCGTGCCTGAAGCGCAGCAGGCGCCGGCCGGCGCGTTCGGGGCCACCGAGCTCGGCGGCAGCCTCGAAGTAGACGCGCCGACGCCACAGGGCCTGGGCCGGCGGGTGGGTGTCGTCGCCGCTCACCAGGGCGGCCAGGCCGTCTTCGACCTTCGTGGGGTCCTCGTCGGTGCTGATCATCTCCCCGAGTGCGTAAAAGGTCATCTGCTGCTGTGCGGTCTTGACTCGGTCCAGCGGGGAGCGGCTGCCGTCCAGCCCGCGGCCGCCGGACTGGTCCGGCAACGGCGAACCGGCGATGTCGCGCACGGCCGCGGGAGCGCCGTTGCTGTCGCGGAGCCAGCCGTCGGCCTGCAGATCGCTCACCTGGCCCAGTCCGCTGTTCTTCAGCCCCGAGAGCAGCGGGGAGCGTTCGGCGGCGTCGGGCGTCAGACCGCCGCCCAGGACCCGGGAGAAGTACCCGTCGGCCGCAGTGGACGCCGACTTGTCCAGGTCGCGGAAGCGCTCTTTGACCCCCTCGCAGGTTGCGTCGCCGACGATCGCCCACGACATGATGGCCAGCACTTCCCGGAGGGTGGGGACGGCGTCGCCGGCGCCGAGCCGGAAGAGGGTGCGCAGCTGTTGCCGGACGTCGGTGCGGCGGAGCTGATGGGCGTTGCTCCTCATCGCACACCCTCCGTCGTCGAACGGGCAGCCGTCGCACCCGGACCAAAGCTCTTCGCGGGTCAGGTAGTCGAGCAGGCCTTCCCATAGCTTCTCGCCCGTTGGCCGCTGACGGTTGACGTTGACGATGAAGAGGTCCTCGAAGCGGGCGGCTCCGTGGCGCAGCGCGTCGTCGAGCACTGCGGTGGAGCGGGTGTCGCCGAGGTCGTCGAACGCGTCGCGCAGGATGCCTTCGTTGGCGCAGACCAACGCCTGCCCGTCGGCACCCCGAGACATTGCGTCCGAGAGGGCTCCTGCCCGCGCCGGGGCAGTCGGAACGCCCGAGAGGTCCTTCAGGACCCAGCGGTCCGGCGCGGCCTGCTGCAGTGCGTCCGCGGTGGGCAGCGGCGAACCGAGGGCCCGGCAGTAGGCCTCGGCCGCCGCGGTCTTCCCGGTGCCGGCGTTCCCGGTCAGCAGCACAGCGCCGGTCCTGCCCGACACTGCCCACTCTTCCAGGAACAGCGCCAGCTTCGTCTTGACGTCGGGGCCGAGGGCGGCCGACAGGCCTGCGTAGTGTTCGCGGTAGGCGCCCGCCTGGTCGGCGGAGAACACCGACAGCTTGCGCAGCGCGGTCACGACCGGCGCCTCAGCGGCGGTCTCGGGGTTGGGGGGGTTCACCGTGCTGGTTCCTTCTGCTCGGTTTGGCTTCGGGCCCCGAGCCGTGCTGTCCGCCTGGCTGCCGCCAGGCCTGCGGCGTCGTGCGGTTGGACTCCGGCAGCCGCGAGCGTCTCGGCCAGGGCTCCGACGATGACTCTGGCGGCCGGAGGGGGAACAGCGTTGCCGACCTGCCGCCGGACGCGCGGATAGGCGGAGCGGATTTCGCGCGTTCCGGGCTTGGCGCCGTGCTCGAACAAGAAGTCGTCCGGGAAGCCCTGCAGGCGGGCCTTTTCCCTGTTGCTGAGTCGGCGGGGCTCACGGTGGTGGTAGCCGTGCGTGCCCCCGCCCCCGCCGGCGATGACTGTGTACGAGGGCTTGTCCGGGTCGAGCCGCCGGTACACATGGCTGATCAGCCCGCGGACGGCCAGCGGGTGGCCCTCCGGAATCGACTCGTAGTTGTGGCCAGGGGCGATGAGCTTGAGCCGCTCCACGACGTCGGTGCTGTCGAGGCCCAGCTCGTGATTAGGGGCATCCGGGGCCAGCGGCTGCCGGTCCAGCGCGTCGGCCACGGTCAGCGGGGCGCCGGCGAACGGCGTGGGGATGACGGGCGGGCGTACCCCGAGGTCGCGGCGCACGCCCACCACGATCAGCCGCTCCCGGTGCTGCGGCACGCCCAGGTCAGCCATGTCGATGACCTGCGCGCTGATGTCGTAGCGGACGGCACCTTGTCCGGTGTCGGCGTCGGAGTAGCTGCTCGGCGAGCGGAGGGCGTGCCGCACCAGAGTCCAGGCGGCACCCCGGTTGGCCGACAGCAGGCCGGGGACGTTCTCGAGTACGAAGCCGGCCGGCCTGAGCGCGTCCAGGTAGCGGGCGACTTGCCGGAACAGGTTCCCGCGGGCGGTCTTGAGGCCGTCGTGGTTCCAGAGAGTGGAGTAGTCCTGACACGGCGGCCCGGCGAGCAGAATGTCGCACGGGACGTCCGGGACGTCATGCGCAGTGATGTCGGCCTCGACAATGTGCCGGCCCAGGTTTCGCCGGTAAGTCTCCACTGCCCAGTGTTCGTTGTCCACGGCCCACACCACTTTGACCCGGCCGGACTGCTGGGCGCCCAAGTCCATCCCACCGCAGCCGGAGAACAGCGATACGGCGGCGTACCGCCCGGACGTGCGTGCCATCAGGCGGGCGGCTGCTGGTCGAAGACCAGGCCGAGGTCGCAGCCGAGCGCCGCCGCTACACGCTGGACGGACTCCAGGCTGGTCCTGCAGCGGCCTGCTTCCATCCGTGCGACGGCTGACTGGGTAGTTCCCAGCTTCTGAGCCAGCATCGTCTGAGTGAGCCCCGCCTCGAGCCGCAGGGCGCGGAGGGTGGGCCCGACCGATCTGGGCTCACACCGGTGGCCGCCCTGGACGACCGGGCTGTTCGTCTGCATGCGGGAGACGATATATAGCACCGCTGACATGTTGGGGATCGGGGTGGTGAACCGCCGGCATTCCTCCCCCTGACTGCCGGGGGCTGTCAACCGCGGAGGCTGGTGCCGTTCCGCCTGAACATGACGTCCCCGACCAGCGAAAGCAGCGCGCCGAGGCTGCACTCCTCGGTCTGACCAAAGCCGAGAGGGTCGCCGTAGTCCTCACCCGGTTCGTGGAGGCTGACCCCCCAGCCGAGCTGTTCTGCCCTGCACCAGGACAAAGAGTCCTGTGCGTCGGTGATTAGCAGAGTCCGGCCCGTCTCCAAGAGCACCTCGATGGCGGCGCACATGCCGCCGGTCTGGGTGAACGCCGCCGGGAGGCCGACGCGGTCCAGGGCGTCCAGCACCTCTCGATACTGGCTCGCTCCCGCCTGCATCGTCTCTTCATAGCTCAGCATCGTGGTCCTCCGCTCACCGTTAGTGTATCTTGATAGTACACCGAGAGGCCGGGTTCGGCCACCAGAGGGAGAGAGGCGACCCCGCGATGGATGAGCGTGATGGCTTCAGCTGCACCGTCCCGGCAGGGACCATTCCAAGCCGGTTCCTCGAAGCCCGCGCGGCGGCGCGGAGCACCCGAGAGTGAACAAGGCGGACCTGGTCGAGGCGCTCGCCAAGCACTTCGACGGCGACCGGACGGAGGCTGCGCGAGCCCTGGATGCAGTTCTGGAGATTGTCACGTACGAAATCGCAGCTGGCGGCAGAGTCGCCGTCGCGGGCTTTGGCACTTTCGAGACCGTCACCCGGCCCCCACGGGTGACGAGGGATCCCAGAACCGGGCGGCAACGCCGGGCGAAGGCCACTCCGGTCCCGCAGTTTCGGGCGGCCGCCGAACTGCGAGCCTACGCATCGGGAGCGAAGAAAGCGCCTCAGGCGCACGACCGCGTAGTGGCCCGGCGCAGCGCGAACGCCGCAGCCCGGCGGCTGCTCCGCGACAGCGCGACGGACGAACTGACCCGGCACATCCTCGACTTCGATCCCCGGCAGCCGTCGAGCTACTTATTCGCTGCTTCCCCGGGCAGCCCGCAGGCGGCCGAGCTGGCGGCGGCGGCTCAACCGGATTTGCTCCCCTGGCCAGCAGGACTGGAACCGAGGCCCGTCAGACATAGCCCCAAGCCGACGACCACGGCACCACTACCGCAAGCGGACGTTCTTGTCGTCACCTACACGGCCGCCGAAAGTCACGCACTGGCCGACGTGCTCGCTCCCGGCTGGGACACCGCTCGCTGGCACCGGTACCGCAACGGCTGGCAGGCGCTCAAGAAGTCCGTGCGCGACGGGGCCCCGAGCAAGGTTCGGGACCAGGCCGGCCTCTGGGCTGCGACCCGCGTTGGCGCCACCTCGGTCGTGCTGGTCAAGTCCGACCTGCACCCCCCTACTGACGGCGGCCAGCTGCCGCTCCGTGCGCTGTGGTGGCAGATGATCAAGCAGGTGCAACCGCGGCTGGTCATCACGACCGGCTCGGCCGGCGCCGTCGGTTCCGATGTGCTCCTCGGCGACGTGGTGGTGTCGCGTCACGTGCGCTGGGGCGACACCCTCCGCTTCTCGGATCAGCCTTGGGCGCGCGACTCCTACACGAGCCCTGCCTCGTTGCAGGGAAGTCGGTTCACCACCGCGTCCAGGACACTGTTGCCCGTCGTCGCTGAGCACCTGCCGCCCGCCGCCCGGCCCCCCAAGATCTGGACCGACACGCGCAGCCACCCGGCGGCAGCGATCTCCACCGACTTCTTCGCCTTTGGCGACGCCCGCGACCACTCGGGACTCCATGCACTTGAGCCCACCTCACGCGTCGTGGAAATGCACGACGCCGCCCTGGCCCTCGCTTGCGCCGACCTTGCCGACCCGCCGGCCTGGGTGAGCGTGCGCAACGCCTCCATCCACCGGTTGGAGGCGCCGACCTTCGCCGCAGAGCGGCGGCAGGCCGCCTCCGCCTATGAGAGATACAGCTACTGGTCCTCTGTGGGGAGTGCGATCGCCTGCTGGGCGCTCATCGCGAAGCCTGTGGCCGGGGAACTCGAAGGCTCAGCAGAGACAGGGGCAGCGGGCCCCGCCTGAGGCGGACAGCGCAGCCAGCCCGGATCCGCCTTTCAGCTGGCAGCCGTACAGTCAGCCTTGCCCTTGGCTCACACCTGTGGCACTGGAGTGAGCTGTTCTGAGTCGAACCAGGCAACGATGAGAGTTCCTTCCTCGTCGGCGACGTACGCGACCCGGGCGATCCAGCCGCGCGGCTCCCGGGCCCAGTCCAGTAGCACTCCTGGCCGCTCGAGGATCTCGTCCTGTACCCGCATGGCGACAAAGACATGACGAGTACGCTGCTTCGGCCGCGATGTCAGCGACTCTTCGCCGCCGACAATCCCGCGTTGGGCCAGCGAGCCGAACATCGAAATCTTGCCCGTCACAAGAATGAGCGTAACCGCAATTCGAACACTCGTTCGAACGATGATCAGCTTGGGTCGGTAGCGTCGGGGAGTCTGCTTCACAGCCCGTTGGCACCGGTCCTGCACTTCCGGCCCCTATGAGGGTTTAGCGGCTGCGTCTGCCCGGGCCGCTGCGCGGCGGCGCTCGTTGACGGCTGGTAAATCGCCGATCACCTCCTGAACGAGGCGGGTGATGGCTGCGGTGTCCAGAGACCCGTCGGGCAGTCGTGGCATCTTGACGGTTCCCCCGTTGATGAGCTCAAGGGTGAGGTCGTCGTTCCGGTAGGCCGCGCGCACGCCGGCGACCTTCAAGTCGTCGGCGGTGCGCTTGGAGAAGTCGAGGAAGATCACGGGCGTGCCGCCGCGGGCCAGGTGGCAGGCTTCGGTCCGCTTGGTGGTGGTCGGCCACCTCCGCGTCCAGAACTGCTTCTGCAGGGTGGTCCAGACACTGTTGTCGACCCGCGCCCCGCGCATGAAGATGACGGGCTGCAGTGGTGCGGGAGCCACGTCGCCGTCGACGCCGTCACCGCCGTCGGCTAGCTGGTAGATGTAGGAGCGGGCCTTGATGTCGAGGATCTTGGCGATCTGCCCCTGAGGAATGCCAGCTGCGACGGCGTCCCGCACGGTGGCGGCGAACCCGTCACGGGCGAGGTCCCGGGCTGCACTCGCCTCCTTGAGCCGCAGCGACCAGGCCGCGAGGGCGTCGGGCGTCAGAGTCTCGGTTGCATCGGTGGCCACCGCACTACTCCTCTCGTCCTCCCTGGTCGTACCTACAGGGTACAGATCGACTGGTGCGGGAATCCTGGTGATAGTCATGGCTGCGATCCTTCGGTGTCGTCTGTGGTCCGCTTCCTCCGCGGATCGGTCTTCTTGGCCGGGGGGCTCCTCTTGGCCGGCGCCTTCTTGGCCGGCGCCTTCTTGGCCGGCGCCTTCTTCGTCGGGGTCTTGGCTGGTCTGTTGCGCAGCTCCCGAGGGATCGGCTGCAGCGGGTCGGGATCGCCGAAGATGGTGACGTCGACGCCGACGATCGGCTCCCCGGAGTGGGGACCGTAGGCCGCGATGCTCTCGACCTCTTGGGACAGCCACTCGAAGGCGTCCTGCCACTCCCCCATGGCCCGGGTGTAGGCGGCGCTGGCCCGGTAGCCGCCCTTGGCGCCCAGGCCGCGGCTGGACCCGTCGGCGTAGTGGACGACGAACGCCACGCGGCGCTGTTCCTGCGCCGCTTCGGCCATGGCTTGCATGGTGGCTTCCTTCGCGTCGAACCGGCCGACTCTGGACCTTTTGGGCGCGGTGATGCGAACCGTGCGGCCCCCGCCACCCAGGAAAGACCGGATCACGCTGAACCGGCCAGGGGTGGGAGCGACCGGTTTCGGGGGTGGCGGGGTCGCGGCCGGCTCTCCGTGTCGCGCACGTACTTTCGCCACCTGGCCGTCGCTGCGGGTCCTCCGCGCGGGGCGGTGGCGGGCGAAACCGGTTCTGGCGATGTCGGTCAGGGTGGGCAGCAGGTTGGTGCCGGGCCGCTTGCCGGCCGTGACCTGGTACAGCAGCGAGGGGTCGCGCTCACACTCGAGCGCGAGGCTCTTGATGGAGATGCCGCGGCTCTGCAGCGCCAAGATCAGGTCCTGAGCGCTCGGGTCGGCGGTCACCTCGGGAGACCGATCGCTTCGGCACGGACGCGGAGTGCGTTGCGGCTCTCCGTGGTGGGTGGCGCTGCCATCTGCTCGCCGATCCAGCCCTTGACGCGCAGCCGCCCGACCTTGCCGTCGTCTCCCCCGCCGCGGCCGGCCGGGAGCGCGGCCGGCGGCATCTCCGAGAGGTAGATGGCGTCGCCGTTGACCCCGATCAGCTTGCTGGGGTCGACCTCGAGCGCCCCCCACTGCGTCCACTCGTGGCCGTGGCGGTCGCGGTAGGCGCCGGTCGGCCCCAACAGGATCCGCGCTCGTTCCCTGGCCCAGACCTGGCTGGAGTACTCCGGGTGGTGGAACGTGAGCATCCGCTCGGTCGGCTCCGCCGGGATCATGTAAGTGACCAGCTCGCCGTAGCTGCGGATGCTGGCCTGGTGCTGCGGGGGCACGTCCAAGGTGGACGGGACGGTCATGGTGCGGTCTCGGCCGAGGGAGTGGAAGCCGCCGATCGTCTGCAGCAACACGGCGCGCAGCGCGGCTTCGACGGCATCGATGAGGTGCTGGTCGGCGTCGAGCTGGGCAGCGTTCTCCCTCGCCTTGAGCAGCCGGGCCGCGAAGTTGTCGAGGGGACGGGCCTTGTCGAAGGCGATCCCCTCGAGGATCTCGCAGGCCCCCGGCCACCAAGCGCGTGCGGTGGCCAACTCGACGGCGTCCACCCAGGTCTCGTGGGTGGCGCCCGGTCGGTTGGGCCAGTGCCAGGAGCCGTCGTCATCCTTGTAGACGCCGAGCACCCCCAGAGACTCCCAGTAGTCCGGCACGGTGAACCGGACCCGGTACCGGGCCCGGGCGTAGGGGTCTTCGGCCCAGGCGGTGGCCTGGTGTGCCGTGAGCATCCGCCCGCCCACTCCGAGCTCGCGGCACAGCGCCGAGTACATGAACCGGCCGTCGACGTAGCAGAAGCCGGGGATCTGACACTTCGCGGGGATCAGCGGCAGGCAGTCGCCGCAGCCGCATCGGGACCGGCCTTCGACGAAGTGCTCGATGCGGTGCTGGCCGGAGGTGGCGTGGATGAGCTCGGTGACGTCGGGAGAGGCATGGACCGGGTCCAGGTCCTTGGGGAGGCTGTAGGCCCAGACGTTCTGGCCGGTGGCCGAAGGGCTGGCTCCCATATGCCCGGGCAGGGCTTTCGACAGGACCTGCCCGGTCAGCGCCATCGCCTCCCGCGCTGAGGTGGGGCTGATGTCGTCGGTGCCGAACCACTCGCGTGCGACGCGAACCTCAAGGCGGTGGCGGTCAGAGTTCCGGACGAAGCGGCCTGTCGGCGGTCGGTCGTCGCGGATGTAGTGCCCACCGCCGATCCAGCCCTCCGTCGGCACGAGCAACCAGTGCGGCCTGTTGACGGCCACCGCGGGGAACTTGCCGCACAACATCACTCGGCTCGCTCCGTGGTGGGCCCCGGTGTTGAGCAGGTCGACCAGGGCCGGCTTGCTGCGCCGCCCTCCCAGGATCGGTTTGACACCGCGGCCCTGGTCGTCGATGCCCACTCCGCTTTCGACGTCGAGCCACACGGTCGCGATCTCGCTCATCTTCCAGGGGACGGGCCGGCTGCTCACGAGACGTCCTTCCCGGCGGAGGGCGTCCGCCGCGGTGCGCGGGCCGCCGGCGGAGCGGACCGCCACAGGTAGGCCTGCGGGCCGGCTTTGGGCAGAATCCGTTGCCCGAGGATCTGGGCCAGGGGACGCTCGCTGGGTCCGCAGGCGACCTCGTGGCGTGACCGCTGTGCGTCAGCGAGCGGCGGCTGGCCCGGGCCGGTGGTGGTGAGTCGGGCAACGACCTGGGCCTGGAACCGGTGCTTGATCTGATAGCGGTCATGTCGACTGAGCTCTAGCCCGTGGAGTCTGATGACACCCGTGACGTAGCTGCCAAGGGTGACGAGTGCGTACCCGGCGGCCAAGGCTTGGTGAGGGTCGAACCCGTGCCAGTCGCCACGGTTGGCGTCTAGCCATTCTCGGTCGGTGAGCTCCGGTCCGTCACCGACGTAGGGGCGCCACGACGGCACCTCGGCCGACTCGGCGGCAACGTCGGTCTGGATGACGACGACCTGACCAGAAGCGATGGCCAGGAAGTCGGCGCGCGCAGCTTTCTTGACACACGCCTCCTGCAGCGTCAGGTACCCCGAGTTGAGGAGTTTGGAGAGCGCGTTCTGGTGCAGGCCCAGCTGGCGACGAGCCTCGGCCTGGGAGAGTCTCGAGGAGACCGCTGGCATGCCCCCAGTGGCGACGGGAACAAAGGTCGGCACTCCAATTGCAGGTGAAGCCATACAGGCAGCGTAGCTCATTGTCATCAGTCCGCCTATGGGGTTGTCTGTCAGGTGCTGGGAGGTCTTCAACCATCAGGGCCACCACGGCGTGGCGGGGTAGCCAAAGGGGTAGCTGGCCAGACCTGTTCTGGAGACGGCGGGCAGCGCGCGTCGAGCTAGGAGTCGTCGTGGGCCGGTGAGACCCGCGCCGTGATGGCGACACACCTGTGCCCCGGCGACGGGAACCCGCTCTGCTTCCGCACCAGGAGTCCCCAGGAGCGCCGCTCGACAGCCGTGCTGGCGAGCTGCGCCATGCCTCGCACCTCTTCCTGCTGCTGCCGGGGCTTGACCCTGTAGGCACGGCGGACGGCGCATCTGTGACACCGGGCGTCGGGCGATTCGTGGCCGTCCGGTGCAGTCGCCGCCCTCGGGCCGAGGGCTGGTCTACGCAGCGCCCGCGACGACGACCCGGGAGGCGGCGGCGAGCTCGAGAAGCTGCGGGTGACCGGGGAACGCCAGAAGGCCGTGGCCGACGGCGAGGTTGGCCTGTGGGGTGAGGCCACGACGGAGCGCGCGTGTGGCCAGCTCGAGCGCGACGTCGGCGACCAGCAGAGACATCTGCAGCCGTACCCCGTCGGCCCAGACTGCGTCGATGTCGGCCAGCGGTTCGCCCTGAACGAGCTGGAGCGCAGCCCACAGCTCGTGGTCCTCACATCGCGGCCTGAGCCGACCCGCAGGCGTACACACCAAGGCTTGGAAGGCGGTCCAGTCGGTGACGGCGTTGAGACGGTACCGGCCGTCTCTGCTGGCGGGCAGGTTCTCAGGCCCGAGCCAGGCGCGTATCCGCGACAGCGTCGACATCCTCGACTCCGGGCTCATCTGGAGAGCCCGGTCCATCTGGCATCCCGCTGCCGTAGGGTGCAAGGCCAGCCAGGTGCTCGCTGAGACCAGCGTTCTGGCTCTTCCGCGGGGAGCTGCTCGAGCGATGTCGACAGGTCCTAGTACCGAGATCTGCACCGGCGCGCCGCCGTTACTGTTGCCCATACGGGCGCCTCCCTGTAGCCCAGGTGGTGGCCCTAGGTGGGGCGGGTGTTGACGCACCCGCCCTGCCGTCTCTGGGCCTCGTGTGGGCCACGCTAGGTCCGATGCGGAGGCGTGTCACTGGACCAGGCCGGCGCTGTGGACAACCTTCGCGGAGAAGGCGCAGCTGGTGCGGGCTGAGTTGTCCACAGCGAGGTTCGGGGCCCCTCGACGGCCCCCGGGAGGCGTTCTAGGGTCAGGGCACTGAATGATCACCGGGTGCACCGGCGGCACCCTCTCGACTGCGGGTGTCGCCGGTACTGCCTTGTCCCGAGGTGAGGGCCGGCTGTTGTTGATCTTGTCGCTTGTGGCGGTCGCGGCCGTGATGGTCACGGTTGGGCTGCTGTCGACTCGCGTCCTCCGGAGGTTGACGCCGCCCGATTCTGCAGAGCCCGCCGTCTACACCGCCCTGGGTCACCACCGGTTCGCTGTCGGCAGCGCGGCGCTGTGTGGGGCAGCGGCCCTGGTCACCGTGGCGTCGGTGCGCCCTTGGCCGTTGTGGTTGCCGTGGCTGACTTTTTGCGCGGTCGGGGTTTGGGTGGCTTGTGTGGATGCCTTGACGGGTCTGGTCCCGCGCGCCGCCGCCGCGGCGGCCGCAGCGGCCATGGCGGCCGCGGCCGCAGCCATGGGCGCGGTCGGCGCACCCTGGTCCTGGAGCTTGCGCGCCGTTGTGGGGGGCGTGATCTGCTGGGGGTTCTTCGCTGCGCTGTGGCTGGTCTCGCGGGGGGCGCTCAGGTTCGGCGATGTCCGGTTCGCGCTGCCGCTGGGTATCGCGGCGGCCTCAGCGTCGTGGCTTCACCTGGTCGCCGCAGTCGGTGTCGGGGCCGCGATAGCCCTGGCGTTCGGGATCGCAGTCCGGGTGCTGACCGGTCGCCGCACCTTCGCCTACACCCCTGGTCTGGCAGCGGGGCTTGTCGCCGCCGCCGCCCTCAGTCCCCTCCTGAGGTCCGGCTGAGCTGACTCCAGGTGACCGGGTCAGCCGAGGTTCATCTCCTCCGTGACAGGACCCGGCTGCGGACCTGGCGACATGGGGAGTCGTTGCATCGCTCGGCGATCACCTTGGGTGCCGGAGACGAACTGGTGCCTGGTGTACAGCCGAGCCACCCGGTCGTTCTGCGCCTGGAGAATGATCTCGCGCCCCGCGTGGTCTGCGTCGCGGCAGATCTCGCCGACTAGGTGGCTGCCCAGGTGGTGTTTGAACGGCCAGGCGGCCACCGACGTCAGCTTCCAGGCACCGGTGGAGGTGGCGTTCACCTTCGCGCAGGCTCGCCCGCCCTCCGAGACGATCAACCACACCCGGTCGGCCCGCAGGAACAGTCGCCGCTCGATCACGAGCCCCAGCACCATGATCATCAGGAGGAAGCCGGCGACCCCCGCGGCCGCTCCGACGACCAGGCCCTCGGTGCCGCGGAGAACCAGACCGAGGAGGGCACACGCGGCGGTCACCGCGATCCAGCAGGTGCCTACTGGCCGTTGACGTGGACGAGGGTCCATGGCGGCGGCAACGGCTGTGGCCCAACCGACCAGCAGGCCTACCTGCATCGCCTGCCGAGGCGGTAGCGGTTTCAGCCCGGCGGTTGAGCCTGCACGGTGCACGTTGGGGGTCACGACACCGAACTTAATGGGACCGTTCTGGTCGGTACAGGCCTCTGACGCCGAGCTGTGCACAACCCGACCCCTTCCGCTCTTGCCGCAAAAAGTTGCGGGCGTCGCGTCACGAATCGGCCTACAGCGCGGCCTTCTGCAGCGGAGGTGTTCTCCGGGCAGGTCGGGGGGAAGGGGAGCGGAACGGTGATCACTGATGTGGTGGAAGTGGCCTGGCGGGCGATCGGGAGCCCGGCGGTGGTGTCGACGTCGGCCGCGGCGACGGTCTGGGGGCCGTGTTCGCGCTGCAAGACCGAGGACCGGCTGGCGCCGACCCTCCACGTGGTCTCACGCAACTTCTCCGGCTACGACGGGTGGGCGAATCCGGCCGGGCTGGGGTTGTGCCGGGCCTGCACCTGGGCGTACCGCAACCCGATGCTGCGGACCGTCCCTCACCTGATCGTCCGGTGGCCCGAGCTGCTGCAGCCTTTGGACTGCGCCGCCCTGGGCGCCGTTCTCGACCGTCCTGTCACCTCGAACTCGGCCGTGGTCGTGCCGCTGAGGCCTGGCCGCAAGCACGTCGTGTCCGGCGCCGCGTGGGGTCACGTCGTCACCGACGACCAGCTGCTCACCTGGGGCAGCCACGATGTCGCCCGGCTTCGTCTGGTCCGCGCGCTGCGGGTGGCCGGCTTCAGCCCCGACGACCTGCACCAGTCCGCGCCGCCGTACAAGGTCATCGCCCGGCTCGAGCCTGACCAGCTGATCTGGACCCTCGCCGCATGGGAGGAGCTGCGACCCTGGCGGAGCCGGCCGGCGTGGCTGCAGGTGGCGGTGCGGAGCCTGCAGCTGCAAGCTGGGCAGAGAGGCGACCAGTGACCCCGACCGACCGGTGGCTCGCGGCGTTGCCGGAGCTGCCGGCGCTGGACGGGTCTGCGGGCACCGCGGAGCGTTTGTTGCTGCTGCTGCATTACGGCGTCGACTGGGACTCCTGGGTCGGCAGCCACCGCACCAGTTACTGGTCGTCGCTGCTGCCCGACCGCGTCTATAAGGCCACCTACCGGTCCCCCACCCTCGGTGCGTGGTGGAGCCAGCTGTCCAACGACCTGGTCTCGGCCCCCCGGTCGCAGCCCGAACGCTCCGAGGCGGCTCAGCTCCTCCGCGTCGACCCGAGCCCGGTGCTGACGGTGCTCCGCGGGGAGACCGCGGCGTTGCTGCTCCGCACCCGCCTCGTCACCGACGCCGTCCGGGACTCCCGTTCGGCCACCCCGCCCGGCCTCAGAGCCATCCGGGTCACCGACGACGCCCCCGCCACCGCCTCGTGACCGCCACCATCCACTGGGCCGTCGAGCTGAGCGCGCTCTCCTCGATCGTGCACGCCGGCGAGACCCGCGGAACCGACACCCTGCTGCGGCGTGAGCTCGTCGCGACCTCCACCTCCGAGCTGGTCTTGGTCCCCTTGGTCTCGGGCAACGCGTTCCGGGGACGGCTGCGGCGCGTCGGGGAGGAGCTGTTCCGTGACGCCCTCGAGCTGGAGGGACTCCTCAGCCTGCCGGCCGCCTATGCGCTCCGCAACGGCGGCTCCCTCTACAAGAGCGGCCGGGACCCGCTGACCGGCCGTCGGCGGGCCGCGCTCCGCGAGCTCATCCCACCCGTCGGGGTCTTCGGCTGCGCAGCTGGGGCGGCCCTGATCGACGGCTGCCTCGAGGTGGGCAAGGTCGTGCCACAGGCCGCCGAGACGGCTCTGATGACCGGGGTCGCCTCTCAGCAGTCGGTGTTCGACCTGGTGCAGATGGAGGAGTACTCCCACACCGACGACCTCGCCAGCCACCACACGGGAGGACACGACCGCGAAGGCGAGGACGCCGGCGGCAGCAACCAGATGCGGTTCGCGGTCGAGTCGTTCCCCGCCGGCACCCGGTTCTCCAGCTACCTGCGCCTCACCCGAGCCAGCGACATCCAGATCTCGTTCTTCACCGACGTCCTGGCCGCCTTCGCGCGGTTCGGCCAGCTCGGAGGCCGGCTGGCCGCAGGCCACGGCCGTGTCGTCGTCGACGCCGTCGACGAGCTCGTCGCCGGCACCTACACCCCGACGGACTGGCGCAGCCAGCTGCTCGGCGACCGGGCTGCGGTCCTCGACGCCCTGGAGCAACTCGGATGAACGGAGCAGCCGTGGCGACGACGTCACACATCCCCCTGCAGGTGACCGCCCACCTCGCCCACGGCTTCGCCGCGGCCCAACCCTGGGGCATCGCCCTCGACGGCATCCTCGCCTCCCAGCTGTGGTCCGATCACGTCGCCACCAGTGACGAACCGATCGCCTGGCCCTCAGAAACCCCGAACCCGCCCGATCTGCCGCTCCCGCTGGCCCGTTGCACCCTCGCCTCCGACCCGCGGCTGTGGCACTGGGCAGCGACCTGCTGTCAACCCAGCGGCGGACACCGGACCGAGATCCGCTACCGCCACCAGCAGCTCGACCAGAACGCCGTTGCCGCGCTGGGCAGGCACCCCCTGCCAGCAGCCCTGCCCACCAACCAGGGCCGCTACCGCTCCCGCCGGATGCCGCTCATCGTGACCGTCTGCACGGCCGTCACCTGGTCCGCGATCGGGGACCCCGACGCACTCCGCGGACTGCTGCATCCGATTAACGCCATCGGCAAGAAGCGCGGTCACGGGGAAGGGACGGTCACCGGCTGGGACGTGACCCCCGTGAGTCGGCCCAGCTGGGAAGCAGGTCACCTCCATGCCGACGGCAGCCTCGGCCGCCCCTGCCCAGCCGATTGCCTCCCCGTCGAGCTGCAGACGTCACTCCCCTCCCTCGCCGGACTCCGGCCCCCCTACATGCACCCCAGCCGGCAGGCTCCGCTGTACCTGCCGGCGTTCTTCGACGCCGTCTGATGACCACCAGCGGGCGCCGGCCGGCCGGGCTGGACCTCGACACCTTGCGCCGGCTCCGCGTCCCCCGCCGTGACCCGGCCCAGCTCATCGACCGGATCAGTGCCCACCTGGACCGCCACGACGGCTACCTCGCGTTCTCCGGCGGCAAGGACTCCCTGGCGGTGCTGCACCTTGCCCTGCAGGCCGAGCCGAACCTGCCGGTGGTGTTCTTCGACAGCGGCCTGGAGTTCCCCGAGACGCTGACCTACCTGGACCAGGTTGCCGCCCTGCTCGCCATCCCCGGCGGGATCCAGATCTATCCCGCCAAGCCCACCCTGCTGGAGCTCCTGATCGCCGACGGCTCCTGGGACCACCTCAGCACCAACACCGGCCGCGGTGTCGACTTGCGAGAGGTACTGATCACCCAGCCCGCCCGGGCCGCTCACCTCGAGCACGGACCAGGCGAGCTGTGGGGGGTGCGCGCCACCGAGTCAGACGCGCGCCGGCACCTCTACCGCACGGCCCTGCGCCGCCAGACCGAGCTGAACTGCGGCAGCTGCTGTAGCGGGCCCGACCAACAGCGCCGGACCCACGGCGGTCTGGTGGAACGCCGGGACGGCACGGCGGCGTACAGCCCGGTCTGGGACTGGAGCGACGACGACGTCTGGACCTACCTCGCGCGCCACCGGCTCCCGCTCAACCCGGTCTACGACAAGCTGCGCCGGCTGGGAGCACCTGATCGAGCACTGCGCGTCACTTCGGTCATCGACGGCGGACAGATCAGGCACGGCCGGGCCGTCTGGTTGCGCCGCGGCTGGCCGGACATCTTCGCCGCGCTGGCGCAAGCCCTACCCCGGCTCAGTGAGACCTGCTGATCCAGCGGTCGGCCCCTGATCAGCGGCGTTGGGGCGGCGCCGGCGTCGGAGGCGTGTCGACGCCGATCCAGGAGTCCCAGTCGAGGGTTCGGCTGCTGCGTCTCCTGCGCTCTCGTTGCTGCCCTGCGAAGTGCCCCCCTCAGACCTGGGCGGCTCCGCGGTAGGGACTGGTCCGGTCGTGGAACTGCGGCGCAGCTGAGGCGGTGAGGTGCCGAACCAGAGCCCTGGCTCGATCTCGGGTCGTCCGTGGGCGTCGGTGTACCCCATGGTCAGGTTTCCTCTCGGTCGTCGATGACGCGCAGCTGCACGGTGGGCCGCTCCAGCGGAGGCTGGTCCGGCCGCGTCACGATGGTGGTGGTCACCGCGACCACCTCAAGCTGAATGCCTCGAGGCAACAGGTGGCCGGTGGCGCCTGCCGTGGTGGCCCCGCCGAGGTAGATGCCGCGGCTGGTCTCGATCTCCAGCAGGACGGGGGCGGCGGCCACCTTGTGCGGCACGTGGTCGGTGTCGGTGAACTGGTCGAAGGTGAACCGGTCGCCAGGGCCGGTCCAGCCCTCCAGCCACTCCTGCAGCCCGCGGCCGCCTCGTTGGTCATCGCCCAGCTGGTCCTCGTCGAGGGTCAGGCCGCTGTAGACCAGGTGGCCGCGGTCGTTGTTCTCCTCGTAGCGGCGGATCGCTCGGTCGATGCGCTGCACACGGACCCGGTCGATGTCGTCGAGCTGTCCGTTCGCCCCGAAGGTGTCGGACAGCCGTGCGTTCAGCGACAGCCACTGGTTCTGGTCAGTGACCAGACCGTGGAGCGCCTTGTACTCGGTGTTGCGCATCCGGTCCTGCGCCGCCCGCTTCACCGTCGACCGCTGAGCGCACTGGTAGTTGCTGGGGCCGTTCCTGGTCGCGCCAGTGGGAAGAGTGGCCCTCTTCCGGGGGGCCGGTTCAGATCCCGCCGGGCGGGGGTAGCCACGATCTCGGTCCCGGGTGGCCCGGGTCAACCCTGGCATGGCCTCCATCACCTGGTCGTGGCGCCGCTGGTCGTCGTGCGCCCGGTCCAGGCTCGCGACCTCGACCGCTGAGGCCACGCCTCCAGACTTGGCGCGCGGGATGTCCTGGACGTCCTCCAGGCGGAGCCGCCCGTCGAGGCCTGCCGGCTTGGGCTGCCTGCTCACCGCCGCCCGACCGTTCCCAGCTCGGAGCGCTGGAGCCGGAGCCGTCGGCTGCGGACCGCCTGGACGGCCACCCAGACGGCCAGCCCGGCCAGGCCGAGCGCGACAAGCAGCCGGTTGAGGTCCAAGCCGAGCCCGCCGCCACCGGGCAGGTCGACCAAGGCGTTCCGCACGAGGACCTCCTGCTGGGACAGCCAGGCCAGAACGACTGTTCTCAGCCGGTCGATCCGCAGTGAGACTCCGGCGATGAGCGGGGCGATGATCACGACGGTGGCGACCACCTCCCACACCGACAGCTGCGAGATCTCGTTGCCGATCTCGCTGCCCACACCCTGCCGCCCGTCGCCGCCGGTCATTCGCTGTCGTCCTCCACGTCGTCAAGACGGCGGCTGCGTAGCTGGGAGTCTCCGGGCATGATCACGGTGCCCTCGTCGTCACTGTCGACCTCGATCG
>JAABUN010003658.1_pt1 | contig 23144 bp, 23 predicted proteins | sample 5559311 | NCBI WGS metagenome assembly JAABUN01 (sample SAMN10711877, study PRJNA513370) | rock metagenome | isolation source: Antarctica rocks | place: Antarctica: Victoria Land, Siegfried Peak sud
TCGAGGCGCTGGCCGCCGGTGACGGCGTCAACGCCAACGACAAGGAGTTCGGCCGCAGCTTCCCGTACGTCGCGCTCCCGCACAGCGGCAGCGTCGGCCTCGAGAGCCGCCAGGGCGGCAGCAACCCCTCCGGCGGCGTCGCAGCCGGCGCCGGTGGCACCGCGACGACGACCGTCGCCGGCGCCACCACGACCAGCAGCGGCACGCAGGTGCCCGTGGTCCCGGTCGCCGTGGCCGGCCTGGGCGTGCTCCTCGCCGCTGCCGGCGCGCTCACGCTGCGGCGTCGCCGCGACGAGACGGCCTAGCCCGCACCGCACCCCCGGCTCGACCCGACACGCAGAGGATGCGGGACAGATGGCACGGATCGAGCCGGTCGACCCGCAGCGCGCCGTCCGCCCGTCGGTCCCTGCCCCTCCCGGGGCAGGGACCGGCGAGCGGGGCGGCCGCCCGGCAGGTCGACGCCGGACCACGGCCGTCGAGCGGGTCAGACCGGTCGGTGCCGCGATGTGCGTGGTCGGCGCTCTGCTCGTCGTGACGAGCGCCGCCCTCGTCCACCTGACACCGCCGGTCGCCGCGACTGCCCCGCTCGCGACGGCGCAGCCGGTCAGCGGGCTGGCGCTGCCCGCCCCGGCCGCACCGGCGCGGGCCCCGCTGCCGGTCGCCACGGCCTCGAGCAGGGCTCGGGCGCGTACGGCGCCCGCCCCGCGGACGGACGCGGAGGCGCCTCCTCCGCGAGGCCTGAGGATCGGGGCCGTGGGGGTCGACACGCCTCTGGTCAACCTGCGGCGCCAACGCGACGGCGCCCTGGAGGTGCCGGCGGACTTCGCGAGGGCGGGCTGGTACCGGGACGGCGTCAAGCCCGGCGACCGGGGCCCGGCCGTCCTCGTCGGGCACGTGGACTCCTACGAGGGGCCGGCGGTGTTCCACCGGCTCCATGAGCTGCGCAAGGACGACCGGATCGTCGTCACGCGTACCGACGGCTCGCAGGTCGAGTTCGCGGTGTACGACCAGGAGACCGTGGCCAAGGACGCCTTCCCGACCGCACGCGTGTACGGCGACACCGACCAGCCCGAGCTGCGGCTGCTCACCTGCGGCGGCCCCTTCGACACGCAGACCAGGCACTACCTGGACAACGTCGTCGTCTACGCCAGGCTGGTGTCCCGGTGAGCACCGGCCGCCGGGCGCGTCGGCCGCACGCACTGGCGACGGGCGGGACGGTGGTGGTCCTCGCGGGGGCACTGCTGGCCGTGGGCAGCGCCCTCGGCGGCGCTCCGCCCGACCTGCCCGCTGCGCGGCCGGTGGCCGCGGTGGCCGACGTCGACGGCGTCGCCGCGCTGCAGGAGCAGCTGCGCCGGGTGCCGGGCAACGACCGCGCCTGGGCGCAGCTGGGCACGGCGTACGTCCAGCAGGCCCGCACGTCCGCGGACCCCGGGCTGTACGCGAAGGCGGACGGCGCGTTCGCCCAGTCGCTGCGGCTGCGCGCGGAGGGCAACGACCTGGCCCTCGTCGGTCAGGCGTCGCTGGCGGCGTCGCGGCACGAGTTCGCCCGCGCGGTCGAGCTGGCGGACGCCGCGCTGGAGATCAACCCGTACGCCGCCGCGGCGCTCGCCGTCAAGGTCGACGGCCTGGTGGAGCTGGGGCGGTACGGCGCCTCCCGGCGCGCCCTGCAGGAGCTGCTCGGCCTGCGGCCCGGGGTCGACGCCTTCACGCGGGCGTCGTACGCGCAGGAGCTCCGCGGCGACGTCGAGGGCGCCCGGGTCGCGATGGAGCGCGCGGAGCAGGTGGCGTCGGCGCCGGGGGACGAGGCGTTCGCGCTGCACCACCTCGGCGAGCTCGCCTGGGGTGCGGGCGACCTGGACCGCGCCGGGTCCTGGTACGCCGCGGCCCTCGTCGCCGACCCCGCGCACGTCCCTGCGCTGGCGGGCCGAGCCCGGGTGGCGGCGGCCCGCGGGGACGTCGACGCGGCGGTCGCCGACTACCGCGCCGCGGTCGCGGTCCAGCCGCAGCCCGGCACGCTGGTCGAGCTCGGTGAGCTGCTGGAGGCGTCGGGTCGCAAGGACGAGGCCCGGCAGCAGTACGCCGTCGTGCGGGCCACGCAGCAGCTGTACGCCGCGAGCGGGCAGGACGTCGACGCCGAGCTCGCGCTGTTCGAGGCCGACCACGGCGACGCCGGCCTCGCGGTCGAGCTGGCCGAGAAGGCGCACGACGCCCGGCCCGACTCCATCGTGGTGCAGGACGCGTACGCCTGGGCGCTGCACGCGGCCGGCCGCGACGAGGACGCCCTGCCGCTCGCCCGCGCGGCCGCCCGTACCGGGTACGCGTCGTCGGCCTTCGCGTACCGCCTCGGCGTCGTCGCGGCCGCCGCCGGGAAGGACGCAGCGGCCCGGACGGCGCTGGAGCGGGCGCTGTCGCTCAACGCGGCGTTCAGCCCCCTGCACGCGCCCCGGGCGCGCACCCTGCTGGACGAGCTGTCGTGAGGGCAGGCGCTCGCGCCCTGGTCCCCGAGGAGCAGGACCCGTCGCCACCGCGATCGGTGCGCGGGCCGGTCGAACCCGCCGGCGCCGGTGCGGGTGCGCCGACGCGGCCCCGCGGCCGGCCGGGTCCGCCTCGCCTGCGCCGCGCGTGCCGGGCTCAGTCCACCAGCGCGCTGTAGATCAGCTGGCGCAGCTGCGGCCGCAGCGGGTGCGTCGAGCTCGGCAGGAGCTGGGTGTACAGGTGGGCGGTGATCTCCTCGGCCGGGTCGACCCAGAACGCGGTGGACGCCGCGCCGCCCCAGAAGAACTCGCCCTGCGACATGAGCGTCCGGCTCGGCACCGGGTCCTCGACGGTGGCGAAGCCCAGGCCGAAGCCGATGCCCTCGAAGCTCGTTTCGGCGAACCCGCCGGTCGACAGCGCGCCCAGGTCCTGCCCGCCGGGCAGGTGGTTGCGGGTCATCCAGCGCAGCGTGCGGGTGCCGAGCAGGCGCACGCCGTCGAGCTCGCCGCCGCGCAGCAGCAGCTGGGTGAAGCGCGCGTAGTCGGCGGCCGTCGACACCAGGCCGCCACCGCCCGACAGGAACGCCGGCTCGCGCAGCGCCGCCCCCCCGAAGGCGTCCAGGCGCACCGCCCGGCCGTCGGCGGGGTCCGGCGTGTACAGCGCGGCCAGGCGCTCGGCGCGCTCGGGCTCGACCCAGAACGACGTGTCGTGCATGCCCAGCGGCCCGGTGACGTGCTCGCGCAGGTGCTCGTCGAGCGGCTGCCCCGACACGACCTCCACCAGGCGCCCGAGCACGTCGGTCGCGACGGAGTAGCCCCAGGCGGACCCGGGCGGGAAGAGCAGGGGCATCGCGGCCCACGCGTCGCAGGCGGCCGCCAGGTCCATGCCCGGCGGCACCCCCCACTCGAAGCCCTTCGCGCGGTAGATCGCGTCGACCACGCTGGTGTGCAGGAAGCCGTAGGTCAGCCCGGCGGTGTGGGTGAGCAGGTGCCAGATGCGCACCGGCTCGGTCGCGGGCACCAGGAACGGCTTGGCGGCCGAGCCCCGGTCGTACACCCGGACGTCGGCGAAGGACGGGATGTAGCGGCTGACCTCGTCGGTGAGCTCGAAGCGGCCCTGCTCCCACAGCCGCATGACCGCGACCGAGGTGAGCGGCTTGGTCATCGAGTAGATGCGCCAGAGGGTGTCGGGCTCGACCGGCAGGCCCTTCTCGCGGTCGCGGTGCCCGTACGTGGACGCGTGCACGACCTCGCCGCGCCGGGTGACGGCGATCTGCCAGCCCGCGAGGCGGCCGTCGTCGACGTACTGCGCGAAGTGCTCGTCGATGCGGGCGAGGCGGGCGGGGTCCAGGCCGAGGGCGTCGGGATCGGCGGTGCGCTGCATCCCGACGTCCTACCAGACGGCGCCGGGGGTGCTAGGCGCCGCCCTCGCCGGTCTGCGGCTGGTCGGCGAGGAAGCGCTCGAGCTCGGCGCCGAGCTCGTCGGCCGACGGCAGCTCGGCGTCGCCCGCGAGCAGCGAGCGGCCGCGGCCCGCGACGAAGGAGTCGTACTGCTCCTCGAGGGCCGTGACGACGGAGGCGACCTCGGCCGACTGCGCGACCTGCTCGTCGATGGCCGTGCGCGTGACGGCGGCGGCCTCGTCCAGCGCGGCCGTCGGCAGCACCAGCCCGGTGGCGGCGCTCACCTCCCGCACCAGCGCGGCGGCCGCAGCGGGGAACTCGCTCTGCGAGACGTAGTGGGGGACGTGGGCGGCGAAGCCGACGGCGTCGCGACCGGCCTGGCCGAGCCGGAACTCCAGCAGGTGCCCGGCGCTGCCCGGCACGGTGACGGTGCCGATCCACGGCTCGGAGCCCTCGAGCAGCTCGGGCTTCGTGCCGTGCGAGATGACGCCGACCGGACGGGTGTGCGGCAGCGACATCGGGATGGCGTTGAGGCCGACCACGAGGCGAACCCCGAGCTCGTCCATCAGCAGCTGCACCGCCGCGACGAACCGCTCCCACTGGACGTCCGGCTCCGGGCCGGCGAGCACCAGGAAGGGCGTGCCGCCCTCGTCGTGGAGCAGGTGGACGGCCAGCTCGGGCTCGTCGACCGACTCCCAGTGGTCCTCGGCGAACAGCATCACCGGGCGGCGGGCGCGGTAGTCGTGCAGCTGGTCGACGTCGAAGCGGGCGACCACCTGGGCGCCGAGGGCGGTCATGAGGTGGGTGCGGGCCAGCGCCTTGGCGGAGCCGGCGTCGACGAAGCCGTCGAGCGCCTGGACGAGCACGATGCCCTCGCCCCCGGTCGTGTCGGGGCGGTCGGGCAGGAGCTCGTACAGGTCGCGGGGGTCGAGCTTGCGCATGGGTCCTCCTCGGTCGTCCCCCGCTGCAACGCCGGGCGGTGCCCCGGTGATGCCCGGCACGAACGTCACGAGCGCGTCACGGGCGCGTGGGCCCGCAGGTGCGGGGGAAGGGCGGGGGCGACGCGCCCGCACCGGGCCAGGGGGAGCGAACAGATGACGACGTCCCGGATGGACAAGGAAGCCGCCGAGAAGCGGGTGGCGGAGGCCGACCTGCCCGAGAAGCCGACCGAGCTGACCAAGCCGTCCTGGAAGTACGTGCTCAAGAAGACGATGCGCGAGTTCTCGGCCGACCAGTGCACCGACCTGGCGGCGGCGCTGACCTACTACGCCGTGCTCGCGCTGTTCCCCGCCCTGCTGGCCATCGTCTCGCTGCTCGGCGTGTTCGGGCGGGGCCAGCAGACGACGGACGCGCTCGTGGGGATCCTCGGCGGGCTCGCGCCCGCGTCGACCGTCGAGACGATCACCCCGGTGCTGGACTCGCTGGTGCAGAACCAGTCGGCCGGCTTCACGCTCGTCGTCGGTCTGGCGAGCGCGCTGTGGTCGGCGTCCGGCTACGTCGGCGCCTTTGCCCGCGCGATGAACCGGATGTACGAGATCGAGGAGGGCCGGCCCTTCTACAAGATGCGGCCGATGCAGCTCGTCGTGACGCTGATCGCCGTGCTGCTCATCGCCGTCGTCGCGATCGGGCTCGTCGTCAGCGGACCGCTGGCCCAGTCCGTCGGCGACGCGATCGGCCTCGGCAGCGTCGCGGTCACCATCTACCAGATCGCCAAGTGGCCGGTGCTGCTCCTCATCGTGCTCGTGATCGTCGCGATCCTCTACTACGCGACCCCCAACGTGCAGCAGCCGAAGTTCAAGTTCATCAGCGTCGGGGCCGGCGTCGCCATCCTCGTCTGGGTGCTCGCCTCCGCGGCGTTCGGCTTCTACGTCGCCAACTTCAGCAGCTACAACAAGACCTACGGCGCGCTCGCTGGCGTCATCATCTTCCTGCTGTGGCTCTGGATCACCAACCTGGCGCTGCTGTTCGGCGCGGAGCTCGACTCCGAGCTCGAGCGCGGCCGCGAGCTGCAGGCCGGGCTGCCCGCGGAGGAGGAGCTGCAGCTGCCCCCGCGCGACACCAAGCTCATCGAGAAGAAGGCCAAGACCGAGGCGCAGGACATCGCGCAGGGTCGCGCGCTGCGCGAGAGCCGGGGCTCCACGACCGAGCAGTAGCGGACGCGGACGGACTAGGCGGGCACGCCTGCGCTCAGCTGCGACAGCAGCTCGTACGAGCGCAGGCGGTCCGCCGGGTCGTGCACCAGCGTCGTGACCATCAGCTCGTCGGCCTGCGTCGCGTCGAGCAGGTCCTCGAGCCCCTGCCGCGCCGTCTCGGGCCCCCCGATGACCTGGGAGTCCAGCCGGTCCTCCACGAACGCCCGCTCCGCGGGGCTGTAGGGGTAGGACTCGGCCTCCTCGACGCTCGGGACCGGCCCCGGCGTCCCGCTGCGCAGGCGCAGGAAGGACAGCCCGCCCGGCAGGGCGAGCCGCCGGGCCGTCTCGTCGTCGTCGGCGACCACGACCGACGCGCAGACCATCGCGTACGGCTCGGCGAGCACCTCGGACGGGCGGAACGACTCGCGGTAGAGCGCCAGCGCCGGCAGCGTGTGCTGGCCGCTGAAGTGGTGGGCGAAGGCGAAGGGCAGGCCGAGGTGCCCAGCCACCTGCGCGCTGTAGCCGCTCGAGCCGAGCAGCCAGACCGCGGGCTCGTTGCCCTGCGCCGGCACGGCGGTGACGCCCTGCACGGGGCCGCGGAAGAAGCCGCGCAGCTGCACGAGCTGCTGCGGGAACTCGTCGGCCGACAGGCCGTCGACGCTGCGGCGCAGGGCGGCGGCGGTGCGCCCGTCGGTGCCGGGCGCCCGGCCGATGCCGAGGTCGATCCGGCCCGGGTGCAGCGCCTCGAGCATGCCGAACTGCTCGGCGACGACGAGCGGCGCGTGGTTGGGGAGCATCACGCCGCCGGAGCCGACGCGCAGCCGGCTCGTGGCCGCGGCGACCGCACCGATGAGCACGGCGGGCGAGGAGCTCGCGATGCCCGGCATGCCGTGGTGCTCGGCCACCCAGTAGCGCAGGTAGCCCAGCGCCTCGGTGGTCCGGGCCAGCTCCAGGCTGTCGGCCAGCGCTTCTGAGCTGGTCGAGCCGGAGGGCACCGGGGCGAGGTCGAGCACGGACAGGGGCACGGACGGCAGGCGGCTCACACCGGTGCCAAGCCGACAGATGTCCGTGTACTTCCCGTCAGGGGGTGACGTCGGGTGCACCCGGGGTCCACGATGCGGTCATGGACGAGCTGGCGCAGCGGGTCGGGGACACCGAGCGGTGGGCGGTCGACGCCCGGCTGCAGCAGGCCGTGGGCGAGGGCCAGCTGACGCTGGGGGAGTACGAGCAGCGCGCCGGTGACGTCTGGAACGCCCGCACGCGAGGCGAGCTCGAGCTGGTCACCCGCGACCTGCCGGCCGCGCCCGCCCCGGCCCCGGCCCCCGTCCCGACGGGCCGGCCGCCCCGGACGCGCCGCTCGCTGGCCGTGATGGGCGGCGACGAGATGCGCGGGCCGGTCGCGCCCGGGCAGGGCCTGGAGGCGTACGCGGTGATGGGCGGGTCGCTGGTCGACCTGCGCCGCGACGACCTGCCCGCCGAGGTCCACGTGCGGGCGGTGGCCGTCATGGGCGGCATCGAGGTCCTCGTGCCGCGGGGCGTCGAGGTGCACCTGTCCGGGCTCGCCGTCATGGGCGGCCGCGACCTGCGGCTGGACCCGCCGCGGCCGGGCGCACCGGTGGTCCACGTCGACGCGTACGCGGTGATGGGCGGGGTCGAGGTCAAGCACGGCAAGAAGGCCGAGCGGGTCGACGCCGCCGCGGTCCCGCCGCCGAGCGGCAGCGTGCCCGTGACGGCCGCGGCGCACGGGTCCCGGGCGCCCGCGGTGCGCGGCCACTCGCGCGGCTCCGGGCGCAGCCGGCTGGCCGGGCTGCTGGTCGCGGCCGGCGCCCTGCTGGCCGTCGGCTCCGTGGTCGACGACGTGTCGGTGTTCGGGTCGCAGGTGGTCCAGGCCGGCACGGCCGGCCGCGACGTCGGGGTGCTGTTCGGGTCGGTGACCGTGGTGGTGCCGGACGGGACCACGGTCGACAGCGGCGGCCTGGTCGTGTTCGGCAGCCGCGACTGCGAGACGGCCTGCAGCGGCAGCGGCCCGAGGGTCCGCAGCTGGGGGGCCTTCGGCTCGGTGGAGGTCCTCACCCAGTCCGAGCACCGGGCCGAGGCGGCGCGGGACGGGCAGGAGCGCGACAGCGTCGAGGACCGCGTCCGCGACGCGCTCGACGAGGCGGGCGTGCGCCGGGACGGCGCCGACGGGGGCTAGCGGGGGGCGCAGGCCGAGCAGGCGTGCTGCTCCCCGACGAGGCGGGTCGCCAGGGTGCGGCAGCCGGGGGCCTGGATCTCGCAGCGGGTGCCGGCGCGCAGGGCGGCCAGGGTCGTGCGGCGCGGGTTGGCGGTCCTGAGCGAGCGCGTCGTCGTCGTTGTCATGGCAAGAGCCTGTCCCGCGGGGAGCCCCGGGTAGAGGACCGGACGGTGTGTCCTCGCTCTCAACATGTCGTTCCGGTCGGCCCTCGTCCCGCTGCCCACCTGCGAGCATGGCGGGCGTGACGGCACTGACGGACCGCGTGCGGCGGCTGCTCGACGCCGCGCTCGCCGCCGTGCCCCGCTCACAGGAGCGCTCCGGCCAGCGCGACATGGCCGCGGCCGTCGACCGTGCCCTGCGCCACCGGGAGCACCTGCTGGTCCAGGCCGGCACCGGCACCGGCAAGTCGCTGGCATACCTGGTGCCGGCGCTGGCCTCGGGGCGCCGGGTGGTCGTGGCGACGGCGACCAAGGCGCTGCAGGCCCAGCTGGTCGACAAGGACCTGCCGCGCCTCGTGGCCGCGCTCGCCGGGCCGCTCGGGCGCACCCCCACGTACGCGCTGGCCAAGGGGCGCGGCAACTACGCCTGCCTGCAGCAGGTGCACGGCGGGCCGGGCGCGGTCGAGGAGCCCGAGGGGCTGTTCGAGACGGCCGGCTCGGCGCTGGGGGCGCAGGTGCTCGCGCTGCGCGAGTGGGCCGGCCAGACGGCCACGGGCGACCGCGACGAGGTGCCGTTCCCGGTGAGCGACCGCGCCTGGCGCCAGGTGTCGGTCTCCGCCCGCGACTGCCTCGGCACGAGGTGCCCCGACCGCGTCGACTGCTTCGCCGAGCAGGCCAGGGAGGCGGCCAAGGAGGTCGACCTCGTGGTCGCCAACCACGCCCTGCTCGCGCTCGACGTCTTCACCGGCGCGAGCGTGCTGCCCGAGCACGACGCCGTGGTGGTGGACGAGGCGCACGAGTTCGTCGCGGCGGCCACGGAGGCGCTGACCGCCGAGCTGGGCCGCAACGACCTGCGTCGCGCGACGACCCTGGCGGTCGACGGGCTGCCGGTCGCGACGCGCGAGCGGCTGCAGGACGCGGCCGACGCCCTCGAGGGCCTGCTCGCCGTCGTCGAGCCGGGCTGGGTGCGGCGGCTGCCCCCGGAGGCGATGGACGTGCTCGCGCTGGTCGAGTCGGTGTGCGGCAGCGCCGCCGCGGAGGTCGGACGCGCCGCGGCCGACCTGGACGAGGCGGAGAAGGCGCAGCGCGAGCGGGCCCGCACCGCTCTCACCGAGGTCGCCGCGGCCGCGTCGGAGATCCGGGTGCCCACCGTGCCGAGCGCGGTCTACGCGGTCGGCGAGCCCGGCTCGGTGCGGCTGCGGGTGTCGCCGCTGCACGTCGGCGGCGCACTGGCGGCCCGGCTGTTCGGCGAGCGGACGGTCGTGGCGACCTCGGCGACGCTGACGCTCGGCGGCTCGTTCGCCCACGCCGCGGGCGCGCTGGGCCTGCGTGCGGACGCCGGGGCGGCGGTGGGCGCGCCGACGCCGCCGACCCCGCCGCGCGGCGACGGCCAGGCTGCCCAGGACCCGCCGCTGCGGTGGCGGCACGCCGACGTGGGCAGCCCGTTCGACTACGCCCGGCAGGGCCAGCTGTGGGTCGCCGCGGACCTGCCGCCGCCGTCCCAGCCCGGCTGGGCGCCCGCGGTCGACGCGCTGCTCGTCGAGCTGGTCGAGGCCGCCGGCGGGCGCACCCTGGGCCTGTTCAGCTCGACGGCGGCCGCCGCGCGCGCCGCCGTGGCCGTGCGGGCCGCCCTCGACGTGCCGGTGCTGCTGCAGGGCGAGGACTCGCCCGGCGCGCTCGCCCACCGCTTCGCCGCCGATGCCCGCACCTGCCTGTTCGGCACCCGGTCGTTCTGGCAGGGTGTCGACACCCCCGGCAGCGCCTGCCAGCTCGTCGTCATCGACCGCATCCCCTTCGCCCACGTGGAGGACCCGCTCGTGAGGGCCAGGCTCGAGGCGGCCGGCGCGTCCGGCTTCGCCACCGTGACGCTCCCGCCGGCCGCGGTGCTGCTCGCGCAGGGCGCCGGCCGCCTGGTCCGCTCGTCCGGCGACCGAGGGGTCGTGGCGGTGCTGGACCCGCGCCTGGCCACCGCGTCGTACGCGCCGGTGCTGCTGGCCACGCTGCCGGGCTTCTACCGCGCCCGAGCCAAGGCCTCGGTGCTCGCCTCCCTGCGGGCGATCGACGCGAGCGCCCCGCCGGTGCTGCCCGCGGGCGAGCCCCCGGCGCAGCGGCGGGCCGCTGCGGCGGCGGCGCGCCGGTGAGGGCGACCCGGGGGCAGGTGCTCGCGCTGCGCGCCCGCGCCACCCAGCTCGGACGGGCGGTCGGGACGCTCGAGGACACCGCCGTGCTCGACGTCGGCGTGCAGGACACCGGGGCCGACGGCGCGGCGTGGGCGCTCGCGCAGCGCGGCCTCGACACGACGGCGCTGGCCGACGACGCGCTGGTGACGGTGTGGGCCCTGCGCGGCGCGCCGCACGTCTACCGGCGGGCCGACCTGCCCACCGTCGCCGCGGCGCTGCTGCCCTGGTCCGAGGCCGACGCCGCCAAGCGCATCTTCGACGCCGCCAAGCCCCTGAAGGCGGCGGGCATCCCGGTGACCGAGGCGATGGAGGTGGTCGCCGGGGCGATGCGCGAGCTCGTGACCGCGCCGATGGTCAAGGGCGAGATGTCGGGCCGGCTCGCCGAGCGGCTCCCTGCGCCGTACCTGCGCTCCTGCGTCCCCTGCGGCGCCGTCCACCTGTACGAGCAGCCGTTCCGGCTCGGCGCCCTGCGCGCCGGGCTGGAGCTGCAGCCCGGCACCTCACCGCCGGTGCTCGTGCCGGTGCCCGGCCTCGCGCCCGACCCGCGGCCCGCCCCCCGCCACGACCTGGTACGCGGCTACCTGCGCCTGCTGGGCCCGGCGACGCCGAAGCAGGTCGCCGCCTGGGCCGACGCGCCGGTCAGGGACGTCACGGCGCGCTGGCCGTCGGACGCCGTCGAGGTCGAGGTGGAGGGCGAGCGCCGGTGGCTGCTCGCGGACGACGTCGCGCTCCTCGACGCGGGCCCCGTCGAGGGCGTGCACCTGCTGGGCGCCTACGACCCGCTGCTGCAGGCCCGCGACCGCGACCTGCTCGTGCCCGACCGGGCCCGCGCGAAGGAGCTCTGGCCGGTGCTCGGCCGGCCCGGCGCGGTCCTGGTGGACGGCGAGGTGGCCGGCACCTGGCGCGCCCAGCAGCGCCGGGGCCTCACCGTGACCGCCACCGTGTGGGCGTCCCCCCGGCGGCGCGTGCGGGACGGGGTGCACGAGCAGGCGGGCCTGCTGGCGGCCTCCCGCGGCCTGCGGCTCGGCGGCGTCGAGCTGCAGGTCTGACGCCCGGCGCGTCGAGCGTCGCGGGACAGCCGGGGGGAGCGGCAGGACCCGGGCGCCCAGCCGGCCCCGCGGACCGTGCGGCACGCTGCCGGCATGGACACGCTGTTCGGGGACGTGCTCGGCGACGCCGCCGGCTCGCTGCTCGTGACGCGCGAGGGCGGGGTGGTGACGGTCGAGCTGCACCGGCCGGAGCGCCGCAACGCCGTCACCCACGCGATGTGGTCGGCGTTCGGGCGGCTGATGCCGGTGCTGGCCGAGGACGACGACGTCGACGTCGTGGTCCTGCGCGGCACCCCCGGCGGCCCGTTCTCGGCCGGCGCGGACATCTCCGAGTTCACGACGCTGCGGTCGACTCCGGAGTCGGCCGCGGCGTACGGGCAGGCGGTCGAGGCGGGGGAGCGGGCGCTCATCGCGTTCCCGAAGCCGACCGTCGCGCTGGTGCAGGGCTGGGCCGTCGGCGGCGGCACGCAGCTGGCGGTCGCCTGCGACCTGCGGGTCTGCGACACGTCCTCCCGCTTCGGGGTCACGCCGGCCAAGCTCGGCATCGTCTACGCGCTGCAGAGCACGGCCCGGCTGGTGGACGTCGTCGGGCAGGCGTGGGCGGGCTTCTTCCTGCTGACCGGCGAGCTGGTCGACGCGCAGACCGCCCTGCGGATCGGCCTCGTGCACGAGGTGCTGGCACCGGACGCGGTCGAGGCGCGCGCGTACGCGCTGGCCGCGGTGCTCGCGTCCCGGGCGCGCGTCTCCCAGCAGGGCGCGACGCTGCTGCTGCAGCGGGTGGCCGAGGGCCGCCGCGAGGAGGACGAGCAGGTGCGGGCCGCGTACGCCCGCTCGCTGGAGGGCCCCGAGTACGCCGAGGGCGTGCAGGCGTTCCTGGCCAAGCGGCCGCCGGACTTCCGCGGCGTGCGGACCTAGAGGAGCGTGGCGGCCAGCGTGCCGCCGAGCTCGCGGCACGCCTCCAGCGCGTCCCGGTCGGGCGGCCCCGTCAGCGACAGGGGGGCCGCGGCCGGCCGCCAGCGCAGCCCGCCGGCGATCTTCTCCACCGCGCGCACCGCGCCGGTCGTGTCGTCGCCGCCGTGCACCCACAGCCCGTACGGCAGGCCGGCCGTCGCGTCCTGGCAGGGGTAGTAGACGGTGTCGAAGAAGTGCTTCAGGGCTCCCGACATGTAGCCGATCGCGGCGGGGGTGCCCAGCAGCACGCCGTCGGCGGCCAGCAGGTCGCTGGCGGTCGCCGACAGGGCGGGGTGCACGACGGTCTCCACCTCCTCGACCATCGCGGCGCCGTCGCGGACCGCCTCGAGCAGGGCCTGCATGCCGGGCGAGGGCGTGTGGTGGACGACCAGCAGGCGCGGCATGCGGTCATGCTGCCGCACGGGTGCGGCAGCATGGAGCGGTGAGCGACGTCGGAGCGACCCTCGGGGTGGAGGAGGAGTACCACCTGGTCGTGGGCGCGACAGGGCTGCTCGCGGACGCGCCCGAGGTGGTGGACGCCGCGGTCGCGCTGCTCGGCGAGCAGGCGCAGAGCGAGATCAGCACCGCCCAGCTGGAGGTCGCCACGCCGGTGTCGACGTCGCTGGCCGAGGTGCGCGAGCACCTGCGGCGGCTGCGCCGGGGTGCGGCGGACGCCGCCCGGCAGTCCGGCTGCCAGCTGCTCGCGGCCGGCACCCACCCGGTGTCGACCTGGCGCGACCAGCGCCTGACCGACGGCGAGCGCTACCGGGACCTGCACGACCGCTGGGGCGTCCTCGCGCTCCAGCAGCTCATCGTCGGCTGCCACGTCCACGTCTCCGTGCACGACCCCGAGCTGGCGGTCCAGGTGCTGGACCGGCTGCGGCCGGACCTGCCGCTGCTGCTCGCGCTGTCCGGCAGCTCGCCGTACTGGGAGGGCGAGGACACCGGCTACGCCAGCTACCGCACGCAGTGGTACTCCCGCTTCCCCGTCACCGGGCTCCCCGAGCACTTCGGCAGCCGGGCGGCGTACGACGCGACCGTGGCGCAGCTCGTCGCGGCGGGCATCGCGGACGACGCGAGCCACCTGTACTGGGACGTGCGCCCCGCCACGCGCTACCCCACCGTCGAGGTGCGGGTCGCCGACACGATGCCGCTGCTCGACGACGTCGTGCTGCACGCCGGCCTCGTCCGGGCGCTCGTGCAGCAGGCCGCGGCCGACGCCGTGGCGGGGCTGCCGGTGCCCGAGCTGCGCCCCGAGGTGGGCCGCGCGGCGCGCTGGCGGGCGGCGCGGTACGGGCTGGAGGGCGAGCTGCTCGACGCCCGCCGCGCAGAGCTGGCCGCACCGGCCGACCTGCTCGGCGACCTGCTGGCGCGCGTCGACGGCCCGCTCGCCGACTCCGGCGACCTGGCCGAGGTCACGGCGCTCGCGCAGGCCGCGCTGGCCCGCGGGACGTCGGCGGCGCGGCAGCGGGCGGTGCTCGCGCGCACCGGCGACCTCGTGGCCGTCGTCCGCTCGGTGGTGGCGGAGTCCGAGCGCGGCTGAGCCGCCCGCTCAGCCGGTGGCCCGGGCGAACCGGCCCGCCCAGTCCTGCAGGACGGCGACCAGCTCGGGCGGGTCCACCTCGCCGAGCTCCGCGCCGGTGCTGCCCAGCGCCAGGGCCGCCCAGCCCAGCGAGTCGGTGGTCATCCGCAGCCGGCAGCGCTCCGCGTCCAGCGCCTCGACCCGCGCCCACCGGCCGACGCGGTCCTGCACCTGCGCCGCCGGGGCGTGCAGCACCACCGCCACCTCGTACGTCGGGGCGACCCGCTCGAACCCCTGCCGCACGAACGCCGCCGCGTCCTGCGCCGGCAGCGGCCGGGGGCGGAACCGCGCGCCGGTGGCCGTCGGGGCGCCGATGCGGTCGAGCCGGAAGGTGCGCCAGTCCGTGCGGTCCAGGTCGTACGCGACGAGGTACCAGCGCCGGCCGACGCTGACAAGCCGGTGGGGCTCGACCGTGCGGCGGGTGGGCGTGCCGTCCGCGGCGACGTAGGACAGCTCCAGGCGCTCGTCGTCGCGGCAGGCCTGGGCCACCGTCGTCAGCGTGCCGGCGTCGAGCTCCGGCCCGGCGCCGGTCCACGGTCCGGCGACGGTCATCGCGCGGACCGCCTCCACCCGGCGGCGCAGGCGCGGCGGCATCACCTGGACCACCTTGGTGAGCGCGCGCAGCGCCGCCTCGGCGGTCCGCGAGACGCTGCTCCCGGTGGCGGCGTGCAGGGCCACCGCGAGCGCGACCGCCTCCTCGTCGTCCAGCACCAGCGGGGGCAGCGCCGCGCCCGCCGCCAGCTGGTAGCCGCCCGCGAGCCCACGAGCGGCCTGCACGGGGTAGCCCAGCTCGCGCAGCCGCTCCACGTCGCGCCGCAGCGTGCGCACGGACACCTCGAGCCGGTCCGCGAGCTCGCCGCCGGGCCAGTGCCGCTGGCCCTGCAGCAGCGACAGCAGCCGGAGGGTCCGCGAGCTGGTGCTGGCCATGCCGCCATCCTGCTCGCCACTGCGGACAGGAACTGGCACCTGTGCTCGGGAGCATGGTGCGACCAGCTCGCACCGAGACGAAGGCGGACGCCATGACCACCACGACCGGCCCCACGACCACCACGCTGACCCGGGAGCGGGCGGACCTGCTGGAGACCCTGCGGACCCACCGCGCGTTCCTGCTCCAGACGCTGCGCGGCCTGACCGACGTGCAGGCGACGACGCGGACCACGGCGAGCGAGCTGACGCTCGGCGGCCTGGTCAAGCACGTGTCGGCGACCGAGGCGCAGTGGGCCGACTTCATCGAGCGCGGCCCGGCGGCGATGGCCGCGGCGACCGGCGACGAGGCCGCCTGGGCGGACGGCTTCCGGCTGCTGCCGGGGGAGACGGTCGCCGACGTGGTCCGCGCGTACGAGGCGGTCGCGGAGCGCACGGATGCCCTCGTCGCCTCGCTGCCCGACCTCGACGCGAGCCACCCCCTGCCGGCCGCGCCCTGGTTCGAGCCCGGGGCTTCGCACTCGGCCCGGCGGGTGCTCCTGCACCTGGTCGCGGAGACGGCGCAGCACGCCGGCCACGCGGACATCCTGCGCGAGTCGCTCGACGGGGCGAAGACGATGGGCTGAGCCGTCGGCCGGGGTGGGGGCGGGCGCCGGCGCGCGCTCCCGGGTGCTGCCCCGCCGAGGGCTCACGCCTCGGCGAGGACCTCCGCCAGCCGCTGCACCCCGAGGGCCGCCTGCCCGGCGTCCGCCGCCGCGAAGCTGAGCCGCAGCCGCGGGCCCGGGGGCTCCGTCACGTAGTACGGCCGACCGGCGCCGACGACCAGCTGCCGGGCCCGGGCGCGCTCGGCCACGTCGACGTCGTCCAGGCCCGGCGGCAGCGTCAGCCACAGGTGCAGGCCGCCCCGCGGCACCGGCACGCGCCCGAGCCCGAGCCCGGGCAGGTGGCGCGCGAGCTCGCCGAGCAGGGCGTCGCGGCGGCCGCGCAGCGCGCGGCCCAGGCCGGTGAGGTGGCGCGGCCAGGCGGGGCTGCCGAGCAGCTCGACCGCGGTCTCCTGCAGGGGGCGGGCGACCCCGAAGTCGTCGACGAGCCGGGACGCCAGGAGCCGGGCGGCGGCCGGCCCCCGGGCGACGAGGGCCCCGATCCGCAGGCTGGGCGCCCCGGCCTTGGCCAGCGACGACAGGTGTACGACGTGGCCGCCGGTGTCGTCGTGCAGCAGCGGCGGGGGCGCGGGCCCGTCCAGGGGCAGGCAGCGGGCCCAGTCGTCCTCGAGCACGAAGGCCCCCGCCTGCCGGGCGGCCTCGAGCACCTGCGCCCGGCGGGCGGGGTCCAGCACCGCACCGGTGGGGTTGGCGTACGTCGGCTGCAGGTAGAGCAGGCGGGCCCCGCTGCGGGCGAACGCCTCGCCCAGCAGGTCGGCCCGGACCCCGCCGCCGTCGGTGGGGACGGGCAGCGGGCGCAGGCCGGCCGCGCGGGCCGCCGCGAGCGCGCCCAGGTAGGTGGGCACCTCGACCAGGACCGCGGCGCCGGGCCGGGCCAGCGCGCGCAGGGCGGTCGACAGCCCGGCCTGCCCGCCGGGGACGACGAGGACGTCGGCCGGGTCGGCGCCCACGGGGGCGGCGAGCAGCTGGCGCAGCTCCGGCAGGCCCGCGGGTGGCGGCAGGGCCCAGCCTCCCGGCCGCCGGGCGGCGCGGGTGGCCGCGGCGGCCAGCGCGGCCAGGGGCTGCAGGTCGGCCGAGGGGTAGCCGGAGGACAGCAGCAGCGTGCCCGGCGCGGCGCCCTGCAGGAGGGCGGCGACGGGGCGGCTGTCGACGGCGGCCTCGCCGAGGGCGACGGTCTGCCAGCCGGTGTCGGGCTCGGCGCGGGCGGCCCGGGCGGCGACGAACGTGCCGCGGCCGGCCTCCGCCGTGAGCACCCCCTCCGCGGCCAGCCGGCCGATCGCGCGGCTCACCGTGCCGGGCCCGACGCCGTGCTCGGCCATCAGCGCACGGGACGACGGCAGCCGCGCCCCCGGCCCGAGGGACGCGGCCCGGGCGCGCAGGAGCTCGGCCAGGCGCTGACTGCTGCTACCGTCGTCCATGACGGATCACAGTACCGCTACTGCACCGACGTCGAGCGCGCTACCGCGCGGCCTGGCCTGGGGCGCCGTCGGCGTCCTCGCGTTCAGCCTCAGCCTGCCGACCACGCAGGTGGCGGTGCGGCAGCTGGGCCCGGTGTTCGGGACGGCGGGCCGCGCGGTCGCCGCCGCCGCCCTGGCCGCCGCGTACCTCGCCTGGCGGCGCGCCCGGCGGCCCGGCCGCGACCTGCTCCCGGGCCTGCTCGTCGTCGCCGGGGGAGTGGTCGTCGGGTTCCCGCTGCTCACGGCCCTCGCGCTGCAGCGGACCGACAGCGCGCACGGCGCGGTCGTGGTCGGCCTGCTCCCCGCGACCACCGCCGTCCTCGGCGTGCTGCGCACGGGGGAGCAGCCGTCCCCGGCGTTCTGGGCGGCCTGCGGGGCCGGCGCGGTCTGCGTCGGGGTCTTCGCCGTCGTCCGGGGCGCGGGCCTGCCGACCACGGCGGACGGCCTCACGGTGCTCGCCGTGCTGTGCGCCGCCGTCGGCTACGCGGAGGGCGCGCGGCTCGCGCCGCACCTCGGCGCCGACCAGGTCATCTGCTGGGCGCTGCTGCTGAGCCTGCCCGTCGCGCTGCCCGTGCTCGTGGTCGACGTCGCTCGCGTCACCCCGAGCGCCGACGCCGCCGGCTGGGCGTGCTTCACCTACACGGCCGTGGTGAGCATGCTGCTGGGCTTCTTCGCGTGGTACCGCGGCCTCGCGCTCGGCGGCGTCGCGAAGGTCAGCCAGGTGCAGCTCGCCCAGCCGCTGCTCACGGTCGGCGCGTCGGTCGTGCTGTTCGGCCAGCGCCTCGAGCCCGCCGTGGTGGTCGCGGCCGTCGCGGTGCTGGCCTGCGTCGCGGCGGCCCAGCGCAGCCGGGTGGCCCCGGCCGCCCGCTGATCCTCCTGACCTGTTCCTCGGCTGGCCGGCCGCGGGGCGGGGCGTGCCCGGGCCAGGGCCAGCCGGCGCAGGACGACGTCGCGGGGTCGACCGGTCACCAGGGCGTGCTGACCCGTCTCGCGGACGGTGCCCCGTGCGCAGCCCCCGACCGGTCAGCGGCCGAACACCTCCGGCGGCGGTACCGGGGTCGGGCCCGCGGTCGCGTCGGTCACCGGCAGGGCGCCGCCGGTGAACGCGGCCAGCTCCTCGCCGGCGACGACCCGCGCGGTGCCGGCGGCCCGCGCGGCCCGCCGCCGCAGCCCGGCCTCGGGCAGCGGTGCGTCGCTGCCGAGCAGGACGAGGTTGCCGAACCGGCGCCCCCGCAGGACGCCCGGGTCGGACAGCAGGGCCACGTGCGCGAACACGGCGGACAGCGTGGCCACCTGCCCGCGGGCGAAGGCGAGCGCGCCGCCGTCGCCGACGTTCAGTCCGTACACGCCGCCGGACCGCAGCACCCGGGCGACCTCGCGGACGTGCTCCAGCGTCGTGACGTGCCCCGGGATCCGCGCGTCCTCGAACACGTCGCCCAGCACGACGTCGCTGCTGGCGTCGCCCAGCCGCGCGACCTCGGCGCGGGCCTCCGCGACGCGCAGCTTGAACCCGGCGGTGCCGAGCTCGCGGCGCACCAGCTCGGCCAGCCGCACGTCGGCCTCGACGACGAGCTGCGTGGAGCCCGGGCGGGTGGCGGCGACGTAGCGCGCGAGCGTGCAGGCCCCGCCGCCCAGGTGCAGCACCGTGAGCGGCTCGCCCTCCGGCGCAGCGAGGTCCAGCAGGTCGCCGAGCAGGCGGACGTAGGCGAACTCGAGGTGGGTCGGGTCGTCCAGGTCGACGTAGGACTGGGGCACGCCCTCGACGAGCAGCTCCCAGCCGGCGGGGTTGTCCCAGTCGCGCAGCAGCTCCGCCGTCCCGCCGTCGACCGGGTGCTTGCCGCCGCCGGGGTCGATCCGCACGCGTGCCATGCCGCCAGAGTGCACCAGCCCGGACCCGTCCGGCGGCCGGGGAACCGCGGTCGGCTCCCCCGCGTCGCACCGCACACGGCGGGCGAGGCGGGACAGGGGGTCCTCGTGGAGCGGGTGCAGCAGCTGACCGCGCTCCTGGTCGCCTCGGTCGCCCTCCTCGCCTGCAGCTCACAGGCTGTCGGTCAGCGGGTCGAGGCGCGCACGAGCGTCCACGTGACGCAGGAGCCGCTGGGCGACGTGGTCCTGGACGAGCTCCGAGCGGGGGACCGCGCCGTCGCCGAGTGCTTCGTCGAGCGGGCCCGTGGCAACGGCGGGGGCACCGGCAGCGCGGTCAGGGTCACGAGCGGGCGGACAACCGGCTACGCCGCGGTCACCACCTCGCCGGCCGACCCGGCAGACCCGGCAGACCGACGCTCGGTCTTCGACGCCGACGAGCAGGCCCTCCGGATCGCCCTGCCCGCCTGCGCGCCCCGACGGTGAGGCACCGGCTGCTCCGCCACGAGGAGCGGCCCCACCGCGCGTCCTGGTCCGCCCCACCCGCTGCGACCCGTGCGACCCGGTGACGACAGCGAGCGCGGGCGCCGCTCCCACCACAGCCCGCCCTCGCGACGACCCAGGTCCGGCGCGCACCTCGGCCTCCGTGCGGCACCCCCTGCGGGCGCCGACGAGCCAGCGCGTGCCGGGCGAGCCTCGTGGTGCCCCGGCGGGAGCAGGCATCATCACCGGCTGTGAGGACTCCGCGGCCGGCCCGCGCGCCTGCCGGCAGCGCGACCGGGACCACGGGCACCGGTGCACGGGGACGGGGCGTGTCCGTGCTCGCGGTGCTGGCCCTGTGGGCGGCCACCGGCTGCAGCTCCGCGGAGCCGGGCGGCCGCACCGGGGCGGCCTCGTCGCCGGCCAGCGCAGCGGCCCCGCCGCCAGCCGCAACCCCGGCCCGCAACGCTCCGTGCTCCGACCCGCCGGCAGCGGCTCCGCCGGCCGCGGGTGCGGACGTGCAGGCGCGGCTCACCCGGCTCGAGGAGCAGTTCGACGCCCGGCTGGGCGTGTACGCCGTCGACACCGGGTCGGGCTCGAGCGTCGAGCACCGGGCCGACGAGCGGTTCGCCCACGCCTCCACGATCAAGGCGCTCGCGGCCGCGGCGGTGCTGAGGCAGGCGTCCGCGGCCGACCTGGACCAGGTCGTCCGCTACGCGCGCAGCGACCTGGTCAGCGGCTCACCCGTCACCGAGCGGCGCGTGGGTGACGGGATGACGCTGCGCGAGCTGGGGGGCGCGGCGGTGCGCCACAGCGACAACACCGCCGCCAATCTGCTGCTGCGCCGGCTGGGCGGTCCGGACGGTCTGGAGCGGGCGCTGCGCGAGGTCGGGGACGAGGTCACGCAGGTCGACCGCGTCGAGCCCGCGCTGAACCAGGCCGTCCCCGGCGACCCGCGGGACACCAGCACGCCCCGGGCGCTCGGCTGCGCCCTGGGTGCGTACGTCCTCGGGCCCGCCCTCGACGACGGGGACAGGGCGGTGCTGACCGGGTGGCTGACGGCGAACACCACGGGGGACGCGCTCGTCCGGGCCGGCGTGCCCGGCGGGTGGGAGGTCGGCGACAGGACCGGCGCCGCCCGGTACGGCACCCGCAACGACATCGCGGTGCTCTGGCCGCCCGGCCGCGCACCCGTCGTCCTCGCCGTCCTGTCGCGACGCGACGCCGAGGACGCGGAGCACGACGACGAGCTCGTGGCCCGGGCAACCGAGGTCGTGGTGGCAGCGCTGAGCCCGTGACCGGCGGCCAGCGGGACGGCGCGCCGGCATGAGGCAGCGCGCGGATGGCGCCCGGACCGGCTCGTCGTGCAGGTCGACCGCGCGCCTGCCCTGCGGCACGGCGGCCTCGTGCTGGGCGTGGTCGCGGCTGAGGGCGAGCCACCTACCGCGTGGCCGGCCGCACCGGCTCAGGCGCCGGCCCCCGCCTCCCGCTCGTCCTGCCGCCGCTGGCGCTTGCTGTGCCCGGCGCAGATCTCGTCGGCCGCGCGCAGCAGCTCCTCGCCCACCGTCCCCGAGGCCGCGCCCACGCTCAGACGCAGGCGGTCCCCCGACGGGAGCGGCACGGCGGCGGCCGCCGCGAGGTCGTGAGCGAGAGCGGCGGCCGGCACGCGGTCGGGGACCAGCACCAGGAAGTGGTCACCCTGGCAGCGGGCCAGGCGAGCGCGTGCCGGTGCTGCCTGCTCCAGCGCCCGGGCCGCCTGCACGAGCACGGCGTCCCCGGCGGCGTGACCGTGGGCCCGGTTGACCTCGCAGAACCGGAGGCAGTCCAGCAGGACCAGCGTGGCCGGCCGTCCCTCGTCCTGGTCGAACCGCCTCCGCACGGCGATGTCGTTGCCCAGACCGGTGAGCTCGTCCAGGAGGTCGGGGCCGCCGACCGGCGCCGCGCCGTCCGCGTCACCGCGGTGGTCACCGTCCCCGGCCGTGCCCGGTGCTCTCACGGGTGCCCGGTCGCCCTGCTCGCTGCCGACCACCGGCAGGACGGTCGGCAGCGGGTCAGCAGGCGTTGGTGCGGTAGTCGTTGACCGGTCCGGCGTACGAGACGGACGGCCCGGGGCACAGGAACTGGCGGTAGCGCTCGTCGTCGTCCACGTAGCGCTTGAGCCAGGCGATGGTGTGGGACGCGATCACGGTGTTCGGGCTGTTGGGCGCGGAGTGGCGGGCGCCCTCGAGCTCGACGTAGGCCTTGGGCGTCGTGGAGCGGATGCTGTCGTAGAACGGGATCGCGTGGCTGGCGGCCGGCGCGACCGTGTCCTCCTCCGCACCGATCTCGACGCTGGGCGTGGTGATCTCGGGCCAGGTCTTGTCGGTGTTCCACGGGGTCAGGCCGACGGTCGCCTGCAGCGACGGTCGGTCGACGGCCGCCTCGAGCGTGCCGCCGCCGCCCATGGAGTGGCCGATGACGGCCTGGCGGGTGCGGTCGACCCGGGCCCGCAGCGTGCTGCTGCTGCTGTTCACGACGTGGTCGAGAGCGGCGAGCAGCTGGTCACCGCGCGCGCCGGGCTGGTCGTAGCGCGAGTTGGTCTCGAAGCTGATGACGACGAAGCCCTGCGAGGCGATGCGCGGTCGCAGCCAGGCGATGGTCGACTCCGAGGCGGTGTAGCCGGGGGAGATCGCGACGACGCCGTAGGTGCCCTGGGAGTTGCTCGTCGGGTAGGTGATCCGCGCGGCGCCGAAGCCGGCGGTCGCGGAGTCGGCCACCGACGTGGTGGTGACGGCGAACGGGCCGCTGGTGGCCTCGATGCCCGAGCGGGTCGGTGCCGGGCCCCGCTCGTAGGGGCTGGCGGCCGACGCCGGCGTGGCGCCGACGAGCGCAGCGGGAACCGTCACGGCGAGCGCCGTGGCGATGCCGGCGAACGAGGTGGACAGGGGACGACGCACGGGGCACTCCGAGGGTGTGGGGGAGGGCGCCTGCGCCGCACGGGCGCAGACCTGCAGCACACCGGCGGCCTCGAGCGTCGTCGCCGGCCACCGCTGTGGTGACGCGGGACACCGTACGTCGTCACTGTGTGTTGCGCATCCGCGCGAGCCGACCCGTCGTGATCTCGCGCAGCGTCCGCCGCCCCGGTTACCGTCCGGCGTGGACGAGACCTGGGTGGTCGGCCGACCGGGCGTCCTGGTGCTGCCGTCCGGCCGCGTCGTGCGAGGCCGCGCCCTGCGCCGGCCGCTGCCGCCGGGCCCCCCGCCCGACTTCGCGGTGCACCTGCTCGGCCACCCGCCGCCGGCTGTCCCCTGGCCGTCCGAGTGGCTCCGCTGGCGCGACTTCGGCCTCCCCGCGGACGCGGAGGCCGCCCGGGAGACGCTGCTGCGCGCGTGGACCCGCAGTGCCGACGAGCGGGTCGAGATCGCGTGCGGGGGTGGTCGTGGCCGGACGGGGACGGCGCTCGCCTGCCTCGCCGTGCTGGACGGCGCCGGATGTCAACGCCGGGCCAAAGTTGACCCCCTGGTGCTGTCTGAAAGTTGACCCCGCGGGGTGCTGTTAGCGGGTGGGTGGGCGGTGTGTGCGGGTGCGGTAGGACTCGCCGTCGAGGGCGATGACGGTG
>JAABUN010003659.1_pt1 | contig 23139 bp, 17 predicted proteins | sample 5559311 | NCBI WGS metagenome assembly JAABUN01 (sample SAMN10711877, study PRJNA513370) | rock metagenome | isolation source: Antarctica rocks | place: Antarctica: Victoria Land, Siegfried Peak sud
ACCAGCACGTAAACAATAGTGAAAAGCTCGCTTACGGTATGCTGCGCCAGAAGATAGCGGGACTTAGACATTTCGCTATCTTCGCTTTTTTGTCTCTGTAGGGCTACCCCCTAGCAGTCGAGGTAATCTGGGGATTTTAAGTGACACTCGGGTAGCCCTCCATGAACTAGGCGGCGGACGGTAGGTCAAGCACCACTCGAGGTGATACTCAACCTGTAATAGGTATCGCCATATTGGTTGGCTTTGGGGGCCGGTGCGACGGGTGAGAAGATGCCGGGAAGCTCACTTTATATTTTCAACTTAGCTTCACCGGGTTTTAGCGAACGGTTCCTAATCAGCTCCTCTGTGGTTTTGCACCCTCGGTCTATTCGCTGTCACCTATCGTAAAATGGCAGCTAAACCAAACTTGTGAAAAACTGCACCACAGGGCCGGTGTGAAATTGCCTACGGACGTGCCGGACAGACTTTGCAGGAGGGTTCTAGCACTTTAGAGTGGACTAGACCAGTTGTCTGCTAGTCGTCCGTCGTTACCTTTCGACCCCCGAAACCGGAGCGCCCAGAAGACCAATTTTGAAGGCGTTCGCGCCCGCTCGAGCGACCGGGCCGGAGCTTCTAAACCTAGCCGACGAGCCTCGGCGCGACTCTTGCGTTACGCTGACAGCGGAGGCGACATGAAACCTGCGCTAAAACCCGAAACCAAACCTGATCGAGTTTCTACCCTTTCTCACCGAAAGAGGAAGTGGCAGCTTTTGGCCCCGCTGGGTCTGGCGCTGATCGGTTTCGGCGTCAGCGTGGTCGGGTACGCCGTAGAGTTGCGCGTCGGGGGGGCGGCGCGCGCCACCTGGTTCGCGTGGGGCACGTTGGGTCTGGTGATCCTCAACTCGGGCGTCGCGTGTTTTGGGGAGGCGGTTAAGTGCAGTGTGCTGATGGCGTTAGGGGGGCGTGAATGAGTGCCGGGTACCCAGTACCTAGTGCCGAGTACGGAGTGATGAGTGCCGAGTACCCAGTGCTCAGTAATGAGTGGTGAGTAGCCAGTGCTGCGTGACGGTTTCGGGGCGATAATAGCCGGGTGTACACGCGCAAAATCCTTCACGCCGACCTCGACGCCTACTACGCGCAGGTCGAGCAGCGCGACGACCCGGCGCTTCGGGGCAAGCCGGTAGCGGTCGGTAATGACGGGAGCCGGGGGGTGGTGATGACGGCCTCGTACGAAGCGCGGCGGTTCGGCGTGGGCAGCGCGCTGCCGGTCGCGCACGCCAAAAGGCTCTGCCCGGAATTGGTGGTGGTACCCGCCCGGATGGAGGTCTACAGGCGCGACTCGCTGAAGATACGCGAGATTTTCTCCCGCTACACCGACCTCATCGAACCGCTGGCGCTCGACGAGGCGTATCTCGACGTAAGCGCGCCCAAAGAGGGGCCGCCGTCAGGGACGCTGCTGGCCCGGAGCATCCGTCGAGACGTCGCCGAAGGGGTGGGGTTGACGGTTTCGGTGGGGGTGTCTTACTGCAAGTTTCTCGCCAAGCTCGCGTCGGGACTTGACAAGCCGGACGGCCTCAGCGTCATCAGGCCCCAGGACGCCGCGCAGCTCTTGCCGACGCTACCGGTCGGGGCATTTTTCGGCGTCGGCCCGAAAACGGCGCTACGTCTGGGGGAAATGGGTATCTATACCGGCGCGGACTTGTTAAAGCACACCCGGGAGGTGCTCGGGCATCACTTCGGCAAACAGGGCCACTATCTGTTCGACGCCGTGCGGGGAACCGACGAACGGCCCGTAACGCCGAACCGTGCGCGTAAAAGCCTCGGGGCCGAGCGCACCTTCGGGCGCGACCTCACCACGCCCGAGGCTCTCGCCGCCGAACTGCCGCCACTCGCTGAACTCTTGGCGGGGAGGCTCGAGGGGGCCGGTGTCGAGGCCGGAAACGTCATCGTCAAACTCAGGCTGTCGTCGTTTCAGCTCGTCACCCGCAGGTTGCCGCTGCCCCGACCCACCACCGACGCCCTCGTATTGGGCCGGGTGGCGGCGCAGATTCTCGGTACCCGCCTCACGCCGCAGCAGTTGGCGTCTTCGCAGGCGTACGCCGTGCGGCTGCTTGGCCTCCAGAGCGACCAGCTCGTTTCGGGGGGGAGCGGGCGCAGCTATTCGGTGCCGCTTTTTCCGGAGTTGTAGGTCGGCGAGTGGCTTGTAACGAGTGGCCTGTGGGATTTAGTTTGCAGAGTTCGGCCCACAGGTGACAGGCTACAGGCCACTTGCGCTCATCACCCCGCCCACCCCCGCTGCCAGCACCACCACTGACCACGCGGGCCAGCGTCAGAACGAGAGCAGCAAAAATGCGCCGAGCGCCCCCGCCAGGTCGCCCGCGCTAAAGATCGCGCTCGTCCAGACCGGGTGGTAGAGCGCCGAGAGCAAGAGACCGACGACGACCGCGTTGACGCCGCGCAGCGCCGAGCGTACGGGCGCGGACGCCCGCAGCGCGTCCCAGAACGGCAACACCCCGAGCAGCAGCAAAAAGGCCGGGGAGAAGATGCCGACGAGCGCCAGCAGCGCCGTTCCCACACCCGCCAGCCCCGGCTTCATCACCGCGCCCAGAAACGCCGAAAAGGTAAAGAGCGGCCCCGGCACCGCCTGCGCCGCCCCGTACCCGGCGGTGAAGGTTTCGTTCGTAACCCAACCCGGCGGGACGACCTCGGCTTGTAAAAGTGGCAAGACGACGTGACCGCCGCCGAACACGAGCGAACCGGCGCGATAAAACGCGCTGAACACCGCCACGCCGAAGTTGCCGGTCGCGCCCTGCACTACCGGCAAGCCGAGCAGCAGCGCCGCGAAGACCGCCAGCAACACGCCGCCGAGCCGTTTGGACACGCGAAACGGTTGCGCCCTGCGGGTGGCGTCCGGCACTTTGGGTAGCAAAAGCCAGCCGACGAGCCCGCCCGCTACGACGCAGAGCAGCTGCGCGAGCTGTGCGGGCCATAAAAGCGTGACGATAGCCGCCAGAAGCGCCACAGTAACGCGCGGTCTGTCGGGCGTGAGTTTGGTCGCCAGCCCCCAGAGCGCGTGCGCCACGACCGCCACCGCGACGACTTGGAGACCCTGAAGCCAGCCTGCGTTACCTACGTCACCCACGGCCTGAACGCCGAAAGCAAAGGCGATAAGCGCGACCGCCGAGGGCAGGGTAAAGCCGAGCCACGCCGCGAACCCGCCCGGAATCCCGGCTCGAGTCACCCCCAGTCCGATTCCGACTTGCGAACTCGCCGGGCCGGGTAAAAACTGACAGAGCGCCACTAAGTCGGCGTAGTCTTCCTCGCTGAGCCACCCCCGGCGCGCGACGAGTTCGGCGTGAAAGTATCCGAGGTGCGCGACCGGCCCACCGAACGAGGTCAGTCCGAGGCGGGTAAAAACAGCCAACACCTCGAGAAAACTTCCCCGCGCCGGTTCAAGTGGCGTTTCCGATTCCGGCGGAGCCGTCTCAGCCACAGCTGCCCCTGAAGCGTTCGGTCAGATAGAAAAAACAGGTCGGATAGATCACGGGTTCCAGTGTAGACGGCTTGTGTCAGGGTTTGGGCAGAATTAGGAAGAGGGGAGAATAAGAAGGAGCACCTTCGCCCCTAACACACTCGCCAACTCTACCCCTAAATTTTTAATCCTGACGACAGTCTATTCTTCACAAGCCACTCGCCACTTGCCACAAGCCCCTTGCCACTCACCCCCCAACTGCGGCAACGACCGACAACCCGCAGCGGTGCAGGCGGTATATTCGGGGTTGTGTACCCCGACCGACACACTCCGCCCGATCCCACATCCCGCCCCATACCCCGACAGGCGCGCTGAGACGGTGAACGTTCTGGTGCTGAACGCGGGCTCGAGTTCGCAGAAGTGCTCGCTCTACCGGATCGACGGCGAGCTGCCCAATGACCCCCCGATGCCCCTTTGGGAAGCGCATCAGGACGGGGAGCAGCTTACGGTATCGGCGGGCGAGGCGACCGTTCGGCGGACGCTGACGGCGACCGACGCAAGCAGCGTTCTGCCCGGACTTCTGGAGACGCTCTGGGACGGCCCTACCGCAGTGCTTTCCGGCCCCGACGACATCGACGTAGTGGGCCACCGCGTCGTTCACGGGGGGCGCGTGTACAGCCGCAGCACCCCCGTTACGCCCGCGGTGGTGGCGGCTATCGCGGAGCTTTCGCCGCTGGCCCCGGCCCACAACCCGCCCGCGCTGGCAGGGCTCGAGGTCGCTCAAAGAGTGCTGGGCGACACGCCACAAGTAGCGGTTTTCGACACCGCCTTTCACACCACCCTCCCGGACGCGGCAGCGGTCTATCCGGGGCCGTACGCGTGGCTCGAGGACGGCGTTCGGCGCTACGGGTTTCACGGGATCAGCCACGCCTACAGCGCGGGCCGCGCGGCGCAGCTGCTGGGGCGCGACCCGGCGGTGCTGCGGCTGATTACCTGTCACCTCGGTAACGGCTGCTCGCTCTGCGCGGTACGGGGCGGGGCGAGTATCGACACCACGATGGGCTTTACCCCGCTCGAGGGTCTCATGATGGGGACGCGCTCGGGGTCTATCGATCCCGGTCTGCTGCTCTACTTGCTGCGCGACAAAGGCTATACGCCGGACGCGCTCAGCAATCTGCTCAACCGCGAATCGGGCCTTAAGGGAATCTCGGGCGTGTCGGGCGACCTACGCGAGGTGCTGGCGGCGGTTGCCGAGGGAAACCCGCGCGCACAGCTGGCGTTCGACGTGTACGTTCACCGTATCCGCTTCTACCTCGGGGCGATGCTCGCCGGTCTGGGCGGTCTCGATGTGCTGGTGTTTACCGGCGGCGTGGGTGAACACAGCGAGGCGGTGCGCGCGGCGGTCTGCGGGGCGTTCGAGTTTCTCGGTGTACGTCTCGACGCAGACAAAAACACGCAGCGCGGTGCGCCAGGCGATAGAGACGTCGCGGCTGAGGGCGCGCCGGTACGGGTGCTGGTCGTCCGTGCGGAAGAAAACTGGGCCATTGCAGGGGAGTGCTGGAGGGTGAGGCAGGGGCAGGGGTGAGGTTCGGCAGCGATTCGTTCGTCGGCGGCGTAGAAGAATCTGGCAGTCGCTATCTGAAATGCAGGGGTCAAAACTCGGCAGGTAGCAGAGAGAGCGTCCGACATAAAGGTTGAGGGGTACGAGTATGAAGCTGAAACGAAAGCAGTCGAGATGAGAGCAACCGAGACAAAAGCAGTTGAGACAAAAGCGGACGGGACAACCCGATTTGGGAGACCTATGAGAAACGGCTCGAGTCTCCCTAAGCCTTCCGAAACGCCCTTATGCAAGGGGAACCGCTAGCGTGGCGCAGGCCATCTTGGTGGTTCCGACCGGGCAACGCGTCGGTCTGACGACGGTCGCGGTCGGGCTCGTTCACGCGCTCGACCGGCGCGGGGTCAGGGTCGGGTTTTGCAAACCGATTGCCCAGCCGTACGGGGCCGACAAGGGGCCGGAACGTTCAAGCCGCCTGATCGAACTCGTCGCGGGTTTCTCCCCGCCGACGCCTCTGAGCGCCGCCGAAGCGGAGGATTTCTTCGCTCACGGGCAGCGCCAGCGCCTCTTTGAGGAGGTCGTGGCGCGTTTCGAGAGCGCCGCGCAGCGCGCCGATGTGGTCGTGATCGAGGGGCTCGTAGCGACGCCCGAACAACCCTACGCCGCCGCGCTAAACGCCGGGATCGCCAGCAGCTTAGACGCCGAGATTATCCTGGTGAGCGTACCGGGAGAGAGCACGCCCGCCGAGCTGTCGGACACCTTGGGGCTGGCCGCGCAGACGTTCGGCGGCCCCGAAAACCGCCGCGTTTTGGGCGCGATTCTCAATCAGGTCGGCGCGCCCTCCGAAGCGCGCGGGTTTATGCGGCTCGGTGAGGCGCACGCCGTACCCGATTACGAAGCGCACGTCCGGGCGGACGCTGCGATCTTTAACGGGGGCCACTTCAAACTGCTTGGGTCGGTACCGTGGGAGCGCGACCTGCTCGCGCCGCGCGTTGCGGACGTAGCGCAGTTTTTGGGAGCCGAAGTTTTGCATAGGGGTGACCTCGAGCGCCGCGTCACCGATGTGGCTCTGGGCGCGAGCATGGTCGCCAACGCCGCGCAGCGCCTCTTGCCGGGAACGCTGTTTATCACCTCGGGCGACCGCGAAGACCTGGTGCTGGCGGCGTCGCTCGCCGCGCTCAGCGGTCGGCCTATCGCCGCGCTGCTGCTCACCAACGGGCGCAGACCGAGTAGGGCGGTGCTGACACTCTGCGAACAGGGTCTGGCGACCGGCCTGACGTTGCTGCTCGTCCCCGGCGATTCGTTCGGGGTTGCGCTTCAGGTTCGGGAGATGAACGTAGAGGTGCCGCTGAGCGACGCCGAACGGATTACGCTCCTGACCCAGCACGTGGCGGCGAGCCTCGAGGTCGAAACGTTGGAGTCCTTATCGAAAGCCTCGACCGAAAGCCGCCGCTTGAGCCCGCCCGCATTTCGTCACCTGCTCGTCGAACGCGCCCGCGCCGCCGACAAACGCATCGTTTTGCCCGAAGGCGACGAACCACGCACCCTGCGCGCGGCGAGTATCTGCCTCGAGCGCGGCATCGCCCGCTGCGTGCTGTTAGGTGAACCTGACGAGATTTACGCGGCGGCGGCCCGGAACAGCTTGACGCTACCCGAAGGGCTCGAGATACTCCGCCCGGGCGACCACATCGCCCGCCTCGTAGACCCGCTCGTCGCGTTACGCAAACACAAGGGTCTAAACCCGCCGATGGCGGAGGAGGCGCTTCAGGACAATGTGATGTTGGGAACGGTGATGCTCGAGCGCGGCGAGGTGGACGGGCTCGTTTCAGGCGCGGTTCACACGACCGCCAACACGATCCGCCCGGCCTTGCAACTCATCAAAACCACGCCGGACGTGCGGGTGGTGTCGTCGGTGTTTTTTATGTGTTTGCCCGAACAGGTCTTGGTCTACGGCGACTGCGCCATCAACCCCGACCCGACCCCCGAAGAGTTGGCCGATATCGCCGTGCAGAGCGCGGAATCGGCCGTGGCGTTCGGGATTCCGGCGCGGGTGGCGATGCTCTCGTACAGCACCGGCAGCTCGGGCAGCGGCAGCGACGTCGACAAGGTGCGCGAAGCGACCCGGCTCGCACAAGAGCGCCGCCCCGACCTGCTGATCGACGGCCCCATGCAGTACGACGCGGCGGCGATTGAAGACGTGGCCAAAAGCAAAGCGCCGGACAGCCGGGTCGCGGGGCGCGCCACAGTCTATATTTTCCCCGACCTCAACACCGGCAACACGACCTATAAGGCGGTGCAGCGCAGCGCCGACGTAATCAGCATCGGGCCGATGTTGCAGGGTCTCAAAAAACCTGTAAACGACCTCTCGAGGGGTGCTCTGGTCGACGACATCGTCTACACAATCGCCCTGACCGCGATTCAGGCGGCGCAGGCTGAGGCGCGTGGCGAGTAGCTTGTAGATAACCCGTTCCAAAGTCCACAAGCCACTCGCTACAAGCGCCTCAGCTTTCGATTACCGTCGGTACGATGAGCGGATTTCGGCCCGTCGCTTTGCGGAGGTGACGCCGCACCGGGTAGAAGATGTCGTCGCGGATATCTGAAAGCGTGCGTTTTTCGCGGACACCGCGTTTAAGGCTCTCCAGGGCGATCTTTTCGATCTCGCCGTTGAGTCCGCGGTGGTTTTGCGAAACGCCGCGGCTGATGACCTCGACCGAAGGTGTTTTGCCTGCGAGCGCCATAATCACCACCACACCCTCGGAAGCCAACGTCTGACGGTCGCGGATAATGGGCTCCGTTACCTCTTCGCTGCTCTTGCCCACCGAGTCAATCAGGACGACGCCCGCGTCGATCTGCCCGACTTTTTTAAGGTCGTTACGGCTCAGCTCGAGCACGTCCCCGTTTTCGGCTACCAGCACCTTTTGCGGCGGCGTCGCCATCCCTTCGGCGAGGCGTTTATGGTTGATCTGGTGGCGCACCTCACCGTGCCAGGGGATAAAGAACTTGGGCCGGGTGAGGTCCAAAATAAGCTTGAGTTCCTCTTGCGAGGCGTGTCCCGACGCGTGAACCCGGTAGGTCGGTGGGTAAAAGACCGCGACACCCTTGCCGTAAAGTTCGTTGATGACGCGCCCGACGGCCTCTTCGTTGCCGGGGATAGGGTTCGACGACAAGATCACCGTATCGCCGACCTTGAGGCTGATTTTGCGGTGCGTCCCTGCCGACAACCGCGAAAGCGCCGCCATCGGTTGCCCCTGCGAGCCGGTACACAAAAACAGCACCTTGTCGTCGGCTAAGTTGGTCATCTCGTCGGTGCCTACCAACGGATGCTTGACCTCCAGATAGCCCAGCTCCTGCGCGATACGGGTGTTTTTGACCATCGACCGGCCTTCGACCACGACGCGCCGGTCGTACTTTTCAGCGACCCGGATAAAGTTTTGCAAACGGTGGACGTGCGACGCAAAGGTCGTGACGATCACCCGCCCCGACGCCTTGGCGACGAGCTGATCGACCGCGCTCATGACGTCGCGTTCGCTCGGGGTGTGACCGGGGCGTTCGGCGTTGGTCGAATCCGAAATCAGCGCCAGCACACCCTCTTGTCCGGCCTGCGCGAGCTTGTGCAGATGGCTGGTTTTGCCGTCGGCAGGGTTGTAGTCGAGTTTGAAATCGCCGGAGTGGACGATGCGCCCGATGGGGGTGTGGATAATCAGCCCCGAGTTGTCGGGGATCGAGTGCGTCATCCGGAAAAAGTCGACGGTAAAGTATTTCGAGACCTTGACGCGCTCATCGGTCGAGATTTCGCGCAGGTCGGCGTCGGATTCTTTAAGGCGAAACTCTTCAAACTTGCCGCGCAGCAGCCCGAGCGTCAGCTTTGCGCCGTACATCGGGATTTTGGGAAGCAGTTTGATCATGTAGGGGAGACCGCCGATGTGGTCTTCGTGACCGTGGGTCAGCACCCAGCCTTTGACACGGTCGGCGTTTTCGACCACCCAGTCGATACGTGGCACCAGAATATCGACGCCCAGCATGTCGGCGTCGGGGAAGGCCAGACCGCCGTCGATGAGCATGATCTCGTCTTCGTACTCCAAAGCGAACATGTTTTTGCCGATTTCGCCCATCCCGCCGATCGGAATGATTTTGAGCTTCGACGCGCCCCCCTGGTCTTTGCCGAACATCTCTTTGGCGGTGGCGTCACCGGTTTCTTTGCTGCTGGTTTCTCTGCTGCTGGTTTCTCTACTCCCGGTTTCTTTACTTCCGCTTTCCCTGCGACCGGCTTCTCTGCTTCTGGGCTCTCGGCCGTTATCTCTAACGCGGGTTTCTTTACTGTCAGTTTCTTTGGGGCTAGTTTCTTTGCTGCCGGTTTCCGGCGGGGCGGCGTCGCTGCCGGTTCTGGCGGCCTTGCCGCCTGCTCTTCTGCGGGGACGGTTCATAAAACTCCTTTAAGGTTCCTCTGCGCTTGCAAAGGTGATACGACTGCGCTGCTCACGCAAGTTTGCGTGGGCGTTTCGGTCGGGTATGGTCTGTGCGGGTTTCAGTATCTACAAGGTACCGGTAAAAGCCTGTGTGTTCAGGCGTGTTCAGTTCGGTTCGGGGTGTGGGGAACGCTCGGTAAATCCGTGGCTACCGGTTTACGTACCCGGTCGGTTTGACAGACGACGCCGGAGCCAGCCGACGCCGCCCACCCAAACACCTACCGCCGAATCGTCGAGCGGTAGCCCGGTTTAGCGGCGGCCCCCCCGGTCACGGCCCCCGCCGGAACGGTCGTCTCGAGGACGGTCGCTACGCGGCGCACGGGGCGCGATCTTGCCCTCGAGTTCCGGGCGGATGAGGTCGAGTTTGCCGCGGTTGTCGATCCCCGCAATCTTGACCGGGATCGCGTCGCCGACGGTGAGAAAGTCCTCGACGTTTTGCACGCGTTCTTCGGCAATCTGTGAGATGTGCAGCAGCCCGTCGGTGCCGGGAAAAATGTTGATGAACGCGCCGAACTCGGCGATCTTTACGACTTTACCGTCGTAGGTTTTGCCGACTTCGGGCGTCGCGGTCAACCCTTCGATCTGCGTTTTAACGGTCTCTGCGGCGCTCGAGTCCTCGCTGTAGATTTTGATAAGGCCGTCTTCGCCTACGTCGATCTGCACGCCGAGCGCCTCGAGCTCGCGTATCTGCTTGCCACCCGGCCCGATCACGCTGCCGATCTTTTCGACCGGAATCTGCACGGTGACAATGCGCGGCGCATTTTGCGAGACCTCGCTGCGCGGCGCGCTCAGCGTTTCGTCCATGATGCCCAGGATGTGGGTACGACCGGCGCGCGCCTGCTCGAGCGCGGCTTTCATCACCTCAGCGGTGATGCCCTTGATCTTGATGTCCATCTGAAGCGCCGTTACACCGTCGCGGGTGCCGGTGACCTTGAAGTCCATATCGCCCAGCGCGTCTTCGGAGCCCAGGATGTCCGACAAAATCTGGTAGTCGTCGCCCTCTTTAATAAGCCCCATGGCAATGCCCGCGACCGGCTTTTTAAGCGGCACGCCCGCGTCCATCAGCGACAGCGTAGCAGCGCACACCGACGCCATCGACGACGAGCCGTTCGACTCTAAGGTCTCGGCGACGACCCGGATGACGTAACCGAATTCGTCCTGGCTCGGAATCATACGCTCCAACGCGCGCCTTGCTAGGTTACCGTGTCCGAGTTCACGCCTTGAGATACCCCGAAGCCGTTTGACCTCGCCGGTTGAAAAGGGCGGGAAGTTGTAGTGGAGCATAAACGTCTCACTGGTCTCTAAACCCAGATCGTCGATCAAGCGGTCGTTTTTGCCGGTTCCGAGCGTCGCTACCCCGAGCACCTGTGTTTCGCCACGGGTAAAGACGACCGACCCATGCGCTTTGGGGAGCACCCCCGCCTCGATCCAGATAGGCCGAATCTCACTGGGTTTGCGTCCGTCGGCGCGGAGGTGGTCCTCCAGGACCATTCGCCGCGACTCGCGCTGCACCGCCGCCGAAAACGCCTCTTTAAGCAGCCCGACGCGCTCCGCGTCCGCTTCGGGGTCGGTTACCCGCTCAGCAATAAGGGCGTCACGGAGCGTTTTGGTCGCCGCGCCGCGCTCCTTTTTGCTGGGAGTTAGGAGCGCGTCTTTAAGACCCGCCCGAACCGCGTCCTGATAGATGCTCTCTTTGTCGTCCTCTGAAGCCGAAGCGACCGCCTCGAAGGTGGCTTTGTCGTGACCGACCTCGGCGCGCATCCGTTCGATCAACTCCAGAACGGGTTGCAGCTCGGCTTGGGCGAATTCTATCGCGCCGACCATCACCTCTTCGGACAACTCGTCGGCGCTCGCCTCGACCATCAGCACGGCGTCTTTGGAGGCCGCGACGGTCAGCTCGAGCGCTGAATGTGCGAGTGCTTGCAGGCTCGGGTAGAGCACATACTCGCCCCCTTCGTAACCGACGCTGACGCACGCAGTCGGCCCGTCCCAGGGGATATTCGATATCGACAACGCCGCCGACGCGCCGATAGCGGCGACCATCGCCGGGTCGTTTTCCTGATCGGCCGACAAGACGGTGATAATGACCTGCACCTCGTTACGTAAACCTTTGGGAAAAAGCGGGCGTATCTGCCGGTCGGTGACGCGGGCGTTGAGCGTCGCCTGATTGCCGGGGCGACCCTCGCGGCGCTGAAACGACCCCGGAATCTTGCCGATGGCGTAGTGCCGCTCTTCGTACTCGACGGTCAGCGGCAAAAAGTCGGTCTGACCGGCGCGCTCGGACATATGCGCGGTGACGAGCACGACGGTATCGCCGTAACGCACCGTCACGCTGCCGGACACGAGCTTGGCGTATTTGCCGGTTTCGAGAACCAGCTCGCGTCCTCCTAGCGTGGTGCTGTAGCGTTTAGCTTCTGGAATATTCACCTAAACTCCTTTTGAATAGCTCTTGCTTGCACTTGTCACAAAATAGGTTATAGACCTTCTGGTATTAAGACTTAAAATAACAGACACGCAATAGAATAGCGTTCAGCAGAAGATAGTGCGCTAAAAAACCGGGTGAAGCAACATGCCCTCACCCGGATGGGAGTCTTGTGCGGTCGGTGCCAGTGCGCCGCGGGTGCTTAGGTAGCCAGGCACCCGGAACATGCTAGCGGCGTAGGCCCAAACGGGCGATCAGGGTCTTGTAACCCTCGAAGTCTTGAGCCTCGAGGTACTTCAGCAGGCGCTTGCGGCGTCCGACCATCGTCAGCAAACCCCGGCGACCGTGGTGATCTTTGCGGTTGGCCTGAAGGTGAGTACTGAGCGTATTGATCCGCGTGGTCAGCATCGCCACTTGCACTTCGGTCGAACCGGTGTTTTCGGCGCTGCCGCCGAACTCGGTAAAAATTTCACTCTTCTGCTCTTTAGTAATCATACGTCCTCTTTCTGGCAGATAAAGCCGCGTCCCGATAGGGTGGGCGCAACCTCATTCCCCTTACTCGGTGTTCTTTCGCTATCCGGCACGGCAAAATATCGTACCAAACGGGTTAGTGTAGCACGCCCGGCGGCGCGTGTCCAAACGGTGACGACCAGAAATGACGATTTTAGAGGCGCGCTATCCAATCAGGTTTTAGTCGTGGTTTCGTCTTCGACGAAAAGACTTCCGGAGCCGCGAGCGTCTGGATGTACGCCAGATGTACGTTCGTATCGGTTTGGAATCTGTTTCGAGAGTCGGCATAGGCTTTTGCCTCGTTCTTAAAAAGACTCGCGGAGACCTGTGGCTCGAGCTACCTAATCATGGTCGCCTCGAGGCCGTTTGAAACGCCGCTGTCTTTACTGGGTTCTCTGGAAAATGTACCTTCTGACACCGTCTTCTCTGAAACCGTCTTCTTCGGAGTCGTCAGGGGTTTCTCGGGTTCTAAAACGAGTTTAGAGCTGCGAAATGTCCGGTCAGACCGAACTGTTCCGGGCGGGGGCGCAGTAAGCTGACCCCTATGCCGTCACCCTACCGTTATTTCGACCGTGAGGCGTGGTCTGCGCTCCGTGACCGCGCGCCGCTGACGCTCTCCAAAAGCGATGTGGACGAACTCCGGGGTCTTAACGAAGACCTGTCTTTAGAAGAGGTGACCGAGGTCTATCTGCCGCTCTCTCGCCTGCTGAACCTCTACGTCGCCAAAGCGCAAGAGCTTTTTCGCGTCACCGACGCTTTTTTGGGTAGACCGGCGCGGATGGTGCCGTTCGTTATCGGGATGGCGGGGAGCGTCGCGGTGGGCAAGAGCACGACGGCGCGCGTGCTTCAGGCGCTGTTGTCGCACTGGCCCGACCACCCCAAAGTCGATCTGATCACCACCGACGGCTTTTTGTACCCGAACCGTGTTTTGGAGGCGCGCGGGCTGATGCAGCGCAAGGGTTTTCCGGAAAGTTACGATCAGCGGCGGCTGCTCGAGTTCGTCGCCGACATCAAGTCGGGGCGTGACGAGGTGTGCGCGCCCGTCTACTCGCACCTGAGTTACGATGTGGTGGCGGGCGCTGAGGTGCGGGTCTCGAGGCCCGACATCGTGATTTTGGAAGGGCTCAACGTCTTTGGGCGCGGCGACGGGACGGGTGACCGTTTCGTTTCGGACTTCTTCGATTTTTCTCTCTACGTAGACGCCGACGAGCGGCAACTGCTGGCTTGGTACACCGAGCGGTTTTTGAAGCTCAAAGACACGGCTTTTAAGAACCCGTCGTCGTACTTTCATCACCTCGCCGACCTGCCGACAGAGCAGGCGACGGCGACAGCGGCGCGTATCTGGCGCGAGATCAACTTGCGAAACTTGCGCGAAAACATCGCCCCGACCCGGGAGCGGGCGCGGCTGATCCTCGAGAAAGGTGCCGGACACCGGGTTTCGGGGGTTTACTTACGGCGGCTCTGACGCTAGTTTGTAGAGATGCCCTGGACGCAAAAGACCTTTAGCCTAGCCCGTCGGCCCCGCGGCTTTCACCTGATTACCCGAGACGTGACCGCTCAGCTGCCCGAACTGCGGGGGCTCGAGGTGGGCGTGCTGCACCTGTTTATCCACCACACCTCGGCGAGCCTGACGCTGAACGAAAACGCTTCGCCCGACGTACGCGCCGACTTTGAAAAGCATTTTAACGTCATGGTTCCGGAGGGCGCGCCCTACTACCGGCATACCGACGAAGGGTCGGACGACATGCCCGCGCACCTCAAGGCGTCACTGCTGGGCTTTTCGCTCTCTTTGCCCGTCAAGGGCGGCGATCTGCTGCTAGGAATGTGGCAGGGTATCTATCTGTGCGAGCACCGCGACCACGGTGGTGCTCGTACGTTGACGGCGACGCTCTGGGGTGAGTGAAGGGTGAGAGTCGGTACTCGAGCAGGTGGTAGTAGTTTTAGTAGCTATTGCATCAGTCCGCCAAAGGCATCATCACCTGAAATGCTCCGTGAACCGTGCTTTTCGGCTGATCATGGTTCAGACCAGACGATACTTGTACGAGCTTTGCGGTTCTGTATGGGTAGTTGTCTGCATGGGTAGTTAAAGGTTCCTTGAGTTCCAGACCGCTCGCCCGCTAGAGAGACAGGGTTCCGTTCAGACGAGGTTACCGAGTTGGATACGCAAAATCTTATAATCTCTTCAGCAGCGCAGTATAGGTGTCTACGGAACGGTCGTAGCTGAAATCGACGGCGCGGTTGCGGAGAGCCTCTTCGGAGACGGGGTGCTCAAGTGCCTTCAGAATAGTATCAGCAAGCCCCTGAACGTCGCCGACATTGGTGAGCGGCCCGTAGCGACCCCCCTTGAGAATCTCGGCAGGCCCGCTCGGGCAGTCGGTGGCGACGACCGGGCAGCCGCACGCCATCGCCTCGATCAGCACGGTCGGCAACCCTTCCCACCGCGAAGAGAGGACAAATAGTGACGCGCGGCTCATGGCGGCGTAAGGATTTTGTGTAAATCCTGGTAGCGATACCTCTTGCTCTATTCCTAGGTCTCGCGCCAGCGCCTCGAGGTTTTGGCGCTCCGGGCCTTTACCGAAAATAATCAGACGAACGTTGCGGTGTTCTCTAAGTTTCGCAAACGCGCGCAGCAAGGTGGCGAAATCCTTCTGTGCGGTCAAGCGACCGACCGCTATCAGAGTGGGCGTGGTTTGGTCTAAAAGCCAGGGATGGTCGGGACGCTCCCTCGAGCGCTCGAGCAGTCCCGCGTCAACGACCGGGTTGTAGATCGTTTGCATGAGGGCTTCGGGGACGTTGAAGCGGCGTTTGATAAAGCTCGAGACCCCGTCTGAAACACCGACCACGGCGTCGGCTTGACCGTAGAGACGCCGCATAAGGTTGGGCAACAGGCGGCGTTGGGGGGGGACGAAGCGGCTTGTTTCGGCCTTTTTGGGAACGCTTGAACGGTCATTATGTTCGACGATTACGACTTTGGTGTGGGTACCGGCGAGCCTCCGGGCGACGAGCGCGCCGACGTTGACGTGGCTCGTGTGCGACAGCAGCACCGCCGGTCGGCGCTGCCGCAGATAGCGTGCGAGTGGCACAATAGCCCCGGTGACCCCTGAAGCCTTGAGATCGACTAGCTTGACGTATTCAGGAACTTGACTCAGAAAAGGCCCTGTAGCGTTTATCAGAACCAGCTCTAGCTCGAACAGGTCGGGCGAAAAACCCTTGAGCAGGTTTACGGTAACGCGCTCAGCTCCTCCGCCCTCGAGGTTGCTAATGAGAACGGCAACTTGACGTTTACTCATACCTTCTATTGTTGACTCTTCCGCAGAGCTCGAGCTGATAGTTGTCATATCCGCTACTATAAGACGATTTGGATTTTGGGGTAGACCCTGTACTCGGAGCAGGTTCAGTTCCACTTGCCCCGGCGTTTCGGGTCCGCTTCGCGGGTTTGCAGCGCGCGCTGACCGGGCGCGCTGGCGCGGTTCGTCGTCGGTACGGGCGGGGACGTTTTGGGTTCTCTTACCGCGCCCGGTCGACCGGGTTGCGCCGCCTTTGAGACCAGTAGGTCGGTATACGAGGCGATGGCGTTCTCGAACGAAAAGCACGCGGCCCTGGCCTCTAGTTGTTCGGAGGGGGTAGGCGCGGCGAGTTCGGCTAAAATCGCGCCTGCAAGCGCGTTCGGGTCGCCCATTTCGGTAAGCTGACCATGCTCGCCGTCCTCGAGGATTTCAGCAGGCCCGCTCGGGCAAGCGGTGGCGACTACCGGCGTTCCGCACGCCATCGCCTCGACTAAAACAGTCGGCAGACCCTCCCACCGCGAAGAGAGCACGAATAGCGACGCCGCGCGCATGTAAGGGTACGGGTTATCGACGAAACCGGGCAGCAACACCGAATCTTGCAAGCCGAGTTCGGCGACTTCAGCCTCCAACTCGGGGCGCAGTTCACCTTCGCCCAGAATCAGCAGACGGCACGAGCGGCTCTGGCGTACGATGGCGAACGCGCGCAGGAGCGTACTGAAATCTTTTTGCTCACGTAGTCTGCCGCTCGCCAAAAGTACCGGCGGCGCGTCTGGCGCGAACCAGGGGTGCAGCAGCGGTTCATGTGAGCGCGCCATCATCGCACTGCTCACCACCGGGTTATAGATGGTTTCTACTTTCGTTTCCGGTACATTAAAGGTGCGGCTGACGTAACGCGATACCCCGTCGGAGACGCCGATAATGGTGTCGGCGCGGTTGTAGGTCAGCGACTTAAACTGCTGCATCAAGCTGCTGAGCTTCGAGCGTGTCCGGGCCTGATCGACAAGCGTGTTGTCGTTGTGCTCGATCAGCACGACCTTGGTGCCGGTACGGGCGCAGGCGGCGGCGATCACCGCTGCAACGTTCGCGTGCGCGAGGTGCGAGATGAGGATGTCGGGTTTGCGTTCGCGCAAGTAGCGCACTAAAGGCGCGATAGCGGCGGTGACGTTACCCTGTTCTTTCATCCCGCCGCCGCTGCCGAGGTCGATCTGTTTGACGTGTTCCGGTACCTGCGCCAAGTACGGCCCGAGGGCTTCGACCATCACCAGTTCCTGGGTAAACACGTCTTGCGGCAGGCCCTGCAACAAATTGACCGCGACTCGCTCCGCGCCGCCACCCAAAAGATTTTTAACAAACGTCGTAACTACAATTTGGGCCATAAAGTCTCCCTGTCCAAGCGGGTGTCGCACCGCGTTTATGGGAGGACTGTAGCAGCGGGGGTCTCGCCGCCCCGGTACCGCTGACTTGTGCAAAGCGTCAGGGACGGCAATTGAGGAAAAGTTCACACGAAGCATAAGTACAGCTAGTGTGAAAAAGTTGGCATTGCGTTTGCTGGCAAGTAGCGCGTGGCCTGTAGCTTGTGGAGTGAATTCCACTCGCTACTTGCCACAAGCCACTCGCTTTTTGCTAAGACGAGTCGGTAGCCAGTAACACCTCAAGAATGCGCCTCGAACCAGTCGATGATGGCGTCCAGCCGCTCTACTCGCCGGTCGGGGCGGCCTGAACGTGACAACTCGTGACCTTCGTCTGGAAAGCGCAGCAGCTGCGTCTTTTTACCCAGACGTTTAAGTGCTACGAAAAACTGCTCGGCTTGTTCGACGGGGCAGCGGTGGTCGTCTTCGGCGTGGATAATCAGCAGCGGGGTGGTGACGTTGGCGACGTATTTGAGAGGGCTCTGCTGCCAGAGTTTCTCCAAGTCGTCCCAGGGATTGCCGCCAACCTCTACGGTAGCAAAGTTGTAGCCGATATCCGACGTGCCGTAAAACGACAGCCAGTTGCAGATGCTGCGCTGCGTCACCGCCGAGCGGAACAGGTCGGTTTGGGAGACCAGCCAGTTCGTCATAAAGCCGCCGTACGAGCCGCCGGTCAGGTGGGTGGGCGCTTTGGGATCGGTGTGCGCCCCGCGCGCCGCGTCCGCAATCGCCAGTACGTCGTCGGCGTCGACGGTACCGTAACGCCCCTGCATGGTGGTGGTGAAGTCCGCGCCGTAGCTCGTCGAGCCCCTCGGATTGCCGTAGACGACGGTGTAACCTTGCGCGGCCAGGAGTTGAAACTCGAGGTAAAAGCCGTAGCCGTAGTTCGTATGCGGCCCCCCGTGAACCTGCAAGACCAGCGCGCGGTCTTTACGCGCCTTGTGAGGCTCTAAAGTCCAGTACGCTACTTTCGGCCCGCCTTTGGCTTTGGCCCGCCTAGTCGGACTCGCCTCCGCCAGCCGGTAGGTTTCGCAAAAGTCGTCGTTGGCGCGGCTTAGCTGCGTTTCTTTGCCGCGCGCGTCGCGTACGAAGACCTCGCCGGGCGTGTGCGGCGTCTCGGCGGTAAAGGCGAAACGTCCTGCCCGGTGGTGAAACCCGGTGACGGCGCGGTCGCCCTTTTGCACGGTGCGGGTGCGCCCGTCCAGACCGACTCGCAACACGCCGCTCCGTCCCTCCCGGTTGGCGTTGATGAACACGCTCTCGCCGTCGTCGGTCCACGCCGGGGTGTTCGGGTAGCTCCCGTACTGACTGTCGCCGCCGATGCTGGGGACAGCTTCGAGTTCGCCGGTCAAAAGCGTCGCCTCGCCGCTCGCCGCCGGAGCGAGCCAGAGGCCGGTAGGGGAGGCGAAATTGGCCTGGTCGATAGGGGCCAGAAGCGCGAGCTCCGTTCCGTTCGGGCTGGGGGCGACGGCGGATATCCGGGACAAGTTTTCGATCAGGGGGTGCGGTTTGTCGCCGCTCAGCGGCAGCGCCCAGACGAGGCTCTCCCACGCGTCTTCAGCAGCGACGTTTTTGGCGGCGACGAAGTAGAGCGTTTCTCCGTCCGGACTAAAAACCAGGTTGCCGGGACTGCTTTTGAGCTTGGTGAGCTTGTCGCTAGCGCCGGTTTGCAGGTCGCACAGGTATACCTGTGCGGGTTCGTCGGGTTTGAAACCGGCCCCGTCGACCTTGTAAAAAAGCCGGTCGATGGTGCGGCCCTTGCCCTTTTTTGCCACCTCGTCCTCGAAGTCGCCTCGAGACGCGAAAGCAAGTTTTTGCCCCGACGGATGCCAGACGAACTCGCCTACCCCGGCTTTGAGATCGGTCAGGGGCCGCGCTTCGCCGCCCTCTAAAGGCAGCAGATAGAGCTGCGGTTTACCTTCGCCACGCTTGGCGACAAACGCCAGCTGTGTTCCGTCCGGCGAAAAGCGGGGACGGGTATTCGACTCGCCACTGTGCGTCAGCTGCACTCCGCCTTTCGCTTCGTCCGCCGCCCCGTAAGCCCCGTAGAGAAAAATATGCGAGCGATACTCGGGCGGTTTTTCCTGATCGTCCGGTTGATGCACGGTCGTCTGCACCGCCGCCACCTGTTTGCCGTCCGGACTGAGCTGCGCGTCCGAAACGAAGGTCAGCTCGAGCAGATGTTTGGGTTTAAGTTTTTTTGCCATAGGTACTTATACTCTCTGGGCAGGTGAAATGTCCAAAAATACGGGAGCGGTTTTCTCGAGCCCAGGCGTTTGGACGAACTACCCTGCGCTGAATAATGCTTTCCGGTGGTTCAGCGAGTCGCCTGCCTCGAGCCCAGCACGCTGTAGAGCAGGATACCCGCCGCCACCGACGCGTTTAACGACGCGACCTTGCCGCGCATCGGAATAGCGATCAGCTCGTCGCATTTTTCACGTACCAAGCGCCGCATCCCCGTCCCTTCGGAACCGATCACAAGCGCCGTGGGTCGGTCCCAGTTGATCTGCTCCGGGCGCTGCGTCGCCTCACCCGACGCGCCGTAGAGCCACACACCCCTCGCTTTAATCTCGTCCATATAACGCGGCAGGTTTTTAACCTGCACCAGCGGCAGGTGACTGCTCGCGCCCGCCGACGTTTTGGCGACAACCGCCGACAGCGGCGCGCTCCGCCGCTCTTCAGTGACCACGCCGTGCGCGCCCAGCACCTCGGCGCTGCGGATGATCGCGCCGTAGTTGTGCGGGTCGGTGATCTGATCGAGCAAGACCAGTAGGGGTTTTTCCCGGCGTTGTTCGGCCAGCTTAAAGGGTGCGTCCGGCTCGGAGTACTGCAAATCGGGGAGTTCGGCGGCGATGCCCTGGTGCCGCGTCGTCTTGAGCGTCTGGTCGAGTTGGATGCGGGGGACGAGCTCAAACCCGGCGTCTACCTTGCGCGCCAGCGACTGCAACTGCTTGACAGTTCCGGGTTGAACGCCGTGCGCCACGAAGACGCGTTCGGCGTGTCCTTCTTGAAGGGCTTCGGTAACTGCGTTTTTACCGTAGATAAGCATAAGGGTGAGTATAGTTCAGTCAGCTTGAACCGTAGCCGCCTCTGCGCTGACGTGGTTCTCGAGTTTGGGAGCCTGGACATGTATACGATCTAAAATCGGCGCGACGTATTAGGTAAAAGCGTTTAGATAAAGGCGATTTCTGCTTGTGCTACCCTAAAAGTGAGGTTCGATATGAGCACGCTGGCAAAAAAACCGGTCACCGCCGAGGAGCTTCTAGAGCTGCCGAGTGGCAGCTACCGTTATGAACTGTCTAGAGGAGCGTTGAGGCAGATGGCACCTGCGAGGGAAGCGCACGGCAGTTTTGCGATGAGGTTGGGCTGGCGCTTGGCTCAGTTCGTTGAGGCAAAGGCGTTGGGCGTCGTTTACGCTGCCGAAACCGGCTTTAAGCTTCAAGAAAATCCTGATACCGTGCGTGCTCCGGATGTGGCGTTTGTAAGTCGGGAGCGGCTCGAGCAGCAACCCCCCACCAAAGGCTACCGCCGAGGCTCACCAAACCTCGCCGTAGAGGTCGTCTCTCCGAACGACCGCCCAACCGAAGTTGCTGAAAAAGTCTACGAATGGCTCCATTACGGCGCTGAAGTCTGGGTTTTAGACCCGGAAGGGCGTAGTCTGACGGTCTTCCGCACCGGTGAGGTGCTGCGAACGCTGGGCGAGGCGGACACCCTGACCTCGAGCCTTTTTACCGACTGGAGCCTGCCGCTAGGTGAGCTTTTCGTCTAGCTTTCGCTCGGTACGTCCGGACGCAGTTTTTCTCGAGCTGCCTTTTCGTCTCGACTCAGCTGCGCTTTCAGATCGTCCAACCCCGCAAATTTCCGCTGTGAGCGCAAAAAGTGCTCGAACGATACGTGCAGTGTTTGTCCGTACAGGTCGCCGCTGAAGTCGAACAGATAGACCTCTAAAGACGGCGGCGCGTCCGGATACGAAGGGCGCGGCCCGACGTTCGCCATCCCGCCGAAACGCCCCTGCGGAGTTTCGACCCGGACGGCGAAAACGCCCAGCGGCAGCGCCTTTTCCGGGGGCAAGGCGATGTTGGCGGTGGGATACCCTATCGTGCGCCCGCGCCGTTCCCCGGGTGTGACCTGACCGATGACGAGGTAACTGTAGCCCAAAAACTTACGCGCCTCCGCGACCTGACCGGCGCTGAGCAGGTCGCGGATATGCGACGATTTGATCACGCGTTCCTCGAGACGCTCCAAGCTGAAGACCTCCAAACGCTCGGTAACGTGTTGCAGGTCGTCTAGGCCGCCGCTACGCCCCTGACCGAAGCGAAAGTCTTCACCGACGATCAGGTGTTTGGGGTTGAGCTTTTCGACTTCAGCTAAAAACCGTTCTTTGGGCGTCTGCGCGTACTCGAGGCTAAAGGGCGTCATCACCACCGCGTCGGGCGAGAAGGCGCTCAGGAGCACCGCTTTTTCTTCGGCGGAGGAGAGGTACGGTTTGCCCCGGAAGACGACCTTGGCGGGTGGAAAAAAGGTCAGTACGACGCTTTTGGTTCCGGTGTCCGAGGCGACCTGACGAAGCCGTCTCAGTAGCAGCTGATGACCCAGATGGACGCCGTCGAAGTTACCGATACATAGCGCGCAGCTCCTCAGCTCGAGCGCGCCGGGATCGGAAACGACCTTCACGGCAGCTTGCCGCGTGTACCGAGCGCGTAGGTGAGGCCGAGCAGGGTGGGGGTGCTGCTGGCGAGCGCGCCGCTCGAGACGCTGCGCCAGGTGTCCAGCAGAGGTTTCCAGGCGACCTCGAAATCGTCACCTTCATCGCCCGGAAGCGTAGATTCGTAGGGGTCGGTCGCCGTAAACAGGTGGATTTTTTCATCGGTAAAACCGGGGCTCGAGAACACTTCGGCGAGTTGGGTAAGCGTGCCCCCCAAGCCGACCTCTTCAGCCAGTTCGCGCCGCGCTGCCGCTTCGGGGGTTTCGCCGTCATCGATCAGGCCCGCTGGCAGTTCCCAGGTTTTTTGCGAAACCGCCGGACGCTCCTGCGAAACCAGCAGCACTTCGGTCTGTCCCGCAGCCTCACGCAACACCAGCACAACGACCGCCGCTGCGTGAAGAACGACCTCCCAGCGGTCTTGCAGTTTGACGACGCGGATAATTTTACCGTCGTAAAGGGTTTCGGTCATCGGGGGCTTTTGGGTCGGATCATGAAGCTGGGGAGAGCCTGTAGCTTGTGGCCTGTGGCAAGTAGTGAGAAACCACAAGCCACGCGCCACAAGCCCTTAACGCCTTTCGAACTCGAGAACTGCTCAGGCAGACGCTAGTTTTCGTCAGGGTTGTACCGCAAAAAGGCCGGAATGTCGAAGTTGGTGGGGTCGTAGCTTCTGCCGCCGCCGACGGCGGTGCGGAGCTGCGTCGGGCGCAAGATTTTGGGTTGCGCGGCGTGGTCGAAACCCGCAGCGATGACCGTGACGCGCACCTCGTCGGCGGCGTCCTCGTCGTAGGCGACGCCGAACAAGACGTTAGGGTCTTCGACGTCGGTGGCTTCGCTGATCTTCTCGACGATCTCGTGCGCGTCGAACAGCGTCAATTCTTCAGAGCCGGTGATGTTGATCAGCAGTTGGTGCGCGCCCTCGACGCCGCGTGAGAGGAGCGGCGAATGCGTGGCGCTGTTCGCGGCCTCTTCGACGAGTCCTTCGCCGCGCCCCGAACCGATCCCCATCAGCACCGTTCCGGCACCTGAAAGGAGCGCCCGCACGTCGGCGAAGTCGACGTTGATCAGGCCCGACTTGTTGATCACGTCGCTGATGCCTTTGACGCCGTAGTAGAGCACGCGGTCGGCGACCCGGAAGGCGTCGGAAAGCTTGACCTTGCGGTCTAGAGCCGACAACAGGCGCTGGTTTTCAACGACGATGAGCGCGTCTACTTTGTCCTCGAGCTTTCTGAGTCCCTCTTCGGCCTGCCGCATCCGGTTGGGGCCTTCAAACTGAAACGGCGTGGTCACGACGGCGACGGTCAGCGCGCCCTGTTCACGCGACACTTCGGCGACAA